>Ga0210402_10000122_pt1 | contig 85290 bp, 82 predicted proteins | sample IncBWC7MmetaG_FD_161055 | JGI IMG/M metagenome (GOLD analysis project Ga0210402, IMG submission 161055) | Forest soil microbial communities from Barre Woods Harvard Forest LTER site, Petersham, Massachusetts, United States - Inc-BW-C-7-M | ecosystem: Environmental > Terrestrial > Soil >...
GCGTGAAATAGCCGTAATTGTCTCGGTTGCGCCATTCCGCGCGCACGCCGATCGGCCCGTTCAGGGCATTGGCATAAACGCGGAAGGCATAAGGCTGGTCGTCGCAGTCAATATCCCGCGAGATGGTGTTGCCCAGCAATCCACCCAGGATCGCGCCGCCGGCAACCGCGCCGCCATTGCCGTGCGACGCCGCTCCGCCAAGCAATCCGCCGGCAAGGGCACCGAAGATGGTGCCGGCGGCCTGGTTGCCGCGGCGGCAATTATCTTCATAGCGGCCCTGCTCATAATAGGCGGGAGGTGGCGGCGGAGGCGGACCATAGTCACGATCGCGCTGATCGCGAATGCGGCGATAGCTGCCGTTTCGATCATAATAGCCGTTATGGTCCGCTTGGCTGTAATAGCCGTCCGGGTCATTGCCCGGCGGTACCCAGGCGGGCTGGGCAGAGGCGGCCGTCACACCGAGCGTAATAAGAGCGGCGGCGGCCATCAAAATCTTCCTGCACTGCATCGGTATCTCCCTTGGTCTTGGCTCCATCCGTACCAGAGGCTCGCCGTTCAGGCCTTAACCCAGTCTGAACGGAATACGGCAGGAATGGGGCGGTGCTCCATGCGCAGTTGATGTTGGTAACACGGCGGTCAGGGGATTTGTTCCGAAAACATCAATCGACGGAATAGCTCGTCACCGACCAGGCGCCTTTGTCGGAGGTCATAATCACAGTTTCGACGGCGGACGCCTGTGCGCGAAGCTGGAATTGAATTGCACGGTGGCATTTTGCCCATCGCTCATTCCAGGCAAATTCTTGCTCATCTTTATGCTCTTGATGTCGCGGTTGGCCATCGCGCCCAAGGGTTCACGGGTTGCACTCATTTTCTGCGCCCAGGCCGCCAAGGGACTCTTGCCCTGTGCCGCAGCACCCATCTGCTTATAAGCGTCCGTGTAATTCTTATCGTCCAGCAGCCCCAACCATTGCTTAGCGCGAACGTCCGGCGCCGGCGTCATGGACGTGGCTTGGCCGACAGCGCCTTGGGCGGGCGCAGGCGCGGCCGTGCCTTGCGCAAAAGCCGGAACGGCGATGGAGATGGCAAAAAGCAGAGCTGACCATTTCATGGAGCGTTCTCCTTAAAGGAGAACGAAGCCACGGAACTAAAGTTCCGATTCAATATGTACGCGCCTTGGGCGGGATATAGGCGACGTCATTGGTCAGCGTGTAGGTGTGCACGGGACGATAATCTATCCGTGTCTTGCCGGTATTCGCGTCCAGCCAGGCCAGGGTGTGCTTCATCCAGTTCTGGTCGTCACGCTCTGGATGATCTTCGCGGGCATGGGCGCCACGGCTTTCCAGGCGATTGACCGCGCCCGCCACCGTTACCACGGCCTGCTGGATCAGATTGTCGAATTCCAGTGTCTCGACCAGATCGGTATTCCAGATCAACGAGCGGTCCTTGACCGAGATATCGCCGCGCTGGGCGTAAATGTCGGCGATGCGTTTGGCGCCCTGGGCCAGGGTCTGGCCGGTGCGGAACACGGCGGCGTCTTCCTGCATGGCCTTCTGCATTTGCCGGCGCAGTTCGGCGGTTGGGATTTTGCCGCTTGCGTTGCGGAAGCGGTCGAGGCGCGCGATGGCTTCGTCACCGGCGCCGCGCGGCAAGTCCTGTTGTTCGCCGATGCCGGCCAGCTCTTTGGCGGCCTGCATGCCGGCCGCCTTGCCGAACACGACCAGATCGATCAGCGAATTGGAACCCAGGCGGTTGGCCCCATGCACCGAGACGCAGGCCCCTTCGCCCACCGCCATCAAGCCGTGCACCACTGTATCGGGATTGCCGTCCGCAAGCGTCAGCGCCTCGCCGGTATAAGCACAGGGAATGCCGCCCATATTGTAATGCACCGTCGGCAGCACCGGGACCGGCTCCTTGTGCACATCCACACCGGCAAAGATGCGTGCATTCTCGGTGATGCCGGGCAGGCGTTCGGCGATGATCTTGGGATCCAGATGCGACAGATGCAGGGAGATGTGATCCTTGTTCGGACCGACGCCGCGGCCTTCGCGGATCTCGATGGTCATGGCGCGGGAGACCACATCGCGCGAGGCGAGATCCTTGGCGTTGGGGGCGTAGCGCTCCATGAAGCGTTCGCCTTCGGAGTTGGTGAGATAGCCGCCTTCACCGCGCACGCCTTCGGTGATCAACACGCCCGCGCCAAAAATGCCGGTGGGATGGAATTGCACGAATTCCATGTCCTGCAGCGGCAGACCGGCGCGCAGCACCATGGCGTTGCCGTCGCCGGTCTGGGTGTGGCCGCCGGTGCAGGAGGCATAGGTGCGGCCATAGCCGCCGGTGGCAAGAATGACCCGGTGGGCGCGGAAACGGTGGATGGTGCCGTCGTCCAGATTCCAGGCCATCACGCCGCGCACTGCGCCGTCCTCCATGATGAGGTCGAGGGCGAAATACTCGATGAAGAAATTGACCTCATGCTTGACGCATTGGCCATATAGCGTGTGCAGCATGGCATGGCCGGTACGGTCGGCGGCGGCGCAGGTGCGCTGGGCAATGCCCTTGCCGTAATTGGTGGTCATGCCGCCAAAGGCGCGCTGATAGATCTTGCCCTCTTCGGTGCGGCTGAAGGGCATGCCGAAATGCTCCATCTCATAGACGGCGGCGGGCGCGTGGCGGCAGAGATATTCGATGGAATCCTGGTCGCCCAGCCAATCGGCGCCCTTGACGGTGTCGTACATATGCCAGCGCCAGTCATCCTCGCCCATATTGCCCAGGCTGGCGGCAACCCCGCCCTGCGCCGCCACGGTGTGGCTGCGGGTGGGGAAAACCTTGGTGATGCAGGCGGTCTTCAGGCCCTGTGCCGCGCATTCCAGCGTGGCGCGCAAGCCCGCACCGCCCGCGCCCACCACCACGATATCGAAGGTATGATCGACTATTTCATATGCGGGCATGGGTCATACCGATGCAATGCGGATAAGGGCAAACAGGCAGACCGCGACGATGGCGATGGCGGCTGCGCGAACCAGCACCAGCAGAAAGACTTTCGTCCCCGCCGCGTGAACATAGTCGTCAATGACCACCTGAAGTCCCAGGCTCATGTGATAGACCGAAGTCACCGCGAAAGCGGCCATCAGAAGCGCGTTCCACGGACTGGCGAGATATTGCACCATGGTCACTTCATTGGTGCCGGCAAGCCCCAGCATCACAAAGCCGAACCAGAGCGAGAGCGGCAGCAGGGCCACCGCGGTCACCCGCTCGCGCCAGAAATGGCCGGTGCCGGAATGGGACGCGCCCATCCCCTGAACTTTGTGCAGCGGCGTTTGGCTGTTCATTGCAAGTAGCCCGCATGTCCCGTCCAGACCAGCGCGAAGCACGCGATGGCGATCAGGAACGAGAGCGCGAGGACCAGAAATCCTGTCCTGGTCGCGATGTGCTTGTCAAAGCCATAACCCAGGTCCCAGGCCAGGTGACGAACCCCGTTGCAGAAATGAAAGGCGAGGGACCAAGTGAAGCCGAACAGCACGATCACGCCCAGCGGCATCGCGGCATACGCCATGAAGCTGTCATAGCCTTCCGGGCCGTTGGAGATCGAGACCAGCCACCAGGCCAGCACGACCGCGCCGGCCGACAGCGCCATGCCGGTTGCCCGGTGCATGATCGAAGCCAGCATGGTGACTTGCCAGCGCCAGATTGTCAGATGGGGTGAAAGGGGGCGTGCGCGCCCCGGTTTTTGCGGATTATCCGCCATCAAACCCTCGAAAAAATGCCGTCATGCGAACCGGGCCGGAGTTTAGGGGCGGACCATACTGAGTCAACAAAAGGATTGGGCCAATTGCCGCGTTTGACGTGGGGGTCGCCTCGCGGCAAATCATAGGCGAGGGGGCCGATGAGCGACGCTTCGATTCCGTCCAATGCGCTTGCCGCCACACGGCGGCAGGACCACTTTATGCCGGCCGGCGTGGCAATTCTGGCGGTCCTGTTCCTGGGCGTGGCCTATTGGAACGGCTTTCCCCTGATGTTCTATGATACCGGCGCCTATCTGGAGGAGGGGCTTTCCGGCGCCTTCCTGGTGGAACGGTCGCCGGTTTATTCCTTTCTGCTGCGCTTGGCCGGGGGCGGCTACAGCCTCTGGCCGGTGGTGATTCTGCAGTCGCTGATGACGGCGTACGTGATCGCGCTCCTGGCGCGCATCGAAGTGCCGCGCCTGGCTCTTGGCGGATTGGTCGCGGCGGGAGTAGCCCTGATGGCGTTGACCGGCATCGGCTGGTATGTGGGCCAGGTCGAGCCCGACTGCATGACACCGCTGGTGCTTCTGGGCTGTTACCTTCTCCTGTTCCGGAACGATCGTCTGGATCGCGTGTCACGGCCGCTGGTAATTGCCATCACTGCTCTGGCGGTGGCCAGCCATCCCTCGCATCTCGGCCTGATCGGAGGTCTTCTTCTGGTCGGTGCCGGGTTGCGCGGGTTTGCCCGTTTGTGGCCGCAGTTGCCCAGGCCCGATCTCAAATACACCTTTATTTCTCTTGCCATTGCGCTCGGCCTGATCCTGGCCAGCAATTTCGTCCTGGCCCGCAGCGTTTTTATTTCCCGCTCCGGCCCGGTCTTTGTATTCGCCCGGCTGATGCAGGACGGCATCATCCAGCGCCTGTTGAATGATACCTGTCCAGCCTCCGGCTATGATCTTTGCCCCTACCGGAGCCGTCTGCCGTACAATGCCAATGCCTGGCTGTGGGGCGAAAACAGCCTGTTTCACCGCGAGGGCGGCTTTGCCCAATCGCAGGTCCAGGATGACCGCATGATCGCCGACAGCCTGGCGCGGTATCCCCTGATGCACCTGAAAGCCGCTCTGTACGATTCGGTCCTGCAATTCTTCACGTTCCGCACCGGCGACGGCATCGAATCGCAGGAACGCATTTTGCGGCCGGAATTGCTGCACGACATACCCGGCCAGTTTGCCGCCTTTCGAAATGCCCGCCAGCAGCGCCAGAAGATCCGTTTCGAGCCGCTCAACATGATCCATGTCACGGTGGGCATGCTCTCGCTGCTGGGGCTGCTTCTGCTCCTGCATCAGGCCGTCTTTCGTGGCCGATGGAACGATACTGCGCTGCCCGGACTGGTGCTGGCGGGGCTGATAGGAAACGCGATTATATGTGGCACCTTTTCCAATCCTCATGACCGCTACCAGTCCCGTATCATCTGGCTGCCGGCGCTGGTGCTGCTTTTGACGCGGTCAAGGGACCCGCATGTGCTGGAGCCCGCCGAACAGACCAGCTGACGCCTCTCGCGCCTTGCGGCCCGCCGGGGAATCCGGCACTTAACCCTGTCAAAGGAAAGTGCCAATGGCCAATTCCGTTAAAATCGCCCCCTCCATCCTGTCCGCCGATTTTTCCCGGCTGGGCGCAGAGATCGAAGCCATCGAGGCGGCGGGGGCCGATGCCATTCATGTCGACGTGATGGACGGGCATTTCGTGCCCAACATCACCATCGGCCCCGCCGTGGTGAAGGCGCTGCGTCCTTACGCCAAAAAACCCTTCGATGTGCATTTGATGATTTCACCGGTGGACCCCTATCTGGAGGTTTTTGCCGAGGCCGGGGCCGATGGCCTGACGGTGCACCCCGAGTCGGGTCCGCATATCCATCGCACGCTTCAACAGATCCGCAGGCTGGGCAAGATTCCCGGGGTGGTGCTCAATCCCGGCACGCCGATCGAGGCACTCGACAATCTGATGGACCTTGTCGATCTCATTCTCATCATGAGCGTTAATCCCGGTTTCGGGGGCCAGAGCTTCATTGACAGCCAGCTGAAAAAAATCGAGGCGGCGCGCAAGCGTATTGACGTCACCGGCCGGCCCATCGCGCTGGAAGTGGACGGCGGAATCACGCCGCAAACCGCAAGGCGCGCCATCGCCGCTGGCGCCACCATGCTGGTGGCCGGCACAGCCGTATTTCAGGGCGGTCCGAAGCAGTACGCCGCCAACATCGCCGCCCTCCGAGGCTGAGGTGGCAAGCGCCATTCCGCTGGGCCTGCTGCCGGACATGATCGGCGCGGGTGTGCGGCGCACGCTTGCACCCGTGCGAGTCTGGTGGCGCGGGAGCGGATTTTACCGCCACCGGCTCAGGGGCCAGCTTGCCGATCATCTGGTGTTTCATCCTCACGATTCGCGTGCCGGAAAACTCGAAGACGCCGATGCCCTGCTGCGAGGCCGGTTTCGTTTTCATGGCGCCAGCATAGACGTCCCGCCTGGCCAGTCGGTTTTTGATCTGGCGCCCCCCAGTCCGGAATGGGCGGAAGCGCTGAACGGTTTTGCCTGGCTTCCTCCCCTGGCGCTGGCGGGCGGCGAGGCTGCGCGCACCCTGGCTACCAATCTGATCGCCCAGTGGATTCGGCGCAACGCAAGATACGCCGAGCCCGGCTGGTCGCCCCACGTCATGGGGCGGCGTCTGATACATTTGTTTTGTCACGGCCGCCTTGTGATCGTGAATTCCGAGATGATGTGGCGCTCCAAGCTGTTCGTCTCGCTGCGCGAGCAATCCCGCATGCTGGAACATATCTGCGGCGAGGCGCCTGACGGCCTGCCGCGGCTGGAAGCCGCGGCGGCGCTGGCGTTGTCGGGCGCGTGTCTGGGCGATTCTCCGCGCAGGCTCGAGATTGGTCTCCAACGGCTGGAAGAGGAGTGCCAGCGGCAGATCCTGCCCGATGGCGGCCATGTCAGCCGCTCGCCGGAGACGCTGCTCAATGCCTATCGCTGTCTGACCATGGTGAGTGATGCGCTTTTGGCGGCGGATACCGAGCCGCCCCTTATTTTGCGCAATGCGCGCGATCGCATCGCTCCCATGTTGCGCTTTTTCCGCCATGGCGATGGCGGCCTGTCCTTGTTCCATGGCGGCCTGGAAAGCGATTCGCGCATGATCGCGGGGCTGCTGGCGCGGGACGAGGTGCGGGGTCAGCCATTTCATCATGCGCGTCATACCGGCTACCAGCGCCTGGTGGCGGGTCACAGCATCCTCCAGCTCGATTGCGGCGGGGTGCCGCATGGGGCCTTCGCGCTCAAGGCCCATGCCGGATTTCTCGCCTTCGAACTCAGTTCCGGCACCAGCCGTATGGTGGTCAATTGCGGCGCGGGCGGGGACGATCACGGTAGCTGGGACGCTCCGCTCCGCGCCACCGCGGCGCATTCCACCCTGACCCTCGCAGACACCTCGGCGGCGCTGATTCTGCCGCCGGGACTGGCCCGCACGCTGTTGGGCCCGCGCCTGAGCGGGGGACCGGTGGTACCCGGCAGCCGCCGCAGCGAAACGGCGCAGGGCTGGACAGTAGAGGCGACGCACGATGCCTATGTGCCGCAATTCGGTCTGGTGCATGAGCGCAAAATCACCATGTCGCCCCTGGGACTGATGGTGACCGGCGCAGACAGGCTGGTGCCTGCCGTCGTAAAGAACCTTGGGCCGGGGCCGCTGTCCTTCGCGGTGCGCTTTCATATCCATCCCGATGTGCGGGTATCGCGGCTGGAGGGCGGCGGCATCCTGCTCAAGCTGCCAAGTGGGGAAGGCTGGCGCTTCCGCGCCGGCGGCGGCGAGGTGGGCATCGAGGAAAGCATCTATCTGGGGGGAGGCGTGGTGCGCCGGGGCGAACAGCTGGTGATCGCCGCCCGATTCAAGGACAGCCCCGCCGAGGTCGCATGGGTGTTCGAACAGATTGTCTCTTGACCCTTAAATGGGTTGTTAGCCCGCGGCGGCGCATGCCAGACTGAGCAAATCGTTTTTCGCAGCCGCCGGAGTCCTTAATGGTCGAGTTTACCCTTCCCAAGAACAGCAAGATCAAGAAGGGCAAAATCTGGCCTGCGGAGGCCGCCGCCAACGGCAAGAAGCCGAAGCGCTCCAAGGATTTCAAGGTCTATCGCTATGATCCGGACTCGGATGGCAACCCCAGCGTGGATACTTATACTGTGGACCTGGATCGCTGCGGGCCGATGGTCCTGGACGCCCTGATCAAGATCAAGAACGAGATTGACCCGACCCTGGCCTTCCGCCGCTCCTGCCGCGAGGGCGTCTGCGGCTCGTGTGCCATGAACATCCAGGGCGGCAATACCCTGGCCTGCACCAAGGCGATCAATGACTGTTCCGGCGCGGTAGCGGTCTATCCCTTGCCGCACATGCCGGTGGTCAAGGACCTGGTGCCGGACCTGACCAATTTCTATGCCCAGTATTCTTCCATCGAGCCTTTCCTCAAGACCAGAAGCGCCGAGCCGGAAAAGGAATGGATCCAGACGCCGCAGGACCGCGCCAAGCTGGATGGGCTTTATGAATGTATCCTCTGTGCCTGCTGTTCGACTTCGTGCCCCAGTTATTGGTGGAATTCGGAGCGCTATCTGGGGCCCGCAGCCCTGCTGCAATCCTATCGTTGGTTGGTCGATAGCCGGGATGAGGATACCGGGCCGCGGCTGGACAATCTGGAAGACCCGTTCCGGCTTTACCGCTGCCACACCATCATGAACTGTGCCCAGGTCTGCCCCAAAGGACTCAATCCGGCCCAGGCTATCGGCGAGATCAAGCAGATGATGGTCAAACGCAAAGCCTGACGCGTTGCCATTATGCGTCCTTCGCTACGCTCGGCCCTAGGCGACTCTGCTCAAGTCGCAAAATTCCTCGCGCTCTATGAGTGACGGCGGCTAGACAGCTGAAGCCGCCTTCCTCTGCATCATCCGCCAGAGAATCTCTTCGCCCCAGTCGGCCAGCTTGCCGTGGGGATCGGCGCCCACCGCCTTGGCCACCATCTGCACCAGTTTGCGGATATGGCGGCGGCGATAGATGGTCATGCCGGTCCGGGCGGCGAGGCGGGAATAGAGCTTGCGGTTGTAAGGCCGGGCCGGCTCCTCTTCGGCCGGAACATTGGCGCAGTAATAGGCATAGGCCAGCTCGTCGTCATTGCTTTCCTGGACCCGTCTCACCGCCACCCAGAGCTTCTTGAGAAAGCTCATATCCGGTTCACTTTGTTTGTGAAGAACCTCGTAGAACAGCCTGTAATGCCTGTATTCGTCGGCCGAAATGCGGCCGGCCACTTCTTTGAGCACCGGCTCGTCGGTGGCGTCGCGGATGGCCGCGTAATAAGAAGAGGTGCCGCTTTCCACAACGCAGCGGGCAATCATCTCGCCGCGGCGTGAGCCGCGCACCGAATCGGTGCCGTCCTCGTTGAAATGGGCGGGGGTATAGCCTTTGCGGAAGCGGGCAAAAGTCTCTTCCAGCTTGAAGCTTGGATCGGCGGTCTCGGCCCAGCGGCCCAGCGCCCTGCCGTGCTGGCGTTCCTCGGCGCCCCAGCGATCGATCCAGGTGACGGTTTCCGGCGGCGAACCGCGAAATACCTTCTTGAGATAGCTGACATAGTCGGGCGCGTTATATTCGACCAGGGCGGCGGCCTTGATCGCGGCCAGCATGGTGGCGTCCACCGATGAGGCGTCAAACAGATGCCAGCGGACATCCGCCAGCGTCCAGCCCTGATGATAGACGGTACCGACCGCCATTCCGTTCCCTTCCGATTATGACACTTTATAGCAGACCCGGCCGGGCAGCGAATACCGCTCATCGGCCTGGCCTAGCCATCCCCTTGATGGGAGAGCTAAAAGACCGCGCGGACAAGCTTCAGATCATCCACCCGAAGGGCGGCTTTGACCCGGTCGGCGTCCGTCTTGGCGGCGATTTCGTCGTCCTGGGCATCCTTGATTCGCTGGTCGAGTACGGCAAGGTCCAGCTCGCTCATCGGCAGTGCTTCCTCGGCCAGCACGATGACCTGGGAGGCGTTGATCTCGGCAAATCCGCCCATGATGAAAAAACGTGTTTCCGTGCCGTTATCCAGCATGTTGATCATGCCGGCGCGCAAGGTGGAAACCAGCGGCATATGCCCCGCTGCCACGCCCATATAGCCTTCGCTGCCGGGAATGGTGACCATGTCCACCGCCTGCGACAGCAGCAGGCGTTCCGGCGACACCAGATCGAAGGTGATTTTCTGGACCATCGCTATTTGGCGTCCGCCGCCATCTTCTGGGCCTTGGCCACCACCTCCTCGATGGCGCCGACCATGTAGAAGGCCTGTTCCGGCAGAGTGTCATGTTCGCCGTCCACGATCGCCTTGAAGCTGCGGATGGTGTCGGCCAGCTCCACGAACTTGCCGGGCGCGTTGGTGAACTGTTCGGCGACATGGAAAGGCTGGCTGAGGAAGCGCTGGATCTTGCGGGCGCGGGCCACCACCAGCTTGTCGTCTTCCGACAATTCGTCCATGCCCAGGATGGCGATGATGTCCTTCAGCGCTTTGTATTGCTGCAACACTTCCTGCACCCGGCGGGCGACGGTGTAATGCTCCTCGCCGATCACTTGGGGATCGAGAATGCGCGACGTCGAATCCAGCGGGTCCACCGCCGGGAAGATCGCAAGGGCGGCGATGTCGCGCGACAGCACGGTGGTGGCGTCCAGATGGGCGAAGGAGGTGGCGGGCGCCGGGTCGGTCAGATCGTCGGCCGGCACGTAAATCGCCTGCACCGAGGTGATCGAGCCCTTGTCGGTGGAGGTGATGCGCTCCTGCAGATTGCCCATCTCGGTCGCCAGGGTGGGCTGGTAACCCACCGCGCTGGGGATGCGGCCCAGCAGCGCCGAGACTTCCGAACCGGCCTGGGTGAAACGGAAGATGTTGTCAATGAACAGCAGCACATCCTTGCCTTCCACATCGCGGAAATATTCCGCCACCGAAAGGCCGGTCAGCGCCACGCGGGCGCGCGCGCCTGGCGGTTCGTTCATCTGGCCATAGACCAGGGCGCATTTGCTGCCTTCGGCCGAGCCGTTCTTCTTGGGATCGATGTTCACGTTGGACTCGATCATCTCGTGATAAAGATCGTTGCCCTCGCGGGTGCGTTCGCCCACCCCCGCCAGTACCGAATAGCCGCCATAGGCCTTGGCGATATTGTTGATCAGTTCCTGCATGGTCACGGTCTTGCCCACGCCAGCGCCGCCGAACAAACCGATCTTGCCGCCCTTGGTATAGGGGCAGAGCAGGTCGATCACCTTGATGCCGGTGACCAGGATTTCAGCCGAGCCGGCCTGCTCCGCGAAAGTGGGCGCATCGCGGTGAATGGAGGAGGTGTGTTCCTGGGAGATCGGGCCGGCCTCGTCAATCGGCTCGCCGATCACATTCATGATGCGGCCCAGGGTGGCGGGACCAACCGGCACGCGGATCGGACCGCCGGTATCGGTGACTTCCTGGCCGCGCACCAGGCCTTCGGTGGTGTCCATGGCGATGGCGCGCACGGCATTCTCGCCCAGATGCTGCGCTACCTCGAAGACCAGGCGGAATTTCTCGCCGGTACGGGCATCGGTGTTGGTGGTTTCCAGCGCGTTGAGGATCGCCGGCAACTCGCCGCCCGCAAACTCCACATCCACCACGGCGCCAATCACCTGGAGCAGGCGGCCCTTAGTCCCTGAAGTGGGGTTTGCGATCTTGGCATGTGCGTTCATGGAAATTCTCTTTCTAAATTTAGACGGCGGCGGCGCCGGCGATGATTTCAATCAGTTCCGTCGTGATTTTGGCCTGACGGGTGCGGTTCATCTGGATGGTGAGGGCCTTGATCATCTCGCCCGCGTTGCGGGTGGCATTGTCCATGGCCGCCATCTGGGAGGCAAAGAAGCCCGCCTGATTTTCCAGCAAAGCGGAAAGCAGCTGCACCGAGATGTTCTGCGGCAGGAGTTCGGTGAGGATGGTTTCCTCATCCGGCTCATATTCGTAGAAGATATTGTCGCCCCCACTGCTTTGAACTTCGGCGGGGATCAGCTGCTTTACCGTGGGGATCTGCGTCACCACCGATTTGAAGCGGCTGTAGATCAAGGTAACGACATCCAGCTCGCCGCGCTGATACATGTCCAGTAGCTTCTGGGCGATAGGCTTGACCATGCCGAGGCCCGGCCCCTTGAGACCCAGCTCGTAATTCTCGACGAAGCGCTCTGCATATTGGCGGCGGAGCTGGTCGCGGGCCTTGCGGCCGATGGTGAGGATCCTGACATCCTTGCCGCCCTCGATCAGCTCGGCGATTTTCACCCGCGCCGCGCGCACGATGCTGGAATTGAAAGCGCCCGCCAGCCCGCGGTCTGCGGTCGCCACCACCACAAGATGGCGCTGATCCCGGCCGGTGCCGGCCAGCAGCAACGGCACGCTGGGCCCGGAGACACCGGCGGCCAGGTTGGAAATGATCACGGACATGCGCTGGGCATAAGGGCGCGCCGCTTCCGTCGCGTGCTGGGCACGGCGCAGCTTGGCCGCCGCCACCATCTGCAGCGCCTTGGTGATCTTCTGCGTGGACTTCACGCTTCCGATCCTGGTGCGCATTTCCTTGACGGTTGCCATGGGCTGTCAGCTTTCCCTAGGCCGCGAAGCTCTTGGAGACTTCGCCCAAGGCATCCTTGAGCATTTTTTCCAAATCGGGCGTCAGCGCTTTTTCCTTGCGAATGCCTTCGAAGAATTTGGGATAGCTGGTTTTCAGTTTTCCCAGCAGCGCGGTCTGGAACGCGCCCACCTTGGCGGTGGGGAAGGGGTCGAGATAGCCGCGGGTGCCGGCATAGATCACCGCCACCTGTTCTTCCACCGCGAAGGGCTTGTATTGCGGCTGCTTGAGAAGCTCGGTCAGGCGTTCGCCGCGCGCCAGCATCTTCTGGGTCGAGGCGTCGAGGTCGGAGCCGAATTTGGCGAAGGCCGCCATCTCGCGATATTGCGCCAACTCGCCCTTGATGGGGCCGGCGACCGTCTTCATCGCCTTGATCTGGGCGGAGGAGCCGACGCGCGACACCGAGATGCCGACATTCACGGCCGGACGGATGCCTTGATAGAAAAGGTCGGTCTCCAGAAAGATCTGGCCATCGGTGATCGAGATCACATTGGTGGGAATATAGGCCGAGACGTCATTGGCCTGGGTTTCGATGATGGGCAGGGCCGTGAGCGAGCCCGCGCCATTGTCCTCGTTCAGCTTGGCGGCGCGCTCCAGCAGACGGCTGTGCAGATAGAACACGTCGCCCGGATAGGCTTCGCGGCCCGGCGGGCGGCGCAACAACAGCGACATCTGGCGATAGGCCACCGCCTGCTTGGAAAGATCGTCATAAATGATCAGGGCATGCATGCCATTGTCGCGGAACCATTCGCCCATGGCACAGCCCGAAAACGGCGCCAGGAACTGGAGCGGCGCCGGCTCCGAAGCCGTGGCGGCGACCACGATGGTGTATTCCAGCGCGCCCGCATCGGCGAGAGTTTTGACGATCTGGGCCACCGTCGAACGCTTCTGTCCGATAGCGACATAGATGCAATAGAGCTTGGCCTTCTCATCGTCGCCGGCATTGATCGGCTTCTGGTTGATGATGGCGTCGATCGCGACGGCGGTCTTGCCGGTCTGGCGGTCGCCAATGATCAACTCGCGCTGGCCGCGGCCAATCGGGATCAAAGTGTCGATCGCCTTGAGACCGGTCTGAACCGGTTCATGCACTGATTTGCGGGGAATAATGCCGGGCGCCTTTACGTCGACGCGACGGCGCTCGGCGACATTCTGAATCTCGCCCTTGCCGTCAATCGGATTGCCCAGCGGGTCCACCACCCGGCCGAGCAGGCCTTTGCCGACGGGCACGTCCACGATGGCGCCGGTACGCTTGACGATGGCGCCCTCCTTGATGGTGGAGTCGTTGCCGAAAATCACCACGCCGACATTGTCGCTTTCCAGATTGAGCGCCATGCCCTTGATGCCGCCGGGAAACTCGACCATCTCGCCGGCTTGCACATTGTCCAGGCCATAGACGCGCGCGATGCCGTCGCCGACGCTGAGCACTTCGCCGACTTCCGAGACTTGCGCGTCGGCGCCGAAATTCTGGATTTCGCGCTTCAGGATCGCGGAAATTTCGGCGGGTTGGATGTCCATAGTCTGTTCCTTCATTCGTAGTTCGTTGTCTCACCGGCTAGGTGAGGAGTTCTAACTTTATGGCCCGGCCCTTCGCTTACGCTCCGGGCGTTCGCCGGGCAATCGCCTGCCGGCGATTGCAAGTTCCGGCTCAGCCTCTCATGGCCGCACGAATACCGTTCAATTTGGTGCGGATAGACGAATCGATCATGCGCGATCCCAGCTTGACGACCAGGCCGCCAAGCAGTGCAGGATCCACGCAGGTTTGCAGACGCGGCTCACGTCCCAGTTGGGATTTGAGCATGCGCGTGAGGTCTTCGGTCTCGCTGCCGGAAAGCGGACGGGCCGAGGTGATTTCGGCTTCCACTTCCCCCTTCAGGCGCGCCACTTTCCGGTTGTAGGCGGCGATGATGCCTTCCAGCGCGAACAGCCGCCGCTTGAACACCAGCAGAGCCACGAATTTATGGGTGAGGGGCGACACGCCCATTTTTTCCAGAACTGCCTTGAGGGCCTTGGCCTGGTCTTCACTCGAAAAGGCCGGCGAGCGCACAAGGCGGGCAAGGTCGGCACTGGTCTGGATCGCGCTTCTGAGAGCGGCAAAATCCGCTGCCACGGCGTCAATCGCCTTCTCATCATGCGCCAGTTCGAACACGGCGGTGGCATAACGGCCGGCCAGTCCGGTTTCCTGTGCGGTTTCGGATCCCATATGCGTCCTTCGCGGCTTTGGTTGCGGCCGCTCAACCCGTCGCCAACAGCGGTTATAAGCTATTGATTATTAGATATAAAACAAGGATCGCGCGAGTCGGCTCCGCCGCGCTGGAGCCAGTTACCATGCGCCTTAACGCGGCGCAATATAAGGGCAGCGGCCAGACTGTCGCGGCCCGCCCTAGCTGTGAGCGGTTTGGGTTTTCCCCGAAAATCCCCAACTTTAAGGATCGAGAGGCTTGCCAGTGTGCCCCAACACATCGTGCGCGGCTATGGCCGCCGGAAGGGCCATACCGAAATCTATCACGGTGCCGAATATCAGATATCATTCCTGCCAAAGCTCAAGTTGGAAATCGCCGTGCCGGACGGGCGGGTGGACGATGTGGTGCAGGCCGTTACCGAAGGCAGCCGCACCGGCCGGATCGGCGACGGCAAGATTTTCGTGCTGGAGCTGGAACAAGTGCTCCGCGTCCGCACCGGTGAAACCGGCGACAACGCGCTTTAACCGTGAAACCGGCGCCTTGGGAAGCGCCCTTGACGGGGCGCGCGGCGCCTGCGAAAGCGCGCGCCATGACCGTCGAGATTACCCAGCAATTCGGCTTCGACGCCGCCCATCGGCTGGATGAAGGCGCCGCCGAAAACCGCCGCATGCACGGCCACTCTTTTTATGTGGAAGTGACGCTTCGGGGCGAACCCGACGCCGCCGGATTCCTGCGCGATTTCGGCGATGTGGATGCCGCGCTCAAATCGGTGCGGGAGTTGCTGGATCACCGCCTGCTCAATGAGGTGGCAGGGCTGGGCCCACCCACCCTGGAAAATCTGGCGCGCTTTATTTATGGCCGTGCCAAGGTCAAACTGCCGCAAGTGGCGCGGGTGAAAATCGCCCGGCCATCCCATGGGCAAAGCTGCACGTATGAAGAATAAAAAACTCACGCAACTGGGGCACCTTGTCCGCCAGCCAGTCTCGCCAGGCAAGGCGATACTGGAAAGCGTTCCCAATTCCCATCCGGGCGAAGATTATCTGATCCGCTTCACGGCCCCGGAATTCACCACTCTGTGCCCGATCACCGGCCAGCCCGACTTCGCGCATTTTGTGATGGACTATGTGCCGGGCGGAGCGCTTCTGGAATCCAAATCCTTCAAGCTTTTTCTCGCCAGCTTTCGCAACCAGGCTGGCTTTCATGAAGACACCACCCTTGCCATCGCCAAGCGGGTGGCGGCCGCCATCAAACCTCGCTATCTGCGCATCGCGGGCTATTGGTATCCGCGCGGCGGCATACCGATCGACATCTTCTGGCAAACCGGAAAATTGCCGGCCAGCCTCTGGCTGCCGGATCCGGGCGTCTCGCCCTATCGTGGGCGCGGCTGATCCGAATCGGTAGCGCGCTTCCCGTTGGACACTGGGCCGCATCGCGCTTCCCCCAACGATTTTTTTTCGCACAGGCTATCGCAAAAACACACAAAACATGCTGGATGTTCCCCACCCGGTTTGTAATTGGTCAGAATCATCAATTGGTTCCCGATGGGGACCTTTTTTTACCGGCGGGCGTTCAGCATCAGGGCGAAAATGCGGGGGCCAAGGGTGGTTCGGCGAGGGGCATTGTTTGGCGTCGTATTGCTCGTGGCGGCAGTTCCGGCGCGGGCCGAGGATTCTGCGGACGTCCAGCAGCTATCCATCGAACAGCTCGCCAATGTCGAGATCACGTCGGTCTCGCGCCGGCCCGAACCGCTGAACCAGGCGCCCGCCGCGGTTTATGTCATCACCGCAGAGGACATACGCCGCTCCGGCTATGGCACTCTGCCGGAGGTGCTGCGCCTGGCGCCCAATCTCGAAGTCGCCAAGATGAACGGCTTTGCCTACACGGTCACGGCGCGGGGCTTTAATTCGCCAGAATCCGCCAACAAGCTGTTGGTGCTGATAGATGGGCGCAGTGTTTATTCGCCGCTCGCCAGTACGGTATTCTGGGAGAATATCGATGTGCCAGTGGCACAGATCGAGCGTATCGAGGTGGTGAGCGGGCCGGGCGGCACGCTTTACGGCGCCAATGCCGTCAACGGTGTCATCAGCATCATCACCAAGAATGCGGCGGACACCAAAGGCGGTCTGCTGGATGCCCGGGTCAGCACCACCGGCGGTTATCGCGGCATGCTGCGTTATGGCTTTTCCCCCTGGGACGGCGGCGCGCTGGCAATTTACGGCCAAACCGGGCGCAATGGCGGGGCCGCTCCTTACCTCGCCACCGATGCCACCAAAACCGGCTGGACCCGCGACGATCTGGGCTTCCGTTTCGATCAGATATTGGGTGACGACACTTTCAATTTCGAGGGCGATACCTATGCCGATCATACGCCCGACCAGAATCTGGAAAAGGCGCGCGGCGGCAACCTGAACTTCCACTGGGCGCATCAGTTCGGTAGCGGCGACAGTCTTGCCTTGCAGCTGTCAGGCGACGATTCAACCCGGACCCTGACGGGATCGGCGCGCGAGGAGCTGAGAACCTACGACGCGCAAATCCAACACGATATGTCGCTGGGCTGGAATGACGCCTTCATCTGGGGCGGAGAATACCGCCAGTTCAAGGAATCCTACTACGCCACCCAAGCCCTCTTCGCCAATCCCACCAGCACCATTTCGCTGGAGAATATCTTCGCGCAGGACGAGATACCCGTCTCGCCGGACCTCAAGCTGACTCTGGGACTGAAGGCGGAGAACAATTCCTATTCCGGCCTGGACTGGATGCCGAATGTGCGCCTGGGATGGCAGACCTCGGATACCGGCCTGATCTGGGCGGCCGTCAGCCAGGCCGTGCGCACGCCGTCCAAGGTCGACCGCGAATTCCAATTTCCCGGCATTCTGTTGCCTTCTCCCGATTTCGGATCGGAAAAGCTGACCGCTTATGAACTGGGTTATCGTGGCCAGCCCTTGGCACGTTTTTCCGTTTCCGCCTCGTTATTTTATAATTTCTATGGCGACCTGCGTTTCTATCAGGCGCCGCCGGGTGCTGTCCGGCCGATCACGCTGACGAACGGAGCAAAAGAACATACTTATGGCGCGGAGCTTTGGGCCACCTACGGCATCAACGACTGGTGGCGGCTGAGCGCAGGCGCCAATTGGCTCCTTCGGGACTTCCGCAACAAACCCGGCTTTATCGATCTTTCCAATGGCCAGGCCGGAGGCCAGGACCCAGCAACCCAGGCGCAATTGCGCTCTTTCATGAATATCACCCCCGCATGGGAACTCGACGCCGCTTTGAGGTCGGTGGGCGAGGTGACCCAGCAGGTTCCCGTGGGTCGCTCGATTTCCCTCGTTTCCGGTTATGTGGAAGCCGATTTGCGTATCGGCTGGCACATCACACCCAGCACCGAATTGGACTTTTCAGGGATCAATCTTTTGCATGACCGCCATCTGGAAGCCAACGACCCTATCGCTTTCGCGCCGCAATATGTCGGCCGTTCTTTTGTCTTCAATCTGCGGCAGAATTTCTGATGCGCAAAACCCGGCAGGTCCTCCACCGGCTTGCGATTTTCTCGGCGGGCCTGCTGGCGTTTTCGCCGGCGCATGCCCAAACATCGCTCGAATACGCGGTGAAGGCCGCCTATCTCACCAAATTTGCGCCTTTTGTGGATTGGCCAGACACCGCATTTGCCTCCGCATCCGCCCCGGTAACAATCTGTATTCTGGGCACCGATCCCTTCGGTGACGCCATCGACAAGGCCGCCGCCAGGAGCGCCGCCGGCAATGGCCGCCCCCTTGCCATCCGCCGCATCTCATCAGCCGATGCGGCGAATGGCTGCCACATCGTCTTTGACGGCGACCCCGGCGTCGGATCGCTGGACTCGCTCAGCGGCAAGCCGGTTGTCACGGTTACCGATTCCACTGCCCCGGCGCACGGCGTCATCCGCTTTGTCACGCTCGATAACCATGTCCGCTTCGATATTGACGATGCGGCTGCGGCGAGAAGCGGTATTCGCATCAGCTCCAAGCTTCTGGAACTGGCCCATTCCGTCACGCGCCGGAGCGGGCCATGAGCATCACGGCTCCAAACTGGAGTTGGCCTATCATTGCCGCCCTGATGGCCGCCCTGCTGCTGGTTATCGCGGGCATCGCCATGGCGCGCTATGAAGACCAGTTATACGCGGCGCAACAGACCCGCGACGTGATGGAGCAGGCAGAAATTCTGGCGGCCAGCGTTACCGCGGCGGTGTCGTTCGGCGATCCGTCCGCAGCGCAGGAGTATGTGGTCGCGCTGGAGGCCAATCCCGATCTGAAGGCCGCGGGCGTCTATGACGGAAACGGAAACCTGTTCGCGCAATTTTCGCGGGGCCAGACGCTGCCCCCGGGCATGGCTGCCGCCGCATTCGGGAGCCAGGGCGTGGTTGTGGCTGGCAATACAATGACGGTCGGCGTGCCGGTTGCGATGGATGGGCACGCTATCGGGGCGGTCACCCTTATCGCCACCACCGAACCGGCACAGCGCCGCATTGCCCGCTATGCCGGCCTGGTCCTGCTGGTGACCATGGGTGCCCTGGTGATCGGGGTGCTGGCATTCTCCCAGGCCGCGCTGTCGCGGCGCGCGGCGGAACTGTCGCATGTCAATGTGCGCCTGCAGAACGAGATGAGTGAACGGCAGAAGACCGAAGAGGCCCTGCGTCAAAGCCACAAGATGGAAGCGGTGGGACAGCTCTCCGGCGGCATCGCCCATGATTTCAACAATCTCATCATGATCGCCCAGAGCAACCTGCGCATGATTCAGAAAAAGGCGGCATCGGGTGGCTCCCAGTCAGGAACTTATGTTGTCTCTGCCAACGAGGCGCTGGACCGTGCAGCCGGTCTGACCCAGCGCATTCTCGCCTTCTCCCGGCGTCAACCCCTGTCACCGCAACCGGCACGGCTCAGCGACCTTGTTGGCGGCATGGGCGAATTGCTTCGTCACTCCGTCGGCGAAAAGGTGAAGATAGAAACGAGGCTCGAAGCCCGGTGGTGGACCCTCTGCGACATCAACCAGATGGAGAATGTCATTCTCAACCTCGCGATTAACGCCCGCGACGCCATGCCAGAAGGCGGCGTGCTGACAATAGCAATTCGCGACGTCACGCTGAAAAAGTCGCCGCCGGATGTTTCGGAATTTGTTCCTGGCGACTATGTTGCATTGTCTATAAGCGATACGGGTGAGGGCATGAGCGACGACGTACGGCAGCGCGCTCTCGATCCATTTTTCACCACCAAACCACAGGGCAAGGGCACAGGTCTCGGGCTCAGCATGACGTTCGGTTATGTGCGGCAATCGAACGGCTATCTGGTAATCGAAAGTGCGCCTAGAAAAGGCGCGACCATCACTATCTATATGCCGCGGTATGCGGAGGAGCAGGCATGAGTCAGGTATTGGTTGCCGAAGACGAGGCGATGTTGCGGGCTATCGCAGTCGAGATGCTGGAAGACGCCGGCTTCGCGGTGTTCCAGGCGGGTGACGGCGAAGAGGCACTGGCCGTGCTCAAGAGCAATCCGGGCATCGAAGTGCTGGTGTCCGATATCAAGATGCCGCGCATGGACGGCTACGCCCTGGCCGAGGCCGGTCTCTCGCTGCGGCCGGAACTGAAGATTCTTCTGATGACCGGCTACGCCCAGGAGCCGCCGCCGGCGCTGCTGCGCGCCCGGGAGATCCGCACCCTGCACAAGCCGTTCAACCTGGAACGGCTTTGCGAGCTGGTGGGTGAGATGATGGGCCGCAGCTAATGGGCTTCTCCACGATGCTGGGGGCAGGGGGAATGGACAGCCGGTCATACAGGCGGTCGATCATCGCATTGCGCGCCACCAATTCGCTGCGCCAATATTCCTCGTTCGCTGCATGGACGGGCTTTTCGTCCCTCGGCTGCCAATCCGCCGCATCGTAACCGAACAGGACGAAATCTCCTTCATAGGCTTTGGCCACGATCTCCACCGAACGCGGTTCGTAATAGGCGCGCCAGTCGCGCCTGGCCGAGCGGCCCGGCATCAGCGCCACCGGTGCAGCCGTTCCCACATCCGCCAGATGGGCGCCGATCGCTTTTACCGTTTCCTCCATCGCTTCCAGGCGGAAGATATGGGTATAGGGAATAAGGCGCGGCATAAGGACGTCGCCCTGCGGCATCAGGTGAACATCCGTGCGCAGCAGCTCGGCATTGGTCACCACCTCTTCCGCGAATACCGTGAATGTCTGTTTCAACCCGCCGAACCGCGCAACGTTGCCATAGCGTGCTTCCAGCTGGCCATAACCGGGTTCGCCCAGGCGGACCTTGTGGTCGAAAAAGGAAACCAGCCGGCTGAAGGGATTGCGCACCAGGGCGAATATCATCCATCCGCTTGCACCGCCCAGAATGGCGGCGCGCGAATTCGCGTCGGCGCTGAGCAGGGTGGCCATGGCGATATGGCGGCGATGGTGGACCAGCATGTCGGGCCGGGTTTCCCGCTGATAGAGCGCGGCGGCGGCATCGAGCGTCAGGCCCTCGATTCCCATGATCAGGTGCTTGAAAGAGGTGCAGGCCACCTTGGGCGTCTCGACATACATGTAGCGGTTCGCGGGCGAGACGAAGGAGCCGGAGGTCAGGCGCTCGATCGCCCGCCTTGGGTCATAGCCTGCCGCCATGGCGCGCTGGGCCATTTCATGGCCGACGATTTGAAACGGCAGGTCCAAAGCCCGATTACCATCAGCAGTTGCCCGGCAAATTTACCCGACAGGGCCGGCGCTTTCAGTCCCAATTGTAACGGGAATTCTTAGACCGCGTTTTCGCGAAAAAAGCGGAAACAAAAAAAGCGGCCAGCTGTTCGCGGCCAACGGAAACATTTCAAATGATAACGATGTTAACACGCCATTCGGTTTTGGGCGGCAACTCTTGACGGCGGATGTCCTAGACGGTTTCAAATGCTGGCGCGGCGTGCCGCACCGCTGAGTCCGCGACCTCTGAGCCATTCTTTCCACTCGGAATGCTTTTTTACGCGCCGTGTGTCCTGGAAGGACCGGTTTTGAAATCCGGTGGTGGTCTTCTACTTGCCCACCATCAGAAGCGAAAACGAATCCGGTACCATGGGACCACGGGCAGGGCGCCCTGCCGGGCCTGGCGGCGCGTTGGCTGCTGGCGGCCCGAACTCAGCCGTCATCGTGAACACCCGGTTCGTTTTTGTGTCCAGGGCCAGGGTCTTGGCGCCCGTCATGGTTTGCAACGTCTGCTCCACCGCGAAGCTGGTGGGACTGTTTTCCTTGATGAACGTCATCGAGCCGCTGTTCTCGGCGCTTATGGCTTCCATGGTGGCGGGATTGAAGGCGACGGTATCCACACCGACGCCGGTCGGCAGGGCGGTGATGATAGCGCCGCTTTGAGCGTTGACAATCACCACCGTGGGTGACGGCATGCGGTAATACGCAAACAGGACGTGATTCTTCGCGTCCAATGCCAGCCCGCTTCCGCCTGAACCCTTGGAGCTCATATCGTAGTGCGCCGTAACACTCAGGGTCTTCGCGTCGACCACGGCAATGTTGGCCTTGTCCGAAACGTTCACATAAATTGTACCCTTGCCATCGCTCACGGCCTGCTCCGGCCCTCCGCCGACGTCAAGGGTCCCAACCACGGTACCGTCTTTCGCGTCGATCACTGTTGCATAGGGAACCGCGTGGCTCAGTATCCACACCCGCTCATTGTAGGGATCGAACATGATCCCGTCGGGACGGCCGTCCACGTCAATCGTTTTGATCACTTTCAACGTGCTGCTGTCCCACATCGTGATCGGTTTTGTGGTGGAGAATCCGTGATGTGATTTGGGATCAACCGCAGCGCCACCCGCACTGACGCCGTCAACCTGTCCCAGCGGCTCAAGCGTGTCGAGGTTGAAAACAGCCAGATGTCCCATCGGACCATTGCGGGGGGTATACAAACGGCGCGCTGCTATGTCAGCGAAAATATAGTCAAATCCGCCTTCACCGCCGACTTTGGCTGTCTTCAGTATCTTGTAGGGACCCGGAGCATTCTGAGCCAACGCCGCGAAGGCTGTGGCTGCGATCCCTGCTGCGAGTATTGCCGTTGCTGAAAATCGCCGCATGACAGATTTCCTCCACCGGCGCGGAATTTCCATGTGCGCCTCACTGCTGTAACTTAATATACCACCATATTCAGCAATGCGGGGGCCTTGGTTCTTCGATCGGGGAAACATCAGGCCGAAGCTTGGGGCCAAGTTGGTTTCCCCGAATCGCCGCGCGATCCGAGGGCGGGCCGCGTTTCACCGCGGGCGGGTAGAATGGTCCGTCGCTAGCGGCAGCGTAGTGCGACGACCATTCGAGCGGGCGAACGCCCGGAGCGTGGGCGAAGGGCTGGAAATGGCTCCCCGGGACGGGCTCGAACCGCCGACCAACCGGTTAACAGCCGATTGCTCTACCACTGAGCTACCGAGGAACAGGACGCGGTGTCTAGCGCGTCTAATTTGGCATGGCCAGCGGAAATATTCCCCTGATTTCCGAGGGATTCCGCCTTTCCATGGACCGATGGCACAAAAAAATGAGGCCGGGTGTTAGCCCGGCCCCAAGGCGTTGGGTAATGGTGGGGTGTCTTCAAGGAAGACAGCCGGATATTGCCCCCATACGGTTAATAAACACTTAATAGAAATGGAACTTTCTGAAGGGATGGAGGCCACGCCCGGAATCGAACCGGGGTTCACGGATTTGCAATCCGCTGCGTAACCACTCCGCCACGTGGCCATCCCGAACAGGCGGGCAGGGGCTATAACAGGATATCCGCCGCCGAAAAAGCCACGTTGTTTCGCTGGGACCGCCCGCCTATAACCGCCGCTTCCGCGCCGGGGGCCATTCGATTCCATGTCCGAAACCATGCTAGCCGCCCGCACCAACATGATTGACGCCCAGATCCGCTCGGCCGACGTCACCGATCCGCGCATCCATGCCGCCATGGCGGCGGTGGCGCGGGAGCGTTTTGTGCCCGGTTCCAAGCGCGCCCTGGCCTATGCCGATGTCGCGGTCGAGGTATCGCCCGGGCGGTTCCTGCTGGATCCGCGCTCGCTGGCCAAGGGGCTGCAGCTGGCCGGAATCGGCGCGGAGGACCGTGTATTGGATGTGGGCTGCGCCACCGGCTACTCGTCGGCGGTATTGGGACGCTTGGCAAAATCGGTTGTGGCGCTGGAACAGGACGCCGACTTGGTCCGCATCGCCAGCGAGACCCTGGTGGGCGCGCAGGGCGATATCCAGGTCGCCCAAGGCGGCCTGATCGAGGGCTTCAAGTCGGGCGGACCCTATGACCTGATTTTCGTCAATGGTGCGATCGAGGCGCGCCCCGACACGCTTCTCAGCCAGCTGGCCGAGGGCGGACGGCTGGTGGCGTTTCTCAAGGACGAAAGCCGCGCCATGCTATTTGTGCGGGACCATGGCCAGGTCGGCAGCCGGCCAGGCTTTGATGCGCGTGTGCCGGTTCTGGCTGGCTTCAGGAAAAGCCAGGGCTTCATTTTTTAGTGGAAGAAATTCGTCTAACCAACGTGGTATGCTCGGTAAGCGCCTAATCGTTGCGGCCACGGGAACGGCGTTAACCTAATCTTTGCCTTCTTTGGCCCAGTGTCTTAGGGTTTTCCACGCGCGCCGCCCGGGAGTTCGCCTCATGTCCAGCCCCCAGCACGAACCCACGATGGAGGAGATCCTTGCCTCTATCCGCAAGATCATCTCCGAGGACGCCCCTGCCGATGGGCCCGCCGCAGCGCCCCATGCGGCCGCCGCGCCGCAAATTGACGTACTGGAACTGACCCAGGAGGTGGTGGAGACGCCCGCTCCCGCGCCGCCTCCTATGCCGGCCCCGCCGCCGCCCGCGCCGATGCCCGCCGACGACATCATCTTCCAGTCCGATCCGCCGGCCGCGGCCCCCAGCAACGATATTTTCTCCGATCGCACTCGCAAGGCGCTGGACGATGCCTTTGCCAGCATTCCCGACGAAGAACCCGAGCCGGCCCCAATGCCGCGTGCCGCGCCTGCGCCCCTTGCGCCGCTCAGCGGCTCGAGCGTCGAAACCGTATTCGAACGCGCCGTGCGCGACAGCTTCGAGCCGGTGCTGAAGCAATATCTCTCCGATAATTCGGCCGCCGTGATCGAACGCATGAAGCCCTTGATCCGCGAATGGATGGACGAGCATTTCCCTGCTTTGCTTGAGGGTGCCGTTCGTGCCGAGGTGGAGCGCGTCGTAAAAGCCCGCGGCAAGCGCTGATTCTCGCCTAATCTCATTGGGGCGGGCTTGACCGTGAGCAAGCGGTGCGCGCCAGCGCATGAGCAGGTTCGGTGAACCTGCGAAAGCGGCGAACGCCACGAGGTTTGGGCGAGCGGCGGGAATAGTCATCCAAAAACCACCTCTGGCTTGACCTAAAAGACAAAAAGCCCGAAAGCGTGGCCGAATTTTACGGTCTTCCAATGCTCGACAAGACCTTCAATCCCAGGGACGTGGAAACGCGCATCAGCGCCCAATGGCGGGCGTCCGGCGCCTTCGCGGCGGGCCGGCGCCCCGAGGCCGAGCCGTTCAGCATCGTGATCCCTCCGCCCAATGTCACCGGGCGGCTTCACATCGGCCATGCCCTCAACAACACGCTGCAGGACATCCTGGTCCGCTTTGAGCGCATGCGCGGCAAGGATGTCTTGTGGCAGCCGGGCACCGACCATGCCGGCATCGCCACCCAGCTGATCGTCGAGCGCCAGCTGGCCGAGCGGCAGATGAACCGCATCGGCATGGGCCGCGAAAAATTCCTGGAAGAAGTGTGGAAATGGAAAGCCGAATCTGGCGGCGCGATCGTCGAGCAGCAGCACCGGCTGGGCGCCAGCGCCGACTGGAGCCGCGAGCGTTTCACCATGGACGAGGGGCTGTCCCGCGCCGTCACCAAGGTGTTTGTCGAACTTTATCGCCAGGGCCTGATCTACAAGGACAAGCGGCTGGTGAACTGGGATCCGCGTCTGCAGACGGCGGTCAGCGATCTGGAAGTCGAGAATATCGAACTCAAAGGCCATCTCTGGCACATCAAATATCCGGTGGAGGACCAGCCGGGCGTCTTCATCACCGTGGCAACAACCCGTCCGGAAACCATGCTGGGGGACACCGCCGTGGCGGTGCATCCGGGCGATGCCCGCTACACCGCGCTGGTCGGCCACCATGCCGTGCTGCCGCTGACCGGGCGGCTGATCCCCATCATCGCCGACGACTATTCCGATCCCGAAAAAGGCACCGGCGCGGTCAAGATCACGCCAGGCCATGATTTCAACGATTTCGAAGTCGGCCGGCGGCATCATCTGCCGCTGATCAATATCCTGAACAAGGACGGCACGCTGAACGACGAGGTGCCGGCGCCCTATCGCGGACTAAAGACGCATGTGGCGCGATTGAAGATCATCGCCGATCTGGAAAATGCCGGCCTTCTCGACAAGGTCGAGGCCATCACCCATGCCGTGCCGCACGACGAAAAGACCAAGACCGTGGTGCTGGAACCGTTCCTGACCGAGCAGTGGTATCTGAACGTCCAGCCCTTGGCGGACAAGGCCATCGCGGCGGTGGAGAAAGGCGACACCAAATTCGTTCCCGACAACTGGGCCGGGGTCTATTTCAGCTGGATGCGGAATATCCGCCCCTGGTGCATCTCCCGCCAGCTCTGGTGGGGCCACCAGATTCCGGTCTGGTATGATACCGACGGCAAAATCTACTGCGCCGAAACCGAGAATGACGCGAGGGCGCAGGCGGGCGGCAAGGCGCTGACCCGCGACGAGGACGTGCTCGACACCTGGTTCTCCTCGGCGCTCTGGCCTTTCTCCACTTTGGGCTGGCCCGAGAAGACGCCCGAGTTGAAACGCTTCTATCCCACTTCCGTGCTGGTCACGAGTTTCGACATTATTTTCTTCTGGGTCGCCCGGATGATGATGATGGGAATTCACTTCATGGGCGAGGTGCCGTTCAGGACGGTCATCATCCATAACCGCGTGCTGGACGAGCAGGGCGCCAAAATGTCCAAGACCAAGGGTAATGTAGTGGACCCGCTTACCCTGATTGACGAATTCGGCGCCGATGCGTTGCGCTTCACCCTGGCCCAGGCGGCGGGGCAGAGCCGCGACATGCGCATTGGCCCGGCGCGGGTCGAAGGCGGGCGCAACTTCGCCACCAAGCTGTGGAACACGTCGCGCTTCTGCGAAATGAACGGCTGTGTCAGCGTGCCCGGCTTCGATCCCGCAAGCGTGGCCGAGACCGTGAACAAATGGATCGTGACCGAGACCGCCAATGCCATCGGCGACATCACGGGCCTGCTGGAATCCTTCCGCTTCAATGATGCGGCGGGCACCGCTTATCATTTTGTCTATGATATTTTCTGCGACTGGTACGTCGAAATCACCAAGCCGATCTTCCAGTCTGGCGCCGGGCCGGCGAAAGCCGAAACCCGCGCCACCACGGCCTGGGCGCGCGACCAGATATTAAAGCTGCTGCACCCCTTCATGCCTTTCATTACGGAAGAGCTTTGGGCGCTGACCAGCGAAACGCCGCGCGACCAGCTGTTGATCCTCTCCGAGTGGCCAGAACGCATCCGGATTGCGGGAGCGGATGCCGCCACAGCCGAAATGCATTGGGTCATCGAACTCATCAAGGGCGTCCGCTCGGTGCGCGCGGAGATGAATGTCCCGGCGGCGGCAAAAATTCCCCTGGTTCTCACCGGCGCGAACCGGGCGGCAAAGGCGCGGCTGGCGCGCAATCGCGACGTGATCCTCACTTTGGCGCGGCTGACCGCGGCCGATAGCGCCGATGCCATTCCCAAGGGATCGGCCCAGTTCGTGCTGGAAGAGGCGGTTGCGGCGCTGCCGCTGGGAGAGGTGATCGATTTCGGCAGGGAGCGCACGCGGCTGGAAAAGGATCTCAGGAAAGCCCAAGATGAAATAGCCCGCTTTGACGCAAAACTGTCGAATGAACAATTTGTCGCCAAGGCGCCGGAAGACGTGCTGGCCGAGCAGCGGGAAAAGCGCGCCGAGGCGTCGGCGCTTGCGCTGCGGTTAGCTGAAGCCATCAAGCGGCTGGCCTAAAGACCCTGCCGGGCTCACGGTTGCCGGAGCGGATGAACATACCTAGATAGCAAATAGCGCCATCCGGAGTTTTTCATGCCCACATTGTTCGATCCCCTCCAGTTGGGCGCGCTCACCCTGCCCAATCGCATCATCATGGCGCCGTTGACCCGCTGCCGCGCCCATCCTGACAGCCGCGTGCCGTCAGGGCTGGCGCTGGACTATTACCGCCAGCGCGCCGGCGCCGGCATGATCGTCAGCGAAGCGACCAGCGTGACTGCGATGGGCGTGGGTTATGCCGGTACCCCCGGCATCTGGTCGGATGAGCAGACCGATGGTTGGAAGAAGATTACCGAGGCGGTCCATGCGGAAGGCGGGCGCATCCTGCTGCAGCTTTGGCACGTCGGGCGTATTTCCGATCCCATGTTCCTGAACGGCGCGACCCCGGTCTCCGCCAGCGCCATAAGGCCAGCGGGCCGGGTCTCGCTGGTGCGGCCGGAAAAGGATTTTGTTACGCCCCGCGCGCTCGGCCTTGATGAAATTCCCGGCGTCATCGCCGCCTTCGGGACCGGGGCGCGGAATGCCAAAATTGCCGGATTCGATGGCGTCGAAATTCATGGCGCCAACGGCTATCTGCTGGATCAATTCCTGCAGGACAAGACCAATCACCGCAGCGATGCCTATGGCGGCAGCCTCGAAAAACGCGCAAGGCTGATGCTGGAAGTCGCCGACGCGGTGTCGGAAGTCTGGGGCGCGAGCCGGGTGGGCATGCATCTGGCGCCGCGCATGGACAGCCACGATATGGGCGACAGCGATCCCCTGGCGACTTTCACCTATGTCGCGCGGGAATTGGGCCGGCGCGGCCTTGCATTCCTGTGCGCCCGCGAAAGACAGGCGGGCGATTCCATCGCTCCCGCTCTCAGGCAAGCCTTTGGCGGCGTCTTTGTCGCCAATGAAGGTTTCGCACAGGAAAGCGCCGAACAGGCGCTTGCCGATGGCAAGGCCGATGCGGTGGCCTTCGGCAAACTCTTCATCGCCAATCCCGATTTGCCGAAGCGATTCGCGCGCCACGCCCTGCTCAATGAATGGGATGCCAAGACTTTTTATTCCGGCGGCGCGGCTGGCTATACGGACTATCCGGCCCTGACGGCGGAACCCGCATAGGAACATTGTTCCGCATCGCACGTTCTCTCTTCGAATTCCACGGCCGTGAAGGCCTCAAGGAGGAAAAAATGACTCATTTTGGAAAAATTGCGGCGGCGACGTTGCTTGTTATAGGCGCGGGAACGGTATCCGCCTCGGCCGACGATTGCAGCGGCCGCTCGCATGATACCGGCACAGCCGTGGGCGCGGTTGGCGGCGGGCTGATCGGCGGCCTCGCCACCCACAGCGTGGCCGGCGGCCTTGGCGGCGCGGTGATTGGCGGCCTGGCCGGCAATGCCATCGCCCGCAACGATGATTGCCATCACAGTAACGTCCGTGCTCACCGGCAGTCCTATTACACCGACCGCGACGGTCACCGGCACTATTACACGCGTTAATCGGACGGCCTGAAGCAATAGACCCCGGAAGCTTCCCGCTTCCGGGGTCTTTTTTGATATCCGCAGGGGCGAGCAGGATCAGCAATCGCCGACAGGCGAGCGTCCGGAGCGAAAGCGGAGGGCTGGCCTGCAAAAAACCGGCTTGAACCCGTGGCGGCCCCAAGGCCATAGTCCGCCGCCTTTCGCGGGATAACCCATGCCAAAATTCGATAAATCGCGCCTGCCCAGCCGCCATGTCACGGAAGGTCCCAGCCGCGCGCCGCACCGCTCTTTTTTGTATGCGATGGGGATTACTGAGGCTGAGGTCCACCAGCCCCTGGTCGGCGTAGCCAGCTGCTGGAATGAGGCCGCGCCCTGCAACATCGCGCTGATGCGCCAGGCGCAATCGGCCAAACAAGGCGTCAAGGATGGCGGCGGCACGCCGCGCGAATTCTGCACCATCACCGTCACAGACGGCATCGCCATGGGGCATGAAGGGATGAAATCCTCGCTGGTGTCGCGCGAGGTGATCGCGGACTCGGTCGAGCTGACCATGCGGGGTCATTGCTACGATGCCCTGGTCGGGCTGGCGGGCTGCGACAAGTCGCTGCCGGGCATGATGATGGCGATGCTGCGCCTGAATGTGCCATCGGTGTTTCTCTATGGCGGCTCGATTATGCCCGGCCGCTATCAAGGCCGCGACGTCACCGTGGTCGATGTGTTCGAGGGCGTCGGCAAGCATTCGGCCGGCAAGATGCCGGAAAGCGAATTGTGCCTGCTGGAAAAAGTGGCCTGTCCGGGCGCGGGCGCCTGCGGCGGCCAGTTCACCGCCAACACCATGGCCTGCGTCGCCGAAGCCATCGGATTGGCGCTGCCTTATTCTTCCGGCCCGCCCGCGGTGATCCTGGAACGCGATGATTTTGCCCTCAAGGCGGGGCAAGCGGTGATGAAGCTGCTGGAAAAAAATCTTCGCCCCCGCGACATCGTCACCCGCAGATCCTTCGAGAATGCGGCGATGGTGGTGGCGGCGACCGGCGGCTCGACCAACGCCGCCCTCCATCTTCCCGCGATGGCGAATGAGGCGGGCATCTCATTCGACCTGTTTGATGTCGCCGAGATTTTCAAGAAGACGCCGTATATCGCCTCGATGAAACCCGGCGGAAAATATGTCGCCAAGGATTTGTGGGAAGCCGGCGGAATGCCGATGTTGATGCGCGCCTTGCTGGATGCCGGCCTGCTGCATGGCGACTGCATGACCGTGACAGGCAAGACCATCGCGGAAAATCTCGCCGGTCTGAAATTCGACGTGAGCCAGAAAGTGATCGTGGCGGCGGACAAGCCGCTGGCGCCAACCGGCGGGCTGGTCGGCCTCAAGGGCAACCTTGCGCCGGAAGGTGCGGTTGTGAAAACCGCCGGACTCAAGCACGTCAAGCACAAGGGTCCGGCCCGGGTGTTTGACTGCGAAGAAGACTGTTTTGATTTCGTCCAGGCCCGCCGCTACCAGGAAGGCGATGTGCTGGTGATCCGCTGGGAAGGCCCCAAGGGTGGTCCCGGCATGCGTGAGATGCTGTCCACCACCGCCGCACTTTACGGGCAGGGGGTCGAGAATATCGCCCTGGTCACCGATGGGCGTTTCTCAGGCGCCACCCGCGGGCTTTGTGTCGGCCATGTCGGGCCGGAGGCGGCGGATGCCGGTCCGATCGGTCTTTTGAAAGAGGGCGACATCATCACCATCGACGCCGATGCCGGCACCCTGTCGGTGGATTTGTCCGACACCGAGCTGGCGGAGCGCAAGAAATCCTTCAAGCCAAGACCGCCCGCATTCCGTACTGGCGTGCTGGCGCGCTACGCCAAGAATGTCGGCCCTGCCCGCACGGGCGCGGTGACCACGCCGGGGGCAACCGAAGAAGTGCGCTGCTACGCCGATATCTGATCGTTTGTAATTTTGGGGGGATGATGCCGACACTCTCGATCCTCATTCCCTCAAGGCTGGAGCGCGACATTCAGGACAGGCTCTTTCTGGAAAGCGCAGTGGCGTCCATTCGCGCCCAGACCGGCCATTCCATGGCGCTGCAGATCCTGGTGGGCATTGATGCCGGCGCTGCCATCCCTCCAGGCATCGAAACCCGGCTGGGGGTGCGTTTTGTCGAGAGTCTGGGCAAGTCGCAGGCCGCTGCGCTCAATGCCGCGGCCGGCGTCATGACCGGCGATTATGTCGCCATCCTGGAAGACGACGACCAATGGAATGACGGTTTTCTTTATTGCGCGTTATCCATGCTGAAGGAGGATTTCGATTTTTCCTCCTCGACCCAGCTCGAGGTCACGCCCGACCGCAAGATCATCCGCGTCGCCGAATTTCCCACCCCATCGGGCTGGGTGATGCGGCGCGCGATCTGGGACCAGGTCGGGCTCTTCAACGAGGAATACCGTTTCCATCTTGACAATGAATGGCTGGGGCGGCTGGGCGAAACCAATGCCAGGCGGGTGCATCTGTGCGAAGCCACCACGCCGATGGACTACAACACGTTGCCCCAGAGCCGTCCCTTCCTGGGGGAATTGCTGCAGAAGGGCAAACCCAAAGTCGAGCTGGCGCGGCATGACTCGCCCTGGCCATTGGTGGTGCGGCTTTGCCATCCTGGTTCCGGCATGGCCCAGGTGCGAGATAATGACGCCGCGCGCGAACGCAGCGATGCCGAAGCGGCGCAACTCGAAAGGCGCTTCGGCCATAGGCCGTGGTAAGTGCGGCATGGTTTTGCGATTGCAACCAGGGCTTCAAAGGCGGATGGAGCATCGGCCGGGGAGGGCCAAGATGTGGCTTCGCGCAATAAAATTAGTCGAATTTCCTTTCGCCAGGCGAAGTCCTACAAATTGTCGCACCGATTTTTTGTCGGAACACGGTAAATATTGGGAACCAAAACAGGGTTAACCTGAGACAATGGTTATATTTTTTTGGTTAATGACTTGGCGGAAATTTTCTTGATTCTTTGCCGAAACAAGCAAAGGGTAGTGGAATAGGTAGCGGCAGAGTTTGGAGGGCTTTCTAATGAGCATTCGGCATATCAGTGCGGCTGCGGTCGTGGCCCTCATGGGTTTTGCCGGACCGGCGGGCGCGGCGGTTATTTTTACAGGATCAGACGGTTCTAATGCGTCGGTTACCGTCTCCACGCTGAACTCGACCACGCTGTCCGTAGCGCTCACCGACTCGATCACGCCCGTATCCGACGGCGGAGCGCTCAGCGGCGTTCAGTTTTTGCTGAGTAGCGCACCGGCCTCGGTGAGCCTCACCGAAGTAGTCAATCCTCTCATCACCTTTTCATCTGGCGGTACGTTCGTAGCGTCCTCCGGAACGCCCGATCATTGGGGCGTTGGACTGAGCGGCACGACTATCACCCTGGAAACGGTGGGCCCGAACGCGGTGGGCGGACAGCCCAGGAATTTGATCGTTGATGCGCCTACCAGCCCGACTCCAGAGAATGGAAACCTGACAAATTTCAATCCGTATATTCAGGGCACTGGCACATTCGATCTGGTCCTGCCAAGCACCTACATTGCTGCCCTGGCTGCGGGCACTGTCCATATTACGGGAGCCAATTTCCAGTACAGCACGACCGCCGGCTTTACGAGCGGCGTTCCTGAACCTGCCACTTGGGCGATGATGCTGATCGGCTTTGGCGCGGTCGGTTTCGCGATGCGCGGTTCACGCCGTAAGCAGCTTGTAACGGCCTGAGTTTCGGCAAATGCATGAGCGTGAAAACGGCGGCCTTCGGGCCGCCGTTTTCGTTTGCGCAGATCCTGGAGGCCGGCTTTGCAGCCCAGTCCGCCCCGATACCGACACGATCCGGACCCACTAGGTCCAAGGCATGCGTGGCATGCCGCCCCTTTTCGATCCCGTGCGAGCGCATTTCCGCAGGCGATGCGGATGCCGTCATCAAGCGTGCAACCGTAACAATCTCTGCGGTCAGACGATGCCGGATTCGATGGTATCGTCGTCAACCGGAGTGACCACGCCTGAGAAAGCGATGCCCACGGCATCGGGCGAATACGCCCTTGCCGCATCTGACAGGGACACGATTCCGACCAGCCGCTTTTCCCGGTTCATCACCGGCAGACGACGCACTTGGATTTCCGCCATGTTTTCGAGCGTGTCATCCAAGTCCGCATCTTCAAAGCAATATTTAACATTCTTGGTCATCACGTCGCGAACATGCGCCTTGCCGTTTCCGCCCCGCGCCAAACTGCGGGTAACGATGTCGCGGTCACTAATCATGCCGATCAGCCGATCCTTGTCCGCGACAGGCAGAATGCCCACGTCCTCGGCGGCCATAATCTCCGCGGCTTTGCGCAGGGTGTCATTGGCATTCACAAACCGGCAATTCTTTGTCATCACTTCGCCCACTTGCATGGTCGCACTCCTTTGCATCTTTGCATCCGATTGGAACATAGAGGCACATGGTCCAGCGCCTACGCCTCTGAATAGCCAAATGATGAAGGCAGCAAAGCGTTCCTTCACATAGCTGCGGCTTCAGACATGGGCCGAAAAAAAGCGCTGGGCGGGAACTCTGCAATCCCGGCCACACTGCAGCGGGACGCTACGGGGTGAGCCGTGGTGCGCGCAGCGAACGAAATGGTCCGGTGAACCATTTCGAGCGGTCGGGCGCTGCTGACGGAATGGCGGACAGGGTGAGATTCGAACTCACGGTGGACTTTCACCCACGGCGGTTTTCAAGACCGCTGCCTTAAACCACTCGGCCACCTGTCCGCATAACAGGATCAATTACTTAGAACGCTGCCTTGTTGCAACCCTCGGCCATTGTCACCGCATTACCACCGGGGCCGTCTCGAAAGGTTCTCGGTCTGTACCTGCCGACGAGAATGCCGCGTCAATGGCCTGGGCGGCGCGGTCATCGGTATTCGAGAACAGGCGGCCTAGACCACCAACGTTATCTCGGGGCTGCCGTGGCCCAGCCTGCGGCTAATGGTCAACACGTCCATGCCGCTTGCGATCCGCTGCGAGGCATGGCGGAGGGCATGGAACGTGACGCCAAGGGCTAGTTCCTTCGATACGAGTTGCCACGCCTTCGTAAGGGCGGTCCGCGGCTGGCCGTCTGGCCCACAGAATAAGAGGCCCACCCGCGGGTCCGTCCCTGCCGAAGCTCAATGTCCGCTTTGCGCCAATAGCGGACATTCGCTGACATACCCAATAACCTTGTCCTTTCACCTCTTCAGTTTTCGCCGCCCTTGTGTGGGCGCGCCTCTCGGATTGCGGTACTCCGTAAAGATCGAAGATCAGCGAGTCTAAGGCAATCATTCAGCCCATTCGCGCGGGACGCCTGGTAAAGGCGAAGCTGTGCTACAAAGCGCTCGGGTTCCGCAGCGGCCGGCGCTACGAGGGTGCCGCAACAAACATTGAACCGTCTGCGAAAGTCGACATTGTATGTGGTCTTGGGAAGTCGGTTCAAAAATTACATAGAGAAGGAGGGATAATGCTAAAACTTCTGAAGCGGAGGATGGCGGTGACAGCGATGATCATCGGCGCCGCCCTGGCGTTGCCGGGCATAGAAGTTGCCGCCAAGGACCCAGTCCCTCGTTATTCGGTCAAGACCATCGGCGACATTGTGCGACTACACGACAATAAGACCGACTCGACGGTCTCGGTGCTGACTGGCACCAGCAACGCCTATGAGTTCGTGGTTCATGGCAAGAACGTGATCAGCATGAACATCCCCTCGACCGCCGCTCTGCGCAACAACCCGGGCTTGAACGGCGTACCCTTCCTGGGGCCGTTCGCCAACCGGCTGGACGAGATGGCCTTCTATGCCAACGGCAAGAAGTACAGTTTCGATCCGGGGATCGGCAATGTCCGTTCTCCCATACCTCAGCAGGGCTTTCTGAACGGCACGCATGACTGGAAGCTGGTCACTGCCAAGGCCGACGCCTATAGCGCCTATGTGGTCAGCAGGCTCGACTTCTACCGCAATCCGGACTGGATGAAGCAGTTTCCCTTCGCCCAGACCTATACCATGACCATCCGGTTGAAGGATGGGGCACTGGAAGTGAACACCAGGATCGACAATCTCAGCAGCCAGCCCCTGCCGGTGTCGATCGGCTACCACCCTTATTTCGCCTTGCCCGAGACCGACCGCAATCACTGGTCGCTCGACTTCGGCGCCGAGACTCACTGGATAGAAACCGACGCTCACCTGCCGACCGGCGAGACGGAAAGTGCCGACATATTTTTCGGCGGCGATCATCACAATGTTCCACTCAGCCGCCTCGCCGACAAACGGCTCGACGAGGTGTTCAGCGACCTCGACCGCGACGCGCAAGGCCGCGCCAGCGTCGTCATCAAGGGCGACACGACCTCGATCAAGGTGACCGCCGGCCCCAAGATCCGGACCTTCCTTCTTTACTCGGAAATCTTGACGCCTCCTGGCTCCGCTGCGGCTGGCGCCGGTGGCGGCGCGGCAGCGCCGGCCGCGCCCCGCCCGGCTCCTCCCCCTGCAGCCGCCTATGACGGTCCGGTCGTTCCGCTGACCGCCCCGAACGACGTGCCTCGAAATACGCGCGGCTTTATCGCCATCGAGCCGATGGTCGGCATCACAGACTCGATGAACATGGCCCAGAAGGGCCAATACAACGAGTTGCAATATATCGCTCCGGGCGGCTCGTGGAACGAGAGCATTTGGATCAGCCCCAGCGGCTACTAGGTCCTCAGCCTGACGCGCGGCCATTTAAGAGCCGGCCGATGCCCGGTATTAGCAGCCGCCCGGCCGCTCGCTTAAGCTCGCGGCGTGAGCCGCTCGAAATGGTCCACCGAACCATTTCGTTCGCTGGCGCGAACCGCGGCTCACTCTTCCACCAGCACGGGAAGGCCGATATGCTCCCGCCAGGGAGTTCAGCCAGCTGAGCATCCAGCAAAAAACCGGAGGGGACATTCCATGAAACACGCATCTTTGTTTTCGCTTATTGGCGTCTTTCTGGCCGCCAGCGCGCTGACCGGGGCACAGGCCCAGATTTCCACCAAGCAGCAGCAGGCCGAACAGGACGCGATCGACGCCAAAACGCCGAAACTGAAATACAAAGAAGAAGTGCTTCAGTTGAAGGTCCCCGGCCAGACCATGGGCGAGGCGGTGGGCGTGGACACCAATTCCAAAGGCCACATTTTCGTCTATTCGCGCACCAATCCGCAGGGACCCGCGCGCGGCGGCATGGCGGCGATGTTGTGGGAATTCGAGCCGAACGGCGCCTTCGTGAAGGAATGGGCGCCGCACAATTATGCCGAGGCCTTTGCCCATTCGGTGCGCATCGACAAACATGATGATGTCTGGCAGGTCGATGAGGGATCGGGGATGGTCGTCAAATACAGCCCCGCCGGCGTTCCCCTGGAAGAGTTCGGCCGCACCCCGGAAGCCATCGATTACCTGGAAGAGATGCTGGAAAAACAGGGCCGCGGCTATGAGGGCGCCGCCCGGCAGGAAGGCAAGCCCGTGGACATGGTCAAAAGGCTGCATCCCGTTGGCGGCGTGGGCACCTTCAACCGGCCCACCGATGTGTCCTGGGACTCCCATGACAACATCTTTGTCACCGACGGCTATGGCAATTCGCGCCTGGTCAAGATCGCGCCCGGCGGCCATTGGCTGAAATGGGTGGGCACCTGGGGCACCGGGCCCAACCAGTTCAACATCATCCATTCCGTCGCGGTGGACACCAACGACAATGTCTATGCCGCGGACCGCAACAATCACCGCATCCAGGTCTATGACGACAACCTGAACTTCAAGCGCTCCATCACCGGCGAGGGCGCGCCCTGGGGCCTGTGCATTCCCAAGGCCGATGCCAGCGGCAAGCAATACATCTTCAGCTCCGATGGCACCTCTGGCCGGCTCTACAAGATCGACATCGACAGCGGCAAGGTGGTGGGCTGGGCGCAGACCAGCCTCGGCCGCGGCGAAGACGATGCCGGGCGCCTGATTCATGAGATCGGTTGCAAGCAGCCCAATGTGGTTTACCTGGGCTCGGCGATCCTGTGGAATGTCACCAAGGTCACCATCCAGTAAGAACGCATCAAGGCGACTTGGGAGAAAGGCAGGCTTCATCGCCTGCCTTTCTCTTTTGTGTCGTGCCGCAAGCTAAGGGAAAACCCCACTTTGCGCTTTGCCGGACGCTCCTTTAGCGTCGGCGACCGCTATGATTCGGAACCTGAAGCTGTATTCCGGGCAATATTACAGGGGCCTTGCCGTATTCTGTGCCGCCGGTGTGCTGGCGCTGCTGCTGGCCGGCTGCGTTTCCGTGCATCCCCCCGCGCCTTCGCCTGCCGATCACACTGTCCGGGTGCCGCCCAGCGCAGGGGTTTACAAGGTCGGCGATCCCTACCAGATCGGCAATGTCTGGTATTACCCGCATGAACAGCCGGACTATGACGAAACCGGCATCGCCTCCTGGTATGGCCCGGATTTCTACGGCAAAAATACCGCCAATGGTGAACTTTATGATGGCAACCAGCTCACCGCCGCCCATCGCACCCTGCCTATGCCGGTCAATGTGCGGGTGACGAATCTCGAAAACGGCAAATCCATCGTGGTTCGGGTCAATGACAGGGGGCCTTACGCGCGCGGCCGCATCATTGATCTGTCGCGTCACGCTGCGGAACTCCTGGATGTGGTCAGGTCGGGCACGGCAAGGGTTCGCGTGACCTATCTCGGCCGCGCCGACATCAACGGGGCGCCACCTGAAACACCGCCGGAAATCGCCAATGCGCTACCTGCCGTTCCAGCCGGGCAGGTGGATACCTCCGCACTCAACATCGTGCCGGGTGCTCCGGTAGCGCCGCCGATCACGGTGACGCCGCTGCCCGCGCCGGCGCCCGAACCGCCGGTAAAGCTTGCATCAAACGAACCGACCGGCCAGGTGGACAAGGTTCCCGTTCCTCCCGAGACGCACCTTTACATACAGGTGGGCGCATTCAGCAAAATGGACAACGCCCAACGCCTGGTGCGCAGCCTCGGCGGAGATTTACGTGTTTCAACCCTTCAACGCGGTGGTCAGACTCTCTATAGAGTGCGCACCGGTCCGCTCAGTTCGGTTCAGGACGCCGATGCCGCCCTGGCGCGGATCGGCGGAGCGGGCAGCGCGGAAGCCCAGATCGTCGTCGATCAATAGACCGCCGCCTTAACACCTTGGAGCCATTATGCGCCGCATTTTCATCCTTCCGGTTTTGATCCTTGCCGCACTGGCCACGCCGTCATTGGCGGCGATGGACACCAGCGCCGAGCACGCCCTCTTGATGGATGCCGCAAGCGGCCAGGTGCTCTGGCAGAAGGACGGACTGGTGCCGATGCCGCCAGCCTCGATGTCCAAACTGATGACACTTGAACTGTTGTTCCAGCGTCTGGCGGACGGGCGCATGAAGCTCACCGATACTCTGCCGGTATCGGAACGCGCCTGGCGCACCCAGGGCTCGAAAATGTTCGTCGAACTGGGCGCGCGCATCTCGGTGGAGGACCTCATCCGCGGCATCATCACCCAGTCGGGCAATGACGCCTGCGTTGTGGTCGCCGAGAGCGCAGGCGGCACGGTAGAAGGCTTTGTCGACCTCATGAACAAGCGAGCCAAACAACTCGGTCTCGCCCAATCCACCTTCGTCAATCCCGACGGACTGCCCGATCCGCCGGGCCAGATGATGAGCGCGCTCGACCTTGCCAAACTGTCGCGTCACCTGATCAATGACTATCCGCTATATTATCATTACTTCAGCGAAAAGAGCTTCACCTGGCATAACATCACCCAGCCCAACCGCGACCTGGTGATCTCCACCTTGCCGGGTGCCGACGGGCTGAAGACCGGCCACACCGATGATGCTGGTTATGGTATCACTATTTCGGCCAAGCGCGGCAACCAGCGCTTGATCCTGGTTCTCAACGGATTGCGCTATCCCCAGTACCACAATGACTATTTCCCCAACATCAGGCGCGCCGAGGAAGCCGGCCGGGTGATGGAGATGGCGTTCCGGGAATTCCGCTCCTATCCGGTGTTTCAAGCGGGTCAGGTGATCGGCCAGGCGCCGGTAACGGGCGGCGCGGCGCCGAGCGTGCCTGTCATGGTGCAGAAAGCCCTGGCGGTGACCATGCAGGTGGATTCCCACAATGCGCTGAAGACCGAGGTGAAATCCGACCCCGGCCTTGCCGCGCCGATCGCGGCGGGCCAGCGTGTCGGCACCGTCACCATCACCGCGCCGGAGTTTCCCGCCATGAGCGTGCCGGTCTATGCCGCCCAGCCGCTCGCCGGCGCCAGCATCTTCCAGCGCTTTATGGGCATGTTTGGCGGAAAGAAGTGACCAACACGAAATGAGCGGTTTCTTCATCACGCTTGAGGGCGGGGAGGGCGTGGGCAAATCCACCCAGATCAAACGCCTCGCCGCCGCGCTGACTCAAAAAAATATTGCCGTGGTCACCACCCGCGAACCGGGCGGATCGCCGGGAGCCGAGGAGATACGCGGGCTGCTGGTCAACGGCGCGCCGGGCCGCTGGGATGCGCTGACCGAAACGCTTCTGGTCTATGCCGCCCGCGCCGATCATGTGAAACGCACCATCGGTCCGGCGCTGCTGGCCGGCACGTGGGTGATCTGCGACCGTTTCGCCGATTCGACCTATGCCTATCAGGGGGCGGGCAGGGGCCTTCAGCGCGAAACCATCCGGCGCATCGATTCGGTGGTGCTGGATGATTTCAAGCCCGATCTGACCCTGATGCTGGACCTAGATGTCGAAACCGGCCTGAAGCGCGCCAATGCGCGGGGGCCGCTGGAATCCCGCTTCGAGAAATTCGACCGCGATTTCCACGAAAGACTGCGCCAGGCGTTCCTTGACATCGCCCGCCGCAATCCCGACCGCTGCCAGCTGATCGATGCCGCCGGCGATGAAGACGCGGTGGCGGCGGCGATTTGGGCCATCGTGGCGCGGCGTTTTGATCTATAAGGCGTGAATGGCCAAACGCAAAAACGAACCGGCAGAATCCGAATTTCCCCATCCCCGCCGCAGCCTGGCGCTGGTGGGGCAGGATGCGGCCCTCGGCATCGCCGCTCGCGCCATTCGCGGGGCGCGTCCGCCGCAAGCCTGGCTGATCTGCGGCCCCCCCGGCGTGGGCAAGGCGACTTTGGCGTATCGCATCGCGCGCTATCTTCTGGCCCATGGCGCGCAAAATTGCGGCGCGGCGGATCTTTCGGTTCCCGCCAGTGATCCGGCCAGTCTTCAGGTTGCGGCAGGCGCCCATCCCGGCCTGCTCCTGCTTCAGCGAAGCGTCCATCCCGAAACCGGAAAGCTGATGACGGTGCTGGGGGTTGACGAAATCCGCAAGCTAGCCGGTTTCTTCGGCATGACCTCGGGCGCGGGCGGCTGGCGCATCGCCATTGTCGATACCGCCGATGAGATGAACGACAATGCCGCCAATGCGCTTTTGAAGTTGCTGGAAGAACCGCCCAGCCGCGCCATGCTGCTGCTCCTTTCCAATACGCCGGGCAGGCTGCTTGCCACCATTCGCTCGCGCTGCCAGCGGCTGGTGCTGCGTCCGCTGGATGAGAAAACGCTGGCAAGCGCCCTCAAGACCTTCCTGCCTGACAGCTCGGATGCCGAACGGGCCCAACTGGCACGCCTTTCTGGCGGATCGCTCGGCGCGGCGCTTGAGCTTGCCGGCGGCGAGGGGCGTGAGCTTGCCGCCGAAGCGGACCGCCTGATTGAACACGCGGCTGCACCCGATCTCATGGCGCTTCTGGCCCTGGGCGACCGGCTCTATCGCGTCGCCGACGGACTGGAACGGTTTGGCGCCTTTCTGGTGGAAGCGCTGTCCGCGCGCATCCGCGCCAGGGCTCATGACGGCGCGGCCGGTCTGGACACCTGGACCGCGGCGTTGGCGCGTATGAAGGATGCCTTCGCCCGCGCCGACGGCTTGCACGTGGAACCGCGCCAGACTTTGCTGACCATCGCGCGCGATCTGGCGCGCGCCGCGCGCCGGGCAGGGGCGGTCTGATGCTGCCCATTCCCATGTTGGTGGACAGTCATTGCCATCTGGATTTTCCCGACTATGCCGGTGACGTAGACGGCGTGATGGCGCGGGCCCGGGCGGCGGGCGTGGGCGTCTGTCTCAGCATCGGCACCGAACTGAAGCGGTTTGCCGGCGTGCGCGCCATGGCCGAAAAATTCCCCGATGTCTGGTGCAGCGTGGGGGTGCACCCGCACGAAGCCGAAAAAGAACCGCTCGCCGGTCCGGCGCCGTTATTGGCGGAGGCGGCGCATCCCAAAGTCGCCGGCATCGGCGAAACCGGACTGGATTATTATTACGAGCATTCGCCGCGCGCGGCCCAGGCCGCCAATTTCCGTGCCCATATCGCGGCGGGCCGGCAGACAGGACTGCCGGTCATTATCCATACCCGCGATGCGGATGACGACACCATCGCCATGCTGGAAGATGAGATGGGCAAGGGCGCCTTCACCGGCCTCATTCACTGCTTCACCGGCACGCAAAAGCTGGCGGACGCCGCGCTGAAGCTTGGCCTTTTGATTTCCGTATCCGGCATTGCCACCTTCAAGAATTCGGGCGCCCTGCGCGATGTGATCCGATCGGTGCCGCTGAACCGGCTGCTGGTGGAGACCGATGCGCCTTTTCTGGCGCCCATGCCGCACCGGGGCAAGACCAACGAGCCTGCCTTTGTGGTCCATACCGCGCGCATGCTGGCGGAACTGAAAGGGATCAGCGAAGGTGAACTCGCCGCTGCCACCACGGAGAATTTTTTCCGGCTTTTCACCAAGATCAAGCGCCCCCATGCTTGAGGCGCGCATTCCGGGACGTGGGTCGTCCGCCCGCGTGCGTAGCACGCAAAGAGACAAAGGCCGCTCGTATGCTTGAAGCACGTATCCTGGGATGTGGGTCATCGGGCGGCGTGCCGCGTCTTGGCGGCGAGGGCGAAGCGGGCTTCTGGGGCGCTTGCGATCCTTCCAATCCGAAAAATCGCCGCAGCCGCTGTTCGTTGCTGCTGCGCCAGAAATCAGGCAAGGGCGATACTCGAGTGCTGGTGGACACATCGCCCGATATGCGCCAGCAGCTTCTCGACGCGCGCATCGGGCGGCTGGACGGGGTGTTGATCAGCCATGGCCACGCCGACCAGCTGCATGGCATGGATGATTTAAGGCTCCTGGTATTGCAAAGCCGCGTCAAAATAGATGTCTGGACCGACCGCGCCGCCATGGCCGATGTGATGCAGAAATTTGGCTATTGCTTTGCCCAGCCGCCCGGCAGCGATTACCCAGCCATTCTCAACGCCCATGAAATCCCCGAACCCTTTGAGCCTTTCGCGATTGCCGGCCCCGGCGGGGATATTTCCGTCCGCGTCTTCGCCCAAGGTCATGGCCGGATCAATTCGCTCGGCTTCCGCTTTGGCCCGCTGGCCTATTCGCCGGATGTGGATGCGCTTGACGAGGCCGCCTTCACGGCGCTGCAAGGCGTGGAATGCTGGATCGTGGATGCCTTGCGTCACACGCCGCACCCCAGCCACGCCCATCTTGGCCGAACTCTGGAATGGATTGACCGGGTAAAACCCGCTCGCGCCATCCTGACCAACATGCATGTGGACATGGACTATGACAGTCTGAAACGCACATTGCCCGCGGGCGTGGAGCCCGCCCATGATGGCATGACGCTTGCCTTTCCATAGGCCTGTCTGGGGGATTACATGGCGGCTTAAGGACTTACAGTGCTTTCTCAAAGCCGGGAAACGATGTAAACTTGGCGAAGCACCCTTTGGAAGGAGACCGCGATGAAGCCGCATCTCTCAATTCTCGCGCCCGCAATCTGCCTCGGCTTGGTGGCGCTGAGCGCGCCTGCGAATGCCGTCGTGATGGTGATCGGCAACGAGCTGGCGCATGACTGTTATCTGATGGCCAAGGCGGGAGTCGATCCGGTCAACGGCATCGCCACCTGCAGTTCCGCGCTGGAGAACCAGGCGCTGTCGGCGCATGATCGTGCCGGCACCTATGTCAATCGCGGCGCGATCAAGGTCGCGCTGGGCCGGATTGATGACGCCATGAACGATTACAACACCGGGATTGCCATCTTTCCGACACTGGCCGACGCCTTTGTCGACCGGGCCGGCGGCTACATCCTGCAAAAGCGTTATGACGAGGCGATGGCCGACGTCAATCACGGCATAGAGCTTGGGCCGACGTCTCCCTATGTCGGGTACTACAACCGCGCGGTTGCCGAACAGTTGACCGGAAAATTCCAGGAAGCCTATTTGGACTATCAGAAGACCCTGCAGCTGGAACCCAAATTCACGCCGGCCGCCGAGCATCTGAAGGATTTTGTGGTGACCAGGAAGCCGGCGGCCCCGCCGCCCGGGGCCTGACGCGAGAGTTACGGGCTTCTTGGCATCGCGTTTGGGATTGGCCGCTTGGCGAAATTGCTGTCTGACTATGTGAAAGCGTATGAACGCACGCTTTCAATCGAGCAATGCCAGGCGCTGGTCGAGCGGTTTGAGGCGGCTCAGCCTCTGCACGAACGCAAGCAGGCCGACGGCGCCTATAGTTTTGTGCAGTTGAGCGTCAGCCGTCACTGGCCGGAGGTGGAAACCCAGATCGCCCGCATCATGATGACTTGCCTGCAGCAATATTGGCAGGCCCTGGACATTGGCGCCAACTGGCCGGCAAAACCACTGGCCGAGGAAATCCGCCTCAAGCGCTACCTGCCGGATGGGCGGGACAATTTTCCGCCGCATGTCGACGTGATGGACGATGCCGACAGCCGCCGTTTCATCACCGCGATTCTTTATCTCAATGATCCGGGCGGCGGCGAAACCATATTTCCGGGCCTTGATCTCAGCGTGCAGCCGGCCCCCGGCCGGCTGGTGGTTTTCCCACCGCTCTGGCTGTTTCCCCATGCCGGGCTGCCGCCGCGCGACCGGGCCAAATACATCCTGCACAGCTATCTTTGGTATCCGCAGGCCGACAGCGCCGCCCCCGGCTATCCGCGCTGATCCGGCGCCCGTTGGCAACCCCGGCGGGACATGGCATCTTCCGCCGCCCGACAGAGAGACATAGTCATGAAATCGACCTTGGCCAGCCTTGCCGTTCTTGGTTTTGCCGTTCTCGGCCCGCTGAACCCGCTCTGGGTGCCCTACGGCGCGTTCGTGCACAAATCCTGGGGCAATCCCAACTGGGATACCTATGCCGGTCAGCCCGGCAGCATCTATGATTCCGCCGCCAACCCGCCCCAGACCCAGGGAACCGTCGCCTATAATCCTTATGCGCCTCTGCCTCCGGTGACGCCCACATCCCCCAGCGGCAGCACCAGCAACGCCCGTCCCTGATTCATCAGGACCGGCGCGCTCACAAGCCGGTTTTGATCAGGGTTTGAACCTCGTCAGGAGAAAGCTGGCCGGAGGAGGGGGCTCGTCCGCCTTGCGCGATTTCGTGTGCGGGACGCTTGCGGATGATGAATTCGATGGCGCATTCCCCGATCGGCGTCATGGTCTGGTCGAGCGGCGGCAGGGCAAAGCGGTAGGTCGCGTCCAGAAGCTCGATGCGCAGCAGCTGGGCCGTGGGACCCAGCTGCGCCAGCAAGGACGTCAGGCTGATGCTTTGCTTGCTCCAGGATTTTGCCTTGTGAATCGTGAAACTGTACTTGTGGCCGAAGTTATGGGCCGAGGGGAAGCGGCCCTGCTCGTAAAGATCCTCATCGGGCACCACCACGATCAGGTGCCCGCCGGGCTTCAGAATGCGCAGCCAGTTTGCCAGGCCCGCCAGGGGATCGTTCAGATGTTCCAGGCAGTGACTGGAATGGACAAAATCGAAACTGTTGTCGGGGACGCCCGCCATCGCCTGGGCATCGCCGTCTGGCAGGTCCCAATTGCGCACACTGCTGATCGCCGGAAACAATTCGCGGTACAGCCCCAAGGGATCCTCACCGCCGCCGATATCAATGCCGTCGCCGACAAAATATCGGACCGCGAAGCGCACATCATGCAGGCGCCGCATGATGGATTTGCTGGTTTCTCGCATGGTTCAAGATCCCTAAGCCGCAGAGGCGGCCGCTTATCCCACTTTTGCCAGATTCGGGCCAACCCCGTACCCAAGACTTCATGAACTACAAGGGCTTAGGCCGCCCCTCAGCCGTTTTATCCAGAGATTAGAAATGTTTAGCCAGCGGTTGAGGCAAGGCCTTGTTATCTCAGGTGATTGGATTATCTTGCCCGCAAATAAATTCATCAGGGGGAAATTCGATGCGCGATCTCTGCGCCGTGGTTTTGGCAGCCGCTTTGGTCACGTCGAGCGCGTTTGCCGCATCCGTTGCTCCGCTTGCGCCCGGCAAGCCGGCCGGCATCAAACACGCCCAGTCCGGCTCAACCGTGGCCGCCATTATCGGCGGAACGGCCCTTTTGGGCATGGCGGCGGCCCTGATCGGCGGTAGCGGCGGCTCTAGCGGGGGTGGTGCGGTCAATCAGCCGGGCGGCGTGGTCGGCGCGTCAACCACCACCACCTGATTTTCTCTATCTGGCAAGTTCAAAGGCCCGCCTGCATTCAGGCGGGCCTTTTTGTTTTTGGGCGGGCGCGTGGCCAGCGTCAGGCCTCCAGGGGACCCTTATCCAACTCCGTCAGCAAGGCGTCTTCCGCTTTGCGCGCCTCGCTCGGCCTGGGTGGCGGATTTTCTTCGCGCTTGCCCTTCCTGGGCGTGAATGTCTTAGGCGGAGTTTTCAGCATCCCTTGAGAACGTGGGCTTCGCGGAAGGGTTGCCTGGACAAGACAAGATGCTCGCCCGCATGGGCGCAGCATCCGCCGGCCTAGAAACACCTATACCAGCAGTCCGTGCCGCCATCGGCGGTGATGTCGCCCTGAAAATCATAATTGGCATAGCCGTTGGCCGAGGGACGAGGGGCCTCGACCGCGCAGCCGGAACAGCCAAGAACAATCACGGCAATAATGAATGCTGACCTCATGCGCGGTCTCCCATGGCAAGGCGCGCAAAATAGCGCGTGGGGCGCAGAGCGTGCGTGAAAGCTTGGTCGTTAAAGGCCCGCCATGTTTGCATCCGCATGGCCGCGATGAATCTTGTTATTGCGAGCGGCGCGCTTTTTTTAGCGGCCCTTTTGTCGCCTGTTCCGCTGATGCGCGGGCTGCACCTTATTGCCCTTATGGCTCTGCGCTCGATTCACTTTGCCATTGGGCGCGTGGTGCTTCGGCGGGGTTGCCAGCTTGGTCTTCAAGGCTGCCTCGCGGCGGCGTTCGATTTCTTTTTCGCTCAACGTGTCGGCATCACGCATGGGTAATCCTATCACGATCGCGATAATGCCTGGAACAAAAAGCCCCGCGGTAAAGGCGATCCCGCCCCCCCCCAAAAAGTCCCGTCCAGCCGAAACCGGACGGGCAGCCGCGCGGGGGGATACCGCTTTACTAGGCGGCAGGGCGCGGAGCTGGAGTCCGCTTTTTGTCTTCGTGAGCGTGGATGCGACTATCATCGCACCATACTTCAAACGGCCTCCCTTGGGCCATTTTGTGAGCTTCTCTGATCGCCATTGCGGCATTCAACTCCATCGTCAGCATCGAAATTGAGATCGTGTGGTCGGGATTCAGAATCCGAAACTCATATTCGCGCATCGACACCTCCCAGCGAGTGAAGGTGGCAATATGCAATCCCGTTTCCCGGCAGCTGTCGAGAATTAGCTGTGTACGGTTTTGACACTGGCCAGCATTGCGTTATCGGACGCCACCAAATCATCGCAATAGAACAGCCTCTGATCCGATATCGTCACAAAACAAATGGGGCTGGTTGCGAGGACGGCGATGCAAATGGGCACGGCCCGGCCCAGCACGTGGTCCAGGGCCATCCGGTCGGGTAGGCGGCGGGGAAGAGGCTCAGGACGGATGATCATCGGGAGGGTTTTCGGGGATCAGAAGCCGTCCCGGGAGGGCGGTCCATCCCATACGCTCCGGCGCAAGGGATACATACCGGACACGGCAATGGTACCACATCGCCCCAATATTTTACATAATATTACTTATACGAAAATAAGAGGCGGTAGTATTAGGACTGCGCCATGGGCGCACAATTAAACAGCCGCCCGGATGATATGGATGGTTTTCTTGGCAACATCCGTCATCTTGTAAAGAGTTGGAACGACTGGTCGAAGGTCTGCGCCCGCACCGACCGCGAAAACTATATCGACGGGAACATCGAGCTTCTTTTCGAACACGCAGGTTGTGGGCGGAACGATCTGGCCAAGATCGAAGCACGCCATGGGATGGAAGTCCCATTGAACGTCTTTTCCCGAATTGCCAAATCCGGAGTTGACAATTCCGGCGGGGAAATCGGGCACCTGCTGGCGGATAATGTGGCTATCAAGACGGGTATAATTGCCCGTTGGGGCCGGGAACCTATGCTTGTCGAGTCCATCCAGATACTCGATGAGGTAGAGGACTTCATTTCCTCCCGTTTCACCGTGAGGCCGCAATTCACAGATGGTCCTGAAAAATCTGTCGGATACCCGGTCGGCCAGTCTGTTCTTTATGGCTTCCTCAAGCCGTGCCTTGGTTTTACTGAAAGGAAACTGAACATTCCTTTCGTCTCTGTCTGTGGTGAAGGGAGAAACGATGGCCCAATAGGCATGGTCAAGAGCGGTCCTGATGTTATGAACGACATCAGCAATAAGGAGGGTTGCCTCGTCTATGACGGCTACGTTCTTTTTGGCTCCCGTGGCGCGCTTGCAGGTTACTGTGTTTGTTTCAATGATGTAGGAGAACGGGCGCTTTTCCTCGAAAAGTTTGTTAAGCTCATTGATGTGTTTCGAGGCCCACTCGATCTTTGACAAGGCGCTATCGGCCATGACTAAAGAACTTTCCCGCGAAGATGAAGTCCTGCTGCGGCTGCTGAAAACATCGCCGACGCCTTTCATGCCCAAGGCGAAGAAGAAACCGAGTCCCGCTAAATCCGAAGCGAAAAAGGTGCCGAAATGAGCATCTGGGAAGCGATCACGGGAAGGTACAAAGACCTGCCGGAAGTTACCCCTGATGAGATCGAAACGCTTCGCGCCGCCCAATTTCAATTTGGTCAGAAGGTTGATAACAAAATCGCGCTCGACCTCATGAATAAAGGTTTGATGAAGCTCGCAAGGAGTGGCTATGGGCTAACTGGCAAAGGAAAGTCAGTTTTGGCGGCCAATAGCTAACATGCCGTGCTTAAGGCTTGCGGTGCCAAGCCCATTTCACCCCTGAGGAACGCGCCCGCATGACCGAGGTCGGGCAAGCCCATGAGACGCAATGGGCCGGCATGATTTCCAAGGCGCAGGCGGCGCTGGCCACAGGCGATCCCGCCTCGCCTGAGGCCCGCGAGGTGGCGCAATGGTTCCGCGCGGTCCGGCGCGAAGTGTCGGGCAACGACCCGGCCATGAAGGAGAAAATGAAGGCCATGCGCGCCGAGGTCCTGGCCGATCAAAATATATCACCCCTGTTGCCGATCAGTCCCGAGATCGGCGCCTTCATCCGAAAAGCGATGGCCCTGCTGGATTGAATGTTTGCGGGCGCGCCTTACGGTGGGCCCATGCCGAATCCGCTTTTCCTTTCCCGCGACATCGAAGTCCTGCTCGACATCATGCGCCGGCTGCGTGGCCCGGATGGCTGCCCCTGGGACCGCGAACAGACATTCGCGACCATCGCGCCCTATACGATCGAGGAAGCCTATGAAGTCGCCGCCAGCATCGAAGACGATGATCTCAAATCGCTGCCCGGCGAGCTGGGCGATCTTTTGTTCCAGGTGGTGTTTCACGCCCGCATGGCCGAGGAACAAGGCCTGTTCGATTTCGGCGACGTGGTCGAGGCCGTGACGGACAAGATGATTCGTCGCCATCCGCATGTCTTTGGCGGTGCCAAGGCGCCTTCGGACGCGCAGGGTCAGAAACTCGCCTGGGAATCGCTGAAGGCCGAAGAACGCGCCGGAAAAGCGCAATCTTCCGAAGACAGGGCCTCCATCCTGGATGACGTTCCCCTCGCCCTGCCCGCCCTGCTGCGCGCCGAAAAGCTGCAGCGCCGCGCCTCCAGCGTCGGCTTTGACTGGGACGACGCCGGCAAGGTGGTGGAAAAAATCGCCGAGGAAGCCAGGGAAGTCGCCGAGGCGGTCGATCAGGATCAGCGCCAGGAAGAAATCGGCGATCTTCTCTTCGTGGTCGCCAACCTCGCCCGTCACCTCAAGGTGGATCCGGAAGCCGCCCTGCGCGCCGCCAACGCCAAATTCACCCGCCGTTTCCACTTTATCGAAAGGGAGCTTTTGGCCGAGGGCCGCACCGCCGCCACCGCCAGCCTGGATGAGATGGAAGCCCTTTGGCAGAAGGCCAAAGGAACGGGACTGTGATACGAAAATCCGTAAGCAAAATTCGCTTATGAGACCTTGATTACAGGCTTTTAATGTTGTGGTGCCTTCTTGAAGGAGGCGGGAATCTGGATCACCCTCGCCGGCAAAATAACGGGAGGGTTCTCATGCAATCCAAAGTCTTTTTGGCCACGCTCTGCGCCGCTTTGCTGGCGGGCACTTGCGCGTTCGCCCAAGACACCTCCGGCGACGATTCAAACGCCACCGCCCAGAAGAAGTGGCCGCTGGCGGCAAAGGCCGGTGTTGACACCCATGCCGACAAGATCGCTCCCCCCGGCGCGGTCAACCAGGGTGCTTTCAACATGAACAGCTGGAAGCGCGGCCATACTTTCGATCCGCCGGCGGGTGGATCGCCGATCTGGAATCCGGTCAAGGTCAAGATGATGAACGGCGGCAAGATCACCAGCGTCACCGTGCCCAGCGGGTCCACCCCGCAGATCTATTGCGAAGCGGCCAATCAGGGCGGCATCGATTATATCTGGACCGAACTGCAGCATAACGAAGGCACCTGGAACGAGATCTACAACATGTGGTCCGCTTGCCCGCACGCCAAGGCGGTGCCGGGGGTGCGCGTTCCCAACGCCAACGAGTATGACGAACAGCATGCCCTCGACAATGGCGCGCTGGTGCTGGTGATACCGACCGTGCGCTCGGTCGCCGAAGCGAAGGAAGCGGTGAAATGGGCCTATTTCCCGCCCATGGGCGGGCGCAGCGCCGGCGGCAGCCGGGCTGAGTTCTGGGGCCAGGTGCCGGGCGGCTATCACAACACCATCAACGACAATCTGGTGCTGGTCCTGATGATCGAAACCCTGGACGGCCTCAGGGATGCCGACAAGATCGCCGCCACCAAAGGCGTGTCGGCGGTGTTTGCGGCCAGCGGCGACCAGGGCAATTTCGGTGGCTACAAGCAGGGCGATCCGGACTATGAGCGCCAGATCAATATCATCCATGACGCGGCGCTGCGCGCCCATGTCAAGCTGTGGGGTCCTTGGGCCTGGAACGGCCGGGGTGATTTCACCGGCTTCCAGGGACCTGGCGGTTCTGAAAACGGCGGTTTGGTCAATACCGCCACCACCAAAGCCTCGTTGCCCGCCACCTTCGTGGCCGATCAAAAGAAGGCGCTCGGGCCGCTCTACGACACCCAGGGCAAACCCAAGACCGGCCCTTACTTTCCGGGTTGGAAACCGGAGCCGCCGGCGCGGCGCGGCGCCCCGACCGGCTGACCTGGCCGGCGTTTGGGCAAAAATAAGCGGGGCGCCATCGGCGCCCCGCTTCATTTGAATCACGATCCGGGGCGGAGCCGCTCCTCGCCCTCCTCCACCGCCCTCCCCTTTGAGAACTCACATCAAGGTTCAGCGGCAATCTTCTGATTGAACTTTGTTTTTCCTGGAAAGCGATTTTGAATTTTGGCCGCGTCCTGTGGACGGATTCTGAGTTCCAGGCGGATGTTTCCAGCCCTTTCCTGCCGCCTGACCACCTGGGCATGGCGATAAACCCAGGCCAGGGCAGCCCCGTCATTGGTATCCAGGGTCAGGCTCAAGCCGATGTTGTCATGCGTCATCTCGGTTTCGAATCGCCCCAGAAGGCTATCGATTCCCGCGCCGGTCAGGGCTGAAACCGCCACGGCGCTCTTGCCGCGCCGGTTGCCTTCCAGAAGTCCCAGCCGCGCTTCATCAGGCAAGAGATCGATCTTGTTGAGGATCTCGATCATCGGCCTGTCCTCCGGCACCCCCAGTTCCGCCAGCACCTTGAGCACATCTTCCTTCTGGGCCTCTGTTTCGTCATGGGCGGCGTCACGTACATGGGCGATCAGGTCGGTCTCCAGCACCTCCTCCAGGGTGGCGCGGAAAGCGGCGACCAGTTCGGTCGGCAGGTCGGCGATAAAACCCACCGTGTCGGAAAGAATCGCCTTGCCGCCATACGGCAGCTTCAGCCCGCGCATGGTGGGATCCAGGGTGGCGAACAGAAGATCCTTGGCCAGCACCGCCGATTCGGTCAGCCGGTTGAACAGGGTGGACTTGCCGGCATTGGTGTAGCCGACCAGCGCGATCACCGGGAAAGGCACTCGCCGACGCGCTTGCCGCCCCAGGGCGCGGGTGCGGCCCACCCCTTCCAACTCTTTTTTGATCTTGACGATGCGCTCCGCGATCATCCTGCGGTCGCTCTCGATCTGGGTTTCGCCCGGCCCGCCCAGAAAGCCGAACCCGCCGCGCTGGCGCTCCAGATGGGTCCAGCTCCTGACCAGTCGCGAGCGCTGCCAGGTCAGGTGCGCCAGTTCCACCTGCAGCCGCCCTTCCCGGCTGGCGGCGCGCATTCCGAAAATTTCCAGGATGAGCGCAGTGCGGTCCAGCACCTTGGCGTCCCATTCCTTCTCCAGATTGCGCTGCTGCACCGGACTGAGCTGGGCATTGACGACAATGAGTTCAGGCGCTTCGGCTTTGGCTTCAGCAGCTATTTGCGCGACCTTGCCCGAACCCAGCAGCGTTGCCGGCACCGGCCTGGCCAACGGCGCGATCATGGCCCGGCGGACTGGCATGCCGATCGCCGCGGTCAGGCCCACCGCCTCGGCAAGCCGCTCTTCCGCGTCGCGCGGAGCTTTCTCCCCGCGCGTTTTGGGCTCCACATGAATGACAAAGGCGCCGTTGCCCAATCAGGCCGACTCGTGCGCCGCTTCTTCCTGCAACTGGATGGGACCGAGCGGCATCACGGTCGAGATCGCGTGTTTGTAGACAAGCTGGGCCTGGCCATCGCGGCGCAGCAGCACGCAGAAATTGTCGAACCAGGTGATATTGCCCTGAAGTTTGACGCCGTTGACTAGGAATATGGTGACAGAGGCTTTGCTTTTGCGGACCGCATTGAGGAACGTATCCTGCAAGTTTTGTTGTTTTTCGCTCATGGGTTTTCCCATTCTATTTTTGCGCCGCCGGGGTGCGGCCCAAGCAGCATAGAGCATTGCTGCAATTGCGAAAGAGAAAAATCCGCCGAAAAACTAGCTTTTGATGCCTGCTTTGCGCGCATAAAGCTCATGAATGCGGCGGGTCAGGGGGCCGGGCGCGCCGCCGCCGATGGCAATACCGTCAATCGCCACCACAGGAACCGCCGCCCCGGTGGCCGAGGACAGAAACGCCTCCTGCGCCTCTTGGGCCTCTTTTACGGTAAATTTGCGCTCAACCACCTTCATGCCGGCCTGACTGATCGCCTCCAGGATGATCCGCCGCGTCACTCCCGGCAGGATCGCCCGGCTGAGGTCGCGCGTCACCACCGCGCCCTCGGCATCCACGATCCAGGCATTGGTCGCGGCGCCTTCGGTGACAAAACCGTCTTCATCCACCAGCCAGGCCTCGAAGGCGCCTTTTGCTTTTGCCGCCTGCTTGGCCAGAAGATTGGGCAGAAGCTGCACCGTCTTGATATCGCGCCGCGCCCAGCGCTGGTCGGGCTCGATGGAGACCGCGACGCCTTTTTCCATCCGCGATTGGAGCGCCGCCATGTCATGCGCCCGCATGGTCATGATCAGGCTGGGCCGAAGCCCGCCGCCAGGCGGGACATGATCGCGCCGCGCCGCTCCGCGCGTCACCTGAAGATAGAGAATGCCGTTTTTAATCCTATTGCGGGCGATCATCTCGGCCATCACCAGCTTCAACGCCGCCCGCCCCATCGGCATCGCCATGCCGATTTCCTTCAGCGAGCGTTCCAGCCGATCCAGGTGGCCCTCTTCATCCACCGCCTTGCCTGCCAGCACATTGGTCACTTCATAGATGGAATCGCCCAGTTGCAGGCCGCGATCCTCGACATGCACGCCGGCCTGGCCATGGGCCATGTAACGACCATTGACATAAGCGATACGGCCGGCGGGCGCGCGTGCCGTAATCCACTTCTTCAGGTCAGGCATTAAAGCTCTGTGCCGATCCCACGCCCAGGGATTTCAGCTTCCTGTGCAGCGCCGAGCGTTCCATGCCGATAAAGGCGGCGGTGCGCGAGATGTTGCCGCCAAAGCGATTGATCTGGGCCACCAGATAATCGCGTTCGAAGATTTCCCGGGCTTCGCGCAGCGGCAGGGAAATCACCAGGTCGCCGCCCTTGCTGCCGTTCCAGCCGCCATTGTGGCCCAGGTCGGTGGGCAGAAGATCGGCGGAGACCGCTTCGGTGACATCGTCGCTGGCCAGGATCAGGAGCCGCTCCACGATATTGCGGAGCTGGCGCACATTGCCGGGCCAGCTATGGGCCTGCAGCACCGCCATGGCGTCGTCGCCGATGGTGCGCATGGGAAGGCCGCCCGCCGCCGACAGCCGTTTCATGAAATGGGTGATCAGCGGGGGGATATCGTCGCGCCGCTCGGCCAGCGAGGGAATGCGCACCGGCACCACATTGAGACGATGATAAAGGTCTTCGCGGAAGCGCCCGCCTTCGGTTTCGACGCGCAGATCGCGGGTGGAGGAACAGATCACCCTGGCATCCACCTGCACCCTTGTGGTGCCGCCGACCCGGGTAAAGGTCTGGTCGATCAGCACCCGCAATATCTTGCCCTGGGTTTCCAGCGGCATGTCCGACACTTCGTCCAGGTAAAGCGTGCCGTTATGCGCCAGTTCGAACAGGCCGGTCTTGCGCGGACCGTCGCCGCTTTCCACCCCGAACAATTCGGCTTCGATGCGGTCGGGCGCCATGGTGGCGCAGTTGATGGCGACAAAGGCATTGCCGGCGCGGCGCGAACGGGCATGGATCAGCCGCGCCGCCACTTCCTTTCCAGATCCCGCCGGCCCCGAGATCAGCACACGGCTGTTGGTCGGAGCGATCTTTTCCACCAGGGAGCGCAGCTGCGCGATGATGGAAGACTGGCCGACCAGCTCGCCTTCGTCGCCCGCCTTGAGCTTCAGTTCCTGCACCTCGCGCTTGAGCCGGGCGGCTTCCAGCGCCCGTTCCACCACATGCAGCAGACGGTCGGCCTTGAACGGCTTCTCGATAAAATCGTAGGCGCCTTTCTTGATCGAGGCGACCGCGGTTTCGATCGTGCCATGACCGGAGATCATCACCACCGGCAGGTCGGGCTGCTCGCGTTTCAGGGTGTCGAGCACCTGGATCCCGTCCAGCCGCGAACCCTGCAGCCAGATATCCAGAATGACCAGTTGAGGGCGGCGGGCGCGCACGGCGGCCAACGCGGCGTCGCTGTCGCCGGCGGCGCGCGTCTCATAGCCTTCATCCGCAAGGATGCCGGAAATCAAGTCCCTGATATCCGCCTCGTCGTCCACGACCAGGATTTCAGACGCGATCAGCGATCCGTTTTTGCTCATCTTCACTTCCCTTTTTTCTCTGGGCTTTCTGCGACATGGGGAACGTCAGGGTCACTTCCGCGCCCTCCCCTTCGCTCGCGTCACCCAGAGTGATTTCCCCCCCATGGTCTTCCATGATCTTGCGCACAATCGCCAAACCCAGGCCGGTGCCCTTGGCCCGGGTGGTGACATAAGGCTCGGTCAGCCGGTGACGATGCTCCGGCGGCAGGCCGACGCCATTGTCCGCGATGCGGAATGCCAGCATGGTTCCATTTGGCTCCAGCGCGACATGGATTTTTCCAGGCGCGTCGTCGCCCCTGGCATGGCGCGCGGCTATGCCTTCGCCCGCATTCTTGAGCACATTGGTGAGCGCCTGGGCAATCAGGCGGCCATCGCCTTCGAAATGCACCGGCTCCTTGGGCGAAGTCGTGTCAAAGGAAATCTCCGGGTGGCCGACACGCTGCAGGAATATCGCCTGCTGCAGCAGCTCCTGCGCATTCTCGCGCCGCATCACCGGAGTCGGCATCCGCGCAAAGGATGAGAATTCATCCACCATGCGGCCGATATCGCCGACCTGGCGCACGATGGTGTCTATGCATTGGCGGAAAATATCCGGGTCGGTGGACACCTCGTTCATGTATTTGCGCTTGAGGCGTTCGGCCGACAACTGGATGGGTGTCAGCGGGTTCTTGATTTCATGCGCGATGCGCCGCGCCACATCGGCCCAGGCCGCGGTGCGTTGGGCCGAAACCAGGTCGGTAATATCGTCAAAGGTTGCGACAAAGCCATGCGCGCCGCGCTCGCTGGAAACCTGCACGCTGAGAGAACGGCCGGTATGCTTGACGATGACCTCGCCGCTGGCGCGGCCCACCGGCTCGCTGATCGCCCTGCGGATAAGAGCCGCCAGTTCCGGCACGCTCTCCGAATAGTGCCGGCCCTCCATTTCTTCCGGCGTGGCATTGAGCAGGCGGGCCGCCGCGCGGTTGACGATGGTGATGGTGCCGTCGTTGGAAAGGCCGATCACCCCGGCGCTGACGCCTGACAGCACGGTTTCGGTGAAGCGGCGGCGTTCGTCAATCTGCCGGTTGGCGGCGACCAGGTCTGCCCGCTGGGCGCCCAGCTGCTGGGTCATGCGATTGAAGGCCAGGCCCAGCGTGCCGATCTCGTCATCGTCGCGCTCTACCCGGACTTGCGCGCTCAGATCGCCTTCCGACACCCGCTCGGCCGCGCCGATCAGCCCGGAGATGGGTTTGACCAGCCGGTTGGCGGCCCACAAGCCCGACCAGATCGCGGCCAGCAGGATCACCAGCGCCACCACGGCATAAAGCGCCGCGAACACCAGCTGCACCTGGGAGCGGCTTGCATTCAGCCGGTTATATTCGGAGACCGCAAAGAGCGTGCTTTTGTAATAGGCGAACACCTGCGGATCGACGACACGCACCACCATGAGATAGGCGTCGTTAAGGCTCTGCATTTTGACGAGAGCGGTGACTTTTCCATCCTTGGCCCGGGCATCGATCACGACACCATGAGCGGCCTCAGCCAGATCGTTGAGCGCAACCGGCTTGGGATCATCGGCGCCCGGCGGCTGGGTGGAGATGATCGCCACGCCATGGCTGTCCAGGACATAAGAGGCGCGCAGGCCGCGATCCTTGGTAAGCGCGGATAGCCGGGCGATGAACTGCACCGCGCGCACATGGTGGCTCTCGTCGAACAGGCTGGGATCGTGTTCAAGATTGTTGGCGATGGCGGAAGCGTCGCCGATAATGCTTTGCTCATGCTCCTTGACATAGACTTGGGCAATATTGACGGCGCTGCCCAGCGCATTTTGCACCCGGCCGGAGAACATGGTGTCGAGGCCGAGATTGAGCGTCACGGAAGCAAAGATCGCCACCAGAATGGCGGGCACCACCGCAATGACGCTGAACCAGGTGACCAGGCGCACATGCAGGCGGGCACCGGCGCGGCCGGACTTGCGTTCAGCCCAAAGGCGAACCAGCCGCCAGGCTATCAATGCCGCCAGGGTCAGCCCCAGGCTGAGATTGGCAAGCAGCAGCGTCACCAATCCGGCGCGGCCGGGGATATAGGACGTCAGGCCGGAGAGTATGGCGTAAGTCGCTGAACAGGATGCCGCCGCGAGCACGCCAACGCCCAGCGCCAGCAGCGTCGGTGTCGAGACGGAGCGCGTCCATTCGCGCCGGTGCGTTATCAGGGGCAAGGTCGAGATGGCGCTCAGTCCCGTGGGTTAACGGTTTAGGATTGCGACAGTTTAGCCACATCCCCGCCTGTTGCAAGAATGCCGCGATGCAATTCTACAACATTGCCGAGAAGCGCCAATAAAACGGCGGTGGGAACCAGAAATTGCCGAAAACAGCCCTGCCCTTCAGTGCCCACCGAGCTGGACATGGTTAAGATGCTCTTCTGGTCAAGCCCGAATTAGAAAATCCGGCCAAACCATAGCAACGACAGCAACCCCGACAGAGTGCTGAAGACCAACGCTCCGGCCACGAAGAACGCGCTGATCTCGGTCTCCTGTGACTCCTTCTGGAGCTTCGTCGTCAGCTGCTGGTAGATCTTGGTCAGCTCATCGGCGCTCTGGGCATGAAAATATTGCGCGCTGGTCATGGCGGCCATTCTCTTGAGCGTGTCCTCGTCCAGCACCGCGCGTATCGAACGGCCGTAGAAATTTATCATCTGCCCGCCGGCTGTGCCAAAACCGATCGTGAATATCCGAACACCAAGATTGGCCGCGACCCGGGCCGATTCGACCGGATCAGGGCCGGTGGTGTTTCGCCCATCCGTCATCAGCACGATCGCCGCCGACCGGTATGAGCCGGGCGGCACTGGGGTTGGAGGCGGCACCGGCTTGGCCGGCGGGTGGGTGCTATCGCCCAAAGCTTCGCCGCTCACAAACTGGGACCCGCCAAATCCCGGCACCATCGTATCCATTTTGATCTGGGGGAAAATCGTCTGTAGTGAGGTGATTACGGCGGCGCCGATCGCGGTGGTGAACTGGGGTTGCAGATTGTCAATCGCCTCGTTGAGCGCGTTCGTATCGGTGGTCGGCGCCTGCACCAGAAATGCTGCGCCAGAAAATCCCACAATTCCAATGCGGATCTGTGGCGCGCGCTTGGTGACAAACGCCTTGGCCGCGGCTTGCGCCGCGGAAATGCGGTTGGGCGCGACATCGGCGGCGCGCATGCTTCCTGAAACATCCATCGCCATGATGATGGTGCCGCCCTGTGAGGCGAGCGTCACGACAGCAGCGGGACGCGCGCTGGCGACAACCAGCAAGCAAAAGGCCAGCAGCAGCAGTGCCGGCGGGATGTGGCGCTTGTATTTGAAATGGCCGTCGAGCGCCTGCCTGATCGCCGCCATGTGCGGAAACATCATCGCGACCTTCTTTCGTCGCCGTAAAAGGATGACATACCCGCCCACCAGCACGGGTGCGGCCAGCAGCAGCCAAAGCATGTCAATCCAGACAAACGTCATGGCGCTGATGGTATGGCTTTCGCCGCGCAAGGAAAGGGTACAAACAAAATTCGCCGCGTGACAATCCGCCAATGTCATAAGCGGCTGATCGCGCTGTCATTTTTGAGTTGAAGGCGGCTAAGACGGCGCCGTGGGGCCAACCTGTATTCAGCGGTCCCTGGCTCGCGCGCCGCCCACGCTGTCGCTAGGCGACCTACGCTGTCGCTCGCGCCGCTGTGCCGTTGCGCGCGGGCCTAGCCTTCCCGGCTCAGGCCGCTGCTACGCTGTCGCTCGCGGCCTTGCGCCGCTCAGAAGCTATTCGCTTCTGAGCCCCTTAATAACCTCCAACCCCAAATCCTTGATCTTCTTGCGCAGGGTGTTGCGGTTCAGGCCCAGCAATTGGGCCGCGCGGATCTGGTTGCCCCTTGTCGCGGCCAGGCAAATGGAAATCAGCGGCCGTTCCACTTCCGCCAGCACCCGGTCATAGACGCCAGGCGGCGGCAAGCGTTCCCCCTGGGCGAGAAAATATTGCGTCAGATAGCGCTCGACCGACGTGGAAAGAGATTCATTGCCCTCGCCCTCCTCGCCAAAGCTGCGCACCGGCTCCTTCAGTTCTGCCATGACGGCTGATGCCGGAATGGCATCACCCGAATGCAACACCGCCAGCCGGCGGATCAGATTTTCCAATTCGCGCACATTGCCCGGCCAGCGATGCCGGCGCAGGGTCTCCAGGCTTTCCACGTCCAGGGTTTTAGCCGGCAGGCCTTCCTGCTCGGCCTTGCGCAGGAAATGGCGCACAAGGTCGGGAATATCCTCGCTGCGTTCGCGCAATGGCGGCAGGCGCAAGGGCACGACGTTGAGGCGATAATACAAATCCTCGCGGAACAGGCCCTGGGTGATCAACTGGCGCAGGTCGCGGTTGGTGGCCGCGATGATGCGCACATCGGTCTTGATCGGCGTGCGTCCGCCCACCGTGGTGTATTCGCCCTGCTGCAACACGCGCAGCAGCCGGGTTTGGGCCTCCAGCGGCATGTCGCCGATTTCATCCAGGAACAAAGTGCCGCCCTCGGCCTGCTCGAAACGGCCAACGCCGCGATTGGTGGCGCCGGTGAAAGCGCCGCGCTCATGGCCGAACAATTCGCTTTCGACCAGCTCCTTGGGGATCGCCGCCATATTGACCGCGACGAAATTGCCGTGACGGCGCTTGCCGTAATCGTGCAGGGCGCGCGCCACCAGTTCCTTGCCGGTGCCGCTCTCGCCCATGATCATCACGGTCAGATCGGTCTGGGTCAGCCGCGCGATGACGCGATAGATTTCCTGCATCGCGGGGCTGCGCCCGATCAGCGGCAGCCGGTCCTCGCTGGCGGTAATGGCGTTCGTTTCCCGCCTGTTGCCTGGACTGGCCAGCGCGCGTTGCACCACGCTGATCAATTCCTTCAGATCGAAGGGCTTGGGCAGATATTCGAACGCGCCCCGCTCCGCGGCGGTGATCGCCGTCAAAAGCGTGTTCTGTGCGCTCATCACCAGAATGGGCAGGTCGGGCCGGATGCGCTTGATGCGGGGAATAAGGTCGAAGCCGCTCTCGTCGGGCAGCACGACATCGGTAATCACCAGATTGCCGTCGCCTGCTGCGATCCAGCGCCACAGCCCCGCCGCGGTGCCGGTGGTGCGAACCTCGTAGCCGGCGCGGCCGAGCGCCTGGTTGAGCACGGTGCGGATGGCGCTGTCGTCATCAGCAATCAAAATCGTGGCATTGCCGATCATGCCTCGTCTCCCGCCGATTTGGGCAGCAACACCCGAAATACCGTTCGCCGCGGAACCGATTCGCATTCGATCACGCCGCCATGGTCGCCCACGATCTTGGCGACCAGCGCCAAGCCCAGTCCCGAGCCGCGCGCCTTGGTGGTGACGAAAGGATCGAAAATGTGCGGCATCAGGTCGGTTGGCACGCCGGAACCATTGTCGCGCACGGTCACTTCCAGCGGCAACGACAGCCGCTCGCCGGCCACCGCGGCGCCGAACTTGACGCCGGGACGATAGCCTGTGGTCAGGGTGATCTCGCCGCCGCTGTCCGGCAGCGCATCGGCGGCATTTCGCACCAGATTGAGGAACACCTGGATCAACTGGTCGCGGTCTCCCGCCACGGCCGGCAGCGAGGGGTCGAAATTCTCCGCGATGGTGACACCGCGCGCGAAGCTGGTTTCGGCCACCTTGCGCACACGATCGAGAACTTCGTGGATATTGACCGGATGGCGCGCAAAGCCGCGTGTGTCGCCGAAACTCTCCATGCGGTCGATCAGTCCGCGAATGCGGTCGGCTTCATCCACGATCAATTGCGTCATCTCGCGTTCTTCGGGCGCCAGCGATTCTTCGAGCAGCTGCGCCGCACCGCGGATGCCGGCCAGCGGATTCTTGATTTCATGGGCCAGAACCGCCGCCATGCCATGCATGGAGCGCACCGCGCCGCGCGACATCAGCTGGCGGTCCATGCGCTGGGCCAGGCTGCGCTCCTGCAGGGTAATCACCAATGTGCCTTCCGGCTCCGGCAGGGGCGTTACCGTGACATCGGCGATTCGCTCGCCATGCCGCGCGGTGGAGAGATCCACGTCGCGCTCAGAGGCCGAGGAATTGCGTTCCCGCGCCTGGTTGATGAGCTGGAACAACGGGCTGTCGAAAGGCAGCAGATCGTTGATGAACTGCTTCAGCAAAATTCCCGATCCCGTATCGAAAAACTGCTCGGCGGCGGGATTGACGTAAGTAATCTCCTGCCGCGGTCCCAACAGCAGAATCGGCATGGGCAAGGCGTTGGCGATTGCCCCGGTCGCGACCACTTCCCCACTCAGAAATCTCGGCAACACCCGCACCATTTTATGCCTATTGTTTAAGCAACACTACAAGATGGCCACAATATAGGCATTTATGGGTAGGTCAAAGACTTATCGCAGTTGCGAGCGCCAAATGTTACGGGAGATCTCCAAGGGGTCACAAAAACCATGTCCCGTATCGCCGTACTGATTGTCGCTGCAGGAAAAGGCGCGCGTTCCGGCCGCGCCAGGCCCAAGCAATACGAGCTTTTGAAAGGTAAACCGCTGCTGCGCTGGAGCGCGCAAGCGTTCGCCGGCCGGCCGGTCACTATCGTGATTGGTCCTGGACAGGAAGACCTTTATGCCGCGGCGCTCCCGGGCGGCGGAACTCCGGTCTCCGGAGGGGCGCGGCGACAGGACTCCGTGCGATTGGGGCTGGAATCGCTGGCGGGCGATCCGCCGGATTTTGTGCTGATTCACGATGCCGCCCGCCCCCTGGTATCGCCGGATGTGATCGAGAATGTGGTGGCCGCGCTGGAAAACGGTGCGCGAGGGGCAGTGCCGATGCTGGCTATAGCCGACACGCTTCGGCGCAAAGAGGGTGATGCCTGGGTCACCGTTTCCCGCGACAATCTTTTTCGCGCCCAGACGCCGCAAGGCTTCCGCTTTGCCGATATTCTGGCGGCGCACCGCCGCTATGCGGCAAGCGACGCGACCGACGATGTGGAAATCGCGGCCCTGGCGGGGATAAAGGTGGAAGCGGTGGAAGGAAAAGAAAGCAATTTGAAGATCACCACGGAAAAGGATTTCATGCTGGCCGAAGCTTTTCTTGCCGGCGATACCGTCACCGCCATGGGCTATGACGCCCACCGGTTCGGGGACGGCGATCATGTCTGGCTGTGCGGCGTCAAAGTGCCTCATGATCACGGCCTGATCGGCCATTCCGACGCCGATGCCGGATTGCATGCCCTGACCGACGCCGTGCTGGGCTGCATCGGCGCGGGCGATATCGGCCAGCACTTTCCTCCCAGCGACGAACGCTGGCGCGGCGCGCCGAGCTCGCAATTTCTCGGCCACGCCGCCAGGCTGGTGGCGGAAAAAGGCGGCCGCGTCCTGCATTGCGACGTGACTCTGATTTGCGAAAAGCCCAGAATCGGGCCTTATCGCGATGCCATGCGGGCGCGCATCGCGGAAATTCTCGGGCTCGATATCGAAAGAATCAGCGTGAAAGCGACCACCACCGAAGGCATGGGCTATACCGGCCGCAAAGAAGGCCTTGCCGCCCAGGCCGTGGCCACTGTCCGCCTATGAAAATCCCCCGCGCTTCCGCTGTCGTCTCATCCGTCTTCGGCATCGGCTATTTCCCGGCGGCCCAGGGCACCATCATGAGCGCCATCACGGTGCCGATTGCCATCCTCCTGGCGGTCAAAGGCGGCGGTTATATCGTGGTGGCGGGAACGGCGATTATCGTGCTGGTCGTCGGCATCCTGTCCTGCTCGGAACATGTGCGCGAAACCGGCAACACCGATCCCTCCGAATGCGTGATTGACGAATTGGCGGGTCAATTGCTGGCCTGCTCTTTTGTCGCGTTCCCGCCCTTTTCCCTGCCGGCGTTTTTTCTTTCCTTCGCGCTGTTCCGGCTGTTCGATATCTGGAAGCCCTGGCCTGTTTCCTGGGCGGAAACCGAGCTCCATGGCGGGCTTGCGGTGATGATGGACGACATCGTGGCGGGGCTGATGGCGGGCTGCCTCGCCTTCGCCGCGCATTATTTCCATTGGCTGTGATGTTCGACGAGGGCCTGCTGTCCCTGGCGCGGCAGGTGCTGGAGGACGCGCGAGACAAGGGCTTGCGCCTTGTCACTGCGGAAAGCTGCACCGGCGGATTGATTGCGGGCCTGCTCACCGAAATTCCCGGTTCATCCGAGGTGGTGGAGCGCGGCTTTGTGACCTACTCCAATGAAGCCAAGGAAGATTTGCTTGATGTGCCCGCCGACCTCATCCGCCAATATGGCGCGGTCTCAGAACCCGTCGCGGAAGCGATGGCGGCAGGGGCGCTGAAGCATTCCCTGGCGCATCTGTCGGTGGCAGTGACGGGTATCGCGGGACCCGGCGGCGGCACGGCGCAAAAACCGGTGGGGCTGGTCTATATCGCAGCGGCGCGATCGGGCCATTCGCCCGTGGTGAAAGAATTCCGCTTCGGCAATATCGGGCGCGGAGAAATCCGCAGCAGGACCGTGGCCGAGAGCCTGATCCTGCTGCGCAGTCTGCTCTAGTCGTTCATCGCCACGAAGGTCTGGCCGGTCGAGGCCAGGCCGTCATGCGCCAGCTTGAGCAACGCCTGTTGCTGCTTGGGTGAAATGCCCAGATCCTCGGCGACATGGTCCTTGCCCTTTGCGGCCAGCATCATCGGATCCTTGCCCGTGACCTTGCCGAAATCCATCGCCGCTTCCAGATAATAGCCAAAAGAACTGGCATGGTAGCTGTCATAGGCCCAGAAATTCATCTTGTCGGCGCCCTTGTCGTCATAGGGATTGTCGTCGGCCAGGCCCTGATCGATCGCTGCGTTCCAGGTCATGCCCAGCGGGATCACGCCGGTGACCTTTCCGCCGGCATTCTTGGCGGCGGCTTCATAGGCCTTCTCGACATCCTTGCCCATTTGCTGGATCGGCATGCCTTTCCATGGCGCGGGCGCGTCGGCCGGATAGACCTTGTCGGCGCGGCTCCAGGTGGCGATGGTGTAGAACTTCACTTGCGGATTGCGTGCTGCCAACATGTCGGCCATCTCTTTGGTCGATGCGATCAGGAGCGCGGGATCGCCGGGATGCGCTTCATCCAGGGTCGAGAAGCCATGGCCGACCACCACGTCCCAGGCCTTGTCGATCAGCGGCTTCTTTTCGGCCAGGTGATAATCGAAACCTTTGCCGCCCACCGTCTCCAGGCTGACATCATAATCCAGGCCCGCTTCCTTGGTGAATTCCTTGAACAGCGCGGGCACGCCGCCGATGGTGCGGCCCAGCTTGTCCGGCGGATTGAGGTCATGCACCTGATCGGTTTCGTAATGCATGGCGGAGGAATGCGCGCCGAAGGTAAAGCTGTTGCCGATGAACAGGATCTTGGTGGCGGCGAATGCCGGCGCCGCGATCAGGCAAAAAGCGGCGGTGGTATAAAGCAGTTTTTTCATTGGGGCCCTCCCAGGCATGTCGAAGCAAATACCGGGGCGGGACTATAGGGTGGAGTTGAAATCGCCGAAATAGCGGTTCCGCATCAATTTTCAGGTTAACGCTGCGGCGCGGGCGACAAAGGCGTCGGTCATCTTCAGAACCACTTTTTCGAACGCCTTGCTGGCGGTGGCCTGAAGCAGCGGACTGGCGAATTCAAATTGGATAGAAAAATCAATACGACAGCCCGCATTTTCGGGGGTAAAGCGCCAATGATTCTCGAGTTGCCGGAAGGGTCCCTTGATGGCGACGACAGCGATGGAACGCGCGGCGGGATCGAGGGTGACGCGGCTGGTATAGCGTTCGCGGAAGGGGCCGTAGCCCACCGCCATTTCGGCGATCAAATTGTTCTCTTCGCGCGACAGCAGGCGCAAGGCGACGACCCAGGGCAGGAACTGCGGATAGTGTTCGATGTCGGAGACAACCTGGAACATCAGGTCGGCCGTGTACGGAACAATACGACTTTCGCGATGCTCCGTCACTTCTGGGCGGAACGCGCCGCTTTCAACTGCGCGAAGTCGCTGTCGGCGTGGTAGGAGGAGCGGGTCAGGGGCGAGGCCGAGACCATCAGAAATCCCTTGGCCCGGGCGATGCTTTCAAGACCGGCGAATTCCTCAGGCGTCCAGAAGCGCGTCAGCGCTGCATGTTTTTTGGTGGGCTGGAGATACTGACCGATGGTGAGGAAATCCACATTGGCGGCGCGCAGATCATCCATCACCTGCATGATTTCCTCCCGGCTCTCACCCAATCCCACCATAAGCCCGGACTTGGTGAAGCCGGCGGGGGCCAGTTCCTTGGCCTTTTCAAGCAGGCGCAGGCTGGCGAAATAACGCGCGCCTGGCCGCACCGTCAGGTAAAGGCGTGGCACGGTTTCCAGATTGTGGTTGAAGACTTCCGGTCCGGCCCGCATCACGGTCTCGATGGCGCCCGGCTTGCGCAGGAAATCCGGCGTGAGGACTTCGACCGAGGTGTCCCGGCTTGTCGCATGGATGGCGCGGATGACGCGGGCGAAATGTTCCGCGCCGCCATCGTCCAGATCGTCACGGTCCACCGAGGTAATGACGACGTGACGGAGACCAAGCTGCTTGACCGCCGCCGCGACATTGTCCGGTTCGGCGGGATCGAGCGGGCCGGGCAAGCCGGTCTTAACGTTGCAGAAGGCGCAGGCGCGGGTGCAGGTGTCGCCCATGATCATCATGGTGGCGTGCGCCTTGGTCCAGCATTCCCCGATATTGGGGCACGCCGCCTCTTCGCAGACGGTTTTGAGGTTGTGCGCCCGCACGATGTCGCGGGTGGCCGCATATTCTCGGGAAACGGGCGCCTTGACCCTGATCCAGTCGGGTTTCCTCTGGATTTCATGGTCCGGCCGGTGCGCCTTTTCGGGGTGGCGCGGGGCCTTCAGATGATCAATCACCACGGTCATGGGCCAGATATAAGGTGGGCAGGCTTTAAAATCACGTTCCGTTTTGAGGCGGCCAGCCATGCAACGTCAGGCAAAAAGCCCTGTTTCCAGGCTTTAGAACCTTTTGTTAGTCCCCGCGTTCCCATAAGGGCATTTCCTGGAAAGGCATGTCCATGGCCACCGCCCGCCGCCGTCACGAATCGCAGCCCGCCCAGCACGCCAGCGTGCCCATCCGCGCGAGTCACAAAGCCGCATTCAGTCCGGCCGCCAAAATCGCCTTTGTGGTGATCGGCACGGCGGGGCTTGCCGCCCTGGCCATCGCGATCTTCGGCCCCGAACGCTTCCAGCGCCAGGTCTTGAGGCCGGTAAAGAGCGCGGTGGGTGACCAGGCTGGCCAGCTCTGGGCCGATTCCCGCCCCCTGAGGGAGCAGATCAGCACGCTATTCGCGCGCGCCGGGAACGACCGCGACCGGCTGGTGCGTAATTTCCAGTCGTGGGTGGGACACTTTAGGGCGATATAGCGGCTGCCCCTCGCCCAAACTCGGGACATGCGCTGCCGCCGCGGCGTCGCCGATCAATTCTATATTGTGTCCCGGAAATTCCGGCGGACGGCGTACGCTTAATCGGTTTCAATCGGCGCGATTGCCGCCACTTCTCCTTCAGACAAGGAGCTCTGAAGCTGCTGGGCTTCATGTTCAAGCCCGATCCAGCGAAGCTTAAGAACCAGCTTCCGGATGTCATCTGGGCTGGCAGGCATCGGCATGTTTCGAATGGCGCTGTGTAGCATTTTGTTTTCTCCCTATTGGCCCTTTTTTTTGGGTGGCGCACGCCTTAGGGCCGAGGCGTTCGCGTAAAATCGATACTTCCTCTGACTTTCCGCAAGCTAAACACTAGGCTGATAAGATTAATGTGCATTTAAGCCGCCGCCCCAGGGCGGGAGTTTCGCAGCATAGCCCCGCTGGAGCTTTGGCCAATCGGTGTCACGGATAGGACATTTCCGGGCGAGTTAGTTTTCCGCCTGCCCGTCAAGGGCCAACCGCTTTTAGGCGGCGGTGTTATTCGTAGCGCAACGCGTGTATCGGATTGGCGCGAGCCACAAGCAGGGCGTGCGCATAGATCGTAGCCCAGGCGATAATCAGCGCGACTGCTCCGGCGCCAAGGAAATAAAGTGGACTGAGTGAAATTCGATACGCGTAAGCTTCAAGCCAATGATGCAGGTAGAACCACGCAACGGGCCACGCGATGACATTGGCAATCAGGACAGGAATCGAGAACTGCCATAAAAGCAGCCACACGATGCTGCGCGTGCCTGCGCCGGAGACTTTCCTAATTTCGATTTCCTTGGTCCGGCGTTCGGCAATAAAGGCCGCGAGCCCAAACAGGCCCAGGCAAGCGATGAAAATGGCAATGCCGACAAACAGGCCGAATATCGCACCTTCCTGTTCATCCGCCAGGAACTGTTTGTCGAAACTTTCGTCCTGAAAATGACGCCGGATCACTACTGTTGGCGCGAACTGATGCCAGATCCGGTCGGTGGCCGCGAGACCTGCCGGTATTTCGCCCGGCTTGATCCGGACCGAGAGAGTGGGCACCCAATCCGTGCTGTATAAATATACGAATGGTTGCATAGGCTTCTGAAATCCGTCGAAATTAACATCGCCCACAACGCCCACAATTGTCAGATGTGCGTCATTTTCACCGAACAGGATCGAACGGCCTATGGCCCCTGCCGGCGTGTAACCGAATTGGCGCGCCGCGGCCGCGTTAATCAGGGTATTCCCGTCGGTCTTTGGCGGAATCTCTGGAAAACTATCCTCACCCCGCGCACGCGACAGATTGCGCCCGGCATAGAGCTTCACGCCATAGGCGGACAGGAAATCGGGATCGACCTGGACAACGCGGACCGAGAAGTTTTGTGTTCCCCCCGGCAGGCGAGCGGGCGCGTAGATGGCTCGGCCGTCGAAGGGGACTTGATCAGATAGTGCAACGCCGGCAATTGCGGGATCGGCCGCAAGCGCATGTGCCATGCTATCGAAAGAGCTGAGCGTGATATTTCGCGCGCCGTTAATCACCATCATATTGTGGTGGTCGAAACCCACATCAATTTGCCGGGCATAATGGATTTGCGCATACACCACGATCGTCGCGATTCCCAAGCCAATCGCGATCGCAAATTGCAGCACGACCAATGCGATGCGCAGAAACCCAGACCCGCTGATACCGGGGGCGCTTGCCCCCAAAATCGCCGCGGGCCGGAAACCCGATAGCACCAATGCCGGATAGATGCCGCCGAACACGCCGGCGCCGATCGCAATCGCGGCGATGGCAAGCGTGAGTGGCCAGTCGCCAAGATAGTGAAACGCGATGGGACGAGCGAGGAAGTTATCGAAAGCTGGTAAAAATATTTCGACCAGCGCAAGCGCCAGAACCGACGCGATCAGCGCCATTATCACCGATTCACCCAGGAACTGCACGATCAATTGCTGACGCGTTGCGCCCATGGTTTTGCGAAGCGAGACTTCCCGCGCCCTGAGCGTCGCCCGCGCAGTTGCCAGGTTCATGAAATTGAAGCAGGCGATCAAAAGGATCATTCCAGCAATCGCGGCAAAGCCGTAGATCCTGGTCCAATTTCCAGCCTCGGTTTCGCCCTCGGCTGCGAGATGAACATCGCGAAAAGGCGTAAGATGAAGATGCAAGATTTGGCTGCCCAGCATTTTTATGTTCGGCATTCGGCTCACGACATCTTTGTCGAGAATGGGATTGAGTTTGGCGAGCACGGTGCCGGGATCAACGCCAGGCGAAAGCTTCACATAGCCCCAGCCTCGAACATTCAGCCACGCGCGGCGCCTCACTTCCATTGGAAAAATGTCGGCCTCTGACGTGTTGGGCATGACAAGATCGGCGACCAGGTGGGTGTTATGTGGCAGATCGCGCAAGACACCCGTGACTGTCATAAGATGAGAACCGCTCAGCATCACAGTCTTGCCAAGCGGATCGGCACTCCCGAAGAATTTCCGTGCGGTGACCTGCGACAACACAAGCGACTCCGGCTGTGCGAGCACAGTCGCGGGATCACCTTTTGCAAGCGGCAGCTTGATCATCTGGAAGAAATTCGGATCAACCGCATCAACCGATACCGGGAACAGGCGATCGCCAATCTGTGCCGTCATGGCTTCCGGAATGAGGTGCGTCTGCTCCACGACCCCTGGAATTTGCTCTTGCATGGCGATGCTGGCAGGAAATGGCGTGTTGGGGAAAAATTCGGCACGCCCGTCAGGAAAGTTGTACGTCTCCTCAATGCGATAGATGTTCTGACTATCCGGAATCCATTTGTCGTAGGAAAGTTCGTCGCGCAGATACAGAGCGATGAAAATCGCGCAGGCGAGACCGACGGCGAGCCCGACGATATTGATAAAGCTGTAGAGCTTTTGCCAGGCCACGCTACGAATTGCCGTGATAAGATAGTGATGAAACATCGCGCGCCTCATTCGTAACGCAGTGCCAGGACCGGTTTCTGCCGCGCGACCAGAATCGCCTGGCCCGAGACTGCGGCGAGTGCGATCAGCAAGGCCAAGAGGCCCGCAGCCGGAAACATCCAGAGAGCCAAATCCACATGATAGGCAAAGCCGTTCAGCCAACGGTTCATTGCCCACCAGGCCAGCGGCCAGGCGATCAGGTTTGCCCACAACACCGGCTTGGCGAACTGCCAGAGCAGTAGTGTCAGGATATCGCCGTCGCGGGCGCCCATCGCCTTGCGGATACCGATCTCCTTGGTGCGGCGGGCGGCGGTGGAAAGCGAAACGCCGAACAGGCCCAGGCAGGCCAGCAGCATGGCGATACCGGCAAAGACGGCAAAAGCCTCACCCTCTTTCAATGTCGTGGCTTCCTGGTTCTGGACAAAGGCATCCAGGAATTGGCGGTCGATCGGATCGAGCGCACCGCTTTTCTTCCAGGCATCGTCTATCGCCGCCAGGGTTTGCGGAATATCCCGCCCGCTCAGCCTGACGTGCAGAAAGCCAGGGAGCGGGCCAACGCTGGGCACCGGCAAACCGATTGAATAGGCCGCGGGCGGAATGCCCCTGGCACCCGGAATGCTGGCAGCAATCTCGGGGGCAAAGGAGAAATCCTTGACTACGCCGATAATGATGCCGTTGAAGCGGCTGAGATTGGGCGGGCTGCCCGGCATGGCTGCTGCCATGCCCGCGGCATGGAAATTCAGCGGTTGGCCCACCGCCCCGCTGGCGGAGCCATAGCCCAACAGGCGCATGGCTTCCTGGTTGATGACATAATGGACCTCTTGGGCGCTGGATGGGTTGTCCGGCACCACGTCGCTGTTTCCGGAACGAAAGAACCGCCCCGCCAGCGGATTCAGGCCATACAATTCCAAAAATCCGGGACCGACGGAAACCATCGAAACCTCGACCGCCTGGTCGCCGCCGTGGGAGATTGCATCCTCTCCCCAGGTCCCGCTCGGCAATCCCGGGAATACCCACAGACTGGAATAAGCCGCTCCGCGCACACCCGGCAGTGCGGCGATCCGGTCCTGCAAGGAGGGATTGTATCTGGGCAGGCGGATGATCAGCGTCTGATCAATGCTCACACGCATGGCCTCGGTGGTGGCAAAACGATTCTGGCGGAACACGGTCACAGCGGAAATTAGGAACAAGATCAAAGCGGCGAACTGAAGCCCCACCAGAGCCTGGCGCAGCGATGCGCCGCCCGCCGTGCCGCGTATCCATCCTTTCAGCACGATGGCGGGCCGGAATGAAGAGAGGATCAGTGCCGGATAGGCGCCCGCCAGCACGCCGATCACCAGCGCGCTGGACAGCATGGCCGCAGCCAGCATCGGATCGCGCCAATAATCGAACACCGCACCCGATTCCAGAAAGGCATTCACCGCCGGCAGCGACCATTCCACCAGAGCGATGGCCAGGCACAGAGCGAACAGCACCTGCAGAATGGCTTCGCCCAGGAACTGGACCACCAGCATGCACCGCGCCGCGCCCGCCGCCTTGCGAATGGCAACCTCAAACCCGCGCTGGGCCGAGCGGGCGATCGAGAGGCTGACGAAATTGACGCCGGACAATATCAAGATCACCAGCGCGACCGCTTCCATGACAAACAATTGCGCGCGCGCGCCCGGATGCAGTCTCTCCGACATGTTCAAGTCGTCGGCCCGTTCGAAATGCATGGCCCTGCGATTGGGAGGCAACGGCTGCACAATGCGTTCGACCAGCGTGGAGGCCCGCTGGTTCAAGGCCTCAAGGGAGGCGCCTCGCGCCAGGCGGACCAGAGTAATCCCGTCGATTGCCATGCCGCCGGAATACATATGCGGCGTGCCGGCGGCCCTGCTCATCCGAGAAAACGGCGCCAAGGCGGAGCCGAAAACGGTGTTGTTTTCGTTGCTGGCGTTCGGGGGGAAATCAGCGATCACCGCCGTGATCGTCATCCCATGCGTATGATTGAGTTCCAGCGTCTGGCCGACCACATTGTCGTGACCGAAATATTTTCGTGCCATTTCCAGCGTGATCACCATGCCGTCGGGCCGGTCCAGCGCCGTGTCCAGATCGCCGTAGAGAGTCGGGGCGCGATAAATGCGGAAGAATTCGGGATCGGCCCAGGCAAATTTCTCCCGTGCCTGGATCGCCCCATGACGCAGCACCGTTGGGCCGTCGAAGACCGATTCACGGGCCATGGCATTGATCTCGGGAAAGTCGCGCAGATAGAGGCCGAGATCGCGGGGCGTTCCCGTCGAGTATTTATCACCGGTGGCGTTATGCGCCTCCATGACAGCGAAATAGATCCGGTCATATCCCGGAATAAAATGGTCGCGGCTGAAGGCGTCGAAAGTCACGATGCCGGCGATGATTGCCGCCATCAGGCCGACGGCCAGGCCGCCGATGGCGATGGCACTTTGCATTGGGTTGCGCGCCAGATCGCCCCAGGCCGCGCTCAGACAATTGCGGAACATGTGGCCCCTTTACTCATATCTCAGCGCCAGGACCGGTTTCTGCCGCGCGACCAGGATGGCCTGGCCCGCCACGGCGGCGAGCGCGATAAGCAACGCCATGAGACCGGCAGCGGGAAACATCCAGAAATCCAAATCCACATGATAGGCAAATCCTGATAGCCAGCGGTTCATCGCCCACCAGGCGAGAGGCCAGGCGATCAGGTTGGCCCATAGCACCGGTTTGGCGAACTGCCACAGCAGCAGGGTCAGGATATCGCCGTCGCGCGCGCCCATCGCTTTGCGAATGCCGATTTCCTTGGTGCGCCGCGCCGCGGTGGAGAGCGAAACCCCGAACAGGCCCAGGCAGGCCAGCAGCATGGCAATGCCGGAGAAGACGGCGAAGGCCTGGCCTTCCTTTAAAATCGTGGCTTCCTGGTTCTGGACAAAGGCATCCAAGAATTCGCGGTTGATCGGGTCGAGTTCACCGCTTTTCTTCCAGGCATCGTCGATTGCCGCCAGGGTCTGCGGAATATCGCGCCCGCTCAGTCTGACATGCAAAATCGAAAGGAGCGTACCAAGGTCGGCCTCGGGCAAACCGACCGAATAGGCCGTGGGCGGGATGACTTTGGTGCCGGCCATGCTTGCGGCGATTTCCGGGGTGAAGGAGAAATTTCTGACCACCCCAACAATGATGCCATTGTATTGGCTGATTGTGGGCGGCATACCGGGCTTGGCGGCTGCCATGCCGGCGGCCATGAAATTCAGCGGTTGGCCCACCGCGGCGCCGGCAGACCCATAACCCAATCGCCGCACCGCCTCTTCATTGATGACATAATGCAGGCTCTGGCCGGCGGAAGGATTTTCGAAAATCGCGTCGCCGCTTTCCGAACGAAAGAAGCGTCCCGCGACCGGTTTCAGGCCATAGAGTTCCATATATCCGAAACCGACAGGAATCATGGAAACATCGAGCATCTCGCCGCCGCCATGCGGGATTGCCCCTTCCCCCCAACTTCCATTGGGCAAAACATAACCGCTGGACCACGCCGCCCCGCGCACGCCCGGCAGCGCAGCAATCCTGTTTTGCAGAGCTTGGTTGCTTTTGGAGGCGCGGATGATCAGGGCCCGATCAATGTCCACGCGCAGAGCTTCGGTGGTGGAATAGCGATTCTGGCGAAACACGGTCCCGGCCGAGACCAAAAACACGATCAGGGCGGCAAACTGAAGCGCCACCAGGGCCTGGCGAAGCGATACCGCGCCCGCCGCGCCGCGCATCCAGCCTTTCAGAACAGCAGCAGGACGGAATGCCGACAAGATCAGCGCCGGATAGGCGCCCGCCAGCATGCCGACCACCAGCGCTGAGGACAGCATGGCGGCAGCCAACGTCGGATCGCGCCAATAGTCGAACACCGCGCCCGATTGCAGAAAAGCATTCACCGCGGGCAGCGACCATTCGACCAGGGCGATGGCCAGGCACAGCGCGAACAGCACCTGCAGAATGGCTTCGCCGAGGAACTGGATCACCAACGTGCGCCGCGCCGCGCCCGCCGCCTTGCGGATGGCAACCTCAAGCCCGCGCTGGGCCGAACGCGCGACCGAGAGACTGACGAAATTGACGCCGGACAATATCAAGATCACCAGCGCGACCGCTTCCATGACAAACAATTGCGCGCGCGCGCCTGGATGCAGTCGCTCCGACATGTTCAAGTCGTCGGCCCGTTCGAAATGCATAGCCCTGCGAAAGGGAAGCGAGGGCGGTACAAAGCGGCCGACCAGCGCCGCTGCGCGCCGGTTCAACGCGTCGAGCGAGGCACCCGGCCTGAGGCGCACCAGTGTAATCCCGTCGGACCGCATGCCGCCATCGGGCGACAGGCCCGGCTGGCCGGCATCCATGCTCATCCTAGAAAAGGACGCCAGGCTGGAGGCAAAGACGGTGTTCTTGTTGTTGCTGGCGTTCATAGGGAAATCGTAGATCACGGCCGTGACGATCATGGGATGCACATGATCGAGTGTCAGCGTCTGGCCGACCACATTGTCGTAGCCAAAATATTTTCGCGCCATCGCAAGCGTGATCACCAGACCGTCGGGACGGTCCAGCGCCGTATTCAGATCGCCATAAAGGACCGGAACGCGATTGATGCGGAAGAATTCGGGGTCGGCCCAGGCAAACTTTTCCCGCGCCTGAATCTCACCTCGACTCAGCACACCAGGACCGCCGGATTCGCGCGCTACGGCTTCGATTTCTGGAAAGCCGCGCAGATAGGCGGCAAGATCGTATGGCGTTGCGGTCTGATATTGATCGCCCTGCGCGCTGTGCTCTTCCATGACGGCGAAGTAGATTCGCTCATACCCTGGAATGAAGTGATCGCGGCTGAAAGCGTCAATCGTCACGAGGCCGGCGATGATCGCCGCCATCAGGCCGACGGCCAGGCCGCCGATGGCGATGGCACTTTGCATCGGGTTGCGCGCCAGATCGCCCCAGGCCGCGCTCAAGCAATTGCGGAACATGCGGCCTCCTCACTCATAGCGAAGGGCCAGCACCGGCTTTTGCCGGGCCGTGATCCAGGATTGGGCGGCAACAGTGATCAGCGCGATGGCCAACGTCCCCAGGCCCGCCGCCGGAAACAGCCAGAGCGGCATGGCGACGTGATAGGCAAAACCGTTCAGCCAGCGGTTCATCAGCCAGAAGGCCAGCGGCCAGGCGATCAGGTTGGCCCACAGCACCGGCTTGCCGAACTGCCACAGCAGCAGGAGGGCGACATTGGCGCTTGTCGCACCCATCGCCTTGCGCACACCTATCTCCTTGGTCCGCTGCTCGGCGGTAAAGGCCGACAGCGCGAACAGGCCGAGACAGGCAATGAACAGCGCCAGCCCCGCACAGACCGCGATGCCGATGCCCTGCAGGATGGAATCGACATAAAGGCGCATCATGAAACGGTCGACAAATACACTGGTGAGCGGCTGGCCGTCGCCCAACCGCCTCCAGACCGCGTCAATCGCCTTCATGGTCTGGGAAATGTCCGTGCCGGTCAGCTTTATGTTCAGCGCGTCCGAAGCATATTTGACCTTTGGCCCGACGAAAAAGAACGCCGCATCGATCCGGCTGCGCATGCTGTCGAAAGTGAAATCCGGCACCACGCCTATGATGGTGGCGGGCCGCGCCGGCCGGTCTTTCTTCTCAAACACTGGCGCACCGCGCCACATGACGCTGCGGCCCACCGCCGCCTGGGGCGAAGTAAAGCCCAGCTTGCGCACCGCCGTCTCATTCAGCACCAGGTTGGAGCCGGCCTGTTCGCGTGTTTGCAGATCGTCGGCCGGCCACTTCTGGTCGAACAGCCGCCCGGCCAGCGGCTTGATGTCATAGACATCAAAAAAGCCGAAATCCACCGGCTGCGAATTGGCGTCGACACGCCTCGGACCCGCTATGATCGCATCGCGCATTTGCGTGAGCCCCAGAATATAAGAAGATGAGCAAGCCGCATATTTCACCCCCGGCAAGGCGCGAACCTCGTCGCGAAAATTGGCGGTGCAGGGCTCGCCGAACGCCAGCAGCACTTGGTCCTTGTTCACCCGCATTCCCTCATTGAGGGCATAGTCGGTTTGGCGATAGATTGTTATAGTGCCCAGGATCAACCCGGTGAGAATGACAAATTGCAGGATCACCAGTCCTTCGCGTACCAGCTTTGTGCCGTCGCCGCAGATCAACCCACCCTTTAACACCTGCGCCGGCCGGAACGACGATAGCACAAAGGCTGGATAGGTTCCCGCGAGCAATCCCACCGCCAGCATCGCCGCCGGAATGCCGAGCCCCAGGGCCGGATCCCCCAGATAGTTGAACGCCATCCCCCGCCGCAAAAATCCGTTCAGAGGCGGCAACAGAATTTCTGCGAACGAGATCGCCAGCACCATCGCCACGGCGGCATGGAACATCGCTTCCCCCAGGAACTGGCCGATAAGCTGACGGCGCAGCGCTCCGCTTGACTTGCGCACCCCCACTTCCATCGCCCGGCGCCCGGCGCGAGCCGTCATCAAGGTGACGAAATTGATTCCCGCAATCAGCACGATCAATATTCCGACCAGGGCGACGGCGCCGATCACTTGACGGTCGCCCACCGGCTTCAAATCGCCACGGGAAGGTTGCGCCGTCGTCGTCCGCCAAAGGTGAATATCCGCCAGCGGCACCAGATAGGGCGCTACACTGGCATTGCCGTAGGTCCGACGTAACGTCGGCTGCATCGGCAACTGGGTCGCGAAGAATTGGGGCAGGGCCTTTTCCAGCGGCTCTGGCGAAACGCCCGGTTTCAGCCGGATGTAGGTAAAAGTGTTGAAAAAGAAGTCCCCCACTCCGTTCATCTTCTCAAGCTGCTTGAGGGCCGAGGCTTGCGAGATGCCGGCGCCGAAGAAATCTCCCAGCAGATGGCTGTTCGACGGCAGATCGGCGATCACGGCGGTAATCCGCATGGGTTGGCCATCGACCAGCAGGGTCTGGCCCACCGCGTCGTCCCGGCCAAAATATTTGCGCGCCATGGCGCGGCTCACAACCAGTGATTCCGGCCTATCCAGCGCCGTCGCGGGATCGCCCGCAACGGCAGCCAGGGGAAACACTTTGAAGAAATCCGGATCGGCCCACAGAAATCGCTGTTCGGAAGCCTGGATCGCATCATGCTTGACCAGAGGCTGGTAGAATGATCGCGCCAGCCGCGCCGCATACTGAATTTGTGGAAACTGCCGCCTGAGCAATGGCGCCGTCCACACTTCCGTCATATTGTTTTCGGCGGGCGGTATCGAAGGCGCGTTCAAGGTCAGCGCGACGCGATAGACGTCCTGATAACCGGGAACGAAGCGGTCATAACTGAACTCGTCGCGCACATAAAGCGCGATCAGGATCGCAGCCGTGAATCCAATCGCAAGCCCCAGGACTGCTATTGCCGATTGCAGCTTGTTGGCGAGAATATTACGCCAGGCGGCAAGCAAAAAATGCTGAAACATTTCCCGCCCTATCCTACAACTGCGTCTCGCTCACCACTTGTCCGTCCAGCAATTTGATGGTGCGGGAGGCTTCCGCTGCGTGCACCGGCGAATGGGTCACCATGATGATGGTGGTGCCGGCCCGCGAAGCCTTTTTCAGCAAGTCCATCACCGCGGCGCCATTTTCGGTGTCGAGATTGCCGGTCGGTTCGTCGGCCAGGATCAATTTGGGATTGGAGACCAGGGCGCGGGCGATGGCGACGCGTTGCTGCTGGCCGCCCGACAATTGCTGCGGCCGGTGGCGGGCGCGGTGGGCGACGCCGACCTGCTCCAGCGCATCGGCGATGCGTTTTTTGCGGCCCTTGGAATCCTTGCGATACAGCAGCGCGACCTCGACATTCTCCGCCACGGTCAGGTCATCGATCAGATTGAAGCTCTGGAACACGAAGCCGACATTGTCGCGCCTGAGGCGGGTCAGCTCGCTTTCCGGCATGGTCGCGACCTCCTCGCCCATCAGGCGGTAGGAACCGGCGCTGGGACTGTCGAGAAAGCCCAGAATGTTGAGCAAGGTGGACTTGCCGCAGCCCGACGGTCCCATGATGGCCGCAAACTCGCCCGCCGCGATCTCGAACGAGATGTTGTCCAGCGCCCGGGTTTCGACCTCGCTGGTGCGATAGGTCTTGCTCAGATTGGTCAGTTTCAGCATGGGTCTTCCCTTCAATTCGCCATTCGCTTCAATTCGCCCACTTCAATTCGTAAGATCAATGCGATCAAGCTTGTCATAGGTTGCGTAGTCTGAGGTGATCACGCGCTCGCCGGCCTCAAGCCCGCCCAGCACTTCAACCTGTTCGGCGTTGCGGCGGCCCAGCTTGACGCGGCGGCGATGGGCGCTCTTGCCATTGGCATCCAGCACAAAGACATAGTCGCCGCCCGAAGCTTCGAGGAAGGCGCCCGCCGGCAGGACCAGGCCGCTTCTGTCGCCGCCCAGCGACAATTTCCCGTCCGCCGTCGCGCCGGGCGAAAGGCCCTGTGGCATGCGCCCGTCAAACGACAGATCCACGGTAAAGGTGCCGCCTTTCACTTGCGGATAGATGCGCGCCACATGCAGATTAAAGCGCGTCCCGTTCATATCGAGATCGGCGACCTGGCCGGCGCGCGCGCGCCCCAGATAATATTCGTCTATGTCGGCGGAAATCTTGAAGCCGGTGAGCGGGGTGATTTCCGCCAGGCGCTCGCCGCGATTGCGATTCTCGCCGATCTTGAGATCGAGCTGGGTGATCTTGCCCGTCACCGGCGCCCGCACGGTCAGGTCATCCAGCTGGGCGTGGGTCGCCTCCAGGCTTTTCTGCAAGGAGGCCTGTTCGCCTTCCAGCCCCGGCAATTCCTTCAGCCGCAGCGCATCCTGCCGCTTGTTGGTTTCGATCTGCAGGGCCAGCAGGGCGCGATAATGATCGAGCTGGTCGTGCACCTGCTCGACATCCTTGGGCGCCATCGCCCCCGCTTTCAGCAACGGATCGTAGCGCGCGGCGGTATGTTCGAGGGTGGCGATATTGTACAGGATCTCGGCCAGCGCGGTGGCGTTGGCCACGCGGTTATTTTCCAACTGGGTCTCGAAGGTCTGGACCTGGGTGATGGATTCCACCAGGCGCCCGGCATCGTTGAGCACGTCTAGCTCCAGCTGGGCGTTGCGGAACACGATCAGCGGCTGGCCCTTTACCACCTGATCGCCTGCCTGGGCCAGAATTTGCTCCACCTGACCGCCGGCCAGGGCATCGAGATAGATGGTGTCCTTGGGCACCACCGAGCCATGCAGCGGCACGAAATCATGGAACACGTCGCGGCTGACGGTCGAGAGGGTGAGATCGGCGGCAGAAACACGCAAAGAGCGCTCGGTCGCGCCGCTGATCAGCAGGGCGAGCAGGCCCAGAGCCAGGAAAGCGCCGGCGGCGATCAACCCAGCCCGTGCGCGCGGACGCTGCCACCAGGCGGGCACAATCGGCGTGTCCATCACATGCATCATGGCCTTGATTGTACGCCCCACGCAGCCAAGCAAGAAACAAGGCCGGACAAGGACTTAATGCGCAGCGCGGCGACGGCGCGCCGCCCGAGCGTCCGGAAACGGACAGCTTGTCGGCTCTCTGCCGGAAGGCTTACGGTCGGCGCATGGAAAAGCTTTCGGCCGTCCTGATCGTGGATGACGATGCCGATGTGCGGCAAGCGGCCAGGCTGGCCTTGGCGCCACATGCGCGGCGCGTGGAGACGGCATCGTCGCCGGAAGACATGACGGGTTTGCTGGCGCCCGGGGTTTTCGACTGCGTGCTGCTGGACATGAATTTCCTGCCGAGCGAGCGCTCGGGCCGCGCCGGCATGGACGCGCTCGCCGCGATCAGGCAGGCAGACCCCGCGCTTTCGGTGGTGCTGATGACCGGCTATGGCGGCGTGTCGCTGGCGGTGGATGGCCTGAAACGCGGCGCGGAGGATTTTCTGCTCAAGCCCTGGCGCAACGACACCCTGGCCGCCGCCGTCATCGCCGCCGCCGCCCGCACCCGCGCCGAGCGCGAAGGTGCGCCGCTGGAAACGCTGGAGCGCGCCGCGATTGAAAAAGCGCTGGCGCGGCACAATGGCAATATTGCCCAGGCAGCGGCGGCGCTGGGCCTCAGCCGTCCCGCGCTTTACCGCCGCATGAGCAAGCATGGACTCTAGAATTCAGACAAGTGGCAGGTTCGCTTTTGCCATGACCTGGCGCACCCTGTTGGCGGCCGGTCTTGCCCTGGCGCTGCTGCAGGTGCTGATGCTGACGCATTACTATGCGACGGCGCTGGTGCTGAGCGCCCTGACCGCGCTCACCATTGCCGACGCGACGCGACTTTATAACCGGCTAGGCAGCGCCGACGGCACCCTAGCGCGCAGTTTTAATCGCGACCAGGCTCGCCAGCTCGATCAGATGGCGGCGCTTCTGGACGCGGTGACTGTGGCGCTGATCGCTGTGACGCCAGAGGGCCATATTCGATTTTCTAATCGCGCCGCCCGCTTGCTGGCCGGCGAAGAGGTCGGAAGGTTCGGCGACATTCGCGCCCTGGGCCCGGCAGCAGCGAAGTCGATTCTCGCGCTTCCCGCCGGCGCGCGCCAGATCGTCACCATGGCGGATGGACGCACCATGCTGGTGTGGACCGGCGTCATGTCCGCGCCGGGGATGCCAGTCCAGCGGCTGATCTCGCTCCAGGCCGTCACCGGCGAACTGGATGCGGTACAGGTGAAAGCCTGGGCCGACATGACCCGCGTGCTGTCGCACGAAATGATGAACTCGCTCACGCCGATTTCCTCGCTGTCGGAAAGCCTGCCGCATCTGCTGAAGGACCATGCCGATGAAACCGCCCTCCGCGCGGTGGAGACCATTGCCCGGCGCAGCCGGCACCTGATGAATTTCGTGGAACGTTATCGCGAGATCGCCGACCTGCCGGCGTCACGCCCGCGCGATATCGCGCTCGCCGGCTTCATCGCCGATATAGATGCCCTGATGCAGACGCATTTCACCGAGCGCGGCATCGCCTATCGCAGCAGCCTGAATACGCCAACCGTGCGTGCCGATCCGGAATTGCTCGCCCAGGCGATTCTCAATCTGCTGCACAATGCCGCCGATGCAGTGGCCGGTGTGCGTGAGCCCGCAATTATGCTTTCCTGTTCCCGGGCGGACGGTACTATTCAGTTTTGCGTCAGCGACAATGGCCCCGGAATCGCACCCGAGCATCTCCCGGAGATTTTCGTGCCGTTTTTCACCACCAAGCCGGGCGGCTCCGGCATCGGCCTGACCCTGGCCCGGCAGATCGCGCTGGCGCATGGCGGCCAGATTTCGGTTGCGGAAAATCCGAATGGCGGCACGCGATTGACCATTACCGTGTTGGCAGCCAGCCAGGAAAGCACATGAGCCGAATTTCCTTCGATCTAAAGACCGCGCAGAAGCCCGTCTTCCATGCGCTCTTGGAAGCGCGGGACAATTTCGGCGGCGGCAAGCCGGCCCTGGTGGACGGCGACGGCCGCGTGCTCAGCTATGACGAGATCATCCGTGCCAGTTTTGTGCTGGGCGATGCCCTGAAGAAGGGCACGCGGGCGGGCGAGAATGTGGGCGTGCTGCTGCCCACCGGCGCGGGCGCGGCCATCGCGTTTTTCGCGCTGTCGGCCTATGGCCGCGTCCCCACCATGCTGAATTTTTCCGCGGGGGAAGCCTGCATCCAAAGCGCAATCAGAACGGCCAAGGTCAGCCGCGTCGTCACCGCCCATCGTTTTATAGAGCTGGGGAAGTTCGAAGCGCTGGAAGCCGCATTAAGCAAACAATGCGAATTGGTCTATCTGGAAGATGTACGGGCGAAGCTATCCTTCGGCAACAAGCTGGCCGCCGTGACAGGCAGGCTTCTGCCCCGCGCGACGGCGGCAAACCCGTCGCCCAACAAGCCCGCTGTGATCCTCTTCACTTCGGGCACCGAAGGCGAACCGAAGGGCGTGGTGCTTTCCCACGAAAATGTGCTGGCCAATGTGGCGCAGGTGCGCGCCCATATCGACCTTTATGACAGCGATATCCTGTTCAATCCCCTGCCCGCCTTCCATTGTTTCGGCCTCAATGTCGGCATCCTGCTTCCCCTGATCGCCGGGGTAAAAGTGGTATGTCATCCCACCCCGCTGCAGCCGCGCGAAATCGTGCGCCGGGTGCATGAGACCGGCGCCACCATTCTTCTGTCGACCGACACCTTCATCAATCAATATGCGCGGGCAGGCGAGAAGGACGATTTGGCGTCGCTGCGTCTGGCGGTGTGCGGCGCCGAGCGGGTGCGCGATGAGACCCGCAGCCTGTTCCGGCGCAAATATGAAATGGAGATCCTGGAAGGCTATGGCGTGACCGAAGCCTCGCCGGTGGTGGCGGCCAACCAGATCGAAGCCAACCGCCCCGGCACGGTGGGCCGGCTGATGGCGGGGATGGAAGCGCGGCTTGAACCTGTCGAGGGCATTGCCAACGCCGGCCTGCTCTGGGTCAAAGGCCCCAATGTGATGCTGGGCTACATGAATCTGGAATATCCCGGCGCGATCGAGCCGGTGCCAGGAGGCTGGTATAATACCGGCGATGTCGTGAACATCGACGAGGAAGGCTTTATCGCCATTCGCGGCCGGATGAAGCGCTTCGCCAAGATCGGCGGCGAAAGTGTTTCCCTCAGCGTGGTGGAGAATTGCGCCGCCGCGCTGTGGCCCGAACACGCCCACGCCGCGGTGGCGCTGCCCTGCCCGCCCAAGGGCGAACAGATCATCTTGGTTACCGACGCCGCCGGGGCGCGGCGCATGGACCTGGTCGCATGGGCGCAAAATCACGGCGTCTCGGAGATCGCCATTCCCCGCAAGATCCTGATTGTCGCGGCGATTCCCGTTCTGGCGACGGGCAAGACCGACTATGTCGCGGTCGAGAAAATGGCGCTGGCCGAGGCAGAGAATTCAACCCAGTCATGAGTCAGTTGGATTGCCCTAAACATATGGGTTCCCACATTACTGGCAGACGTACTTCCACGCTCCCCCGTCTTTGATCCGCCGTAACGCCCTGCTTCTTACAAGTCTCAGAACCGCTGGGGAAAGCGTGGTGCGGGGATAGAAATAACCATTTTGCGCAAGGTCAGACCTTATCTCTCCCAGTCCGCGCGGTTTTTTGAAAAATGCCGCCTCAATCATTTGAGCGATGAGCGCAGCCGGCCCGGTCTTAATACGGTTCGTCCTTTTTGCTGACTTTGTTCTCTGAGGCTTCACAGCCCTGCCCGACGGCTGGGTTTTTTTCGCACTCAGTCTCTCAATCATCAGTGAAACCTCGTCGGGTGTGCCTTCGATCATAATAGTTGTGCCGTCTTTTGTTACTACCTGCGCTTTCGCCATTTTTTGACATCCTTTAGTTCAATTTTGCCAAATGAAGAAGTTCCTCGGCAGCGACACGCATGCCGTCGCGAACGCGATCAATATCGTTTTGGCGCGCGTTGTATCTACGGCTGTGTGCCGACTGATCACCAAGAGCTTTGAAATCCTTCAGCCCTTTTTGTGCATTTCGGCTTATGTTGAACTTTCCGTCGGCCAAAAGGACTCGAAGTAAATCCGAAAACATGAAAAAGTTACCGTCCGGACCTTTGATGTCGGCGGGCGACTTTTCGGCCTCATATATCTCAATTATCAGCGTCTCGAGAAGACGCCGACACATGACTGAACAACAGTCGTACAGACCCGTGTCATAGCTGGCGTTGATTTGATAAACGACCCTTTCAATGTATCCGCGCGTTTGCTCGAATATCTCACGCGGCAAAACACTGTCAGTGACCCTCGGAGTCTGCCTCTTTCCGAATGCACCCTTGTAAAGTCCATCAAGCTCGGAAACCGCGCGCGGGTGCAACCGAAAAGCGGTGCCGCCCGGCACGCGGCTGACCCGCGTTTTGTCAGCGCCTAAAGATTTCGCAAGACGCGACGCATTTTGACCGGGGTGACCGGACTGTTCAATCAATCGACAGATCTCACCGGCCTCGAGACCGGCATCACTCGTTTGTCCGCTGAACCAAAGCAGCGCCAGCGCGCGATCATGGGCTCTCATTGTCGAGGTATCGACAGCTTTGAGATAACTAAGTGCGTCGCTCATGACCTGATCGCCTCACTCCATTGTTTTGTGCAAAAGGCGCGAGCTATCGCTTGCGCCTTCACTATCTCGGCCGGGTTGATGACAATTGCCCCACCGGCCCGACCTTGCAGCCATTTCGTGTTTTTAATTCCGCGGCTGGTGTTCTTGTCGGTGAAATCAATGGTATTGAGCACGGCGGCGGCCAACGCCTGCGTCGCCTGCATATCCATCTTCGCCTCCTTGAACCACAAAGCCAGTAGAGTCCCCGCAAGACCAGTGGCGCTGATCGAACCCGGGCCCCGTTGTGGCACCTCTTTTTTCATCTGTGCCCAACAATGGCGGTCGAGATGAAGGTAGGGGGCGTCCCGGGATGGCGATATTGCCCCAATCAGAATCCCCGACTGAATGCCCAAACCTCTCGCGAAATTTTCTATCGATTTATTACCGCCGCCGGACGGAACAAATTCTTCCAACGGGACGACTTCGCTCTTAATGGCAGCAGGCAACCCGCCGCCCTGAATGGCCGCGAGAACTTGCTGCCATAAGCCAGGATCGTCGCTCTCCGCTACGACCGTTTCATTTGCTTTCAATACAACTGTCAGTTTGGCTTTTGTCGCCATGGGAATGCTCCAACCGAGTTCGACACACTAAAAAGACGTTATAAACGTCCTACAAAGACATTACAAGCGTCTTTAAGATTATGTCTAAGTATACAGCCCAATTGAGCATTTACTGGGCCGGTGGTGCCCTGTTTGCTGGCGGGGCCGAAGCGGAGAACCCCACTCCGCCGCGAGCCTTCCCGTTTCGGCCTATTTTACCTCGATCAGTTCGATCGCCTCATGGCTGGGGCCCTCAATCATCACCGCGCTTGTGTCGCCGATGGTGTAGCGCTGACGCAGGAAGGTGACGCCTTCGCTTTTCAGCTTGGCGATCCAGGCATCGAGATCGCCGACGCTGAGGCTGACATGGTCCATCAGATGGCCGCGCGTCGGCGCCAGCGGCTTTTCCGTCTGGTTCATGTACCAGTTCATCGCCACATCATCGAAACTGACGCCGCCGGTGGGAAAGCGATAGGTGCCCTCTTTGTTGAGCGACGGCCAGGAGGGCTCGGCGCCGCGCGCGACTTTGCAATTGGCCTCGGTGACCGGCGTGGCGGGCGCGGGGCCGCGCCGCGGGGCTGCTTCCAGATGCGTCTGGTACCAGAGCTGGGCGCAGAGGGGATCGTCCTGCCACATATGAACATGGTCGAAACGCTCGGCTGCATTGCCGGTGAATTCTATGATCGCGCCATCCGGGCCGTGGATATAGCCATTGCCGGAAACGCCGGAAGGCTTAAGGCCCTGGGTCACCGCATCGGCCAGCTGCGCCTTGGTGCGGCCGGGGACACCGGGCGGATAGGGGTAGGTATCGCTGCTGATGCCGACAAAATTGCCCTGGTCATCGGTATAAAAGGGCACCAGCAGATTCTGGTCCCGGAATGTTTCGAGGCTGGCGCGCGAATTGGCGACATTCCAGCCGAAATGCCAATAGGCGGTGCCATTGGGATCGGCATCGGGAGGCCTGGCCACCTTGTTGAACACGATCATCACATGGGTGGGCGACGCCAGCGCCTTCATGCCTTCCCACATCACTTGAGAAGTCGACGGAAACTCCTTGATATAAAAAGCAATCGCGGCATCGGGATCGGTCGAATTCAGAACCAGATGATGAAAATGCGGCGGCGGCAGTACCGGCTGGGCGACCGCGCGATCCGATGTGGCCAGCGTCATGGCAATGGCGAAGATAGCGCTTTTCTTCATCTTGTCCTTGCCGGTTCAGCAGACAGCAAAATGCACCCAAACGCCCGCAATAACCAAGGTGTCAAAGCGCGTTTTCCAGGCTATTTCTTGTGCCGGAGGGGACTTGCATGAAGTACTTCCCGCTGGTCTGGGCGGCGCTCAGGCGCAAGCCGGTGCGCGCCGTCGTGACCCTGCTCTCGGTGACGGTGGCTTTCACCCTGTTCGGCCTGATGATCGGCTTG
>Ga0210402_10000123_pt1 | contig 85245 bp, 73 predicted proteins | sample IncBWC7MmetaG_FD_161055 | JGI IMG/M metagenome (GOLD analysis project Ga0210402, IMG submission 161055) | Forest soil microbial communities from Barre Woods Harvard Forest LTER site, Petersham, Massachusetts, United States - Inc-BW-C-7-M | ecosystem: Environmental > Terrestrial > Soil >...
CTATAAGAATGGCAAGAAATATCCCAGCGAACTGAAAAAGCAGGTCGTCGACAACGTCAAGAAGCTCGAGAAAGTCACCGGCAAGAAGCTCGGCGATCCGAAAAGTCCGCTGCTCGTCAGCGTGCGCTCCGGCTCCGCCCGCTCCATGCCCGGCATGATGGAAACGATTCTGAATCTTGGGCTTAACGACAAGTCGGTCGCAGGCCTTGCCGGAGCCACGGGCAACGAGCGCTTCGCCTACGACGGCTATCGCCGCTTCGTGCAGATGTATTCGACCGTTGTGATGGGCATGTCCAAGGAAGACCTCGAGCACCGCCTGCGCGCCATGAAGCAGCGGCTCGGCGTGAAGGAAGACACCGCAGTTCCCGCGAGCGGCTGGAAAGAACTCGTCGCCGAGTACAAGCAATACTTCAAGGAGAAGTCCGGCGAAGCATTTCCCGACGATCCGATGGAACAACTCTGGGGCGCGATCGGCGCCGTGTTCGGTTCGTGGATGGCGGAGAAAGCTGTCACGTATCGCCGCGTCGAGAAAATCACCGGACTCCTCGGCACCGCCGTCAACGTCGTGCAAATGGTTTTCGGAAACACCGGCGACAACTCCGGCACAGGCGTCTGCTTCACGCGCGACCCGAGCTCCGGCGAAAAGATTTTCTACGGCGATTACCTCACCAACGCGCAAGGCGAGGACGTTGTGGCCGGAATCCGCACTCCGGTGCGCCTTGCCGAGCTGGAAAAGATTGTGCCGAAGGCTTACGCCCAACTCGAAAAGGTTCGAGTAAAACTTGAAGGTCACTACAAAGACATGCAAGACATGGAGTTCACCATCGAAGAGGGCAAGCTGTACATGCTTCAGACGCGCACCGGCAAGCGCACGCCCTCCGCCGCCTTCAAAATCGCCATGGACATGGCCAACGAGAAGCTCATCAGCAAGGAAGAAGCGGTGCTGCGCATCAAGCCGGAAGATATTGATCGCCTTTTCTATCCGGTAATTGATTCCAAGGTGGACAAGAAAACGCTGAGCAGCAAAATCGTTGCGCACGGCATTGATGCCGTGCCTGGGGCAGCAGTCGGCAAGGTCTGCTTCTCCGCGAACGAGGCGGAAGAGTGGGCCGCGAAGGGCGAGAAAGTGATTCTCGTCCGCCGCGAGACCAGTCCCGAAGACGTGGGCGGCATGGCCGTTGCTCAGGGCATCCTCACCGCGACCGGAGGCAAGACTTCGCACGCCGCCGTGGTTGCGCGCGGCTGGGGCAAGTGCTGCATCGTCGGCGCGGAAACCCTGGACATCGATTACAAAACCAAAACGATGAAGGACGGCAAGAGCGGCAAGGTCGTTAAAGAGGGCGAATGGCTCACGCTCGATGGCAGTGAAGGCGTGGTTTACGCCGACAAACTGCCGCTGGTGACGCCGGAATTCCCGAAGGCCTATCAAACGATCATGAAATGGGCCGACGAAATCCGCAAAATCGGCGTGCGCACCAATGCGGATACGCCGCAGGACGCGCGGAAAGCGCTCGAGTTCGGCGCGGAAGGCATCGGCCTCTGCCGCACCGAGCACATGTTCTTCAACGACTTCGAATTTCCTGAGAAGAGCCACGAGCGGCAGCGCGCGATCCAGGAAATGATCGTCGCCGAGAACAAAGAAGCGCGCGTGAAGGCGCTCGACAAGTTGCTGCCGTTCCAGCGGCGCGACTTCATCGGCATCTTCAAGGCGATGGACGGCCTGCCGGTCACGATCCGGCTGATCGATCCGCCGCTGCACGAATTCGTGCCGCACGAGCGCGAGAAGCAGGCGGAACTTGCGAAGGAATTGGGCATTCCGGTCGAGACTGTTGCGCGCCGCGTGGAGCAATTGCACGAAGCGAACCCGATGCTCGGCCACCGCGGCTGCCGCCTGGCGATCACCTATCCGGAAATTCTGGAGATGCAGGTGCGCGCCATCATCGAAGCGGCCATCGAATGCCACAAGCAAAAGGTTAAAGTAATACCTGAGATCATGATTCCACTGACCCTGGATAAAAAGGAGATGTGGATTCTGGAGCAGGCGACGCGACACGTTGCGGATGATTTGATCAAGGCGGCCGGAGTGAAGATTCCTTACACGGTTGGCACCATGATCGAGTTGCCGCGCGCCGTTTTGCTCGCCGACGAAATCGCCGAGGTCGCCGAATTCTTCAGCTTCGGCACCAACGACCTGACGCAAACCGTGATGGGACTCTCGCGCGACGACGCGGGCCGTTTCCTGCCCGACTACGTGGACGAAAAGAAGGCCGGCATCTTCCCCGGCGATCCGTTCCAGACGCTCGACATCAAGGGCGTGGGAATGATGGTCCGCATGGGTATTGAAAAAGGCCGCAAGACGCGCCCAAAACTGAAGATTGGCATCTGCGGCGAGCACGGCGGCGACGCGGAAAGCGTGAAGTTCTGCCATCAAGTTGGCATGGACTACGTCAGCGCCTCGCCGTTCCGGGTGCCCATCGCGCGCTTGGCGGCGGCCCAGGCGGTCGTAGAAGAGAAGAAGGCCGCAAAGAGTAAGCGCAAGTAGTACTTTTGATTGCGGCAGCGGAGCTGCCGCTTTTACGGTTCATCCCGGGAGGCCAAATGATATGTTGGTCTCGACGTTTAGATCGTAAAAGCGGAGGCTTTGCCTCCGTACTCAAAAAGGGTTCCCTCGTGTTCCATGGTCTGCGAGTTGCGGCTGCAACGGTGGCGCTCCTGCTCGCTGGGAGTTTTGGCGCCGCCGACCTGCTTGCGCAGGCAGGCGCGGCACTTACCTTGCGCGGCCGCGTGATGGACGAGAACGGACTACCGGTCGCCGGGGTTCAAGTAAAACTTGAAGGTTTGGGAAAGTCCAAAATCTCCGCGTTGACGGACGACGCGGGATACTTTTCCGTTCCGAATCTCGCCCCGGGCGAATACACGGTGCAAATGGAAAAGGTGGACTTCTTCGTTTTGCGCGGGCAGACCATCCAGGTCGCTCCCGGCGCCACCGAATATACTTTCACCCTGAATCACGTCCAGGAAGTGCGCGAAAAAGTGGACGTGGTGGCGGACCCCAACCGCATCGAGCCCACGGAAACTCCGCAATCCGCCACGCTCACTTCCACCGAATTTTTCTACATTCCCGTCCCGAGTTCCCATGATTATAGGCAAAGCCTGATCGCCCTGCCGCAAATCGTCCGCGACAACCAAGGCCTGTTGCACGTTGCGGGCGCGCGGGCCACCCAGTCGCAATATCTGATGGACGGCTTCGAAGTCGGCGACCCGGTCAGCGGGGCATTGACAATTCCAATCATCGTGGACGCGTTGCGTACCGCCGAAGTCGAAACCGGGCGATTTGGCGCGGAGTTCGCGCACCCCGGCGCATCGATCCTGAAGTTCGAGACGCCGGACGGCGACGACCACTGGCGCTTCAACGCGACGGATTTTATTCCCGGAATCAACGCCCAGCAGGGCGTGCGGCTGGCGAATTACTATCCGCGGATCACATTTTCCGGGCCGCTCGTGGCGGGAAAACTCTGGTTCCTGCAGTCGTTCAGTTTCGACCACACGCTGAGTATTGAGCGGGACATCAAAACGGGCAATAACACCAGCGAGCAGTGGAGCGGCGACACCTTCTCGCGTCTGCTGTGGCACGTGGCGTCGAACGACAGCCTGCATTTCACTCTTCTCTACAACAACGAAAGCAACACGAGCGTGGGACTGGATTCGCTGCATCCGCAACCGACCACACTGGACGAGCCCAGCAACCGGGTGTTCGCGTCGGTAAAAAACCAGCTGTGGTGGAACCATACGTTGTTTGAAGTGGGCTTCGCTGAAGACCGCACCGTCCGCGATTTCGATCCGCAGGGCAACGCGCCATACCTGTTGTTCGTGAATGGCGCGCAGGGGAATTTCTTTCAACGTACGGACCTGTCGAGCCGCCGCCATCAATTTTTTGCCGATGCAATCCGCCCGGGTTCTCATTGGCACGGATTGCACACCTTTTCCGCCGGCACAAATATATCGCTTGTGGATTTGAATCAATCGAGCCAGCGCGGCGAGATCCAGGCGTTCTACGCGCCGCAGCAGAACGCGCAGCCGCAGCTGGCGCGACTGACGACTTTCACGGGGAATGCAACTCTCGACGTGTCCAACACGCTGGCCGGCGCGTTCGTGCAGGACAATTGGAGCCTGAGTTCGCACTGGGTGGCGCAAGTCGGCCTTCGCGGTGACTGGGACCAGTTTGTGCACATGACGATGGTGCAGCCGCGCGCCGCCGTGAACTACCTGCCGTTTTCTGACGGCCGCGGGAAATTTTCCATCGGCTGGGGAATTTACAACATCCCGCTGAATCTTTCCGTGCTCGGGCAAACGCAGGATCAGCAGCAGGTGGACACGCTTTATTTTTACGGCAATCAGTGCAGCCCCCCGCAGACGGTTTGCACAACGGGCCCGGCGACGAGCACGTTCACGATGCCCGCGCACGGATTGCAGCAGCCGTTTTTCGATATCACCAGCGCCGGCTGGCAGCAGCGCATCTGGAAAAAAACGATCGTTTCCGTGGAGTTGCTGGCGCGCAACGGCCACCGCGAATTGGCCTTCGAGACCTCGAACCCGGGACAAGTCGGCGGCGTGTTTCTGCTGCAATCCACGCGGCGCGACAAATATCGCGGCGCGACGCTCTCCGCGCGGCACACATTTGAGAAAGGCGCGGTCTTGTTTGGAAGTTTCACGCGCTCGCGCGCGAACACCGACCAGGCGCTGGATCCGTTGCTGGGCGCGCTCTTTTTTGCGCCACAACAGGGCGCGCCGCTCGCCTGGGACGCGCCGAACCGCGCGCTCTCCTGGGGCACGGTGCCGACGCCGTTTTGGGGGATTGATTTCGCGTATCTGTTTGAATACCGCACGGGGTATCCCTTCAGCGTGGTAAACCAGCAGCAATTCCTGATTGGCGCGCCGAACAGCCTGCGCTTTCCGGACTACGCGAGCCTCAACATCAGCATCGAGAAGAAATTTCGCTTCCGTAAATATCTCTTCGCGGTGCGCGGTTCGGTGATCAACATTCTCGATCGCCAGAATCCGAACGTGGTGGTGAACAACAGAGACGCCGTCGGCGTCACCCCCGCCTTCCTCACTTTCTCCGGCGGCCAGGGCCGCGCCTTCACCGGGCGGCTTCGCTTTCTGGGACGGCGCTGATCTGCCTGAATTCTTCTAGGAAGAAGGGATGCTCGCGGACGCTGGATCGGAGCGGGCGCTCTCGCTGATACCGATGACCGCGGTGGCGTAATAGGTGTACGTTTCGCCGTTAACTGGCTGCGGGCCGGTGAAGGTCAATTGGAGTGTGGGGTAATCGTTTAGCTTTTCGATTTTCCCGGCGGAATTGGTTACACGATAGATGTTGTAGCTGACGCCGGGAGTGGTGCTGGCGATCCATGTAAGTTTCACGGAGTGCGACGGCGCACGAAACAGCAACAAGCGGGGCGCGGCGGTGATGCCACTGGTGACGAGGAACCAAGTCACCGAGAGCAGCAACGCAACGATGACGGAAACTCCCGCGACGATTTTGGAGTTGCGCGAGATGCCAACGCGGCGCATCAGCAGGAGCTGGCCGACCATCAGCATCACGCAGACGATGCCGATCGCTCCAAAGGTGACAATCCAGAGAATGCTGGGAGGCTGCGGCGCCAGCGAGGGGAAGCCTGGGAAGCGGTTCTTCAGCCAGGGATCCAGCCAGATGTTTTCCACAGTGACGACGAACACTGCAGCGGTGAGCAGCCGCGTGAGGCTAAGCGTGAGTGACTTCCGCATGGGGGGCTGGTAGGGCGTGGAAGTCATCTGTTCCCTCTGTGCGGCCAGGGGCGCCCAAACATTAATGCAAATTGGAGTCAGGCTCCAGCCAAAAATCAGATTTGGGGGATATGACTTTCAGCACTACTTGGATTTCAGACCAGGGAGATTTTCTCGGTCCAAGGGTCTTGCGAAGGGGTAGGAGGCGCTTCCGAGGAAATGGCCGGCGTGTGATTAACCGCCTCCTGTGATGGGGCCGCGATTTCAGAAGCGACGGCCGGAGCGGGAGAGGCCGGCCCGGCGATAACCGAATGGGCAACAGAGGCTGCTTCGGCCGGCTGCGCTGCGGGCGGAGAGATATTGCGTGCGTCGATCGGCAACAACGACGAGTTCTGCGCCGCCCATTTCGCGGCCAGACCGTTCAGCGGGCTTTTGGTGTTGAACTCCTGGTAGGTGATCATGCGTCCGATGCGGACAATCAGGTCGTCGAGCCCTTCGGAAGCCGCCCAGAAATCACCGATGCAAACCATGGAATCGTCGAAGTTGGGATGGAAGACAGGCGTGAGCATGCGGCACTGCGGCGCGCGGCGCGGGTAGCCGAGCGAGAGATTCACTTCGAGCACGTGGATCTGGCGCTCCAGGATTTCACCGCTGGGCGCGACGTACAGTCCGCGAAGATTGTAGGTGAAGCGATAAATCTCCGGGGGCATGCCCGCGGTGCCGGTGATCTGGATCAGCGGCCAGTCGGCAAGGCGCGAGGTGAGCGTCTGGTGGTCCAGGAGAAGGCGGCGCGTGCGCGGCGAAGGCATCGGTCTTTGCGTTCCAGCTCCTCAGCTCAGGATTCCGGTATTCTTCCACCGGTGGATTCGATTGATATGGTACTGCAAGTAGATGGTGCTGAAGAAGAAGGTCATCACGCCGCTTAAAGTGAGGGCGATGTTTTCCTTGGTGTTGTAATACTCCTCCATCGCCTCCCTGATTTTGAAAATACCGATGACGTAGGCGATCAATCCGGCGAAAATCAGTATGGTGCCCACGAACAGCAATCCCCGCTGGCGGCTCGCGGCGGAAAACCCAAAGGCAAAAATTCCCGCGAGAAAACCTGCCGGATACATGGCCACCAGCACCATGGCTTTGTTTGTGCCGCTCAGGCGGCGAGCCCAGTTGGCCAGGATCAGGACCCACACCCAATTGAACAGCAGGCTCAGCAATCCCAGGAACTGCCCGCCAATCACGATCACGAGCAAAAGCCCCCAATGCAGGTTCGGAGGCAAGGGCACGGTTTCGACCGGCGCAGCCACAGCGATGGGCACGGCCACCGGCGCGGGAATATTTCCGAGAATCTGTGAAACCGGCACCCAATCCGTTAGGCCTTCGCTCTTCGCCAGATCGCTGGGCAGGATGCGCCCGGCTTGCGCGTACTCCTGCATCTCCGCGAGCGTATACGGGCCAAACTTTTGTTCACCGCGCTGTACGAAATATTCCATGTGCGTGTGGTCCTAGGATTTGAATCTGATTCCCGTGCTGTCGCGATCAACGGTGCAAACATCTATGACGGCCCAGACCCAGGTCATGAATCCAGCGAAGCCCAGAGTGAACGCGGTGAGGCAAAGCTGGGCGACTGCCTTGCGCTTGTAGCCGGCGTAAAAATTGTGCGCGCCGAAAAAACCGAGCAGCGCGCCGAGGACGATAAAGGTGCTGCGGTTTTTGGCGTTGGGATCCGGCTCGATATTGAAGTCGAAAGAAGGCGCGGCGGCTGAAGCTGGCGCGGGCACGGGAGGTGCGTCAAAAAACATGCTGCCGACGCCGACACGCGCCATTGGCCGCGCAACCGGAGGGGCAGCGGCAGCGGTGCCCGGCGGCAGAGGCGGCGGTGGAGCCTTGACCGGCTTTGGCGGTGCGTTGGGATTCCATCCCGGAGGCATGAGCCCGATTCCAGGAAGCATCTGAGGCAGATTGCCGGCAGTGGGAGCGGGAGCAGCGCCGGGGATCGGAGCGGCGATGTCGCGCCGCGTGACGCTGACCTTTTGCTCATCGGCAGGCGCGGCGCTGCAGCCAAAGACGGTGCAGCCGCCATTTTCGGTAAAGCAATCGGCGTGGTGCGGCGTGCCGCAGCCGGTGCACAGAAACTGCTCGCCCGAATCGGGCTCGATGGCCGTGCGGCAATAGGGGCAGACGGCGGCGCTCATGAGCGGTGGCGCTCCTTGTAGCGGAAGGCGTAGCGGCCGATCTGCAGCAGGTCGCCGTCTTGAAGCACGCGCGTGCTGACGGGGCTGCCGCCGACGTACGTGGCGCCGAGCGCTTTCAACTGAACACGCGAACCGCTGACGGCAACGACGGCGTGCTGCGGCAGGATCGAGGGATCCTTGAAAAGGTAGATGTCCGACTGCTGCTGGCTGCCGATGGTGCTGAGCTGTTTGTAGAGAATGAACTGCTTGCCCGCGAGTGGGCCGGCGGTGACATAGAGCCAGCGATCTTTCAGTGCGCTCTCGACGAGCCCCATCGCAACGCCTGTGGCGATACCGACGAGCGCGAAGCCGATGGCGCGGCTCGGCGCGCCGCCCTTGGTAACCATGGCGATGGGATCGAAGATGGTGCCGCCAAGCGCCGCGCCAAGCAGACCGCCGATGATTCCGTATTTCGCCTTTTTGAACGACTGGCCCACGATGCCATAAATCGTGCCGCCGGCGGCGCCGAAGACCGCCCAGGCAATGCCGCGCGCAATCCAGGCGGCGGGATTGCGATATGAGACCACGCCCATCTGCGCGCAAAGGCCAAGGCCCAGGGTGTAGATGACGTTGGCGACAAACTGAAAAATAAAACCAAGAATAATGCCGAGAGGCAGGGCGAGCACGCCGCGTAGCAGGGCTTTCGCGAGCGAGCGCTCGACGATGCTTTCCGAAACGCCGAAGCCGATGCACATGAAGGTGATGATCGCGGGCAGCAGCAGGATATTCCCCCAGCGGTTGGCGCCGGCGCCGTCCACGAAGCCGGGTTCGCAAAGCCCCCAGCCGAGCATCGCGCCGAGGAGTCCGGCCGCGCCGAGATAAAACCAGCCTTGCAGAAGGAAGCTGCCGCGCTCATCGGCGACGACGGGCGCCTTGTCGGCGGCATCGTTGATGGAGCCGTAGGACTTTGCGGCTGGCGCATCAGTGGATGCCGCGACGGGGCCGGGGCCTTCGACGGGAACGACGACGCCGGCCAGATCTTCGGCAGTGATGCGAAGAGGTTCTTTTTCGCTAGGGGTGGGCATCGTTCCTCTTTGTCTGCGGCTTGCCGGCGTCGGGCGAAGCGGGCGCCGGCGAATTGCCCGGCGCCGGAGCGGAATTCGGCGAAAGAGAGTTGAGGAAGTTCTGGTCCATAAACTCTTTGAGAGGCCTGCCGGTTTGTGGATCGACCGGAACGGGCAGCAGGATGGTGCGCGGAAGGAGATACCAGACGATCAAGCCGCCGATGATGAGCACAGCAAGGTGCGAGAAGAGCATGGAGGCGGTACCCGCAAGTTTTGAGAGATCTTCGTCGGAGCCGGAATCGTCACTGTCATTGTTTTTGGCGTTGCGGACGGGCTCTTCGTTCCACTCCGAATCGGATTCGGAGGCGCGAATTGGCTCGGGCCTGTTCGATGCGTTGGCGGGTTCTCCGCCGTGTGCGTCAGTGAAGGCGAAGCGCGGGATGCGTTCCAGATGGCTGCCGTGCCAGCCGAAGCAGCCTTCCTCGTCGGAATGAGGGTCGAAGACCCAGGCGACCTGTTCGGGAGCGGAGAAAAAGTTCTTGTGGATGAAGGTGTCGTGATCGGAGAGAAAAATGCCGAAGCCGGGATGAGAATGATACCAACCGACGATCCGCTCGTCTGGGAAGTCGCGGTCCTTGATTTTGTAAATGTGTTCCCAAGTGTCTTGCGTGAAGGTGACGTGCGCGCCGCCCTGCGCGGCGTTGGCGCCTGCGATGCAGGCGCGGACATGCGTGGAGCCGTCTTCAAAACCGCCAATCAGGACCCCACACACTTCGGTTTTGGGATTCGTGCGGGCGTGCTGGCGAATCTGGCGCGCAACTTCCGTGCTGATGCGGACGTTGGCGTATTTGTCCTTGCCGGATTTGGACATCACGCGCCGCCTTGGGCCAGCGGGCCGAGAACGGCGGGAGCGTCACCTGCGAGAAGATAGCCGATCTCGCGGGAGGCGGTGCGCGCGGTGAAGATGTCGAAGGGGGGCAGGCCAAGTTCGCTGAGCTTGCGCGAGCCGAAGGATTCGCGGCCTTCGTAGCCGTGCAGCGTATGGACGACGCGCATGTGACCGTCGGCGGGGCAGCGGCCCGCTTCGTAGCTTATGGAGCCGACGGGAACGAAAAGAATTTCTTCCGCCGCGCAATGCGGACAGACGAGTTTGTGGAGGATGTCGCGGCTGAATTCGAGGGTGAGTTCGCCGGAAGAAAGATCGCTGGAGGCGCGTTGCCACAAATCGTGGAGGGTGAGTTCGCTGGAGCGCTGAGGCAGGGAAACGACGGAGGGCAGCGTGTAGTGGCTCATGCAATCGGGATTCACGGTGTATTCCACGCGATAGGACGAGTGCTGCAGGCCTTCGAAGACGAAGCCGTGTCCGGATAGCGTGGGCAGGCCGTGGAGAAGTTTCACGGCTTCCTGAACTTGTATTCCGGCGATGATGGAAGAGATTGTCGGCGTGGTGGGGACTTTGCCTTCGGCGACTTCTTCGTGAGCGAGCAAGTTGCAGGACATGCGGCGTTCGAGAATCGCCCAATCCACTTCACCGAGCGTGCATTCGTAGCAAGGGGCCGCGCCGGGAAGAAAAACACGCGCGACGCCGTTGATGCCCTCGATCGCGCCATCGATCCAGGGGCGATTCACTTTCCACGCGGAGCGATTGATCCACAAGCGGGCTTCGCGATTGTCGAGGCCGGCCAAAATCAGGTCGCATGAGGCGAAGAGGCCGAGGCCGCACTCGCGCGTAACATTCGCGACGATGGGCTGCAGCAGGGAATCGGGCGCGATAGAGAGATACGCGCTGGCTGCGGCGTTCACTTTGAAGTCGCCGATGTCGCTTTCGCGAAAAAGAATCGTGCGCGAAAGATTCGATTCGTCGATTCGGTCCATATCCACGATGACCACATTGCGGAAGCCGAGGAGCGCTAGATTCTTCAGGATTTCATTGCCGAGCGCGCCTGCGCCGATGACGAGCACTCGTGCAGCCGCAAGTTTTTCCTGGTCCCACCAGGGAATCAGCCGGAGGCGGCTGTAGCGATCTTCGTGGAGATCGCTTTTGGAAATGGTGGCCATGGGCGGGTGGCGGGCTCAGCCCGCGGTGATCTCCGGTTGCAGGCGAAGGATGTCGCCGTCCTGCACCTGGGCTTCGGCGAGGGTTTGCGTGTCTTGAATCTGGCGGCCGGAATTTTTGTGATGGAATTTGTAGCTGAGCGGCGCGCCATCGGGGCCGTTGGTGGGGAGACGCAGCTTTTGAATCAGCACGGCGATGATTTTGTTGCAGGGCGCATCGTCGGGGAGTTCCACGGGCACTCGCTTGTTTTCCGTGGAGTCGTAGACGGTGACGTTGATCGTGGCCATGAACCGGTGTCTCCCAGGCAGAGAATTATTTCGGAGTCTTTTTTGTTTCCGCGGAAAGAAAGTCGTCGAGATGCTTGCGGCCGCCGGCGGAAAAATCCCAGCGGTCGGGATCGAGCACGGCGTCGGCGCGCACGGCGAAGTTCAGATTTTCGGCGTTGGGGCTGAAGTTGCGGTCGACCATGGAGGTGACCACACCGAGGAGATTGCCGCGTTCGTCGTAGACGGGCCCTCCGCTATTGCCTGGGCTTACAGGAGCGGTGATCTGCAGCGCGTCGCTATCCGCGCGGGAGATGATGCCTGTGCTGAGGGTGAAGCGAAGTCCCTGCGGATGGCCGATGACGAAAATGTTTTCGCCTTCGCTGATTTCTTTCTTGGGCTCGACCGGCTGAACGAATTCGCCGCTGCCGGTCTCGCGGGGGAGCCAGATCAGGCACAGGTCGAGATTTTTATGACGGGCGATCACGTCGGCGCCGGCCCAGGTGCCGGAGGCCATGGCGACGAGCGCTCGGGCGCCGCCGCGCTGGAAGGCGGATTCGTCAATCACGTGGCGGGCGGTGACCAGCAAGTAGCCGCTGGAAGTGGCTTCGAGGAGAACGCCGGCGCCGAAGCCGTTGGAGGGAACTTCGTTGTGGTTGAACCAGGTGCGGCGCGCGGGAGTGATTACCGCGACGAGAGGTTTCAGCGCTTCGGAAATTTCCTTGGCGGACATCGGAATCGACGTGGGCAGCGCGGGGAAGACACTTTTGGCGTCGAGCTCGCTGAGGCTCTGGCTGACGATGGCGGGAAGCGGCACGAAGGCGACACTGAGGACGGCCGCGACGGAGGTGAGCATGCCGCTGATGATCAGCAGCGTGGAGAGAAACGAAAGCCAGGCGAAACGCGTGCGCGGCGGCAGGCCGCGCATGGCCACCCGGACGATCAGCGTGACAATGCACAGGATCGGGAGCAGCAAGATCAGCGGCGATAGCGTGAATTTCGCCCACAGCGGAACAGGCGGCGGGAGCTTGGGCTCCAGGCGGGGCGGCTGATCGGGCGCTGGCGGGGCGACTGCGGAAATCTCGCCAGACCCGATGACGATTTTCTCCATTGAGTCCGTGGCTGGTCCTTTGTGTGAAGGTGCTCATTATTCAATAGTGCCTAGGAAATTACAACTGGCCGGGGATGCATGTGGTGCACACTTGTTACTCCCGGTACGGGGAAGTAATCGAGGTTGGGTGGCGAGCCAATTTCCGATTATTTGAGTAACCAGGAGTTGGGAAAGCTGTTCGGACTTACAATATGTTTGGAGAGCGATTCGTGGATACGGATGAAATCGAGCGGCTTATCAAAGCCAGCGTGGACAAGATCGTGACTGTAGTTGATGTGGATGGCGGAATACAGAATCTGTTCGTGCACAGTGTGGACGATGAAGGGTTTGTCTGTGACATCGCCGCCGAGATGACCCAACCACCGGCTTGCGAGTACTGGGTCCATTTTACGGACGTCCGTGAAGTCCGCAGTGCGGGAGACGGATCGGAAAATGATTGACGCAAATGTCCGGCTGTCCGACTCACCAGGCACTTGAATGTTTTATGTAGGCACACAATATCAAAAACGCACTGGGCGTAGTCTCAACCATTTTTTAAAATAAGGAGCTGAGGTGCGAGATATGCCCGATTACAGCGTGCGAGGAGCAAGAACCGCGATGGCGCGATTCTGGGTCTGCTGCATCATTGTGTCTGCTCTATCCTTGTCAATTTTCGCGCAACAGAAGCTGGACCAATTGCTTGTCTACGGAGACAACTTCCTGTTTAGCGTAAAAGAACCAACTGGCTGGAAAGGTGACACTGCAACTGCCAAGAAATTTCAGTCAAACGTCGTTTTACATGAAGCCACACAGCCCGTCGATAGCCTTGATGGATTAATCTTAGTTCGACTTAACGACAAGACCGACGAGAATATCTCTCAGGACATGGAAGCCGACGTCAGCAGCTATAGGGCTGAATACCCGAAAATCCAGTTCAAGGACGTCACCATAAAAAATCCGGCTTATCCAGCCGTAGCAAAAGTGTTTTACGTCCCCGGAAAGTTCTACGAGTACGTAGCCTATATGAACCCCGGGCTGGGGAAACCGTTTATTTTTTCTGTGTCGATGAACAGTCAGAAGTCGGAAGCGACCGCAAAACAATTAGGCGCATATGAATCAGCGCTCGCGTCCCTCAAGCTCTTGAAACCCTGAACGAATGACCATCGCCCCGCCGCCTATCGGCGACCTTAGCCAGTACGAGAGGGATTTTGCCAAGTGCGCGTGCTACCCTTTTTGGAGATTTGGCGTTTAAGAGAACATAGGGGTGTGTGTCGACAGAGAGAGGCGCAAATGAGAGTTTCGCGGGAAGCTGTGCGGCTGGTGAGGTGCGGAGTTTGGCTGGCGGCGGGCACGTGTTTGCTGGCGATGGGCTGGCAACCCGTGCGGGGGCAGCAGGCGGCGGAGGAGTCGCACGGCGTTGTGGTGGGGAACATGGACCCGGCGGTGAAGCCGGGGAACGATTTTTTCCGGTATTGCAATGGCGCATGGCTCGCGAGGACGGAGATTCCCGCGGACCGGCCGAGCGTGAGCATGTTTGCGACGTTGGCGGACAAGAGCAGTCAACGGGTGCGGGGATTGATCGACAAGGCGGTTGCGGCGAACGCGCCCGCGGGGACAAACACGCAGAAGATTGCGGACCTCTACAAATCGTTCATGGACGAGGCGGGGATTGAAGCGAAGGGGATGGCGCCGCTGCAGCCGCATTTGCAGGAGATTGCGGCGATCAAGGACAAGAAGGCGCTGGCGTTTGCGCTGGGAAAAAGTTTGCGCGCGGATGTGGACGCGCTGAACAACACGAATTTTCACACCGCGAATTTGTTCGGGCTTTGGGTGGCGCCGGGCTTCAACGATTCGGAGCACTACGCGGCGTACTTGATGCAGGGCGGATTGCAGTTGCCGGACCGCGAATACTACACGGGACAGAGCGATCGGATGAAAAACCTGCGCACGGCGTACCAGGCGCATGTGGCGGCGATGCTGAAGCTGGCAGGATTTTCGGATGCGGAGGCGCGCGCGGCGAAAATTGTGGCGCTGGAGCACGCGATTGCGGAGAAGCACCTGACCCTGGCGGAAAATCAGGACGTTCACAAGGCAAACAATCCGTGGAAGCGGACGGAGTTTGCAGCGAAGGCGCCGGGGCTCGATTGGGAGGAATATTTCCGCGGCGCGGGACTCGAAAAGCAGGAGAGCTTCATCGTGTGGCAGCCGGGCGCGTTTGCGGGCGAATCGGCGCTGGTGGCGTCGGAGCCGCTGGAAACGTGGAAAGACCTGCTGGCGTACCACGTGATCGAGGCGTATGGCGCCGTGCTGCCGAAGTCATTCGCGGATGAACGGTTCGCGTTTTTCGGGAAGGCGCTGCAAGGCACGACGGAGCAGCGGCCGCGCTGGCAGCGGTCCGTGGCGACGGTGAACCAGTGGCTCGGCGATGCCGTCGGGCAGATGTACGCGAAGCAATATTTCCCACCGGAGTCTAAGGCGCGGGTGGAAAAGATGGTGACGAACATCGAGGCGGCGTTTCGCAAGCGGATTGACGCCCTGACGTGGATGGATGCCGCCACGAAGGCGGAAGCGCAGGCCAAGCTGAACACGCTGTATGTCGGCATCGGCTACACCGAGCACTGGCAGGACTATTCCGCCTACGAAATCAAAGCCGACGACATTTTCGGGAATTTGTGGCGCGGCAGCTTGTTCGTTTATCGCCGCGAAGTGGGGCGCCTGGGAAAACCCGTGGATCGCGAGGAATGGACGATGACGCCGCAGACGGTGAACGCGGTGAATTTGCCGCTGCAGAACGCGCTGAGTTTTCCGGCGGCAATTCTGGAGCCGCCGTTTTTTGATGCGCAGGCTTCGGACGCGTTTAATTACGGCGCGATCGGTTCGGTGATCGGGCACGAGGTGAGCCACACGTTTGACACGGAGGGCGCGGCGTTCGACTCGAAGGGCCGTGTTCGGAACTGGTGGACGCCGGCAGACCTGGCGCATTTTGAGGCTTCGACGCAGAAATTGGCGGAGCAGTACGACACATACAAACCGTTTCCGGATCTGGCGGTGAACGGCAAGCAGACGCTGGCGGAGAATATCGCGGATGTAGCGGGAATCGCGGCTTCGTATGACGCGTACCACGCGGCGCTGGCGGGGAAGACGCCGCCGGAGCAGGCGGGCTTCAACGGCGAGCAGCAATTTTTCCTGGCATATGGACAAACGCGCGCGAACAAGCCGCGGGAGGGCTCGCTGCGGGGGCAGGTGATGACCGACCCGCATGCGCCGTCGGAATACCGGACGGACACAGTGCGGAACATTGATGCGTGGTATCCGGCGTTTCAGGTGAAGGAAGGCGAGAAGCTGTATCTGACGCCGGCGGAGCGGGTGAGGATCTGGTGAGGCAGAAAAAGGCTTCACCACTGAGTTAGCAGAGGGCACAAAGAAAAGGAGGAGGAGCACAGCGAGGAATCGCTGTGCCACGCGAGGGGAAGGCTGCGGGGAAGATCGATTACTTAGCGGAAGTAGGGGTGGTCTCTCTGGCGTGGGCGACTAGCGCGGCGAAGCGAGGGTCGCTGCGTATGGAAGCGAAGGCGGGATTGGCGTCCAAGGCGCTGAAATCCCGGAAGCCATAGTCGAAGGATTTTTGCAGACTGGCGAGAGCTTTCTCTTTTTCGCCGTTGCCGGCGTAGTACGAACTTAGCCAGTAGTTGTTGATCATGCTCTTTGAAGGTCCCTTCTTTAAAATCGTTTTAATGGCTTCGGCGTAGCGTCCTTGCGCAGCGAGGGCTTGAGAACGGCCCAGGTCGGCGGCGTCTGCGTTTCCAGCTAACTCCTCGCAGCGGTCGAAAGCAGCCATAGCTTCGGGGAAACGACCCTGAAGATAGAGAGCCCTGCCAAGATGGTATTCCGCGTAGCTGAGAGCGGGATTGAGGCGGATGGCCTCACGAGCGGCTTTTTCCGACTCGACTGCCTGGGGTGGAGTTGCGTAACCAAGTGCCCAGGACATCATGTCCCAGGCAAGAGCATTATCGGGTTCCTCCTGAACGGCCAAGCGAAGCTCGCTGACGTCCTCCATATACTTGAAGTTTTGTCCCAAACTACCGCCCATGGCAACGTGGGCCTCTGGAAGTTGTGGATCGACGGCCAAAGCCTGTTTGGCCAGCTGTTCGGCGCGCTGAAGATGGAGGGGATCGGAATCCACATTGCGATAATAGTAGGCCTCGACATGCGAAAGCCCGGCCAGCGCGGGGGCGTAGTTAGGATCGAGTTTCAGCGCGGACTCGAAGTGCTTTCGTGCCGCTTCGAGGGCCGCGGGCCGATCTTCATGCACAAAAAGCGAGCGGCCCATCAGGAATTCCTGGTAGGCCTGGGGATTCTGGGTGTACCGGCGCAAAACCGCTTGCTGCTCTTGAGGGCTGAGGTGGAGGTTCAGAGCTTCGGCGATTTTGAGTGCAGCCTGTTCCTGGAGAGAAAATACATTTTGCAAGTCGCCGGTGAAATCGTCGGCCCAGGTCTGAAAGCCGGTATTGGAATCGATTAACTGAACGTTGATGCGGACCTGATTGCCGGCTTTGCGGACGCTGCCTTCGAGAAGATAGCGCACACCCAGCTGGTGGCCGATGTCGGCAGCGGTTTTGTCGGCAGTCTTGAACGCGGTGACGGCGTCGCGAGAGGCGACATCGACACCTTTGATTTTGGAAAGTTTGGTGGAGATTTCGTCGGCCATTCCGTCGCTGAAATAGGAACTCTCGGGTTCGGTGCTGAGATTTTTCAGGGGAAGCACCGCGATGGAGGGACGAACGGCGGATGCGGAGTTGCCGGCGGCAGAATTTTTTCGATACCAGAGCAGACCAGCGATAACGAGAAGCAAAACGACGGCGATCCCAATGTAGGCGAAGCGGCGAGTAGATGTGGTATTGGCCGGCATAGCCAGTGGCTCGGAAGTGGAGGCGAGATTTTGCCGTCCACTGGAAATCTTGGGGGAGGAGGCGCGTTCTTCCGGGGGATCCGCAGTCGGCTGCACCGCGGAGCGGCCCGAGGATTCGCGGCGCAAACGTTTGAGGTCCGCGCGAAGTTCGGCGGCGGATTGGCAGCGGAGGTCGCGATCCTTTTCGAGGCCCTTGTTGATGATGCGTTCGAGTTCGGCGGGAGCTTCGGGATTGAGGCGCGCGGTGGAGGGCGGGGCGCGATGGAGGATGCTGTCGAAGATGGCGGCGGAAGTGTCGCCCTGGAAGGGAAGAACTCCTGTGGTCATTTCGTAGAGGACGATGCTGAATGAAAAAAGATCGCTGCGCGCGTCGAGAGGCTTGCCGAGCGCTTGTTCGGGGGACATGTAGGCAACGGTTCCGACGGCGCTGCCGGGGCTGGTGAGGAATTCGGGAGCAAGGGTTTCACCGCCGGCGCTGCTGGCACTGGCGATTTTGGGAGAATCGGTTTTGAGCTTGGCGAGGCCGAAGTCGAGAATTTTGGCGTGTCCGCGCGAGGTGACGAAGATATTGGCGGGCTTGATGTCGCGGTGAAGGATGCCCTTGGAGTGAGCGGCGTCGAGAGCGTCGGAGACGTCGATGCCAACGTCCAGCAGGCGATCGAGTTCGAGAGGGGAGCCGTTGATGAGGTGCTTCAGTGTGCAGCCTTCCATGAACTCCATGATCAGGAAGGCGCGGCCATCCTCCTCACCAATGTCGTAAACAGTGCAGATGTTGGGATGATTCAGCGCCGAGGCAGCTTTGGCTTCGCGGCGGAAACGCTCGAGAGTGGGAGGATCCTTGGCGAGTGCTTCGGGAAGGAATTTAATGGCGACAAAGCGTTCGAGACGCGTGTCCTCCGCTTTGTAGACAACACCCATGCCTCCCCCACCGAGGTGATCAAGAATGCGGTAGTGAGAGAAGGTCTTGCCGATGAGGGGATCGCTGCCTGGCATTTGCTGCTCATCTTAGGTTGGGAGGGGAGGCAAGTCAACGAAGGTGCGCAGCGGCTAGCGGGGCATAGCCATGAAAATGCCCGGCCTCCAGTCATTTTTCTCATGGAGACCGGGCTTAGAATTGCGATCAACCGTTTTACGCCACTTCCGCAGTTTGCGGCACGGCTGCGCCTATGGCTGGATCGCTCATACTGGGTTTTCCACTTTCCACGTGTCCCGCCAGCTGCCGCTGGAAGCTTGCATCGGAATCGACTCGTACCGTGATGTCGTACCAGCCGAAAGATTTGTGCAGCTGGTTAGCGTACGTAGCGCTGTCGTGCGGCTGCAGCAGGTGCGTGTGCGTCTTGCCGGAGTATGCGTCAAAGATACTCACTTTCTCCGCGCTTGAGCCGTGATTGTGAATCGCAAGGGCGATGCCCTCCGAGTCTTCATCGTAGATCGCTTCGACCGTGACGTTGGCGCTGTCCGTCCCAAGGCCCCCAGCGAAAGTGCGCAGGAAGCCGTTCGGGCCGAAGACCGAGAAATCGTACGAAGTGGCGCCGCTGCTTCCAAAACTGTCCGAAGTTTTATCGCCAGCGCCCACGGTGTACGCCCATGGCCCGGTCTGCCCGTCGCCCGAACGCACTTGGAAGAACGCTCCGGCCTTCCCGCTATTCCGGAAGAAGAGTTTCACGCCTCCGTGCGAAGCGCTTACTTCTCCATCCACGTGCAGCTCATACGGCAGCGCGCGTGCCGGACGCGTGCCGGGCTCCTGCTCGGGCAGCGCCTGGTTGCTCGGCGGAGTGGGCACGTAATCGGGATAACGGTTCTGGTTGGGCGGCTGATAGGAGGCGGTGCTGGGTAGGGCAACAGTCGCCTCGTTCGGTGACGCGAAGTTGAACGCTGAAGTCAGGTCACCAGTAACGGCGCGGCGCCACGGCGTAATGTTCGGCTCCAGAACGCCGAAGCGGCGCTCGATGAAGCGGATGAGTGACGTGTGATCAAAAACTTCGGAGTCCACCCATCCACCCTTGCTCCAGGGCGAGATGACGAGCATCGGCACACGCACCCCGAGCCCGTACGGTCCGGGGGTATAGACGGAGGCGGGGTACGAAGGGCTGCCCGTAAACAATTCGTTGGCCGCGCCCACCGTTGAGATGCCCTCCATTCGCGACTGCGGCGGAGTGGCCGGCACCATGTGGTCGAAGAAGCCATCGTTCTCGTCGAACATATAGAAGAAGACCGTCTTGCTCCAGACATCGGGATTAGCGGTCAGGGCATCGAGCATCTGCGACACGTACCACGCACCAAAGTTCGAAGGCCAATTCCCATGCTCCGTGTACGCTTCTGGCGCGACAATCCATGACACCTGCGGCAGCCGATTCGCCAGAACGTCTTCGCGGAGGCTGTCGAACAGTGTCCCGCTCTGCGAAATATTGGTTCCCGTTCTCGCCTTCTGCGCGAGTGGGCTGCTGTCCGGCGCGTTTTGATACTGATGGAAGTACAGCAGCGAATTGTCACCGTAGTTGCCTATATAAGCGCTATCCCCCCAGCCCCAAAAATGAGCAGCGTCGAGGCCGGCACCAGCGTCCTGATAAATCTTCCAAGAGATTCCTGCTTGCTCAAGCAGTTCAGGGTAAGTAGACCAACCATAACCCGCTTCGGCGTTGTCGATCACCGGGCCCTCGCCGCTTCCGTCATTGCCGACCCACCCGGTCCACATGTGATACCGGTTGGGATCGGTGGGTCCGAGCAAGGAACAATGGTACGCGTCACAAACAGTGAACGCGTCGGCAAGGGCGTAGTGGTACGGAATATCCTGGCGCGTAAGGTGCGCCATGGAGGTTGTGCCCTTGTTTGGCACCCACTGGTCGTATTTGCCGTTGTTCCACGCCGCGTGCGTGCCGTTCCAGTCGTGCGGCGTATCCTCCAGGAACTTCAGGCCCAGATTGGAAACATCCGGACGGAAGGGCAATACGAAGCCGTCGGGATTGTTCGGGTCAGGCTGATGGAACACGCTCTTGCCCGAGGGCAACTTGACGGCTCGCGGGTCTGCGAAGCCACGCACTCCGCGCAGCGCTCCGAAATAGTGATCGAACGAGCGGTTCTCCTGCATCATGATGACGATGTGCTCGACGTCGTGAATTGTGCCTGTGCGATGGTTGGCCGGGATTGCCAAGGCGCGACAGATGCTTGCAGGAAAAGCGGCCGATGCTGCGGCTGTGCTCAAAAGTTTAAGGAAGTCGCGACGATGTGTGCTCATGCTAAGTTTCACCTCTCTGGATTACCTTTGCGATAATCGAGGGCGCCAGCTTAGTCGCCACACATTGCGGAGGCGTGATGATTCGGTTGCGATTGTGTGACTTACTTCTCGGAGCAAATTCCGACTCCGGATGGATTGCAAACCCGGCACTCTCGAACTGATGCCACTTTTATAGAGAGAGGCAAGTCAACGAAGGCGTGCAGCGGATAGAAGCGTAATTTGCGATTGGTGCGTCCTTCTGGTGACAGAGATGCCGTTAGACAATGCCGGAAACGCCTCGAACCATTTGCGCTCGCAGCAACGGCGTCAGTTTGTGTTTAGTTCCGCAGAATCGGGAAACCGAAAAAGTTGTTCGGGCAGGCTCCAATCTCGCCGGTCTCGCGCCTGTCAGAGCTCGGATTACATTCCCGGACCTTGGGAGAGGCGACCTCTTGCTTGTTATCCACGGCGAACAGAAAATAATCACTGAAGGTGATTCGTTCGTGACGCCGCTTTCCTTTTCTTTCGCAGATTAAATCGGCTGCCTGCGGAAGCCAGATGTCGATTCCCCGGCTGCGAAAGTGCACTGGCCCATATTCGGCCGAGGTATGATCAACGGCCAGTTGGATTTCCGCTATGGGCTTGACGAGATCGGTTTCGAGCCTGAGGATTTGATGGTTGCCGGCCATAAACCAAGCCCGGCCCTTCAGATTGAGTTGGTACGCTCGACCGGTGGTGCCCAGACTATAAGAACGAATTCTGCTCGGCTTGTCCTCGCGTTGTTGAAAGCGGATTTGCCATGCCGGTTTGCCGTTCAAACTGGTCAAGCCCTCACACTCCATGGAAAAGTCCCCTGCGTAATATGGATGGAAGATCAGCAGCAGCGCCGGCAATCCCTTCGTCACAAGCTCACGTCCGGATGTTTCTGAGGAAGACCGGCTATTCTGAAATTCATTCACCAGGAGCATCCCGGGAATGGATCCTTCGATCGATACGACGTAGTCGTACTGTCGGCGTTCCGATCTGGCAACTTGGCCTGTTCCGCCGAACGACTCCAGTACCAGAGATTCGGTCGCCGTAAATCTCTGCACGTTATCGACAAATTCCTGAACTCGACGTTCGACCTTTGGTAGCACCTCATCGAGTCGGCAGGCCTGCAAGACGTCTCCGCCAGGTGTGGATGGATTGAGGTTGTCAGCGGACGGCGTGCTTTCACTTGCAACTTCCGTCTTTCGATGTTCGTCCGCCGGCGCCTCGGAAAGAGCTTCAGGTATTTCTCGCTCTTTTTGAAGCGCTGGATTTCCAGTGCTGGCAGCGGACTGTTCCAATTGCGATAAATACTTATTAGCCGCGGCTACGTCATCTGGATCCTTGGCAAACTTCAGGTACTCTCGCAGTTGCGCGATTTCGTTAGCCCGGTCGCCTTTCGCTTCATAGATTTGGGCCAGCAGAAAGTGCGCGCGTGGATCCGTGTTGTCCTTATCGATGGAGAGCGCCCGCAATGCGCTTCTCTCTGCGTCATCAAGTTTGTTGACCCTCAAATTGGCTGCGGCATTGTATTCATAGGATATTGCAGTCGTGCTTGGGTCAAGATCCAGGGCCCGGTTGCTCAATAGCAGCACGTCGCTCCACGCTTTTTCCCGCGCGGCGATTTCCGCCAGGCACAGGTATGCCGGCAGGTATTTCGGTTCGACGGCTGACCCCTGGGCACACGCATGGCGCGCATCTTCGGTATGGTTTTCTGCCGCGAGCAGTTGGCCCAGCGTTACCCAGGCAACGGAATAGTTGAGATACACCTGCACGGCCATGCGCAAGTGCTTCTCGGCGGCCTCGGCTTTCTTGTCTTTTAGCGCAGCGCAGGCTTCGCTGTACTCCTTTTTTGCTTTTGGCGGGACCGCCAGGGCTGTGGCCGCTACAACAGGACTGCGTACAAGAGTTAGCGGCGGCAGCAGGCAGCTATCTTCTGTTTCACTTTTCTTTTCGACCGCGGGGGCGATTTCGTGGAGGTCACGCACTTGCACCCTGTCAAAAGTGCCGTTGATATCCTTCGGTATGATGCTCACGTCTATCGCGGGAGCTCCGGCCTGTTGCGCAACCGCCGACGGCGGAAAGGGCAAACAGGAAATAAACAGGGCGGAGAAGACTACGGCAAAAGAGGTCGTCAAAGCCGGCAGCCACCAACCTGTTGGTGGAACCTGAAGACGGGAAATTTTCCCAGGAGTAGAGATGCGCATGACCGACCTCCGGGGGCAGCTAATTAGGAAGTATAGTAGCGCCGTCGATTGCACTTTCCAATACAGATGTACCGCGAAGTGAGATCTCAGCACGGGCGGCAGCAAGTTGAGCTGGAAAGTTCTTTGTGGCGGATTAATCCTGGAACTTGGTGAAGAGATTGTTGAGGGATTCGGCGAGGGTGGGGTGTGCGAAGACGGCGTCGCGAAGAGTGGTGTAGGGGAGTTGGCCCATCATGGCGATTTGAATCTGGGCCATGATTTCGCCGCCTTCGAGGCCGAGGACGGCGGCGCCGAGGATCTGATTGGTGGAGGCATCGACGATGGCTTTCATGAAGCCGCGTGATTCGTCGACTTCGAGGGCGCGGGCGACGTAGTTCATGGGCATTTTCGCGACACGGATGGAGCGATTTTGCGCGCGGGCTTCCTCTTCGGAGAGGCCGATGCGGCCGAGTTGCGGGTCGATGAAGACGGTGTAGGGCACGAGTCGATTGGCGGTGGTGGCGCTGCCATTTTCGAGCAGGTTTGCGCGGAGGATGCGGAAATCATCGTAGGAGATGTGTGTGAAGGCGGGGCCGCCGTTGATGTCGCCGAGGGCGTAGATGTCTTTTGCGGAGGATTCGAGTTTTTCGTTGACACGGATAAAGCCGTGGGCGTCCGTCGCGATTGCGGCGGCGGGGAGATTCAGCGTGTCGGAGTTGGGAACGCGTCCGGTGGCGACGAGGAGATGCGTGCCTTCGAGCTTGCGCGACTTTCCAGCGGCGCGGAATTTTACGGCGACGCGATTGCGGGAGCGCGAGACTTTTTCGACCGCAGAATTGAGATGAATTTGAATGCCGTCTTCTTGAAGGATTGTGGCGACAGCATCGGCGATGTCTTTGTCTTCACCGCTCAGGAGCTGCGGGGTGCGTTGGACAACGGTGACACGGCTGCCGAGGCGACGAAAGAGTTGCGCGAATTCGAGGCCGACGTAACCGCCGCCGAGAACGAGGAGATGCGGAGGAACTTTGGCGAGTTCCATGATGGAGGTGCTGTTGAGGAAGGGAACGTCAGAAAGGCCGGGAATGTCGGGGACGGCGGGGCGGCATCCGGCATTGATAAAGATACGATCGGCGGTGAAGTGGAGTTCGCCACGCTTTGACGCACGGACGACGATGGATTTGGGGCCGGTGAAGGAAGCCTGGCCGTAGTGGAGATCGAGGTTTTTGGTTTTGGCGATGCGGCGCTCGCCGCCGGAACGGAAGGAAGTGACGATGTCGCGCTTGCGTTTGCGGACGCGCTCCATCGCGATGCGCAGGGCGCCGGTATGGACGCCATAGTTGGGGCCGCGGCGGGCGAGATAGGCGACGCGGCCGCTGGCGACCATCGTCTTGGTGGGCGTGCAGCCTTCGTTGATGCAGGTGCCGCCGACATGGATTTTCTCGATGAGTGCGGTGAGGAGGCCAGCGTTGGCAAGCGCCTGGCAAAGGGGAGTGCCACCCTGGCCCGAGCCGATGACAATGGCGTCGTAATGCTGCGGGGGAGGCATAAATGGCGACGCGGGAAAGGTAGGACATCGGGGCAACGAGTGTCAATCGTTAGAAAATGGAAACTGGAAAGTAGAAAATCGAAAATAGGGAAGAGCGCGCCGGCACGGGGGATATTGTATTCCCTTTCCAAGTCAGGAAAGTGACAAGCGCTCACAGCTCAGCGAAAAAATTTGACCTGAGTGAATTGGATTGTGCTATGGCGCGTTGGCCCACGTCCGGAATCGTTCGAAAGTCTGTTCGCTCCCCCAGATATTCTCATCCATCTTGACCACCGAAGCGAACGCCTCGTGTGCTGAAGGCTTGTCCATGTGAACACCCGCCATGAAGGCGAAGCGATTCGCGTTCAGGTTCGAGGCCCCGTAGAATTTATTTATGTTTGCGTAACCCTGCCGCAGTTTCCGATAATCCGCTTGAGTGAGGGCTTCCATACCTTCCTGGCAGTAGCAAACTTCGGAGCTGAAAATCCAGAAATAGAGCATGGAACCGTCGGGTTCCGGAACACGGCGGACAGTTTCATCGGCGAAAGCCTGGATGTCGCCGGGCTCGCCATACCATTGGGGCAACAGGAAGCGGGAATGCTGCGTGTAATAGTGGTAGAAACCGGGTTCGAAGGCGATAGCCTGGTCGAATAACTCCCGCACCTGGGCTTTGTCCCAGCCCTCATTTTTGGCGACCATTTGCATCAACTGATACCAAAAAGGATCTTTCTCCTTAAAAGTGCCCACTTCGAGAAGAATGCTTTTGGCTCGGGCATTCCGTTCGTAGAAAACCGTCCATTGAGTGTCCTCAACGGTGTCGGCCAGACCTGTCCCCCGGGCTCTCCAGGCGTAATTTACATAAAAGTAAGCTACGGAAAGCTGGACTGTCGCGGAATCCGGATAGGCGACGAGCCATTTCTGCAGTTTGGTGAGGAGTAGTTGCCAATCTGAATCCGGCGACACACCTTCGTCGCCTGGCGCGCTTGTGCCATTGTAGAATCCTACGACCTTCCACGTGCCCCCGATGAGGCGACCCTTCTCAACGCGATTCTGCCTGGCGATTTTCTCGAGTTGGGCAAAGTCCTCTTGAAACAACACGCTTCGGATATGCGCGCTGTATGGCATATCAGCCTGCTCTGGTTTGGCTGAGTTGGCCTGTGAAAGCAGGGTCTGGTGGCCGCGGCCGTAGTCACGGATGGACTGCATCACCGCGTCCGGTTGAGCGGAAGGCCCGGAGGCCTCCGTTTGGGCGCAGGAAGAGGTGGAGAGGGCCAGAGCGAGCAGGCTGAAGAGACTGACAATTCCAAGAGGCTTGCGAAAGGGTTGTTGGGACATGGGGAAATCATAGGAGAGACGGTACCGGGAGGCTACTGTACTAAAGGGCTACTGGAGCGAAGAGCAAAATGGCCGCGGAGGTGCTGGTAGAAAGGTACTAGAAACGCCTTGTGGAATTGGTACTGCCCCTCTATTCGCGCCGGAGGGGGGAGCCGGTAAGATTCAGGGAGATGGAAAGCGGTTCGTGCCGGTGGTGTCGACTCCGGGTCCTGCGTGGCGGCGGGAAGTTGAGGGCACGAATCCGAACGACAGCCGGAGGAAAGACGCATGGCGATTATGCACTGCCGGAGCATCGAACGACGCAGGACGGCGCGCGCAGTTGTGAGCATCCAGATGGAAGTCACCGGTGTCAGCGAGAGCCACGAACCCTTCAAGTTCTCGACACGGACGGTCTCCGTGAGCCAGCATGGCGGAGTGATCCTGCTCGAAGCGCCGCTGCCAGTGGGGCATAGATTTCAGATGCTGAATGAGTTCAACAACCGGAAGGCTACGTGCCGGATTGTGTCGGTGCGTTTGGGCAAAGACGGAAAGCTGCACGGAGCGTTTGAGCTGCATTGCCCGGAGGGGAATTTCTGGAGCATGTCGTTCCCAGCGGCAGGAGCCAGGCCGATGAAGCGGGTGTTTGTGGCGAAGAGCGTGGTGAGGTAGGGGAGAAGTTATCAGTAATCAGTAATCGGTAATCAGTACGAGGTGAAAAGATAGCAGCGATCAGATAACAGGAAACACATGCCGCGTGAACTTGTGGTTTGCGGTGCAGGCCGGGTAGTTTAATCCACTGACAATTTGGGAAGTGAGTTTTGAGGGCCACAATTAGTGCCCCTTGCGGGGACGATTTTGCCTCAATCCCTCCGCTCCGTGGCCGGCGCGCCCGATTGCAGCGCACAAGAAAAAGCCGGCCACTTCGGTCGGGATGACAGGCTATCAGTGTGCGTTCGAGCGTGGTGTTGGTGACGAAGATGGCTTAGACTGCGGAGCCGTGAGCGGGGAAATGGAAAATTTGCGCGTGGTGCTGGTGGGGACGCGGAATCCGCTGAATGTGGGGGCGGTGGCGCGGGCGATGAGCAATTTTGGGGTGATGGAATTGCGCGCGGTGCGGCCTTACGAAAAAGCTTGGAGAGAGGCGAAGTCCGCGGTGGGCGCGGGAGAGTTGCTGGCGCGGGCGAAGGAGTTTGCGACATTGGCGGAGGCGGTGGCGGATTGTTCGCTGGTGGTGGGCACTACGGCGGTGGGAAATCGGGAGATGAAGCATCCCTTGCGTGGATTGGAAGAGGGAGCGCGATTGATCGGAAAGCGGATGGAGACGGGGCGCGTGGCGGTGCTATTCGGGTCGGAAAAGTGGGGATTGTCGAACGAGGATTTGAGCTATTGCCATTGGTTGATGCGGATACCGACGCGGGTGGAGCACCGGTCGATGAATCTTGGACAGGCGGCGGCAGTGGTGATGTATGAGTTGGGGAGAAGAGATCGGACTAACGCAGAGGACGCTGAGGGGCCGCAGAGTACGCGGAGAAGAGGCGAGAAATCTAAGAAGGCTGGCTTGAAAGCCAGCGCTACATTGAAGAAAGAAGAGAGCAGAGAATTTGCGGAGATGGAGACGGTGGAGCGGATTGGGGAGGCGCTACTGGAGGCGTTGCGGAAGAGCGGGTACATTGCGGCGCGCGGAGAGGCGACGGCGGAGGAGAAATTGCGGCGGATGCTGCGGCGGTTTTCGATGGAGGCGGCGGACGCGGAAGTGCTTTTGGGGATGGTGAGGAAGATCTTGTGGAAGCTGGATAAAAGCGGATAGCAGCGGTCAGAGGAGAAGGTGGGCGGGACAGAGCGGTGGGCGGTGAAGTGGATTAGGCGGGAGAGTCGTTTGAGGTGTGAGGGGCGGCGGTTTCGGAGATGTCGCCTTGATGGATGCTAAGTAGTTGCTCGAACTGGATGCCGTAGCCGAGATCGCCGTTGGGGAGATGACATTCATGGACGACGCGACCGGTGCACTTGACGTCGGAACGCGCACTGCCGGAAAGATAAGTGGGCACGCGGAGAGTCATGGAAAGCGGAGCGCCGATTCTCAGGGGCAAGGGGCTGCGCATAAACAGGCCGGAGCGGGAGATGTTGGCGGTTTCGGAAGCAAGTTCGGGCTCGGCCGAGCCGAACTCGACTTTATGGAAGTGAAGCGGGATCTGCAGCGACTGCCGGGGGCTAAAACGTTTTTCAAGATTCTGCATGGTGCTCTCCTGGCGCGAGCGAGAGGTCGACGCGAAGTACTTAGATTTTATGGGAGGGAATTGAAGAATAAGTCCGCGGAGGGGGAAGTCAAGTACCAATACGATTAGATGATTTTAACGTAGGTGGGAGGGGGATCATGTGGGCATCTTCAGGAAGAAGTAGATGCCAAGGAAGAAGAAGACGAGGTCGGGGGACCAGGCGGCTAGCATGGGAGGGAGTTGGCCGATGCCGCCCATGGCTTCGAGGAGAGCGGCGATGGCCCAGTAGCAGATGCCGATGGCGACGCCGAGCGCGATGCCGCCGATGGCGCCGCGGCTGCCGACCAGAATGGCGAAGGGAATCGCGAGCAGCATACTGACAGGGGCGATGAGCGGGTACGCGATTTTTTTGTGCCACTGAACGGTGAGGGAAGAGACGTCGAAGCCGGCGGTTTGCAAGCCAAAAATATAGCGGCGCAGGTCGCGCCAGCTCATCTGGAAAGCCTGAATCACTTCACGATTGAAATACGAGGGCGGCTCGACGAGTTCGGGCAGCGAAGTGACTTTGAAGGGCGTGTATTTTTCAACGGTGCCGTCGGAGAAGTCGCGGACCCAGCCGGATTCGAGTGCCCAGGTTTTCTCGGTGTCCAGCCACTGGGCGCGGTTGGCGAAAATGCGGCGCTTCATTTGAAAGGTGACGGGATCGAGTTCGATGACGCTGAGGCCGCCGAAGAGTTTTTGCGCGGGCTCGAAGATGTCGTAGTTGTAGACCTTGGAATTTTCGCCAAAAATCCAGCGCTGCGGGCGGGTGTAGGTTTGCGCGGGCTTGCCTTTGATCTGGTTGCGAAGCGCGTCCTGGCGCTGGTTCGCGTAGGGGAGATAGGTGTCGTCGAGAACGAGAAGAGCGCCCGCGAGGAGAACGCCGGAGAGAAGGAGCGGGAGAGCTAGGCGATAGAGGCTGATGCCGCTGGCCTTGAAGGCTACGATTTCGTTGTTTTTGCTGAGCACGCCGAGAGTGACGAGCGTGGCGACAAGAGCGGTGAGCGGCGTGAGCTGGTAGACGAGATACGGCATCAGGAAACGGAAATAATCCACGACGACCAGAAAGGGGATACGGTGGCGCGCGATGTCGTCGAGCAGTTCGAAAAAGGTGAAAGTTTCAAAGAGCAGGATGAAGGCGCCGAGGACCAGGAGGAAATAGTAGGAGAAGCGGCGAAGCATGTAGATGTCAATGATGGAGGGGAAGTTTGAGGAAGTGAGCGGGAACGGCTCGTGAGCGGCATCGCGATTTTCCTTGCGAGTGGCGTGACGGGCCTTGACGCGAGTGCGGCGCTGGCGGACCAGGCGACGCCAGGCGAGGAAGCGCGCGAAGAAGGAAAGGGGAGAGGGTTCGCTCCAGTAGCGTTCCATGCGGGGAAGAAGCGCCAGTCCGGCAAGAACGAGGATGATGTTGGCGGCCCACATGCCAACGGCCGGCGAAACGACGCCCTGCCGCGCGAGGCCGGCGCCCATGATGAAGAGAAGATAGTAGCCGGCGATGATGACCACGGAGAGAAGCGTGCCGGCAGCGCGTCCACCGCGGCGAGGTTGCGCGCTGAGGGGCACAGCGATCAGGGCGAAGGCAAAGCACGCGAAGGGAAAAGCGAAGCGCTGGTAGAGTTCGACGCGAGCATCGCGCCAGCGGGGGCCGCGATCGTGCCAGAGATCGGTGAGCGAGCGTTCGGGATTGCTGAGGGCGCGAATCTTGCCGGAGTCGAGCGAGGTGAATTCTATGGGCCAGTCGCTGCGTTCGAAGGCAGTGACGGAATATTGATCGGGATTTTCGCGCTGGAATTCGTGGGTGGTGCCGCTGTTGAGATGGAGTTCGAGCTTGCCCTGAGCGGGTTCGGCGATGACGATGGCGCCTTCGGCAAGGGTGATGCGCGAGCCGCTTTCCGCGCCGGTCTCGAATAGGAAAACGCCATGCCAGTGGGTACCGCTGGCGGAAACGTCGTTGATATAGAGGACCAGATGGGGGAACCGCTCGTCGAAGACGCGCGGCTGCACCTGGAACGAGATCTGGGAGGCGATGAGGCCGGCTTCGATGTCGCGGAAGGCGCGGAGGCTGCGCGGGGCGAGGACGACGGTCATGAGGAGAGTGAGAACCGCGCCGACGACGGCGAGAACGCCGACGGGGAGGAGGATGCGTTTGCGGCTGATGCCGAGGGATGTGAGCGCGATGATTTCGCTGTCCATGGACATGCGGCCGAGGCCGAGGAGAACGCCGATAAGTACGGCCATGGGGATCGTGAAGATGAGGATGCTGGGGATGATGCACAGAAAGAGAGCAAGGATCTGCGAACCGGAGCCGGAGTGGCGGACGAAAAGTTCCATCAGACGGACAAGCTTGGGGACGAAGAGGACGAAAGTGAAGATGAGGAGGCCAAGAAACGCGTGGCGAACGATTTCACGAACAATGTAGCGATCGAGGATGCGCATGACGAGAAGGGGCAGTGTAACATGGGGAGAGAGTCGGAAGTTTGCGGCGGACAGCTTACAGCCTACAGCTAACAATTCGGCGCTTAGGACTGTGGGCTGTAGGCTTTGGATGAAGATCGGGCTGCCACGGTCGGCGGCCCCTACAAAGACAGGAGTTACCAGGGAATGAATCGGATTCATTTGGTGGTGCTGTGGCACATGCATCAGCCGCAATATCGCGACCCGGAGACGGGGCAGTATGTGTTGCCGTGGACCCGGTTGCATGCGACGAAGGATTACTACGGCATGGTGAAGTTGATGGAGGAGGTGCCGGGATTTCATGCGACGTTCAACATGGTGCCGTCGCTGTGTATGCAACTGGAAGAGTATGCGAGCGGAAATTTCAAGGAGCCGTGGTTTGATCTGGTGTTCAAGCATGCGGATGAACTGACGCGGGAAGACAAGGTCGAGATTCTGGCGCGGGCGTTTCAGGTAAATCACGAGCGGCTGCTGACGCGATGGCCGAGATTCCTGGAATTGTTTGACTGGTCACGCGCGGCGGGGGGCGCTCAGGCACTGGTGACATTTCGAGCGCGCGACTGGCGCGACGTGCAGGTGCTGTCGCAACTCGCGTGGATGGATGAGGCGTGGTTCACGAAGGATCCGGTGGTGAGCCGGCTGACGAACCGAGGAAAAGATTTCACCGAAAAAGACAAAACGGAATTGAAGGCCAAGCAACTGGAGATCATGGGGCTTGTGCTGCCGGCTTATCGCGAAGCGGCGGCGCGCGGGCAAATCGAACTGAGCACGACGCCGTATTACCACCCCATCTTGCCGCTGATTTGCGATTCGGACATTGCCCGCGTGGCGAATCCGGGAACGCCGCTGCCGAGGCGGGCATACCGGCATCCGGAAGATGCGCGGGAGCAGTTGCGGCGGGCGAAGGAATACCACGAACGCGTGTTCGGGGCGAAGCCGGTGGGTTTGTGGCCCAGCGAGGGCTCGGTGTCTGACCAGGCGATGGCGATTGCGGCGGAGGAAGGATTTCAGTGGTTCGGGACCGATGAAGGCGTGCTGGGGCGGACGTTGAACGTGGGATTTTTCCGGGATTCGTCTGGGATTGCAGCGAACGCGGACCGGTTGTACCAGCCGTGGCGATTGCAGATGGCCAACACGGGAATCACGGGACTCTTCCGCGACCATCACATTTCGGACCTGGTGGGATTCGTGTACAGCCGGATGGACAGCAAGACCGCGGCGGCGGACCTGCACGGCAGGCTGCGGTACATCGGCGAGACCGTGAAGAGCGCGAAGCCTCTGACGGTCTGCATTTTCCTGGACGGCGAAAACGCGTGGGAATATTACCCGGGAAACGGGCGGGAGTTTTTGCGCGAGTTTTATCAAAGGATCGCTGGAGACGCGGATTTCCGCGCGCTGACGGCGAGCGAGGCGATTGCGGCGGCGGGCGATATTTCCACGACCTGCACGATTTTTCCGGCTTCGTGGATCAACGCGAATTTCGACGTGTGGATTGGGCATCAGGAAGATGTCGCGGCGTGGGATTTCTTGTGGGACGCGCGCGAAGCGTATGGGAAGGCGGCGGACGCGTGGGAAAAGGGCCGGGAAAATGCGCCGACGAAAGAGGCTCTGAAGGAGGCGCAGGAATCCTTGTTGACGGCGGAGGGCAGCGACTGGTGCTGGTGGTACGGGCCGGAGCACAGCACGGCGAATGACGCGGAGTTCGACGCGCTCTACCGGAAGCATCTGACGGGAGTTTATCTGGCGTTGGGCCTAGACGCGCCGGAGGAGCTGGCGAAGCCGATCAAGCGAACGCCGGAGCGGGCGTACCAGTTGTACCCTTCGACGTTCCTGAAGGTGAAAGTGGACGGGCTGGATTCGAGTTATTTCGAGTGGCTGGGAGCTGGAGTGTATTCACCGGAGCGAAGAGGCGGCTCGATGCACGGGCGGGTGTTCTTCCTGAAAGAGCTGCGGTACGGATTCGAGGAAGAGCGGTTTGTTCTGCGCGTGGATTGCTTCCCGGAAAGCATCGCGGAGCTGGAAGACGCGGAGTTTCGCATTGTATTCGGCGCGAGGGAAGAAGTGGCCGTGGTGGTGCACACGGACCGCGGGCGGGTGAAGGAATATTCGGTGGAGAAGGGAAAGGTGTGCCTGCTGAATCCGAAAGAGGTGACGGAGGCGGCGTATCAAAGGCATCTGGAAGTGGCGGTGAGCCGCGATTTGCTTGATCTGAAGGGAATGACGAAGTTCACGGTCGGAGTGGCGCTGTGGCACGGGGGTCTGCCGATTGACGTGCTGCCGTCGGAGGGATTTTTCGACGTGCAACTGGGAGAAGAACACTCGGCGTGGCCGGTGGAGCCTTAGGGCGGCAGGTGTAGCGCAAGAAAGAGCGGAGACGGAGACGCTACTGATTGGGCACCGATGGGGGGCCCGGTACTATGGCGAAAGACGGATTCTCCTGAAAAACTAGAGTGGCGTGGACCCTGGCGCAGACGGAGAAGTCCGTTCGGCGGAGAAGGGGAACTACGTGTGCACAGAGTGTGTGCATGCGCGGTGTAGTAGAGCTTGAGGGAAGCAAGAGCAGGGGACGAGCCGAGTGTCATCCGCAACGGACCTAAACGCGAAGGAAGGGCCACAGGTGAACGGTGAGATGCCGCAGAGGTCGATGCGGCCGAATCCCGTTGCACTGGAAGTGCCCGTGAGCGTTGCGGGGGCGCGGCCGGTTTCGTCGACGGACAAGCGGGAACTTTTCATGGAAGAGACCACCACGGTGGTGGTGTTTAAAGACGGCGCGGTGATTCAGCTTTCCGCCGCCGTGGCCGTCGGACAACTGCTGTTTCTCACGGAAAAAAGATCGAAAAAGGAAGTGGTTTGCCAGGTGGTGCACAAGAGGAGCCACCGGCCAACGGCATGCTTTGTGGAGCTGGAGTTCACGGAGCCGGAGGAGAATTTCTGGGGCGTCTCGTTTCCCGCGCAGGAAGATGGCGCGCGGGTCCCTCCTGCAGCCGAAGCAGTCGAAGCGGAAGAGACGACGGAAGACGATCCGAGCGAGCCGCTGGCCGCGCCGAAGAGCGAAGATGTGACGCAGTTGAAGGATGAAGTGGCGGTGCTGAGGGCGCAGTTGCAGGAATTGCAAGGGAAGCAATCGCCGGACGACAAGGAAGCGATGGCGCGGAGATTGGCGGAGGCTGAAGCGGCGGCGCGGTCGGCGGCGGAAATTGAGGCAAGGCAGAAAGCGGAAGATGAGGCGCGCAAGAAAGCGGAGCGCGTGAAGGCGGAAGGAAGTGACGCGCCGGCGCCGGAGATTGAGGCGCGGCAGAAAGCGGAAGATGAAGCGCGCAAGAAGGCTCAGCCCGTCAAGACGGAAGGAAGTGGCGCGCCGGCGACGATTGGAATGAGGCTGCCAAGCGCGGGCGCGGGTGCTCCGCCGCCTGCGGAACCCGCACCAGGGGCGCAGGACGAATCGGCTGCGGCACACAAGGAAGAGATCGATCCGCTGGAGGATCTGCTGCCGAAGCCGGCGCTGGACTTTTCGCAGGTGCCAAAACATGCGGATCCGAACGATCCCTACAATATTTACCGGCCAGCGCGGGATCGGGCGGGCAAGAGGGAAATACTAGTTGGTGTGATGGTGCTGGCGGTTGTGATCGTCGCCGGTGTGGGTGCGTGGTACAAAAATCTGCTGCCGTTTTTTCATCGGGCGCCGAAGGCGAGTGTCGCGGCGAACCCAGGCGCAGTGGAGAAGCCGGGGATTCCGGCGAATGCCGCGAGCGGCACGACCGCTGCGAGCGGGGCGAGTGCCGGGAATGGTGCGTCGAGCGTAGCTCCGAATGCACAGGCGCCGGGAAATGTTGCCGGCGCTCCTGCGGCGAATTCCGCGCTAAATGGAACAGGTGCGACGCCGGAGCCAGCGCGGCCTGCGGCGCCGCCAAATATTGCGCCGATTGCTTCGCCCGGAATCGAATCGCCTGCGGAAAGAGCCGCACTGGCGGAAAAGCGTGGGGCGCGGGCGGCTGCTTCCGGGAAGACGGGCGCGGAAGGGACGGCGGCGGAAAAATCAGGAAAGCATCATGGGAAGGCACAGACCAGCGGTGAGTCGGCGCCGGTGCCGATTGCACCGGAGATTTCCGTTTCCGATCAACCGATTTTGCCTGCGAAATTGCTGAAGGCGGTGCAGCCAATCTATCCGCCGGACGCGATGCGGCATTACATCACGGGTGATGTGCGAATCGAAGCGGAAGTGGATAGGCACGGGCGGATCGGCGCGATGAAGATTTTGCTGGGCCCGGCGCAGTTCCGGCCGGCGGCGATGGACGCGCTGCGGCAGTATGAGTACGAGCCTGCGACGCAGGGGGGAAATCCGGTGGCGTCGAAGGTGACGGTGACGATCAAGTTCTGGTTTGATCCGTAAGGAACACGGCCCTCTTCGCGCAGGACGTTACTCGGCTAGTTGAAGTCGGGGTTCTTCGGGGTCTCCGGTAAAGCCTACCGGAGTCTGTACACCGAACCTTATCGGATGTATCCTTCCTGCCGCGGGCAGGGAGAATGACACGTGGGATTTATTCTCGAGTAGCTCGAATGTCTGGAAGTCATCTCCCAAAACCAATTTGAATGTATCTAGGCGCTCTTCTTGGCAGGGCCTCGGGTTTAATTCGTGGGAATCATCTTGGCGACTAGGGGGTGGAAATCGGCCGTGGCGATGCTTTAGGCGGCTTCTGGGGTCGCGGACTGTGGGGGAGGGGCGGTCAGGCCCTTTCGGCGACCATGGGGCGGCCCGGATGGGTGTATCAAATCGAACAGCGCGGAAGACGTAACTCGTGTGTACTAGTATCCGCCCAGCAAGCTTAAATAGAGATACGTGTGTAAAAGCTATGAACACCTCGTTTGCTGGCGGCTCGATGAGTTCTTCCATGCACTCCTCCATGAACAACTTCTCCGGAGTTGTATTGTCTTCCAGCGCGGAAATTCGCCGATTAGGAGAAGCGGCGAAACCGTTGATTCAAGAAGACGAGACAATGCTCGATCCGCAGTTTTTTCTCGCCTCGATGAACAAAGGTTGGGGACCCAGAGTCGCGGCCGTATATAGTGGAGGCGATCTCGTTGGGATCATGTATACAAAAGAAAGAGTCATCTCCGGGATTCCAACCGGCATTGTGTATGGCGACGGAAGTCTGGGCGGCATCCTGCTCTCGAACCCTGTGCATCAGCAAAGCGCATTCCGCGTTGCGACCCAGTTGTTGCTTGCAACGCCAGGGATACGGGGTGCGCGGCTAAGAATCCTGCGATTTAGCGCCGAACTTGACGCCATCAGGCAGCTGATTGCTTCCAGGTCTGTTGATGGCCAGTTTTCTCCGATGGAAAACAACGATTCCCCCCTTTGGAAATATCACGCCCATTTGAATTTGGCAGACACCTATGAGCATTTCCTCGGGGGCCTGGGCAGCACAACGCGCCACAATTTTCGCTATTACCGCAAGCGTTTCGAGGCATCCGGGAATAAGTTCGTTGAGCGTCTGTCGATGGACGAATTGCGCTCTGTGGCACTCGAGCTGCGCCCCAAATCCAAATTTGCCCCGCATACGCCGCTGGCGGACTTTGAAAGATCCTTGCGCATGGTGGCTGCAACCCACCGGCCGCTTGCTATCGGTCTGAAGCATCACAACGGAGAATGGCTGAGTGTCATCGGGGGATGGTATCGGCCTGGTGGGGCTGTGCTGTGCTTCCAATGCAATTATGATCGGGAGTTTGACGGCGATTCGCTCTCCACGGTTCTGCGTGCCTACCTGATCGAGCTGCTTATCAAGCAGGGGCAGAAAGAACTGGTGATCTGGGGAGACACGGGGCCGCCGTTGTCTCGCTACGTGTCCTATCCTCCGACCATCGGGGTACGGTTGGATGTACCGTCCTTCGCGTGGCGTGCAGCACGGCTGTGTATGTCAAAGCTCGGACCTCACCTCCCCAGGCGGCTGGCCTCCGCTGTGCGATGGGTCTGCTGACCAGCGACAACTGGCTACTTTGCGGGCGGGGATTTTAGCTCGACCCGGACTTGCTGGAAGTCGGTGGCGCCGATGTTTTCGGCGACGTGCGTGGTGGCGTCGCTCCAGCCAGCGGTGCCGGCTTTGGGACTGCGTTCTATCACTTTGCCGTCCGGCAGAGTGACCTTCAATTTTCCATCGGTTAAGAAATAAGAGACATTGGCGGGATGCGAGTGCATTGGCGCGACCTGGCCGGGCTTGAAGTGCACGGCGAGGACGCGAACCTGCTCGTTTTCGAAGATGACCTGATGGCTGTCCCCGGCGACGTCCTGGGAGGGAACCGGGCGGGTGGCGGCGTAAACCGCGGAGGCGGTCAGCAGCGTTGCGCCGAAAATTGCTCGCGAAATTTTCATAGCGTCTCCTGTTGGCATGGAACGATTGTTAAGAGAGTCTCCTGTGTGGCGAAGGCGGGGAGATGATACACCGGGAGTTTTTTCTGGGGCAAAGGGGAGGATTGGTTAGGGGAGGTAGATGGAAGATTTGGGCGGATGGGCCCAACAAGACACAGAGCACCCCAAGAGCACAGCCAGGAATGGCCGTGCCACATGAGGCGGTCGGGCTAGATGCAGTTTCCGGCGGAGTTGGACCATTCGAGCTGGACGGTGTAGGCGCCGAGCTGTTTGGTTTTCCAGGCGCAGATGTCGCCGATTTCGCCATTGTTGTCGTCGTACCAGCCCTGGCCGGGGATGGGATCGGTGATGGCTTCGCAGAGTTCGTGGGAAGAGGTGGAAGTGAACGCGGGGAAGAGCGTGAGTCCGCCGATGCAGCCGGTGCAGCCCGGGAAGGGCATGGCGGCGTAGAAGACACCGTCGGGCGTGGCGTCGTGGTAGCCGCAGAAATCCTTGCAGCTGGCAGAGCCACCAAGTTTCACCTGGGTGCCGGGCGGAAGAAAAACGAAGTAGAGCGAATTGGAGCTGGCGGGAGGAATCGTGCCGTTTGCGAGCTCGGATTTGAGCAGGGATTGAATGGCGGAATCCTGCACGGATTTGCCAGGCTCGGACGTGGAGAGAATTTTAGTGCCGATGCGTTTGCCGTGGCCAATGGATTTTCCAGGGACACTGTATTCGGCAAGCTGGTCGAGAAGCTGGCTGGTGAGGATGAAATCGAAGAAGGAGTTCATCTGCTGGCTGAGTTGCGTGTTGGCCGCGTCTTGCCAGGCCGCGCCCCAGAAGAGGGTGAAGACTTCGACGTTGGTGAGGAGAGGGCCGTTGCGATAGGTGAGGTGAGGCGAAGGTGCGGCGGCATCCCGAACGTGAGGATGTAGAGGAACGATCCGAATTGGCTGTTTCGTTTGCGATTTTCCAGACGAGTGATTGCTCTTGCGGACGGCACGCGTGGACATGGTTGGCTCCTTGCCGGACGGTTGCACGAGGCTGGGTAGGAGTGCGCCGGAGGAAGACAGGCTAGCGAAGAGAAATGAGGAAGTAAATAGGACTGGCGGTGACAGTGCGAGCGTCAGACAGCGACGGACTTATTAGAGAGAAACGAAAGATTTAAACACAGAGACGATAGAGAGGGCACACAGAGGTCACTGAGAAGAAACGCCCGCCGCGGACGGACGGGCCCCACGAAAGCGCGAGAATCCGAGACGAGGCCCCGACCCGGTCGGGGCCGCTTCGTTAGGGGAGCGGTTCCAGTTTGCGTTGGAGGCCGATGCTGGGATCGTGTTCGTTGTTGACGATGACGAGATCGTATTTGAAATGCTGGCCGCCGCCACCTTTGAACTGGGAACCGAGAATCCACTGGCCGCCGACGAGCGGAGTCTTGGTGACGTTCTTGACGGGCTGGCCGTGCCAGGCGATGGGGCCGACGATGGAGTTGTAGTTGGTGGCGAGGATGGCGTCGCGAATAGCGGCGGGGGAATTGATATCTTTTGTACGTTTGAGGACGTCGAGCGAGACTTCGAACAGCGCATGGAGATAGCCGAGCGGCTGGGTCCACTGTTTTTTGGTTTCGTCTTCGTAGGCGGCGCAAAGTTCGGCGGAATTTTTTCCTGTGAGGCCGGAGGTGAACGGAAAACTTGGCGACCACCAGACTTCCGTGGTCAAGCCGGCGCCGCGATCGCCGAGGGCCTCGACTGCGGTGGGGAAGAGAATGCCCTTGGCGACACTGGCGATCTTCGGCTTGAAGCCCTGCTCGCCTGCCTGCTTCCAGAAGGTTGCGAACGCCGGTGGTGGAAGCACGCCGGAGAGAATTTCGACGTTGGCTTTTTTGAAGGCGGCGATGTGCGCGGAATAATTGGCGGCGGAAGTTTCAAAGCGGCCGGGATCGACTAGCTTGAAACCTTTCGCTTGGAGCGCCGGGGGGAAGCCGAATTTGGCGTCGGAATAGGCGACGCCTTCGGGATCGCTGGGCCAGAGCGCGCCGACGACTTTGTTGGTGGGGATGGCGCCCCACATGGTGGTGAAGACAGCGATGAGGTCTTCGAGTCCCCAGAAAAAGTGATAGGTCCAGTCGAAACCTTTTTCGGGAGAGCCGCCGCGGCCGAAGAAATAGGATTGCCACGGGGCGTCGGTGGTGATGCAGGGAACGCCGTTTTTTTCGCACTGATCGCTGACCGGATTAACGGTGGCACCGGTGCTGGAAGCGACCATCAAGTCCACGTGATCGGACTTGATGAGATCGGCGGCAATCTCCGCCGTGTGCTTCTGATCGGACTGGGAATCTTTTTCCAGGATTTCGACGGAGTACGTTGCGCCGTTGATCGGGATGCCGTTTGCAATGACTTTGCGGATTCCGGCGAGGACGAAATCGTTGCTTTCGCCGAAGCGGGCGAGGGCGCCGGTGCGCGGGCCGATGAACCCGATCTTGAGCGTGCGGCCTGCGGTATGGGCGGATTTTCCAAATAACAGGTGCGGAGTAACTCCCGCAACCACAGCAGTTGCCGCGGTATCTTGCAGGAAGCGCCGGCGGCTGGATGCGGCGCGGCTTTTCTTGTGCTGCTTGGGCTCGGTTTTCGGCTGGTCGCTCATGCACACTCTCCCGTCAAGAAGATCCCGCGCTTTTACGGCGCGTTGAACTACTTGCCTGCAATTGATTCAACCGTGAGGGAATTTCCGTACCTGAGTATTGCGCGACCGCAGCGGGCAGACAAAGGGAAAGTGAAGGCGATGCGCTGCAAAGTTACTATGCGAAAAGTGCCGCGATAACCCGGAACACCTCTTTTAGCGCGCAGGAGAGAAGAGGAGCGAGGCGTTCGGTCGTAGGCCGCTACAACTAGCGACCCGGGGGATGAGTGCCGAACGCGATGAAGAATCCCGCTATCAGCAAAGCGATTCCGCAAGTGTAAAGAGCCCACATTACGTACACCGGCCAGGCTGGCCAACCGTTCGCGCTCCGCACTTGGTGGTATTCCTTGTAATTAAATGTGCCGCCGCGAAGGAATACCCAGTTGTGCCCCAGACGGCCCATGCGAAGACGAAAGATCGTATCCATGCCACTGCCCACCGCTAGGAGCGCCAGTCCTAAATAAAATATGCCCACGTAGCAAGCCCCCTAAGACTAGAAGCATTTTAGGACACAACCATATGGAAAACTTCTGTTGATTTGTCGAATTGCCTGGCATGTGCCGAGAACAAGGGCGCAGAGAAGAACGGAGAAGAGGAATGAGGCGTTCGATCGTAAGAGCCCACCCTTTGCAAACGGCGCAAAGAGTGGGGCACCCTCAAGATCAGTTGTTGGGGGGCGTTAGAGAAATCCAAGAGCACAGCCATAAATGGCCGTGCTACAGGGAACTAGAAGAGTTTTACGGCCACGCGCTGGGGGGTGTTGCCTACGGGGATTAGGGTGATTAGGGAATCGGAGCGGAGGCGGAGGACGGCTAGGTCGCCGGAGGATTCGTTGACGACGAGGAGCATGGTGGGCTTGGCGACGGATTGCGGGAGATCGAAGCGCATGGCGTTGGGAGCGGCTCCGACGTTGACGGGCTTGCCGATGCGGCGATTGAAGATGTCGACGGGGAAAACCCAGCCGGCGGCGCGATCGGCGACGTACATTTCGGAAGCGTCTTCGGTGAGGATGGCGCTGGCGGGAGCGGAGCCGAGCAGCATGGTGTCGCCAGCTTCGTGCGTCCAGGTGTTGATGGCCTGGAGGACGTGGGCTTCGGGAGAGATGACGTAGAGTTCGCCGCCGTCGGGTTTCATGAGCATTTGCGTGGGGCGGCCGGCGAGTTCGAGATTGGCGAGCAAAACAGCACGCTTGAGATCGACGACGGAGAGGTGATTCTGCGAGCGGCTCATGACGAAGGCGATGGAGCTGTCGGGGACGATGGCGACTTCGTCGGGCTGCGGGATGACGTCGATTGAGGCGAGGAGCTGGAGCGTGGCGGCGTCGTGGACGGTGAGCGAAGAGGAGCGGCGATTGACGACGAGGATGGATTTCTGGTCAGGCGTGATGCGCGCTTGCACCGGCTCGGAGGCGGTGCGGGCGCGGCCGAGGATGGAGCGCGAGGCGGTGTCGATGGCGAGGAGCTGGTCGGAGGCGGCGGAGGTGGTGTAGACGCGGTCGCCGGTGGAGGAGAAGTCGAGCGAGAGCGGCGAGGGGCCGACGGGAATTTTGGCGATGATTTGCGATGTGCGCGTGTTGAGGACGAAGACGTAGCCGCCCGCGCTGCTGACACCCCAGATTTCCGGGCGCTTGGCGTGCTCGCGGAGGTCGGAGATGGCGGGGCCGACGGGAATTTTGTTGATGACGCGGAGAGAGGCGAGATCAACGACGGTGAGAGAGCCGTCGGAGGTGGAGATGTAAGCGTTGAGGTGGAGATCCGGGCGCAGAATGGAGGGGCGATGCTCGCGGAGAAGAATGACGACGGCGAAAATAAGAAGGAGGGCGAGGAGGAAGTAGACGCGGAAGTTTTTGGAGTGGGGCATTGGATGGGGATGATTTTACAGGAGGGAAGTGGGTAGAGGAAATTGGAGAGTGCAGAGGAGAATCACAGCTTTTTCCGCGCGCGCATTGCCCAGGCGCGCGCGGGCAGTTCAATTGCTCCCTGGGGGTTCGCCGGCAGTACCGCCTTTAGCCGCTCGCGAATCGTTGTTTGGGTCTGTTGATTGCGCGCGGCGAGGTAGCCTGGCGCCGACCCCTGTCCGGTCAATAGCGGTTCCCAATAATCGTCAAAGCTCGTGCAACGGGTTACTACGTCGAGCGCGTGCGAGGTCAAACCTTCCAGCTTCGCTTGTTCGAAAAGATTGCGGAGTCCTTCTTGCGTACACATTGGGAAACGGTGCGCCTGGTCGAAGGTGGCCGCTTCGCTATCGATTGCAATGGCTGCATCCCAGAATTGACGCAAGAAGGTTGCGCCATGGGCGTAGTCCCAAACGTAAACCGCGATGGTACCGCCAGGCCTGGTGACACGGCCGAACTCCTCCAGCGCCTTGACCGGACTCGGGAGGAAGTTCAACCCCAGGCCGCACACCACAACATCGAAACTGGAGTCCGGGAACGGCAAGGCCATCGCGTCCGCGGTCTCGAAGGTGACGTTGGGGTACGCGCAACGCTGGCGAGCGAAGCTGATCTGCTCAGGAGAAGCATCCACTCCCACGACGGTGGTGGGCACGTTGCGTTCAACAATGGCTTCGGTGATCACGCCGCTTCCGGAGCAGACATCAAGCCAGCGCAAACCCGTGGGGAGCGCCAGCCACTGCAAAAATTCCTGGGCCACCAAGCGGCTCCACCGCCCCATCCATTGGTCGTAGTGGGCTCCCGAAGTCCATTGATCCATGTTCGTTGATGTACATTATTTATGGAATGGCTGCCAGAGAAAAGATAAAGGTGCCGCACCAGCGGAAGCCGCCAAGCGTTATTGGGCGGAGTGCGGCACCCGGCGTTGAGTCGCGGAGGTGATGATTGGTTGCCGCGGTCCCTCCGCTCCGTGGCCGGCGCACCAAACTGCGGTGCGCAAGAAAATGCCGGCCACTCCGGTCGGGATGACAGTTGGGGAGAGGCCGGGAGGAGTAGAGAAGCTAGACGCTACATTGGTGCGTGGGACGCCGGAGAGCAAAGAGAAAAAGTAACGCAGAGACGCTTGGAAGGTAGAAAAAAACCGCACCCTGAAAACCGCAGGGTGCGGCACCCGGCTACCCTTCACGCGCCGGCACTGGTATTTGATCGTTTTTTCTGAATCAGGTAGAGGACAAAAGACAGAAGCCCCGAGAACCGGTAATTCGGGTCAATGTAGCGCTCGATGACGTAAAACGCAAAATAGTAGAAGCGGCAAAAGGACCACACGGCAATCACAGTCAGAAAGCCCGACTTGGGGGTGGGATGTTCGAAAAATAGCAGAGTCGCCGCAAGCAACCCTAACAGCAGAAAGAGAATTCCTTTCGCTTTGATCCAACTCGGGCTCGTTAAATTCTTCATGATCTGGTCGTTGGCAAAGTGGTTGTCACAGGCCCTCGACGGTGGCTGCAGGGAATTCCGCAACGACGGTCTTAGTTGTTGCGGGCCACTCCGGTCGGGATGACAGTTTTGAGGCCGATGTTAATTGACGAGGCGGTGGAGGACGGCGGCGATTTGGCGGATTTCGGCGAGGAGTTCGGCGAATTCGGAGGGGAGGATGGATTGCATGCCGTCGGAGAGGGCCTTTTCGGGCTGGTGATGGACTTCGACGAGGAGGCCGTCACAGCCGACGGCTACGGCGGCGCGGGAGAGCGGAAGAACTTTGTGGCGCTTGCCGGTGCCGTGGCTGGGATCGACGAGGATGGGCAGGTGGCTGCGTTTTTTTACGGCGGGCACGACGGCGAGGTCGAGCGTGTTGCGGGAAAAATCGGAGAAGGTGCGGACGCCGCGTTCGCAGAGCATGACGTTGTAGTTGCCTTCGCTCATCACGTATTCGGCGGCCATTAGAAATTCATCGAGAGTGGCGGCCATGCCGCGCTTGAGGAGCACGGGTTTTTTGGCGCGGCCGGCGCGTTTGAGCAGGGAAAAATTCTGCATGTTGCGGGCGCCGATCTGGATGACGTCGGCCCACTCTTCCACTAAATCGAGCGATTCATTGTCGATGGCTTCGGTGACGATGCCGAAGCCGTAGTGTTTGCGGACTTGCGCGAGGATTTTCAGGCCGGGGAGGCCGAGTCCCTGAAAGCTGTAGGGAGAGGTGCGAGGTTTGTAGGCGCCGCCGCGGAAGAGACGCACGCCGGTGGGCTTGAGCTGTTCGGCGATGGCGAGGCACTGCTCTTCGGTTTCGACGGCGCAGGGGCCAGCGGTCATGGCGAGATGTGGTCCGCCGACGAGGACGTCACCCGAAGGAGTGGGGATGCGGACGATAGTGGGATCGGATTTTAGGTCGAGGGAGACGAGTTTGTAGGGCTTGGTGACGGGAATGCATTCGACTACGCCGGGCATGGATTCGAGGATCCCGAGATCGACGGCGCCGTTGTTGCCAGTGATGCCGATGGCGGTGCGGCCGGCGCCGGGGATCGGATGCGCTTTCAGGCCGAGGGATTCGATTTTGTCGCAGACGGAGCGAACTTGTTCGTCCGTGGCGTGGGATTGCATGACTACTAGCATCAGAGATGTCCTTTGTGAGCGCGAAAGGATCAGTGTACTAAAGCGGATTGGGGGCGGGCAAATCGGGTGGGTAGTAGAAAATAGAAAATAGAAAAGAGAAAAGAAAGAATTTAACGCAGAGGGCGCTGAGTTCGCTGAGTACGCAGAGAAGAGACAGACAAGACCCACACGCAACACCGGCGTGTGGGGCACCCGGGGAGGTTTAACGGGGCGGCAACCCGGGGAACAGATCGAGCATCCATTTAACCGAAAGCAGAGCCTCGCCCAGTTGGGGCCCAGTTGGGGAATGAAGTGGAACGTCCAGCCGCTGCTTTCGATTGCTGAAAATCTGCACGGAGGAGATGCGCATGAAACGGATGCTGCTACTGGTGTGCGTTGGTGTGTTGTTTGTGCCGGGTGTGCGGGCGCAGGGGGATCACATAGAGGCCGGAGTGTTTGCGGATTATTTCCGGATGTCGCAGACAGACAATAATTATCTGGGGATTGGCGCGCGCGCGGGATTGCGGGTGTTTCCGCACGTGAAGCTGGAAGGGGAAATGGCATATGACTTCAACCAGGGATTCGGAGAACTGACCACCGGCACTGGCGGAACGGTTGTGTTCCAAAATGCGAACATTCACATACTGCACGGATTGTTCGGGCCGAAGATTGAATTGGGACACGGGCGGATCCGGCCGTTTGTGGTGGTGAAAGGCGGGTTCGACAAATTTTTTGTGAACTCGTGCCCGACAACGTTCAGTTGCGTGTCGAGCCAGATTGCGAACCTGCGCGCGAGCAGCGTGAATGGAGTTTTTTATCCGGGCGCGGGATTGGAGGGGCATCTTGGGCCGGTCGGGCTGCGGCTGGAAGCGGGCGACGAGATGTATTTTAATAATGGAACCCACCATAATTTGCGGATGGCGTTTGGACCGTTTATCCGGTTCTAGTTAAGAGACGCGACCGGAATGGATGGAGCGTGCCGCGCGTGCGGCACGCTCCTTTCGTTTTGGGACCCAGCGCGGAAGAACGCGGACTTTACCGCAGAGGCCGCTGAGGGCCGCAGAGATAGCGGAAGAGTCTGGGGGTGACGTTTTTTGGTGGGGGAATTATGATGGTGCGGTTCGTAATTATTCTGACTAGGGAACGGGGAGGCGGCTTTGGCTAAGAATTTGGCGGTGAGGGGGATTGGGTTGGCGGCGGTTTGCGTGATGGTTGCGGGTGGGGCTTGGGGACAGGGGAAGACGCCGAGTCCGGCACTCCTGGTGTTGAGTAAGGAGGAGAGCTTCCTGGCGATTGTGGATCCCGCGACGCTGAAGGTGGTGGGGAAGGTGGACACGGGGGCGCATCCGCATGAGGTGGCCGCGAGCGCGGATGGAAAGATTGCGATTGTCACGAATTATGGAAACGACCATGCGGGAACGACGATGTCGGAGATCGACCTGGTGTCGCAGAGCGAAGTGGGAAAGGTGACGTTTCCGGGCTTGGTGGGGCCGCACGGGATCGAGATTTTGGGAGATAAGGCGTACTTCACGGTGGAAGGAGATAAATCGGTAGGCGTGTTTGATTTTGTGGCCAACAACATTGACCTGCACCTGGTGCTCGGGCAGAAGCGGCCGCACATGCTGGTGTTGACGAAGGATGGGCGGACGATGTGCGTGAGCAACGTCGAGTCGAACACCGTGTCGGTGGAAGAGATGAAGAAAAAGATTACCGACTGGACCGGAACGAACGTCAAGGTGGGCAAGGGGCCGGAGGGGATCGATATTTCGCCAGATGGGAAGGAAGTGTGGGCGGCGAACTCGGGCGATGGGACGGTGTCGATTATTGATTTGGCGTCGAAGAAGGTGACGCAGACGGTGGACGTGAAGACGCAGCACTCGAACCGGCTGAAATTTACGCCGGACGGGAAGCTGGTGCTGATTTCGGATTTAGGCAATGGCGATTTGGTAATTGTGGACGCGGCTTCGCGGAAGGAAGTGAAGCGGCTGAATCTGGGGAAGAGCGCGGAAGGGATTTTGATGCAGCCGGATGGCGTGCGGGCGTTCGTGGCGGTGAGCGGCGACGACAAGGTGGCGGTGGTGGATTTGAAGACGCTGGAAGTGACGACGACGTTTACGACGGGGAAGGATCCGGACGGGATGGCATGGAGGAAGTGAAGAAGTGACTTGTGAATAGTGCCCAGTGACCGCGACCTTCGGAGAAACTGTTTCCTATGGATGGAATTGAACCAACAAGCGTGTACGTGATGTCGGGCATTCTTTACCTATTGCCTCTGATTTTGCTCGTAGTTGTATGGATAAGAGTTGCCCAAGCCGATTCGAACGTGGTGGTCTTTTTGTGGAGAAGACGTTGTATTACGGTCGCCGCGACCTTGGCGACTATCGCAACAATTGCGGCAGTGTGTTTTGACTATTCGTGGTTGTTGCATGGCGGAAGAATGCACGGGATGGTGCCATCCCCAGGGATGTGGCAGACCATTCGACCCTTCTTGCTCTATTCGTTCTTAGGGAGCATTTTGTTGGCGACGATCGGGAAGGGGAAAGGCCGATTCGCAGTTCTTGCTTGGGCGATTGGAATGATGTTTGTAAATGTTGGTGTCGGCTTACTTGCGATGGATTGAGACGGAGCACGCCACGAGTTCGACATATGTTACCACCAACATGAATCCTGCCGCGGTCCCTCCGCTCCGTGGCCGGCGCGCCCAAATGCGGCGCGGAAGAAAAAGCCGGCCACTATGGTCGGGATGACACGTTAACTCGAGACTTGGAAATCCAGAAAGACTCGGATCAAAGTGCGAGTGTTGGAGTCTCGAGGCTGCGGCAGGCGAAATCGAGGACGGCGTGGACGTTTTCGAGTGTGAGGCCTTCGTAGAGGGCGACGATTTCGGAAATGGTTAGACCATCGTCCATATTTTCAAAGACGACCGATACGGGAATGCGCGTGCCGCGGAAGACCCAGGCTCCGCCGAGCTTGCCGGGAACGCTTTCCACCGCTTCGCATTGTGACCAATCGAGGGCCATAAATCGCAGTGTAGGAACGCGACGGTAGACTGTCAATGTTTAAGAATTCCGGAGTGGCCTCGTTGTGGACCATCGGCGGGACATGCCGATCTGAAGATCGGCCACTACAGGGGCGAAGAGCGCGGTGTGGTAGAATGGAGGTTTAACTTCGCTGGATAAAAGCTAGAGGGCGGCGTAAAGCCGCCCTTACATGCGAAACATTAGGGCGGAAGCGGCCCTTTGCAGGGAGAAAGTTGTGGCTGGGATGGCTGAATTTCCATTGATTGAGAATACGAAGTTTGAGGCGGATGACGAGTATATCCCGCAGCCGGTGGTTGAGCCAGGGCCGCCGGTGTGGATGGACGGGAGCTTGCGGATCGGGATTCACACGTCGATTTCGGGGAGCTATCTGAATGCGCTGGAGTCTGCCCACAAGCTGGGGGCGAATGCACTGCAGATTTTTTCGGCTAGCCCGCGGATGTGGCAGACGGCGAATGTGCGGATACCGGCTTCGGATGTGAAGGCGTTTCGCGAGCGGCGGGAAGAGTTGGGGCTGGGGCCGCTGGTGATCCATGCGAATTATCTGATCAACCTGGCGGCTTCGCAGCCGATGCTGCGGACGCGGTCGATCCAGGCGTTTCATGAGGAGTTGGTGCGCGGGCGGGAATTGGGCGCGGACTTTGTGGTGGTGCATCCGGGGTCGCGCGGGGAATCGTCGACGGAGCAGGCAATTGCCACGATTATCGACAGCGTGAAGCAGGCGGCGCGGCGCGTACCGCAGGAGAAGATGCGGATTCTGATTGAGAATACCGCTGGGATGGGAACGGCGGTGGGTTCGCGGCTGGAGGAAGTGGCGGCGATTGTGCGCGGGCTACGGGAAATCAAGGCGGCGGTTTGCCTGGATACGGCGCATCTGTTTGCGGCGGGGTATGACATCAAGAGCGAGAAGGGGCTTGAGCAGACGATTGAAACGATTGACCGGATTATTGGATTGGAAAATGTACCAGTGTTTCATGTGAACGATTCGAAGATTGCACTCGGCGGGCGCGTGGATCGGCACGAGCATATCGGCCACGGGAAGATTGGGGCGGAGGCGTTCACGCGGATTTTGCGGCAGCCGCGGCTGGGGAGTGAGCCCCCGGTGGGATTAGCGGGGCGCGCGTTTTTGCTCGAGACACCGATTGACGATCCAGGAGATGACAGGAAGAACGTGGCGAAGTTGTGGGAATTGGCGGGCGTTGAGGGGCCGGCGGCGGAGAAGGGTTTTTCGATGATGACTTCGGCGATGAAGAAGCAGAAGAAGGAATTTGAGAAGAAGGGGAAGAAGTTTGCGAGTTCGCGGCATTTGCCGGCGGTGAAGAGTAAGAAGAAGAATTAACGCAGAGTTCGCTGAGAACGCAGAGGGCGCTGAGAAGAGTTAAGAGGGAAAGGCGAGAAACTAGAGAACGAGAGGGAACAGCGGGCGTGGGGGACTACAAGCCGCAGGAGATTGAGGCGAAGTGGCAGAAGCGGTGGGCAGAACACCGCGTGTTTGAGACGGAAGCGGACCCGAAGAAACCTAAATACTATGTGCTGGAAATGCTGCCGTACCCTTCGGGGACGATGCACATGGGGCACATGCGCAACTACACGATTGGGGATGTGGTTGCTCGAGTGAAGCGAATGCGCGGGTTCAACGTGCTGCACCCGATGGGGTGGGACGCGTTTGGCCTGCCGGCAGAAAATGCAGCGATCAAGAACAGGACGCATCCGCGGACCTGGACTAACAACAACATTGCGGAATTTCAGAGGACGCTGCGGCGTTTTGGGTTCAGCTATGACTGGCGAAGAGAAATTTCCACCTGCGAGCCGGAGTATTACCGGTGGAACCAGTGGTTTTTCCTGCGGATGCTGGAGCGGGGAATCGCTTACAAGAAAAAGAGCCGGGTGAACTGGTGTCCGAAGTGCTGCACGGTGCTGGCGAACGAGCAGGTGGTGAACGGCGGGTATTGCTGGCGGCATGAAGATACGCGCGTGGAAGCGCGGGAGATCGAGCAGTGGTTTTTGAAAACGACAGCGTACTCAGAACAGTTGCTGGAGGATTTGAAGCAGTTGGAGGGCGGCTGGCCGGATCGCGTGATTGCGATGCAGCGGAATTGGATTGGGAGGTCGATTGGGACGAAGGTTTGGTTTGAGGTGGCGAGTCAACAGTCGACAGCCGACAGTCAACAGTGGAAGAGTGAAGAGAAGAAACCCCAAGACCCAGGTGCAACGGCGGCACCTGGGGCACCCGGGGAGAAGATTGAGATTTTTACTACGCGGATTGACACGATTTATGGGGCCAGCGCGATTGTGCTGGCGCCGAATCATCCGCTGGTGGCGGGGTTGATTGCGGGGACTCCGGGACAGGCTGCTGCGGAGAAGAAATTGGCGGAGATGAAGACTTCTTCGGTGAAGACCGAGGATATCGCTACCGCGGAGAAGGATGGATTTTTTACGGGGCGGTATGCGGTGAATCCGTTTAACGGGGAGAAAGTCCCGATTTGGGTGGGGAATTTTGTGCTGCTGGAGTATGGGACCGGGGCGATTATGGCGGTGCCGGCGCATGATGAGCGGGACTTTGAATTTGCGAGTAAGTTTGGGTTGCCGATTCCCGTCGTGGTTCAAAGAGAAGAGAAGAGGAAGGATAACGCAGAGACGCAGAGAACGCAGAGTTCGGAGGAGAAGAAAGAGGGGCCGTTCACGGAATATGGTGTGAGTGTGAACTCGGGCAAATATTCGGGGCTGAAGAGTGAGGATGCGATTGAGCGGATGGCTTCGGATGCGGAGGCGAAGGGATTTGGGAAGAAGGAGACGATTTTCCGGCTGAGGGATTGGGGAATTTCGCGTCAGAGGTATTGGGGGACGCCGATCCCGGTGATTTATTGCGAGAAGGATGGGATGGTGCCGGTGCCGGATAAAGACTTGCCGGTGTTGCTGCCGGCGAATCCACAATTGACGGGCGAGGGCGAATCGCCGCTGGCGACCGATCCTGAATTCGTGAATGTGAAGTGCCCGAAGTGCGGCGGGCCGGCGCGGCGCGAGTCCGACACGATGGATACCTTTGTGGATTCGTCGTGGTATTTCTACCGGTATTGCGATCCCCACAACGACAAGGCGCCGTTTGATCCGGCGAAGGCGGCGTATTGGTTTCCGATCGACCAGTACATTGGTGGGATCACGCACGCGATTCTGCACCTGCTGTATTCGCGGTTCTGGTGCAAGGTGATGCGGGATTTGGGATTGGTGAAGCACAGCGAGCCGATTGCGCGGCTGTTCACGCAGGGGATGGTGCAAAAGGGCGGAGTGGCGATGTCGAAATCGCGCGGCAACGTGGTGGGCGCGGAAGAGATGGCGGAGAAGTATGGGGCGGATACGGGAAGGCTGTACACGTTGTTTGCGGCGCCGCCGGAGAAGGATTTGGAGTGGAGCGAGGAGAGTATTGAGGGGGCGTGGAGATTTTTGAATCGGGTGTATCGGATGGTGGAGAGGAGAGCCGTTAGCCTACAGTCGACAGTCGACAGCCAAGAGAAGCAAGAAAAATCTAACGCAGAGGCGCAGAGTTCGCTGAGGAGCGCAGAGGAGGAAAGAAGAGCTACGGAGAAGGAGAAGGCGCTGCTGCGGAAGGCGCATCAGGCTTTGCAACGGGTGACGCAGGATTTTGAGGGGCGGTGGCATTTTAATTCGGCGATTGCGCAGGTTATGGAGTTGGTGAATGCGATTTACGCGGCGGAGCCGTTGGATGACGGTGTGCGGCCGGCGGCGCAGAGGGAAGTGCTGGAGTTGGTGACTTTGATGCTGGCGCCGATGACGCCGCACCTGGCGGAAGAGTTGTGGGAGATGCTGGGGCACAAGGACGGGCTGTGGACGGTGGGATGGCCTGCGATTAATGAGGAACTGGCAAAAGAGGACGAGGTGGAAATTCCGGTGCAGGTGAATGGGAAGGTGCGGGGTCGCGTGAAGGTGGCGGCTGGGGCCGGACAGGAAGAAGTGATGAAGAGGGCGCAGGAGGATGCAGGAGTGGCGGGGCATCTAAACGGGAAAGCGATCCGGAAAGTGATTTTTGTGGCGGATAAGCTTTTGAATGTTGTGGTGGGTTAAGCAAAGAGAAAGACTTAACACAGAGGGCACAGAGGAAGAGCACGGAGTACCCAGAGAAGACGGGAAAAACCCGCACCCTGAACGGCGCCCATTCGGCTTCGCTCAGGGCAGGCAGGGTGCGGCACCCAGCGAAGAAGGCGGCGTAAAGCCGTCCCTACGGGAGGTGGGAATGGAAGGATCTACGAAGATGGCGCAAAGCAATCCACAGGCAATTTTGAAGACGGAGCGGGGCGGGATTGTGGTCCTGGATTTTGGGGGGCAGTATACGCAGCTGATTGCGCGGCGGGTGCGCGAGCAGCAGGTGTTTTCCGCGGTTTTGCCTTGCACCAGTTCGGTGGACGAGATTCGGAAGCTGGAGCCGGCAGGGATTATTTTGTCGGGCGGGCCCAGCTCGGTTTACGACAAGGATGCGCCGGTGTGCGACCCGGCGGTGCTTGCACAGGGAATTCCGGTGCTGGGAATTTGTTACGGCATGCAGTGGATGGCGAAGAACCTGGGCGGGAAAGTGGAGCCGGTGCAGCGGCGGGAATACGGGCCGGCGCAGTTCAACCTGGAAAAAGCGGAGAGCCATATCCTGGGCGGGCTTCCGGAGACGCTGAAGATCTGGGCGAGCCACGGGGACAACGTGCTGGAGCTGCCGCCGGGATTTCACCTGACGGGGAAGACGGCGAACGCGATTGCGTCGGCGGAAGACCAGAAGCGGAAAATGTACGCGGTGCAGTTTCACCCGGAAGTGAATCACACGGACCGCGGAACGGAGATTCTGCGAAATTTTCTTTTCCGCGTGTGCAAGGCGGAGCCGAAGTGGAGCGGGAAGGCGTTCATTGAAGAGACGGTGGAGGCGATCCGGCAGAAGGTGGGAACGCACCACGCGATTTGCGGATTAAGCGGCGGAGTGGACTCGACGGTGGCGGCGGTGCTGGTGCATCGCGCGATGGGCGAGCGGCTGACGAACATTTTCGTGAACACGGGGCTGCTGCGGAAGAACGAGTTTGCGCACACGCTGGAGATGTATCGCGAGCGGCTGGGGCTGCGGGTGATTGGCGTGGACGCTTCGGAGCATTTTCTGGCGAAGCTGGAGGGCGTGAGCGATCCGGAGCAGAAGCGGAAGATCATCGGGCGCGAGTTCATTACAATCTTTGCGGCGGAGGCGGAGAAGCTGCAGAAAAGCGCGGCGGGCGCTATCAAGGTTCTGGTACAGGGAACGTTGTATCCGGATGTGATCGAGTCGGTATCGGTGAAGGGGCCATCGGCAACAATCAAGACGCATCACAATGTGGGCGGGTTGCCGGAGAACATGCCGTTTGCGCTGGTGGAGCCGCTGCGGGATTTGTTCAAGGATGAAGTGCGTCGGATCGGTAAAGATCTGGGATTGCCGGAAGAGATTCTGGTGAAGCATCCGTTCCCCGGGCCAGGGCTGGCGGTGCGTCTGCTGGGCGCGATTACGAAGAAGGATCTGGAGACGTTGCGCGAGGCGGATGCGATTGTGGTGGAAGAGATTCGTCGGGCGGGGCTTTATGAGAAAGTTTGGCAGGCGTTTGCGGTGCTGCTGCCGGTGCGCAGCGTGGGCGTGATGGGGGATGGAAGGACTTACGGGTTGACGGTGGCGGTGCGGGTGGTGCAGTCGGATGACGCGATGACGGCGGACTGGGTGAGACTGCCGGGGGAAGTGCTGGAGCGGATGTCGACGCGGATCGTGAACGAGGTGCCGGGAGTGACGCGGGTGGTGTACGACGTGAGCAGCAAGCCGCCGAGCACGATTGAGTGGGAGTGAAGAGAAGAAAGTAATCGACAAGTTTTGGAAATTGGTGGCGAAGAGGAAAAGGCTTACACGGAGGAAGAGGGCAGAGGACGCGGAACTCGCTGAGAAGATCAGAGGTGAAATGAAAAAGCCGCTCGGGCACAGGGGAAGAGCGGCTTTTTCAAGTACGGGTTGTATCTACGCGGGCGCGGGGTCGATCGCGTAACGACTACCGATTGGCCATTTTTTGGGCCATATACAGGAGCAGTTTGCGATCTTCCTCGTCGGCTTTACTCAGCAAGCGGCGGAGCTTGTTGAGATAGCGCGCCTCTTTTCCAGCACTGCCCCAAGCGATATCGTCGGACGACTTGCGCTTGGGAAGGTTCGGAAGTTGAGGCGGCTCTTCGCCGTCGTAGAAGAGTTGATAAAGTGGGCATTCGAGAGCGCGCGCCAGTTTTTCCAATGTCTCGATGGCCGGGACCGTGTGGCCATTCTCGACGCGGGAAATATAACAACGCAGGAGGCCGGTGCGCTTCTCGATATCACCCTGGGAGAGTTTCTTTTCCTCGCGCAGAGCGCGAAGACGATCACCGATAATCATGGGTTGAGTATTCCATAGATAGTCAAGGGTAGCAAGTCGAAACTAGTGGAAAGCTGTGGAATTGGCGGGGCTATACGGTTAGGCCCGAGTGGACAAAGGAAGTAAATTAGCGTAACCAAAGAACTATGGCACGCGTCCCAAAACCAGTGGCTCTGGCACTGACAGGACTGGGAAGGCCCAGGACGGCGGAGGGAGGGATCTCCGCGCGTGTGGAAGAGGACCGGGAACTGGTCCGGCGCGCGCAAAAGGAAGATAAGGAAGCCTTTGAGGAGCTGGTCAGGAGGCACCAAAACCGGGTATTCGCGGTGGCGGGAGGCATCCTGAGGAACCGGGAAGACGTCGAAGACATAGCCCAACAGGTGTTCCTGAAGGCTTACTTTTCGATAAAACGGTTCGATCAAAGGGCGGCGTTCAGCACCTGGCTGTATAAGATAACGGTGAATGAATGCTGGGACTTGCTGAGGAAAAAGAAGGTGCGGCCGCTGGTGTTTGAGGCGGAGTTGAGCGAGGAGCAGTCACAGGTTTATCAGGCTTCGTCGGAGCAGTCGGACGGGCGGCCGGATGTGGGAGAGCGGCTGGCGGCGCGGGAGCAGGTGGAGGATTTGATGAGCTGCCTGGACGAGCGCGACCGCACGATGCTGGTGCTGAAGGAAGTGCAGGGATTTTCGGTCGAAGAGATTGCGGAGCTGATGGAGATCAATGGGAACACGGTGAAGGTGAGGCTGTTCCGGGCTCGGCAGCGGATTACGGAGCGGATGCGACGAAGGCGGGGAGCAGCGGGAAGATAGGCGGAGATTTCGGGCCCAGGAGAACAGGAATCGAGAGAAAAAGAGGTAAGCAAAGAATGGGGAACCTTTTGAATCGGGAAGAAGCGAATTGCCGGCGTTTTCTAGATGCGTTGGAGGAACTGCCGGTGAGTGCCAACACGCGGCGGAGCGCTGAGGAATGGCTGGCCGAGCTGCCTGAGGCGGAGGAAGAACACGCGGGCAGTTGCGAGGCTTGCAGGACGGCGCTGGAGCAGTTCGCGGAAACGCGGAATGCACTTTCTGGAATCACGGTGCAGGCACCGGGGCCGTGGTTTGCGGCGCGGGTGATGGCGGCAATCGGCGCGCGGGAAAGAGAAGAAGAAGCGCGGGACGGCGTGTGGATCAGCGTGCGGCGGCTGGCGCCGCGGCTGGTGGCGTTGAGTGCGCTGCTGCTGATGCTGGGCGGAAGCTGGGTGCTGGAGCTGCAGAAAACGGAAGGAATCAACGCAGAGCGCCGAGGCGGCGATCTGGTGTTCGATTCGTCGATTGCGCCGACGTGGTATGACGATGGACTGGGCATGACGAGCGAGGTTCGGCCATGAACCCGGATATCCGCAAGAAGGCGGCAATTTGGCTGGCGCTAGTGTTTATCTTGGGAACGGCGACGGGCGGCGTGTTTGGGTACAGCTTGGCGCGGCGGAGTTATGCGGCGACGCGGACGGTGGCGCCGTCGGAGGCGGAACGGCGGGCGAAGAAGCTGGCGGAGATGACACAGGCGATTGGGCTGACATCGGAGCAGGCGCAGAAGGCGGACGGGATCATCAAAGAGGCACAGACGGAGATCCGGGGGATTCGCGACAAGAGCGACGCGGATGTCGATGTGGTGCGGATGAGGACGCGCGATGAGATGCGGTCGTATCTGACAGCGGAACAGAAGCCGAAATTTGAGCAGTATGTGCAGAAGTTGGATGAAGAGAGAAAGAAGCAGAAAGAGGCGCAGCAGGGAAGCAGGTAGCCGCAGGAGAGCAGAAAAGGCTTAACACAGAGGGCTCAGAGGACGAGCACAGAGATCACAGAGAAAGAGAGAACCAAGAGGGGCGGCGTAAAGCCGCCCCTACGTTTTAGTGGTCGAGGTAGAAGCCGTCGCGGGTTTGGACTTGCAGGTCCTTTTGTTTAACGACTAGATGGAGCTTGTGATAGCCGACGGTGGCGTCGGCCTTCTCGGGAGAGTAGCCGAGAATATATTGGTTGCGGAGTTCTTCGTCGAGGTCCGCATAGATTTTGTCGAGAGTCTCTTTCTTGGAGACTTCATAGAAACGGCCGCCGGAAGTTTTAGCGATTTGCTCCAGAACTTTTTTGCCGTCGGGACGTGATTCCTCGGTGCGGCGAGGATAGCCGCCGCCCCTTCCGCCACCACCCATTCCACCGCCGCCAATGTGCGGCCCGCCGAAACCTCCGCGATTGTCGCGGCCTTCCTCCTTGTCAGCAAAGAGAATGCAATAAATCAGGGTGTCAGCCCGCTGCGCCGATTCGAGGGCTTCGGCGAGAGATTCCTTGCTGCCGCGGTCGACGCCGTCGGTAAGGATAACGAGGGCTTTGCGGCCCCGTTGCTTTTTCATCAGTTCGTCGGCGGCGAGGTAAATGGAATCGTAGAGGAGTGTGCCGCCGCCGTGACCGTGACCGTGCGAGCCTCGGCCGCTTCCGCCGCCATTGCCACCGTTACCGGAGGAGCCTCCGCTGGTGCTGGACTGGGAGAATTGCGGCGAATGAATTTGATCGATGGCGGCGAGGAGTTTTTCGCGAGAGGGGGTGAGGTCCTGAAGGAGTTCGACTTCGTGATCGAAATGGATGAGGAAGGCTTTGTCCTTGCCATCGCGAAGGACGTGATCGAAGAAGGAGCGGCTGGCGGTGCGTTCCTGGTCGAGGACGCGGCGCTGGCTGAGACTGGTGTCAACGAGCAAGCCGAGGGTGAGAGGGAGGTCGGACTCTTTGGCGAAATAGGTGATGGATTGGGGCTTGCCGTCCTGTTCGAGGGTGAAGTCGTCTTTGGAAAGATTGCGGACGAGGTTACCGTGTTTGTTGCGGACGGTGGCGAGGAGATTGACGGCCGAAACGCTGAGAGCGATGGGAGGGGCTTGCTGGGTGAAGAGGGGGAGCGCGGAGAGGAGGAGAAGAAGCATAGTTGGAAAGAGTTTTCGCAAGATGTGAAGCCTTGCCTTTCCGCAGATTTCTAGACAGGTGCTAGGGATTATTCCCGGCAGAAGCGGGAAAAGTTCCCGGAGGCTGGCGATGAGGTGGCGCTTCAAAGCGCCCGCCCCGCAAAATCATCCGGGACGCAAAATCCGCGCCTCGGAAGGCGGCCGCTACAAAGGCAGGAGAAACCCAAGAGCACAGCCCGTTCGACTTTGCTCAGGGCAGGCAGGAATGGCTGTGCCACCGGTGGCCGATACAGGGTTGGGGATTTGGTATGCTACGGCGCATGAAACGGACATTTTTGATTGATACGGATACGGCTTCGGACGATGCGGTGGCGTTGATCATGGCGCTGCGATCACCGGAGGTTGAGGTTGTGGGGATTACGACGGTGGCGGGGAATGTGGAGGTACGGCAGGCGAGCCGCAACGCGCTGTATACGGCGGAGCTTTGCGGATCGAGCGTGCCGGTGTTTACGGGTGCGGAGAAACCGCTGACACGCGCGCATTGGAGTGCGGACTGGTTTCACGGGCGCGACGGATTGGGGGATCACGGGTATCCCGCGCCGCGGCGGGCGCCGGAAAAAATGGGCGCGGCGGAGGCGATCGTCGAGTTGATCGAACGGCATCCGGGAATCGTGATGGTAACGCTGGGGCCGCTGACGAATGTGGCGCTGGCACTCGAGAAGAACCCGGAGATTGCGACGAAGGTGAGCCGATGCGTGGTGATGGGAGGCGCGCCGTGTTGCGAAGGGAATGTGACGCCGGCGGCGGAGTACAACATATGGTGCGATCCGGAGGCGGCGCGGATTGTGGCGAGAAGTGGAATGCCTGTGGAGATGGTGGGTTGGCATTTGTGCCGCGGGGATGCGGTGCTGAACTTGAAGGAGATTGAGAAGGTGATGGGATTTGGAACGGCGGTGGCCAGGTTTGCGATTGAGTGCAACAGCCGGGCGCAGGAAGCGTTTCACGTGCAGACGGGCGAGCACGGGATCTCGCTGCCGGACCCGGTGGCAATGGCGGTGGCGCTGGATGCGTCGATTGCGACCTCGCAGTCGGAGCATTTTTGGGATGTGGAGACGGAGAGCGAGTTGACGCAGGGGATGACGGTGGTGGACCGGTTGAATGTGGCGGGGGATGAGCGGAATCGAGAGGTGTGGGCGGCGCAAATTGCGGGCGGACGGAAGGGGAAGATTATTTGGACGATTGATAATGGGCGGTGGAAGCAAGCGTTGTACGCGAGGTTGAGGTAAAGGAAATAGTGGAGGTAAAGGGAGAAGAGCGGCCCGCTCAGCGCGGGCGCGTGGTGAGGCCGGCTTGCTTCCAGAGCTTTTCCCAGTGCCAGACGCCGGGAGTTTTGTGGAGGACGCGGTAGCCGACCTGGTGGGCCAGCATCAAAATCTGACCGCGATGATGCGCCTCGTGCGAGAACATGTATGCGAACATGGTGCCGCCGGCGGGCCACGTTTGCGTCCAACTGCCGCGAGAGAACTCTGCGACACGGCGATGCGGAGCGGCCGAGAGAGCATCCGTCAACATGCGCAGGCACTGCGCGGCGCTTTTCCTGTGCGCGGCGGCAGCCTGCTTCATGGTGCAGCGGTCGGGATTGAGTGGCGGCGGACACTTCAGATGGGACGCGGAATTCTTCAGCCACACAAGACGGCTGTTGTGCAGATGCGCGAAGATGGCCGCGATGGTCCGGCCACCGCCTTTTTGACCCGGCGGCTGGGCGCGCCACGCGCGAGGGTCGAGATTTGAGAGGATGAGCTGGTTCATTGCGTCGTTGCTCGCGTAGGTTTCGAGCAGGGAATCGCGAATCTCGGCAAGCGCCGCGTGGGATTGGAGTGCCATGGAAGCTCCGCCAATTTGCCGGGATTTCCGATTTGGAGGCCTGGCTCGCGCATCCTAATGCTCCTTCAACCCTCGACGCAATAGGTTTGTGACTGGGGCAGTTCCCATCGAGACTGCTGGGTTCTGAAAGAAAATGGCCGGTCCGTGGAGACCGGCCACTTTTATTTCTTGTAGAAGAAGAATTACTTGGCGCTTTTGTTTTTGGGGGAGGCTTTTTGCAGCGTGGCCAGCAGTGTTTTTGCGCTTGGCGGCACGGGCATGGCGTGTTTGAAGACGATGTCTTTGGCGCTGACTTCCTTGCCGTAGAGTTTTTTGTTGGCGCTGTTGTCGGCGCGGAGCGTGGAGCCTTCGAGGGAGATGCCTGCAAAGAGGCCGCGGGCGCGCGAGTAGGAAAGAATTTCGGCGCGCAAGGCGACGTCGCTTTCGGCGGAAGCGGTGCGGCCAACGGGGCCGGCGGCGGCGGTGGCGTCGCCGCCAAGCTTGACCTTGCTGCTGAGCATGCTGGTAGCGGAGCGGGGGCTCATGAGCAGCAGAACGAAATCGGTGGCGTTGCCGCCGAGTTGCAAACCGGCGCTGCCGCCTTCAAGGGCCATCATTGTGGGGGCGCCCCATGGTCCGTGGAATGTGCTGCCGCCGCGGCAGGTCATGACGCCGCGGCCGTAGCTGCCGCCGATGCCGATGGCGAATTTGAGCACGGAAGGAAGAATGACGACGCAGTCAGCCTTGTCGAGGACGCTCTGGGGAATGCTGTCGGGTGCGTCGAGAATTTCCTTCATGACTTTGCCGGCGTTTTCGACGCGATCTTCTTCCTTGTCCTGGGCTACTGCCGGAAGCGCCAGCAGCGCCAGCAGGGAGAGCAACGGAATACACAGCCAGATTTTTTTCATAAATCCTCCTTAGATGTACGGGCCGCTCAAACAAAGTTCAAGCAAGGGTGCGCTGAAAACGCGAGAGGAGCTTGCGTTCGATGGGCGCCAGCGCGTGGGGTCCGAGTTCCATTCATATCATTGGATGGAATGACAGTCAAAAAAGATGATAAAAAAAGCGAGGAGTTCAAGGTTGGAGCGAGGCTGCATAGGCGGCGATGTCGATGATGTCGTACAGGGAGAGATTGGCGACGACGGGTTTCATCTGTTGTGAGTTGGCGCCGGTACGGGCGCCGCCTTTCATGTCGTAGAGCTGGCGGACGGTGTAGCTGGGGGAACGCCCGGCGATGGAGGGGACATTCTTGAGGCCCCGGAGATTTGGCCCGTGGCAGGTGGCGCAGGGAATGGTTTGGCCGTTGGCGCCGCCGGTGGCGACGAGGACGCGGCCGCGCTTGAGGCTGCCGGGAGGAACGTAGGCGATGAAACCGGAAGTGTCGTCGCGGAGTTCGGTGCGTTCGAGATTTTCCGGGATTTCGATGATGCGATCGCCGATGGATTCCATTTCGTGGGGCGTGGAGACGACCAGCATCCAGCCGGCGACGTGAGTTTTGGGAACGAACTTGGCCTCGATGACGCGGATCCATGGCTTGGGCTTCAGGGCGGAGAAGTATGCGGCGGCGGCCTGGATTTCCGCGTCGGTGGCTTTGGCTCCAACGGACACCATGTTGCTGACGGGCTTCAGATCGGGATCGGAACTTTTGCGCGCGCCACTTTTGAAGTCGGCGAGTTGCTGGATGATGTAGGCAGCTGGAAGGCCGGCGAGGCTGGAATTTTCCGGGCGGCCCTGGCCGCTGGGGAGATGGCAGTAAGCGCAGGCGTAGACTTCGGCGGATCTGCCGTAGGCGACGATGCCGGGCATGGTTGGGTGAGCGGAGGGATGCCAGTCGACGGCGTTGAATAAATCTTGAATCTGCGAAGCGGTGAAGGTGAGTTTGCTGCCGGGAATGTGAAGCGGCGCGTTGTCGTTGGGTTTTGGGGATGCGCCGGGAGGAGGGGCGGGCGGATTGACGGCGTAAGCCCAGTAGGGAGGTGGCTCGGCGAGCGGCTGCGAAATTGTGGAGGGAGATTGGCTGGACGATGCAAGAGCCAGAAGAAATGCTCCGGTGATGAAAGTCAGGGCGATTAACTGGAGTTTGCGTCGATTCACTTGCGGACCTTTTTCTGATGGATGATGGCTTAGACGCGTACGACGGTTAATCAGCGACTTTGAGCGCCACCGATGAGAGTGACCGCGATGACGCATGGATCGGAGGAGCGATTGTGCCAGGCGTGACGCGTGCCGTTCTGGACGACACAGTCGCCGGGTTTGAGGAGGAGTTCGGCGCCGTCGTCGAGTTCGAGATAGACCTCGCCGGAAAGGACGACGTCGAAGTCCACGGTGTCGGTGGTATGCATGCCCGGGTGCATGGGCTCGAGGACTTCCACCATGCCGGGAAGTTTGGATTGGATTTCGGCGAAGGCGGCGGGGAGATCGGTTTGCTGGGCGACGGCTTGCGTGCCGGGAGGGATGGTGAAAAAGCCGAAACGAAAACCGCCCGCGGGAGGGAAATAACGGGGATGTGGGGGAGGCGTGCCATCGCTTGGGAGAGACTGGGGAGAATCCGCGCCCCAGAGACGATGGAATTCGAACCCGGGGAGCAGGGAGAGCGTGATGGGCGGGACGGCGGCGTCTTTGGCGAAGACGGATTTGCCGGAGGAGTTGCGGGCGGTGACGACGCAGCGAATGTTCATGGGAGCCTCGTGGGTTGGTGAAGAGCGCGGTGATTGTACGTTTTCGGAATTGATTCGGGAAGTGCAGAAGAGGGCGGAAAAGGGATTCCGGAGACGCAGAGACCGCAGAGTGTGCGCAGAGAAGAGGGCTAGACGGGAAGGGATTCGACCAGGGGCTTGGGCTTTGAGAGGCGCTTGGGAAGCGGGGCGTTTTTGAGGGACTCGCCGACCTGGCCTACCACGCTTTCGCGGGAGAAGGGTTTTTGGAGGAAGAAGGCGTCCTGGAGGAAATCGTCGTCGGGTGCGGATTTTTCGAGGTATCCGGTCATGTAGACGATTTTGAGGTGCGGGAGCAAAGTCTTGAGGCGCTTGGCGAGAGCTGGGCCGCGCATTTTGGGCATGACGATGTCGGTGAGCACGACGTGGACGGACTTGCCAAAACGCTGGGCGATTTCGAGGGCTTCGGCACCGTCTTCGGCGGTGAGGACACTGTATCCGGCGGCTTTGAGGAATTCGCAGGCGAGTTCGCGGACTTCGCGTTCGTCCTCGACGACGAGCACGGTTTTGCGGCCGACGATGGTTTCGCGGACTTCAGGAATCTCTGGAGCCGTTTTAAGCTGTTCGAAGGTTTGTGGCAGATAAACCTTGAAGCGGGCGCCGCTGCCGGGGGTTGAGTCGACGTGGATGAAGCCGCCACTCTGCTTAACGATGCCGTAGACGGTGGCGAGGCCGAGGCCGGTGCCCTTGCCGGGTTCCTTGGTGGTGAAAAACGGCTCAAAGATGCGGGTCTTGGTGGCCACGTCCATGCCATGCCCGGTGTCGGAAACGGTGATGATCACGTAGTCTCCGCGCTCAACGGAAGAATGAAAATGCGCGTTGGCTTGATCGACCATGAGGTTTTGCGTTTCGATGGTGAGCTTGCCGCCGAGAGGCATGGCGTCGCTGGCGTTGACGGTGAGATTGAGGAGGACCTGCTCGAGCTGGCTGGGGTCGGCTTTGATGCGGCCGAGAGAATCGCCGAGGCAGAGACTGAATTCGATGTCTTCGCGAACCAGGCGGCGGAGGAGCTTGCCCATATCGGCAATGAGTTCGTTGAGGTCGAGGACCTTTGGTTGAAGAACCTGCATGCGGCTGAAGGCGAGCATCTGGCGGGTGAGGGAAGCGGCGCGGTCTGACGTTTTGCGGATCTGCTGGCAACTGCGGTAAAGGGCGTCTTCTGGCTGCAAGCGGTCGAGAAGCAGATCGCTGTGGCCGCGGATTACGGTGAGCAGGTTGTTGAAGTCGTGGGCGACGCCGCCAGCCATGCGGCCGAGGGCTTCCATCTTTTGAGACTGGCGGAGCTGGCCTTCGAGCTGTCCGCGCTGCGTTTCGTTTCGTTCCAAAGTGTCGCGCATCCCGTCAAAAGCGCGAGTTAACTCCGACAATTCATCGTGGCCGCTGGCTTCGAGGGGATATTCCATGTCTCCGCGCTCGAGTGCGTGGACGCCTTTGACGAGGGAAGCGAGGGGGCGCGTGACGGTGTCGGAGATCACGAAGATGAGCAAGGCGCCTGCGATGATGGCCATGAGGCCCAGGCCGAGAAGGAGACGATTGAGGCGCTGAAGATAGGCATCGGCTTCGCGGTGGGACTTCAGAATGATAATGTCCGCCGCGGGTTGCAGGCCCGGGGCGAGTTCGACGGCGTTGGCGTGATAACGCTCGTTGCCCAGAGCCAGTTCGGTGGGAACAAATTCGTGAGGAAAGCCCCGGGAGAATTCCGCTTCTTTAAGCAGGGGAAGCGTGCTGACGGCAACTTTGCCGGCTTCGCGGAAGATGATGTCACTGGAGGTGATGCGCGCGAGATCCGCGGCAGAGCGTTCACTGATCAGCCGGCCGACGACGACAAAGCCGAGGAGATTTTTGCGGGAGTTGGTGTCGTAAAAAGGTTGAAGAACAACCTGAAAGAGGCTTGTGCCGCTGAACCACCAGCTGGAACTTTCCCCTCGGGTAATGGAGCGCGAAACCATTTCCTGGACGGCGGCGGGGGTGAGGGAAGAAGTGGAGGAGTGGAGGGCGACGACTTTGGCGTTCTTGTTGGCGAGAACGAAGAGGTTGCAGTCGTCGGATTGCCAGGGGTCTTCGCTGGCGTCCCGGATGGCGGTGGGGTCGCCGTTGCGCATGTAGGCGAGAGAGGCGAGCAAGTCGGCTTTGCGGCTGAGGGAGGTTTTCTGTTGGCGATGGACGGCCTGAACGGTGAGGGTGGCGTTTTGTGAGTCGAGTTCGATCTGGTGTTCGACCTGAGCTTGCGCGTTGCGGCGAACGACGAGAAGGGTGAGGCTGGTGAGCGCGGCGGTGAGAAAGATGAAGGAAAAGAGGAGCTTGGTGCGGAGGCGCAAGGTGCCTGTGCTGTGACGCAGAAGGTCTGCGACAGAGAGACCGGGGAGGTGCCGGGCGCGGAACTCAGTATACGTCACAGGGCGAGTAGAGTAAGGAAAGCGGCGGCTAGTACAAATGGGACAGAGGTACTGTTTTCACGGTACGAGGAGTAACTAGTGAATGGGATAGTAATCATGCAAGTGATTGATGCAGAGGGAGTTGCGGTGCTTACAGAATTTGAACTTTCGAACTAGTTAACGTCAGAACTCCGGGAAGCGCCAGGGTCTTTTCGATTTGGACAGCTTGCAATTTTGTTGGATCGAGATTCAGGAGACGGAGAATTGTGGGTGCGAGCTGGGTGGTTTGCACGGCTGCGCCAATGTAAATGGAATCGGGTGAGGGAACGGGGACAAACGCCGCAACGAATTGTGGAATGAGCGATCAGCAGGCTGCGAGAGAGGGCGGGTGAAAATCGCAACTGCGGCGGAACCAGAACGTGGTGAAGGCAAGCGGGGCGAGTCTTATGAAATACTTGCGCAGGTGGACAAGAGCGCGATTTTGAAATTGGGCGAAGCGGCCGGCTTCGCGCGACATGAAGAGGACTTCGAGACAACGCGGGTATCGGGAGATCTCGTAGCGGCGAAGAGCGCGGCGGAGATTGGAGTGATTCTGGAGACAGGCGGCGAGGACGACGGCGTCTTCGATGGCCAGACAGGCGCCCTGACCGAAATTGGGGCTGATGGGATGAGCAGCGTCGCCGAGGATGGCAACGCGACCGACAACCCAGGGAAGGGTTGCCATGCGGTCCTGAACTTTTGTGCAGATCGCGCTTTCGGCGTTTTCGATGAGTTCCGGGACGGGAGCGTGCCAGCCGGAAAAGAGTTTGCGCAAGGCATCGCCTTCGGGCATATCGGGAGGACGCAAGGAGTTGTTGGCAGCGGCGTACCAGTGGATGCGCCCGGGGCCGAGGCGCAAGATGCCGAAGCGCCGGCCGTGGCCGTAGGATTCGGAAAAGTCGCCGTCCTGCTCGAGGCCGAGGTGGCGAGCCTCGCCTTCCGATTTGATGTGGGTCATGCCGCGCCAGATGCTGTAAGGCCGATTGGTGAGTCTGCTTTTGAGGCCGAGGGATCTGCGAACGGCGGAATGAATGCCATCACATGCGACGACGAGATCGGCTTCGGCAGAAGCGCCATTTTCAAAGTGAAGAAGCACGGAGTTGGGGCGCTGTTCGAGTTGCGAAAAGGTGTGGTTGAGGTGGATGGAGCGGGGAGACACGGCATCGGCGAGGGCGGCTTGCAATTCGGCGCGATGAACGGCGATGCCGCTGCAATCGGCGACAGAGAGGGGGAGAGTTTTTATTTCGTCGCCGCTCGCGTCTTTCATGACGAGCCGGCGGAGAGAGCGGCTGCGGGCCTGCAGCCGGGAAAGGATGCTCGGGTCAATCTGATTGAGGGACCTGACGGCGTTCGGCCAGAGGCTCATGCCGGAGCCTACTTCTTTCAATTCGGATGCGCGCTCATAAACGTCAACATCAAAGCCGACTTTACGCAGGGCGATGGCGGTGGTGAGTCCGCCGATGCCGCCGCCAATGATTGCCGCACGTTTCACAATTGCCCCCAATCAATGAGACCCAAGATCAATTTAGAGTAAAGCGTAGACGACAATTTCAGGAATTGCGTCTTAGTTCGTTTGATGCGCCTTGCCCCTGCCCAGTTCGGGTGGAGCGGCCAGTTGTTGGAAAAAGCATAGGGCAGGGGAGAGTTTGAGTTGTCAGGGAGAAGTCTTTTCAAGGCAAACAAATTGTTCTGGAAATCCGCGGACCAACTGTCCGGAAGGACGGGTTGGGAGATTGATACGAAGAAGGATAGGAGCTTTGAGTGATGGCCCAGGAAATTGCTGACGGTGCGGATGGCCCAGACGAGTCAGGCAGGGCGCCATTTTGTAATGCGTTTAACGGCACTCGAGGGGTGACGAGCTACATATGAGAAGTGTTCAATACTGCACAGATGGCTGATACTTGGTGTCTTAAACTGCGTTCACGGAGCTTCCGGGAAAATGTGCCAGCGCTTAGCCAGCATGACAAGTTCGAGTGCTGCAGGCCAGGGCGAGTGTTGCACTTCAGGAGCACCCAATGAAAACACACTTAATCATTTGCAACGAAGCGGATTACTTGCAGGCTCATCTGACGTTTATCGTGAGCAAGCGTCGCCCGGGGAATCCGGTTTTTCATGACATCAAAGAACGGGTAACCTCGCTGTTGAAAAAAGGGATCATGGCGGCGATTGCTGATCTGACGTCACGATCGATTTCCCTGCGCGGCTTTCGCGCGACGGACACGGCGCAGCGATTCGAGGCGAGGCCCGAACGGGGCAATCCATCCCTAAAGTGAGCTGCCCGTCGTGATGAGCATCAACTGAGTGCTTTCTTCTCTCGACCTCTGATCCATCGCAAAATCGGAAGCCGACGCAATCGCCGGTTCATGGATGCTTGTTGGCGCTTGCTCTGCGGTGGCGATTTGTGCGGGCTCGCGTCTAAGGTTGCAGGGAGGCGATATGAATACAGGAGGAGTGCGGCTTTTGGTTGCGGTGGGAGTGCTGGCGATGATGGCCATGACGTTGAGTGCCAGCGGGGCTGCAGGAGAGGCTGCCGGGGAGTATGCCAAGCACTTTGAGGCGTTGCGGAAGCTTTCGATTGCGGTGGCGCAGGCGATGCCGGCGAAGGAGTATGGGTTCCGGCCGCATCCCGAATCGATGGATTTCGGGGCCTTGATTTCACATATTGCGACGACCAATTACCAGTTTTGCGCGGGGCTGAAGGACAGCAATCCGCCGGCGCTACCAACTCCCACGGAGAAGGACGCCGTGGTGAAATTTCTGGCGGAGTCGTTTGAGTATTGCGGGGCGGTGATTCCCAAATTGGCGGAAGAGCAGTTGAGCAAGGTGCACGATTCTCCGGACGGGCATTTGCCGGGGCGGGAGATTCTGCTTGCGATGTATGTGCATGTGGCGCATCACCGGGGGCAAGCGGAGATTTATTTGCGCGACAAGGGAATTAAGCCGCCGAATTACATGGTTTGAGGTGTTGGTTTGGACGCAACGGCGGATGGTCTGCCCAACGCGAGTGACTGTTGCCTGATTTCTCAGTGAGAGGGGACTTAACGCAGAGTTCGCTGAGATGAGACGGAGCTGAAGCGAGTTGACTGGGGCGCGTGTGTGAAAGAGAATTTCCTGCTAGGGCAGAGATGATTGTTACTACAGAATACGCGGACATTGCGCTGGCGGGTTCGCCGATGCGGACGTTTGTGGCGGCGCCGAAGGCGGAGGGGGAATATCCGGGGATATGGTGCTACTCGGATATTTTTCAACTGACGCCGCCGTTGCTGCGGACTTGTGTGCGGTTGGCGGGGTATGGATTTGTGGCGGCGGCGCCGGAGATTTACCGGCGAATTGAGCCGCCGGGAACGGTGATTGCGTTTGACGATGCGGGGCGCACGCGCGGGCTGGGGGATGCGGCGAAGACACCAGTGGCGGATTTCGATGCGGATTGCCGGGCGGGGCTGGACTGGCTGGGGAAACATCCTAAGGTGGCGCGGGGGAAAATTGGGTCGGTGGGATTTTGTATTGGCGGGCATCTGGCGTTTCGCGCGGCGTTTCAGCCGGATGTGCGGGCGACGGTTTGTTATTACGGGACGGGAATTCATGATGGGGAGCTGGGCAAGGATGCGGACGCGGGATCGCTGGCGCGGGCGAAAGAGATTCGCGGGGAGTTGTTGATGATTTTTGGGACGAAGGATCCGCATGTGCCGGAGGCTGGGCGGGAGGCGATCGACGCTGGGCTGAGGAAGAGTGGGGCGCGGTATCGGACGCTGTTGTATCCGGCGGAGCATGCGTTTACGAGGGATGAGGGGCCGCGGTTTGATCCGGAGGCGACGGATCAGGCGTTTGCGGAGATGGTGGGGTTGTTTCGGAAGGTTTTCCAGGGATAGGTAGAGGCAGGGAAGGATGCCGCGTGGCGGTGGGCGGGGATTGGTGTGTTTGCGCGACGCTGCGAGATGTCTGCCGTTTGTTGGGTGGTGAAGTTGACACCGAAAAAGCGGCGGCAGAGCCACCGCACTCCAAAGTAAGAAGGGCCGGGCCAGGCCGGCCCTACGATAACCTGCGGCAACAGTTGAGGTTGAATCCGAGGTGAAAATTTGTTTGGGTGGGTGTCGATTGCGGGGAGGTGTGTTCGACTAACTTGTAGAAGGGCAGAGGTAGAGGGAATTAGGAGAAGTTTTATGTTGAAGAGAAATTATCGGGCGGTGGTTGCGGCGATTTTGGCAGGGGCGGCTTTGTTTAGTCCGCTGTTGTGCGGGATGACTTGTTTGGAGGAGCGCGGGATCAAGCCGAGCGCGGCGGTGGAAGTTATGCCATCAGCGCAGGAATTGGTGGCGGAATTTGCGGAGAGTGGGGTGGTTGGGTGCGTGTTGACGCATTTGGTCTTGCATATTGATTTGAGTGATTGGGCGGATGTTTTGAGTGATGGGAATTGGGTCTGGGTTGGGGTTGAGGCGGTGGAGTTGGTGGGGGCGATTGAGGGAGAGTTGTGGGGTTGATTGGTGGACAGCTTAGATCGTAAAAGCGGTGGCAGAGCCGCCGCACTCCAAGTCGGAACAGCCCGCCGCGGACGGCGGGCCCCACAAAGAGAAGAAGGAGATAGGGACACAGGCTGAAGCCTGTGCTACTGGTTAGTGGGTTAGGCCGCGGATGCGGGTTTGGATTGGCGGGGTGTCGGAGGATTCGAAGGAGGTTGGGCCGGGGTGCTGGGCGTGGAATTCGGGATGGGATTCGAGGAGGCGGACGCAGCGGTTCCAGCGGAGGATGCTGTCGTCGTTCCCGATGGGGCGGATTTTTTCGGCTTCGGCGAAACACTGGAGGGCTTCTTCGACGAGGGGAAGAAGAATGTGGGCGGCGCATCCGGTACGGAGTTGCGCTTTGGCGCGGCGTTCGAGGAAGAGGCCGGTGTAGTAGAAGCGCTCGTAGGGATCGCGCAAGGACTGGAAGATGGAGCGGCATTCTTCATAGCGATCCCCGGCGATGCCGAGGAACTGGTCGGTGATGGAGAGGCCCAGCATGCGGCGAGCGAGCTGCTGCTCGGGATCGATCGCGAGGATGTCGCGGCAGATGGATTCGGCTTCCTCGGGCTCGTTGAGGTAGCGGTAGAGTTCGACTTTGGCGATGGCTTCGGGGATGCCTGCTTTGGAGATGGATTTCAGTTGGTGCTCCATGGTGCCTCACTTACGGGGCGGTGACAGCCCTCAGCATATTGAAAGAGCTTGATCCTTCAAACAAAATTCCACAGCAAGTAGCCAGCGATGACGGTGCCCAAAACCGCGCCGCCGTAGCAGCAGACGGCGATGACTTCGTTCAGATGCTTGATTTGCAGACCGTCGTAGAGGGTGTAACGAATGCGATGGGCGGCGTGGAAGAGCGGGAGCGAGCAGAGAACGAAAAGATAGAGACGCACGAGTGGAAACGCGAGGAAGGCGGTGGCGCTTGAGTACTCCGTGGCTTTTGTCCAGCCGAGGGGAGCGGCAATTCCTAGGATGAAGAGGTGGATGGGAATGAAGAATGCGGCGACGACTCCGCCAGCGCTGAAGAGGAGCCACAAGAGCGGTTCGACGCGAAGTTTGGTTGGCGGAGCGTCCATTTGGTCTTCTTTCCTCTTAACCTCGTAAGAGAAGCCACGCGATCACCGCGGAAATAACCAGCCAGGCGGCGAAATTGGGGCCGGAGATTAAAAAGCCGGGGACTCTTTTTCCGCCGATGCGAATGGCCATGGCGCGGGCGGAAAGATTGAACCAGGTGATGGAATGAAAGACGACGAAGAAAAAGCTGATGACGTCTAACGCGAGGACGAAGGGATTTTTCAGGAAGTTTTGAAATTCGTCGTAGGCATTTGGGCCGCGGGATACTGCATAAATTTGCAAAAGCGTGAGGACTACAAACCACGCGACGAAGACGCTGCTGATTTCGCGCAAAACGAAACGGAGATATTCCCAGCGCTGCAGCCACCAGTAAGTGGAGACGCGCTTGCGATACCAGCGCGGGTGATTGAGCGTGTAAGGAGGCGTCACGGCCGCGGATTTCATTTTCCACCCCAGGGCATGACGACAGATTTGACCCAGTCGAGCGCGGCGGTGAGTTTGTATTGCTGGATGGCGCCGGCGGGATCGACGTGCTTGGGGCAGACGCGCGTGCATTCGCCGACGAATGTGCAGCCCCAGATGGCATCGTGCTGGGAAAGAACCGGGAAGCGGTCTTTGGCGCCCTGATCGCGGGAATCGAGATTGTAGCGCTGGGCGAGCGCGATGGCGGCGGGGCCGGAGAAGAGCGGATCGAGGCCGTAGACGGGGCACGCGGCGTAGCAGAGCATGCAGTTGATGCACATGCTGAATTGCTTGTAGGCGTCGAGTTCTTCCGGAGTTTGCAGGTATTCGCCTTCGGAGACGGGCTTTTCTTCCTTGCGGATGAGCCAGGGCTTCATCTTCTGAAGTTTGCGCATGAAGTCATTCATGGCGATGACGAGATCGCGGACGACGGGAAAATTGCGCAGCGGTTCGACACGGATCGGAGAGGGCGCGTAGTCGGCGAGAAATGTGGCGCAGGTGAGCTTCGGTTCGCCGTTGACGAGCATGCCGCAACTGCCGCAGATGCCCATGCGGCAGGACCAGCGGTATGTGAGCGAGCCGTCCTGCTTGTCCTTGATGTAATTGAGCGCGTCCAGGACGACCCAATCGCGGCGGAAGGGAACTTCGAAGCCCTGGAAATGCGGCGCGGCGTCGGTCTCCGGAGAGTAGCGCGAGACTTCTAGTTTGATGGTGTCGGCCATGATGTCCTAACTTGCGCCAACTTTCTGCGCAGGCTGTCCGTAAACACGTTCGCCGGGAGGCCACCGCGTGATCTTGACGGGGAGATACTCAACGCAGGGGCGTCCGTCGGCGGCGCGGAAAACCAGGGAATGGGCGAGGAATTTTTCGTCGTTGCGTTTGGGGAAGTCGCTGCGCTGGTGAGCGCCGCGGGATTCGGTGCGCTGCAGCGCGGACTGGACCATGGATTCGGCGACGTCGAGCATGAAAGAGAGTTCGAGGGCGGCGACGAGGTCGGTGTTGAAGGTGAGGGAGTGATCGTCGAGGGCGAGATTGTCGGAGCGCTCCTGGAGTTGGCGAAGCGTTTTCGCTCCCGCAGCGAGGGAGGATTCGGTGCGGTAGATTCCGGCGCTGGTCTCCATGGTCGTCTGCATCTCTTCGCGAAGGGTGGAGGTGCGCTCGCGGCCGGTGGTGTTGCGGAGGAATTGATTTTCGATGCGGCGCTGCTCGTCGAAGGCCTGCGCGAGGATGGAATTGGAAATGGGTTTGGCGGATGAGGCAAATTCCGCGGCGGCTTTTCCGGCGCGAGCACCGAAGACGAGGAGTTCGGGAAGGGAATTGGAGCCGAGGCGATTTGCGCCGTTGATACTGACGCAGGCGACTTCACCGGCGGCGAAAAGGCCGGGGAGAGGAGTGGCGCCGTTGATGTCGGTGCTGACGCCGCCCATCATGTAGTGAATCACCGGACGGACAGGAATGAGTTCGTGGACGGGATCGACGTTTTGATATTTGGTGCAGAGTTCGCGGACGAAGGGGAGCTTCGAGTTGATCAACTTTTCGCCGAGATGGCGGAGATCGAGATGGACGACGGGGCCGTACGGGCCATCGATGGTGCGGCCTTTTTCCTGCTCTTTGACGAAGGCTTGCGAGAGGCGATCGCGCGGGCCCAGTTCCATGGAGCGGAGGACGGGCTTGGCGGTGGGAGTGCCGAGATTGTAGTCCTGCAGATAGCGGTAGCCGTCTTTGTTGACGAGGTAGCCACCTTCCGCGCGGGCGGCTTCGGTGATGAGGATGCCGGTGAAGGGCAAGCCGGTGGGATGATACTGGATGAATTCCATGTCCTTCAGAGGAGCGCCGGCACGATAGGCGAGGCCCATGCCGTCGCCGGTCTTGATGCTGGCGTTGGTGGTGAAAGGAAAAACGCGGCCGCAACCGCCGGCGCAGAGGATCACGGATTTGGCAGTGATGGCCTGAATTTTTCCGGACATTAATTCGATGGCGACTACGCCCTGGACGCGGCCATCGTCGACGAGGAGTTTGGTGACGAACCATTCGTCGTAACGGAAGATGGCGTTGTACTTCATGGTGGTTTGAAAGAGCGTGTGCAGCATGTGGAAGCCGGTTTTATCGGCGGCGAACCACGTGCGCATCTTTTTCATTCCACCGAAGGGGCGGACGGCGATGTGGCCGTCTTCCTGGCGGCTCCAGGGACAGCCCCAGTGCTCGAGTTGCAGGAGTTCCTGCGGGGCTTCTTTTACGAAAGCTTCGACGGCGTCTTGATCGCAGAGCCAGTCGCCGCCGGAGATGGTGTCGTAGGCGTGTTCATCGAGAGAGTCGTCGGATTTGATGACGCCGGCAGCGCCGCCTTCGGCGGAGACGGTATGGCTCCGCATGGGATAGACCTTGGAGACGACGGCGACTTTTAGATTGGGATTGAGTTCGGATACAGCTATGGCGGCGCGGAGGCCAGCACCACCACCTCCGACCAAGAGAACGTCGTGGGTCGTAACGTCCATAAGGACAAACCCCGAACTCTCTGGGCGGCTGGCAAAAAGGGAACCGGCCGCAGCTAAACAGGAGGCAATGTACTTTTCATAGAGAGAGAAGTCAAGAGAAGCAAGTGCGGGGCGGGTCAGTTTTCGATTGCGCGGCTTACCGAGCACTTGGAATACGGGAGCGACGAAAACGTCAAACGGATCAAATGCTGTCGGTAAACATCGTTCGATAGTGTCGATACCAATCGCTTTGAAAACGCTCTTCCGGATCGTATTTTTTCTTTAACCTGAGGAATTGTGCGAACTCCGGGTAGCATTTTTCAACTTGGTCACGCGTTGCGTAGCGATGGTATGTCAGATAGTACGTGCCGGCACGGCGTGCTGCCATCTCGATGAGTCTGCGAAACGCCTCCGCCGAACTCCTTAGCCCTTCGGGACTGTGAACTGTATGGAGGTTGAAGATCGTGCAAGCGTACGGCTGCTTCGCCCACGGCAGGAAGCTCTCATTATCCCGCTCGATAAGACGCACTGTTCCATAAATCAACTCTGTTTTGTTCTTGCGGAAATCTTCGCGCACTTCGTCGAGAAATCCTTTGAGCGCCGGTCTAGGAACGTCGATCTCCGTAATCATCTCTGTCGCGGGGTAGGGAGCGTGGAGCTTGGCGTCGATTTCGCGGTGGTAATTGTCAGGATAGATGCTCAGCTGGTGTAAGTCCGACCAATATATCTGACCGTTGGTCGAGAGATAGTATTCTGCATATTTTTTGAAGGCCTGTTTTTCGTCGGTATGAGCGAGATACAGGAGTTGCCTCCAGTTCTCATCGCTCAATTGCTTTTCTTCCTCTGGAATCGGCCTATCCATCTGTACGGGCCGGTAGCAGGAGAAAACGCCCTTGTGCAGGAAGTCATCGGAGCCATGCTCGATAGAGAATTGGAAATCGCCATATATAAACCCGTCGGCGATGCGCTGCTCAAACGCAGGGATCAGGTCGTCCACTGATCGAATTTCCACTACTCTCTCAATCTTCGTTCTGGGAACAAGGCGCAATCGCACAGAGGTGATTACGCCAAAGAGACCGTATCCACCGTGGGCCAGTCGAAACAACTCGGCGTTTTCTGTCCGGCTGCAGGTGCGGGCTGTTCCCGCTGCGTCTACAAGAATGAAAGATTCGACGTCGCTAACAAACGGCTTCATTTTGAGGCCGCGACCGTGCGCGTTTGCCGCGATTGTTCCTGAAATTGTCAAGCGGTCTGCACCGGTCTGTTTTTGGGCGATACCCCAGGTTTGGCCGCTCCCGTTTTGCAACGCGAGATAGCCGTCAATCAGATCCGGCCACTCAATTCCTGCTTCGACTTCCAAAATGCCGGTGTCGCGATTCAAATCGAGTATGCGATTCAGCTTTCTGACGTCGAGTAACAAGGTGTCGGTTCCGAACTCTTGCCCGCCCATCGCGTGCCGTCCACCCGCTATCGAGATCGCTTTGCGATCCTTGCTCGCGCTTTGGATTATTTCCCGCACATCTTCCGGAGACCGCGGCTGTAAAATTCTCAGCACCCGTGTGGGATTTAATTGTGAATGAATATCGTTAACTAATATCGATTCGGGTTCTGGTGCGAATCCCCTGGATACCGAATCTGCGACCAGAAAAGCTGCTGAGCTGGATACGAATTTTCGTCGAGAAATCATCCATCCTCTGTCACTGAAACAAGGCCACGGTGCCGTGGGACGCAGCGCGTGAGTGCTTCATGCGGGTTACCGTGAACTGACACGATTGTATAGGGCCGTATTACGAAACCGACTCGAATCAAGTGTGCGGATGATGTTTCTATTAACTCCCACTAGCTGGTGACTGATTACGCCTAGCCAGAAACTGGACCGCGACTGAATTGCGATGGTAGGGGAGTTGTGGATTGTTGGCCTAGCTGGGAATTTGCTGGGCTTCGAGTTGGCGATCGAGGGCTTTGAGGATCCAGTTTTGGAGGACTTCGCGGAAGCGGGGCTTTACCTGGCGAAACACGAGGCCGAGGCCCGATGGTCGGACATAAAGGACGATTGTCTCAGCCTCGAAAGATTCTCCGGAGTGGTGAATTTTCAGCAACACAGTTTGCTGCAACTCAAAGGAGGCGGATGTCTCCACGAAACAGCCCATCAGGCTGAGCTCTGTCACACGACCGGGGACAATGGCTTTCGGAGAGGTCTCCGGAGCGATCTCGGCATCCGCGTTGAACGAAAATCTCAGGCCACGGCATTCTCGGTTCATTTTTTGAGTCTATTCCACCGGTTAATTCGCGTCGAGACGCTTGAGGGGCGGGAGACACGGATTGGATAGCACTGGCCTTTCGGACGGGTAGGAGGAAATATTGGTGGATATTCGGACAGAGGGTTGTCAGTTGAATGGCGCGGCGTTGCGCTGATCGAGGGTGAGTGAGTTCGGGCCTGGATTCAGGTCAACCTTTAGATCGCAGAGAACGAACTGATTGTTGGACTGGGTCACGCTGAAGAGGTAATACGTTCCGGCCGCGAGTTGCGACGGCGACTACTTCTTTTTGGTCAGGCGTCCGAGGAAGCCGCCCCGCGGGCCGAGGAGAGCGCCATCGTCGTCCACGGTGAACTGGGTCTTGTCGTCTTCGCAGGTGAGGGTGATGGATTTGCCGCTTTCGGTATAGGTGCACGGAGTCGTGACAGGTCCTGTCGAAACGTACGCTTTGCCATCTGATTTGAATTCAATTTGAACCACGCCGCCGTTCCCAGTGTAGGTGTTTCCAGCCACTTTGCTGCCACAACCGGCAAGGAAGATGACGGAGGCCAGAAATATGTTGAGGAATACCAGAAGTGACAAGATGGATCCTTTTTTCATCGCTGCTTCCTCGATTCTTCGCTCAAGCGTTTAGTCCGCTGCGGACCCGGTATACTTCGCCTCAAAGCGCCTCGGCTCAAACCTTGGAGCCTGCTTTTCTGCTTGCTGCAATCACGGCCGCGCCGAAATGGTACCCGAGGGGGAGTGTTGACGCCCTTATATCACACCTGCGCCGCGGTTAATGCAGCTTGCTGAATTCGGATTTGGCGGATGCGAGTGAGACAAGGATGCGCAAGGGTGAAGGGCAAGCCAACGAGCGAAGGCGTTGGCCTGAACTTTGTTGAAGAGCGCTGTTAATTGCCGGCAGCGAGGGAAGTGGTGAAACTGCTGACAGCGGCCGCTTCGGTATCGTAGACATCGAAAACGGTGAGCAGCTTGGTCAACTGCAGAACTTCGTGGAATTTCTGGCCTAGATTGCAGAGGCGTATCGATCCACCGCCATTTTTGGCGCTGAGGTGCGCGGCAACCAAGGCGCCCAGCCCCGAGCTGTCAATGTATTCGATTTCGGCCATGTTCAGAACGATCTTCTTTTTTCCACCGGCGATCATGCCCTTGAGTTTCTCGCGTAGAGCATTGCTCTCCTCACCGAGAACAATGCGGCCACTCAAAGCCACCACGGAGACACCACTCACTTCACTGCTGGTAATTTTTAGAGACATGCTAATTCCTCCGCCGCCGGGGACAGGTCAGCGCGGCGACTCCTGAAGTAAAACACGGGCGGGCGGGACCAACTGTCCAAAAGAGCACAGTGTGGGATTTGACAGCTGCCGAATGCTGGGGCGACCTTAGACGGCTTTAGTGTTCCTCGGGCTTGGGAGCGGAGGGGCCGAAGCCGAAGTGTTCACGCATGCGTTGGCGGAAGCGTTCGCTCTCTTCGGGCGTCATGCGGCTGGCAACTGCAAGGACAATCGCGCTCATCCACACACGGTTGACAGCAAACTCGGCTGGGCGCAGTCTTTTACTGAAGGGACAATTCCCACCCTGCCCCGACGCTACGTCACCTACCCCTTTCGTCAGACGGGATGATATGAACAGGAAAACCGCTTTTCTCATTTCTGGCATGCTCTTCGCTCTTCTCCCGATTCCTGCATCTCCGCAGTGCAAAGACCAACTCTGTTCGAGTTTGCAGAACATACTCGATGCAGCCGTCGTCGACTTTAGAGGGTATCAGTCGCACACAACCGCCCTTCCCGACGCCTCGACGGAAAATGCAAAAGTCCCCTGCCAAATGACAACGTGGGCTAACAACGTGCCGATGTATATCTGCTACGCACAAGTCCCCTTTGCAAACGGCGCGGGCTGGTACACGAGAACGATGGATGCGCTCAAGAGCCTCAACCCGTCTTGGCGCTTCATCGTTAAATCTCCGGGTGTCGACCATTACGTCGACGCAGGTCCACCCGATTGTGAAATTACTCCCACGGAAGGACCTTATATCGGCCAATGCCCGCTCCATCTGGAGGTGGCGAAGCAGAGTGACGGATCCGCGAAGCTCTACCTGATGATGAACTCGCTTTCCTCGCCATTTTTGATGCATCACATTTCGCCCTCCCCTTCCAAGCCGACTCCTTCTGCCCCATCCGCCGTGGGCGGGGGTTGCGATGATTTCTGCCAAAGCCTGAAGAAGGCGTTTGAGGCTCGCACGAGTGTTTTTGAGGGCATCCGTAATGCCAACTCGAATGCAGGCACCTCAACTGGCACGTTGAAACTTGGTGGGGCGAAGGATTGTATGGTCAACGCAGTTAAAGTCGCTCCTTCTGTCGACTCAGGAACGCAGTTCGTTTGCTATTGGCAGGAGGCTTCGGCGCCCGCTGCTGAGGCCCGATTCCACGATCTGGTCTCTCGCCTGCAGGTCCTGGTGCCGTCGAACTGGCCGACTCGCCAGGAAAACGAATTGGATGAGCCCACCGGCGCAAACCTCATCGCATGGCATGCCGTCGAGCCCGGCGACAAACACGACGTTCGTGTCTATCTCTCCGGCGACTCCGTAGGCCTTCACATCACAGCGTGGAAGTAGCAGCCCGAGATCGTACAAGTAGCAAAATATCCGGTAATCCGGGCAGTCTCAAGGGGTCGACGCAACACTAAGCTCAGCATCAGCGTCGTCGCTCAGTCCCAGCTGGCTTCGGCATAGCAGTGGTTTCTCCGGTGAGAACGGGGCCCCACCGTTATACATTCACCCAATTCCCCCAATCCCTGCACGCTTTTCGTTCCTGGCGCGATAGAGTTATTCTCAAGCTCTGATTGTTATGGCCTTAAATTCTTCGGCTCGGTTCCCCCTCACGGGGAACACCGCGAGGCAGACCACGGATGCTGCTAACTTGCCGTGAAGTCACGATGTCGAAACCGCTGTGGGCACTCGCGGTATTCCTGTGCCTCGCCTTTCCGACCCTCCCGCAGGACGTCAATACAAAACTCAAGGATGCCGCCAGGACTCGGGATACGGCCGAGATTCGGAAGTTGCTCGCGCAGGGCGCAGATCCCAACGCAAAAGATAAGACGGGAAGGACGCCTCTGATGGAAGCGGCGTCGGAGGGCTACACGGATACCCTTCGCGTTTTGTTGGAAAACGGTGCAGATGCGAATGCCACAGACTCGGTCGGTTGGACCGCCTTGTTCTGGGCCGCTTTTTCGCACCGTACGGACGCTCTGCGTACCCTAGTGGCGAAAGGCGCCGACATCAATGCCAAGGACAACGAGAGGAGGACAGCCCTATTCTGGGCTGCGTCCTTCGGGTACACAGACAGCGTTCGCGCCCTGCTGGAAAAGGGTGCGCCAGCGGACGCCAAGGAGAGCCATGGCTGGACGGCGCTGATGATTGCCGCTGAGCTGGGCCACATTGGCACCGTTCGCGCACTGCTGGAAAAAGGCGCGGATGTTCATGTACGGGATAAGGACGGGAACACGGCCCAGAGCCTGGCCAAAGAATACAAATACAACGACATCGTAACGCTGCTCCGGAACGCCTCTCGGACGTCACAGGACAAGAGCCCAAATGATGCTTCCGGAAGCACACCGGCTGGGTCCCCCGGGAAGTCTGCCGGTGCTGCCGTCCCCGCGCCTGGGACTACGAAAAACAATCCACCTTCTGTTCCCGCGTCCCCGTCGAGCACCCCCGCTCCCTCGAAAAGCGAGATTCTCAACCAGAGGCTTTTGCAGGCCGCCGAGGCTGGGGATACCGTGGAAGTGCTCAGCCTCATCCGGGAGGGCGCTGGGGTCAATGCAAGCGAAGCAACCTACGGAGGCACTGCCTTGATCGCTGCGGCGGCACGGGGCCATACGGGCACAGTGCGCGCCTTGCTGGAGAAAGGTGGAGAGGTGGACGCAACGGACAAGGCCGGACGGACAGCCTTAATGGAAGCGGCGTCAGGGGGCTACACCGATACGGTTCGTCTGCTGCTTGAAAAGGGTGCGAACGTGAATTCCTCCGACAACGTGGGATGGACGCCCTTGTTCTGGGCTGCCTTTTCTCGCCGCAGCGAAACCGTCCGCTTACTACTGGAAAAGGGCGCGGATGTGAACGCAAAGAACAAGTATGCGGACAACGCGTTGATCCATGCTGCTTACGGAGGCGACACGGACACCGTAGTGGCGCTACTCGATCACCATGCCGACATAAACGCAAAGCAGGACATGGGAAGGACGGCATTAATCGAAGCGGCGCGTCAGGGCCACACGGATGTAGTGCGTCTTCTTTTAGAAAATGGGGCGGCAGTAGATGTGCAGGCCCGAGATGGAAGCACCGCTCTCTCTTTGGCGGTACGGCAGGGCTATTCCGATATCGTTGCCCTGCTCAAGAATCCTCCCACGAAAACTGAATATAAAGCCGCCAACGACAGAAAAACGGGCATCCCGGATTCTCAGCCAGTGAATAGCCCTACTTCGGAAGTAGTCGATGTCAAAACGCAAGCGTTGATAAAAAAGAGCCGAATGCAGGCCTTTTACAGGTTGGGGCTGAGCATGCGCCTAGTCGAGGAAATGTGGCCGCAAACAAGGCACACGGCGGAGCGTGCGGCGGGGAGTATCGCGGGAGACCTGCGGAGGGTGGGGGCCCCTGAGGAATTGAGCGATCTAGCCGAGGAAACCTCCACTCGCTTGGCCGTGCCCCCGCAAAATAGCAAAGGTTCCGCTCCACCTCTGATCACTGAACTCCGCAAGCGCTTAGACACATTTTGCGTAGGCCAAACCGATGAACGATTTTTTTATGCCGTGGGTGGATTCACCTATGACCTGAACCTGCTCGGTAAGGATCTGCGCAAACCGGAACAGGTGGAGGGGAGAGTAGAGGAGAGCCGGCTCAAGGCTTCCTTGCTCGCCAACAGCTTTGCCACACAGTGTGCGGCCATCTCCGAATGCAAGGAGCGCTCTCTCTCCTACCTGTCGGACGCCGCCAACCTTCTCCAGAAAACCCCGTTGCTCTCCGCGGACGGAACTTCGCTACAAGAACTCTCCGATGAGATCGGAGTCGCACTCGGCACCGAGGATCGCTGACCCCTCGCTACTTCTTGGTGAGCAGACGCCAGCTGATGGAAGACGCAAGGCTCACAAAACTGACCATCCTCGTGTTCAGCCTGTTCGGAACTGGATTCTTCGCGGGAGGCTTGTTCGTGAAAGAAGAACGGCGGGCCTAAGCCCGCCGTTATCGATCCATTCTTCGCTATGACGCTTAGGATGCGAACTACCTGCCAATGCGCCACACGATACCGCTCTGCAACCTGAAGTTGTTCTGTGAAGCGCCACCGAAATGAGTGTAAAGATAATCGATCTGAAGAGCCCGCAGGGAAACGTGACGCGTTAGGGTCACGTCTGCTCCGCCGCCCAGTGCTGTGGCAAAGGCATTAGTCGACCCCGAGCCTACACCGCTGAAGCCGGCTGAGAAGCGTTCGGAGCCGAAGAGCGCCTGAACGAACGGATACACGCGCCCATGAGCATGAAAGTACACCCTGGGACCGAAGAGGAAATCCATCTCGTGCGCGCTTGCGCCGGATGGCAGGCCAGTGACTTTACACGCGCCGAACTCGCCGACGATACCAAACGAGGCAGTCAGATAGCCCGCGCCCGAGCCTGAGCCACCCTGGCAGTTTATGCCAGATGCGCCATTCCCTGGGTTGAAACGAACATACTGATAATTGCCTGAGATCTCAAATCCCTTATTTTCCTGGGCCTTGGCGGAACTCGCCGCAAGCAAAATGAACCCACACAGAATCAGTAATTTACGCATTCTTGCCCTCCTGAAAGATTGCCCCCATTGGGCATAGTTCTAGTACTATATTGCAGCGTGGCGGGCCCTCAGGCAAGCCTCACTCTACCCCCTTGTATCCCGACAATAACCCTGTCCGTTAGGTCTAGTGGGCTGCGGCGTAACAGGATGCGTCATCCTGCTATTGAGGAGAACCGGATGGTACAAAAGCCCACGGTTCCTGATTAACGCCGAAACCAGACAAGTGGGTTCCAGTACCCAAGTTACCGGTAAGCCGACTAATCGGGACTTGGCGTGCGCCCACCCATTTGGGGATGACAAGAGGATACTTGGCCCGATTGAGACCGGTTATCCCGTCATCTGCCCGGTAATTCCCGCACGAAGGGAGTACAATCCGGCAAAGGGACGCACTTCTGCCCCAACCGGAGGTTAATACAATTGAGCAAGAATACGTTCCCTCAGCTTGCGGCTGCGATTTTTCTTATCGTCGCGATCGCTCACGCTTTGCGGCTCATCTTCAAATGGGTAGTGCTTATCGGTGGCTGGCAGGTCCCGATGTGGGTAAGTGCGGTCGCCTTTGTGATATCAGCGTATCTTGCTTATGAAGGCTTTCGGATAAGCCAATCCAAACAAATCAGATGAGTACCGAGACGTATCCACCTGACTTCTCATCGCTCTGATAAACCAGCAAGCCGGACGAGTAAAATCGGCCCAAAACCACATGTCCGGTAAGCCGACTAATCGGGACTTAGCCTGTCGCTTCCCGTTATTTCAGGATGTAACATCGAAGATATGCTTGGAACTCCACAACGAAATCTCGGCATTCGCAATGCTGTTCTTTGCGGCATGTTCGGCCGTTGATGCTCAGTCCGAAACTGCGAAGCCTATGAGATTCAAACTTGACGATTATGGATGGCAGTCTCTTCCCAAACCGCAGCCCGGTGAACGGCCTGGCTCCCACGGCCCTTTGGTCGTGATTGATCATAAAGGTCGTATTTTGGTGGGATTCGCGGCACACGAGAATGCTGGGCTCGCCACTCGCGAGCATCCTGGACTGTCATTCCATATTTTAAGATTCAGTCCTGGAGGAAAACTCGATCGCACTCTCCTGGTGCCCACCAAACAGTACTACGGCAACGGATTGTATCTCGGTCCGAAGGATCAAATATTTGCCCACGCCAACGATACCTTCCAAATGCCTTCGGAACAAAATGGAGACGGGACATCCAGCGCAGAATGGCGCTCACTGATACCTTGTCCGGTAACCTGTGCGATCACGCAATCACCCAGCCGACAGACACTGATCATTCGTGAGTCAAAAGATGGCCTTGGCAATGGTACCGTCTGGGCAACAAACGAGTCGACTTACACCATCATCGATACTTCGTCGGAGTTACCTCTTCTCCGAACCTGCACCAAAATGGCTTTTTACGGGGAGAAAATCACGGATAAATTCGCATACTGGCCGGACTATGACCGAGACGATGATCGAACGGTCCGTTTCCCTTTTTGCGGCGTGGATAATTACCAGGAATTGCCACTAACACACGTAGGTGGTTTTTTCCCCCTTAGTGACGATGCATTCCTTCTGCTTGGCTCCGATAAGGACCGACGAGGTGTGGTAAAGCTTGTTGGACAGGACGGTCAGATTAGGTTTCAGCACACGATGAGCGAGAAGGATGAGGTTCCCCAATATTATGTGGGCTTTTGGGCAACATCCGACGAACGCGGTGACCGCTTTGCATTTACCGTGGACACTTGGCGCGGCGGGTCGCGTTTTTTCGATATTTCGGGAAAGTTGTTTGCTCGTCGCATCGTGGTTTATGACGAAAAGGGGCGAGAACTCGCTTCGGTCCCTGTGAGCACGGCCTACCATCGTGATTTCGACTTTTCTCTCAGCCCTGACGGCCATCGCCTCGCGATTCTGGACGAAGGCGTCGTAACGGTTGTCGATATGCAGTAAGAAACTACTTTTTTTCTGAAGGTCCTGATTAACGCGGTTACCGTGCAAGTGCCGGTCGCCGAGATTTTAGGTCTACAATCATTGCGTGGACCACCACACCGTCGCGGTCGTCAGTATTACGGGTACCTGTCTTGATGCGCTGGGTAGTCTCTATCTGGCCTACGACCTGTTGGGTGGACAACACGGTCCTTTGCGCCTGCTTACCCGTGGCGTAACGTACGCCGTTGTCTTCGGCATCGGCTATGGACTTGGCCTGGGTCTCTTCTTTGGGCTGGCTTCCGGTTTGGCCAGCGGTATTACCCTGTCGATTGAATTCAGCCGGGCATCTCGTGGGCTGGATCATTACTCATTGCCTTGGGAAGGACTGTTTGCCGCTGTTCGAGGGTTTGCTTTCGGAGCCGGCCTGTTTCCGATGGTGGGCTTCGGATTCGCCATTGCGTTTGCCATTCTGGTTACCGCCGGACAAATCCTTGCCTACTCTCGCGGAATGCGACCCGCGGCCGAATATGCAGCGTCTCGGCGTCCACGGCTTACGCGTCGTCAGTTTTGGGGAACGGTGCTGCGTACCGTCGGCTACACGGCCACAGCGTTAATCTGTAGCGCGTTCATCCATCACGTGGACCACGCCTGGCTATTTGCGATTCGCGTGGGCTTGGTGACAGGCATTGTTACCGGCGTGGGAATTACGGTGAATCCTTACATCGAATATTACGCCGACAATCTCCAGGAGCGACGACTAGGCGTATTCGGCATTGGGCTCCTTCTTTGCGGTTTTACCTTGCAATCCCTTCAGTATTGGCTGTCACTATTTAATGTACGTCTGACTTAGGAAATCGTCCTTTCGCGCCTCTTTTTTATTCAAGAAGTAGTGTTTCAGCCGCTCGGAACTAATAGGCTAAGTCCCGATTAACGCGGTTACCGTACATGTGGGTACTAGGACGGAGATAGCCAGATTTCCCGTCGGAATTCTTTAGCTTCTCGGCATTGTGCCTTTGCGGAAAGGTTCGGCCACTAGTTGCCATTCGTCTTGGTAAATCACATACCCGGGTCTGTCTGTTCTGATTTTCTTCACATAAATGCCGTTGCGTTCGAGGATGTTGACCATCTCCCAAATGCGCGAAATGTGCTCGGAGGAGCCAGTCTTGAACCAACAGATCCCGAGGCGAAGCTTGTCACGTCCGAAGGAGGTTGGCTTTTCCAAATTCTCGCTGAACCAGGATCGCAGTTCATTCAGTTCGTCGGCGTCGGAGCCTGTGATGGATTGCCACTCCAAAGCCTGCGCTGCTGCCTGAAAGATTCCCTGCTCAACATGACTTTCCTCGTCTTTGCGACCGACGACGAAGCGGATGTATTCACACTTTTCTAGCGGGTCGTGGCGCTCAAGGATGAACCGTTCGTCCTCCGTCTCAACGAATGCGAGACGCCCCGGAATGCATGAAAGAACTGTGCCCATGCCGCGTCCCACAATTTGCTTGAGAGCTTCAACGATTGGGAAATCTTTCTGGTCAAGCGCAGGGTCCTCAGAGATGGCGAAGACGATATTGGGAGAGTGGCGTTTCTGCAACTCGCGGACAATGTTCTCGACGAAGAGTTTGTCGCTGGGGATGCGCAAGCGGTACCTGGGATCGAAGTCTTTGAAATGCGCAAGTTGGTTGGTGAACTTGTGGCGCAGGCGTGGATTGGAGAGGATTTCCCTGTAACGGTCGCGTTTGCTACTCTTCACGAACGCCGCGATGAGTGAAAGCTCGTTGTGCACTGGAGAAGTGTAGCGCAGACCTCGGATGGTCGGCAGGCGGGGAAGCAATTCTGCGCGGAACCACTCAACTCGGCTCAAGTCCTGATTAACGCGGTAACCGGACAAGTCCCGTACCATAACTTGACTTGTCCGGTTAGCCGACTAACCAGGACCTAAGCATCCCATTCGGTATAATCGGAGCCTCATATTACCTGTAATGGCGCGAGGTGCTTCTTGGATACCCAATCCGACTTGGCTTCAAAGATTGAGACACTCCGTAGAGATATTTTCTGGACGAGATGCATCGCGGGAGCCGCTCTCCTCTGTCTCGCTGCGGCAAGCGTGGCAAATTGGAGAAATCATCCTAAAACCGTCGAGGCCAATGAATTTCTACTCAAGGACCGGGCAGGAAACATCACGGCAAGACTGGGGCAAGATAATTTTGGAGAAACATGCCTCACGTTGACAGCGGAAGAGCACGTTGCCATTGCCAATTTGTGTGTTCAGGATAAGGAAGGTTCAAGCTTGGACCTTCACAACTTGAAATCGGACTCGCGTGCCATGCTGACACCCGGTTTCTATACATCTGAGCCACTCTTTCATTTTCAACCTGCATTGATTATCAACGAAGCCACGAATGCACATTTTGCGAGTCTCAATGTAGGTACTGAATCAATGCTCGTCATCGGCCACAACTCTAAGGACTCTGTCAGAATTTCATCGCCTGCTGGCGAGCCGAGAATTACGCTGTTCGGAACAAACGAGAATCCCATCTGGTCAACGCGTTAGCCGATTTTTGGTCGCTGCTGGGCGGATTGTGCCCTTCGCTTTTTACTAGACGCCGATGAAGCGATCTTAAACAATTGAGAAATGAGATATCCGTTTCGATTGAGCGTTGCAACCGTGATTTCTTTTGCCGCGATGCAGGTGCTCCCGTGGTGGCGCACTCTCGACTGTGATGATTGCAGGTTAAAATTCGGCTTTCCCTTCGCTTTCAGGCAAACGGGAGGATACGCAACCCATCCCCAAATGTTGTGGCGCGGTCTCGTGGGTGACCTACTAGTAGCAATTGCACTCGCGTTTGCATTGACGTGGGCTGTCCAATTCGTCCGGCCACCGCGACTTCGGAACCAAGGTCCTGATTAACGCGGTAACCGGAGAAGTGGGTACTAGGATCAAGATGTCCGGTAATCCGACTAACCAGGGGTTGACTAAGACAAGTCAACTGAACCGCAGAACAGTTATCCGCTGAACCTTGAAATGCTAGGCTGGCTAAGTGTGGTAGGAGCCGCATCCTATGAAGAAACTTTATGCAATCGTTCTCATTTCTCTCCTAGCAACTGCAGGCAGAGGGGACGACCTCGCTACCTCATTCAAACAAGCTGCCACTCTAGGAGATGCGCAAGAAAAGGAACGCGCCGCAAAAGCATATATTCATCTTGATCTGATGCCGTACTACCAGAAAAAATACTCGTCTGTCTTTCTGTCTTGTTTAAAGTCCACTGATCACCCCGACGCATCGCCGTTCTCATTCGTTGCAGCGATCGGAAAAGATGGTCACGTTTTGCGGCTTTACATAGACCACGAAACCAACATATACGCGTGTATGCGGCAGACGCTGCAAAAAGAGGAATTTCCGCACCCACCGCTTTCTCCCTATTACATGCATATCTCAATGAGCTTTCAATGAGCCAGACGTTAAAGCGCGTCAAGTCCTTCCATGAGAAGGCCGGTTGATGTCAAGGCACACTTTCGCTTTCTTCTTTCCATGAGTCTGTTCCTCTTCAGCCAAGCCGCCTCTGTCGCCATCCTTCCATCCGCACTCTTTGGTGAGCGA
>Ga0210402_10000124_pt1 | contig 84558 bp, 97 predicted proteins | sample IncBWC7MmetaG_FD_161055 | JGI IMG/M metagenome (GOLD analysis project Ga0210402, IMG submission 161055) | Forest soil microbial communities from Barre Woods Harvard Forest LTER site, Petersham, Massachusetts, United States - Inc-BW-C-7-M | ecosystem: Environmental > Terrestrial > Soil >...
CTCGTCGTACCGGCGACCTCCAAAGAGGTGTGCGGGTCCTATCGCGAGATCTCGCGGAGGAAGCGCGTCCGCATCGCTTGGAGGTCGCCGGTACGACGAGACCTGGTGGTGACTGATCGCGTGGCCGCCGGGGCCGTGCTCGACAACCTCCTTTCGAACGCGATCAAGTACTCTCACGTAGGCACGTCCGTGCTCGTGACCATCAGCGTCCGGCCCGAAGATGTAGCCTGCTTCGTACGCGACTATGGACCAGGCTTGAGCGAGGCGGATCAAGCAAAGATGTTTCAACGCGGCGTCAAGCTGTCCGCCCGACCGACCGCGGGCGAGTCGTCGACAGGCTATGGTCTGGCAATTGCGAATGACCTGACGAAGGCGCTCGGCGGATCGTTGAGTTGCACGAGCGTTCTTGGCGAGGGCTCCTGCTTCACGTTCGCATTGCCTCTCGCGGAGCCTGGCTCGGAGCGCCGCGCGTCGGATAGGCCCCGGCTGACCCTCGAGTGAACCAACCCGGCCGCTGAACCTCGCAGGCGAATGGATCGCCTCACAGCGCGATGCTGCCGAGGCGTCCGATGGCGATTCCTGTGAGCTGGAAGTCGTCCTCTTCATCGACTTCGATGGGAGCGTAGCGCGCATTGCAACTGATCAGCCGGATACGGCCGACGCGGAGCTCGAGCTTCTTCACCAGGATCGTGCCCGCGAGGCGGCAGGCGACGATTCGCTTCGCCGCGTCACGAATGTTGCGCAGTGGCGCAACGAAGAGGAGATCACCATCGAGGATTCCTGCCTCGGTCATCGAGTCGCCGACGGCCTGAAAGACCATTCGCGCGCCACGGAGGTAGTACGAGCGAGGCACCTCCGCGGTGCGCTGGAGCACGGCATTCGGAGCCGCCAGCGCGTCGAGGGCCGGCGATGTGCGGACGGCGGCCTGGAGATAGTCGATGACGCGGCGAACCTCGGCTCGCTGCTCAGCGTCGAGGAGGAAGGCCGGCTCGTCGAGCAGCGTCCCGACGTTCTCTCCGAGCGCGTGCGTGATACGGACAACGGTGTCGAACCCGGGCTGCACATGGATGCCGCTGAGCACGCGGCTAAGCGTTTCCTGGTTCACTCCCGCCACCGCCGCGATTGCGCTTTGCGTACGTCCGCTCGCGTCGACCGCGGCCCGCAACCGCTCGCGCCAACCCACGCATGAAACGTACTGCACTGTCGTTCCCCGGTTCAAACGTCCGCCATCGACCGAGGCTCCCTCGGGTCTAGGCATACGCATAGCGGCGGAGCCTTCCTCTACCATTTCATCGGCCACAGATCAGGAGATCATGGAGTTGGGTCCCCGGGGTCTCTCTCCTATTTGTAGAGAACGTCGACCATGAGCCGTTTGGCAGGAAGTCGGGAGGTTGCAACGAGATGTCCCTCGCGGGGTGAATTGACCGTTCTGGCCGCGTCCACGAAACAACCATCCCTAAGCGGAGTGACGCCAACCTCGAATACACCCCCTCCCATTCGCGCTTTATTTTCGAGGCTCAAGCGACGTCCAAACCGAGGTAGGGAAAAGACTTCTGTATGTCTCTCCTATTCGGGTGGAGCACAACTTCCGACCATGACCTACCGATCGAAAGAGGAGCTGGAACGTGGAATCGCCGAGTACCTGGCGTTCTGCCACCGCGAACGGACGGCGGCACGCGCCTCCGAGCTGGCGACATTCCTCGATGTCGGCTACCGGAACCTGAGACGCCTGTCCAACCGCCTTCTGGGCGTCTCGGTGATCGTGGCGCTACGTCTCCGGCAGCTCGAGTATTCAGCGAACCTGCTGCGCGAGACGCAACTGCCCATCGACGAGATAGGCCTCATAGCGGGCTTCGGCGACCGAGGAACTTTCTTTCGGGCGATCCGCAAACGCTTCTCCTGTTCTCCAATGGCCCTCCGGAAGGGCGTCCACAATCGCCACTAGACAATTCCACTTGTCGCTTATATCTTGCCGTACGTCCAGATTGAAACATCGCGGCAGAACGCTTCCAGAATGGAAACATGGCTGGCGGCCCATACAGCAGTGCAGGAGGAACCCATGAAAGCGATGGTGCTCCGTCTCGCCACATTCCTGGTATTTTCACTCGTCGCCTTAGGAATGTCCGCGCAGCAAGACGTCTTTAACCGGGATTTCGGCATCGGAGGCGGAGCAGGTGCGGGCAGTTGTAAATACTGTGATGGCGGCGCCGGCAACGTGATGTACCTAACCTGCGCGTCGGCGCAATCTGGCGGCGGAGGCTGGCAAAACTGCCGAATTGAAAGTTATCCGGAAGGAACGTATTGCTTCGTAGACGGAGACGAGTGCTGCGTGGACTAATGTCGATCGGGACGATTGCCGCCGCTCTTCACAATCCGGGTTGATCACAGGCCGCCAGCGCGATGACGTACGTAGGCGAGTGGTCGCAAGCTCGTCGAGACATGGTATCCAGCACGTTCGTTCTCGAAAAGCAGCACGTGGAAACAGTCAAGGAGGAGTCAATGAAAAAGGCCTTTCTCCGTCTCACCACATTCATGGCGGTTGCACTCTTCGCGGTAGGCGGTATCGCGCAGCAAGACGTCTATAGCCCCGATTATGGCATTGGAGGCGGAGGAGGATCTGGCAGTTGTTCGGTGTGCCATATGAACGGGTACGGCTTGAACGGGTCCATAAGCATGTCCTGCGGGTCACCTGGTCCGGGTGGCCTGGGCAATCAGGCCTGCTGGATCGAAACGTATCCCGAAGCATCATATTGCTTCGTCGCGGGAGACCAGTGCTGTGTGGACTGAGTGTCGTTTCTTGAATGGCTAAGGCCATGATGCGCTGCATGCTGAAAGCATTGCTTTGCTGGTCAGCAGCTTGCTTGTTACTCTCGGGCAGTAGCTATGGCAGCTCTATCAACGTTACCGTGAACTGCCGTAGCGGCTCGAGTTGCGACGCTCATGGCGCTGTTGTCCTTCAATCGGTTGTCAACCGGTCCGTCATCCACCGAGTGAACCTGAGCGCATCGAGTCTTCTGATTGCGGAACAGCCGGGTTCCGAGTGGGAAATGAGCCTGGACGCTAGAGGCTTCTGGGCACTGCCGAAACGTGTCGTTTTCCCAAAAGGAGACGGTCAATCGCAATATGCGATGGCCGTGTGGCGCACCGGGACTCTTCAGGGTCAGTTGAAACTCCCTGATCCACAGCCCGCCGCGCCCGTTGCGGTCAAGGTCGTTGTTGCTTCGCGTCCTGAACCGCGGATTCCGCCCGAAATCCCCCGAGGGACATCGTTTGACTGCACCACGGAGACGACCGGGCAATGGAAGTGCGCTTTACCTGCATCCTTGCTCGATGTAGCCGTTCGCGTTGAGACCTACGCGCCGTTCCATAAATGGGACGTCAAGATTCCTGCCGCCGGCGTGATTGACTTGGGGATCGTCAAGCTGCAAAAGGGTGCGTCGGTTGTCGCGTGGCTCGACAGTGACTTCGCCAAACGTGTCGAGGTCCCCGTCCGAGCGCTGCTTCGCTACGAGGCGGCGGCCGGAGCATCCCCTACCGCGATGCGTCTCGCCTTGCCAGTCGCGGAGGGAGTGTTCACTAAAAAAGGCGTTGTCCAACTGGCTCCGATGGGCCCAGGCAGATACATCCTCGAAACACAGGCGAAAGGCTATGCGCCCGCGCGCATTCCAATGCAGCTCTACCCGGGAAAGGAAACCACGCCACGCCGGTCCATAGAGCTGCTGCCAGCTCAGAGCATTCGACTTATTTTCCAGCCCCCGCTTGGCCCAGGCGGGATTCCATGGAGTGTGGAGCTCTGGCGCAAGACCGACTCGGGATCAGGGTCACAGAACGCTGGCAGCGGGACCGCGTCGCGTGAGGGCGTTTTCAACGCAATGGATCAGGTGGAGGGACCAGTCCGCGTCTTTCTCAAAGACTCGAGGCAAAACATTCTTGCAAACCGCGATATTGTCATCACGTCTGCCACCAACGAGTACACCGTCCGCCTCGATGTCAGCCCCATCTCCGGTACTGTCACCATCGGCGATTCGCCCTTGCCCTCGGCCAATTTGCTATTCGGAGGCAGCGGCGGCGCCGAAAAGGTGCGAGCCAAGACCGATCAAAACGGAAATTTCACTGTCAATCTTCCGCGGCGCGGAAAATGGATCGTCGATGTCGATGCTCCGAAGGAAGAGGTAGCAGCGACTACGGAGGTAACCGTCCAAAAGGATAACGATGAGGCGGACATTCGGCTACCCTCTACCGAAGTATCAGGTTGGGTGCGCGACGCGGAGGGCAAGCACTTGGCAGCCGCGCGAGTCACGTTACTCTCCAGCAGCGGACGCGCGATGGTGCGAGCGAGCGACAGCGATGGCACCTTCCGCTTTCGAGGCGTTGAGCCGGGATCGGCACATCTCCAAGCTAACGATGTCCGAACCCACGACTACAGCAAGCAAACTGATGTGACCATCCCTGATGAGGGCGGAATCGAGAACGTCGAGCTCAGACTCGAAAGTGTCAGACCCCTCAAAGGAGTGGTGCGGTCAGGCGGCGACGTCGTCGTCGGAGCAGTCGTCCATGGGTACGCATTCCTGGGAGGATCAGCGCGGCAGGAACAGGCGATCACCGATCTCCAGGGAGGCTTTTCGGTCGACGTACCCAACTCGGCCACGGAGATCGTCATCACCGTCGCAGCGCCTGGCCGCACGCTGGAGAGTTTCAGCGTGCCCACGAATCAGGACTCGATCGATCTCGATCTGGCCTCTCGCGGTGGCACCCTGAGAGTGAGGTGGGCCTCAGGTGCACTGCCACTCCAATTCACATTCAACGATCACCTTTTAGCGTCAACGGACGTGTTTGTGTGGGCGCGGGGGCAACGAGCCAGAATCGACGACGGTGACGGTGAGATCCCGAACGTTGCGCCGGGCAGATACCGATTTTGTTCCGGCGGCCACTGCGCCGAAGGATTGCTAGCCATCGGCGGACAACTCGAGCTTGACGCGACACACTGAGGCGAATCACGCCTACAATCACCTTTAGGTGACTTATTGACATTTCTCAGGACGGAGCGTATGTGGCAATGCTTCGACAACTACGTCACTTCTAGGCGACTTATTGACATCACTCAGACAGGAGCGTACGTTACCATCCGTGTATCGAGTCGTATCCCGCTGGCAACGTATTGTTTGCAAGAATCCCTGAGATCGTACTTGTCCCAATTCGGCTGCCGTGTATTTGCGCGGCCGTCATGTCCAATCATTCGCTCAGGGTTTCGCACCGGCTTTCGGAGCTTCCGCTCTCGCCCCCTGCTCATCAATGTATATCTCATCACCGTCGCTAACCCACGAGGCATGCATACGTTGACCGTTACGAAGGTCTTTGGGCGTTTCGTGGCCGCTCTATTTTTCTGCGCGGTCGGTAGCGCCATATTGGCCGTTCTGACCGACCGCCGCGTGCCGGCGACGAGATGCGCCAGGCGGGTGTCAGTACGTAGTCTTTACGCACTTCGTACTTGTCACAATTCGGCCTGGCGGTCAACACAGAGACCCTTTCTCTGGTCAGAAACTATTAGCCACCTTTAAGCGGCTTATTGACATTTCTAAGGCCGGCGCGTACGTTGCCATCCATCGCTCATGACCTGCTAGCCGGTCGTTCCTTGTGTTTCTCGTTACCGCGTGTTCCGCAGCCAAGTGTCAGGATGAGAAGTCACCTTCGGTACTCCTCGTCTGACGTAATGCCACCAAAAGAAAGGCTTCGTATGCGACGTTGGCCTATCATGGTCATTCTCCTGATCCCGGTCTTCGCCGTCCATGCGGCGCCGCCCGTCACCACGAACTCAGAAAGAGCCGTGGCTGGCACTACGGGCGCGACCAGGCCGCAGGCGGCGGCTGACCAGCACAAGGCGCCTGCCGCCATAATGCCCGGCGTGACCGCCGTCGTCGGCCCGGGATCATCGGGGAAGCCGGCCTGGGAGTGGAGTGACGAGGAACGTATCAGAGTGCGGTTTGATCCCGCCTCAATTCGTGATCGGGCAGTAGCACACGAAGCCATGCTGCCGCCGTATGCCCATGCACAGGTGCAGTCCGCCGAAGCGCCTCAGTCCTCGCAGCACCTCCAGGCGCATTCTGCCCAAGCCCCTCGGGCCTCGCAACTCATCCTTGATGGAGCACGTGACCCCGGCCTCTTCCTCCCATCCGAGTTGCTTGACGTGCTTTTGGAGGGGCTGCATCCCAAGGCAACATTCCGCATGCACGCGCGCGATGCATTGGCAAAGGACATCCGAGCAATGGGCTACACCGAGGATGACTTTTGGAACAAGCTTGAGCAGCTCTCGGCTCCTTACCGTGCGCTCACGTCGCGACCGAAGAACCTCGCAGTCCAGCATGTGAAAACGCCTGATGGCAAGATGGCGTCGTTCCTCATTGACGTAGACCAATGCGTGGCCCGTGACAAGCTTCTTCAGTCCGCGCGCATGACGTTCGGCGCAGAGGCCTTTCAGCGGTTTTTGTACGCCTCTGTAGCTCCAGAGATCTGGCGGAGCGATGCCACGAACCTTCCCAATCCGGGACAGAAACAGCAACTCCTTTTCGTTGCCCGGGGTTGCGTCCAACGTAACGTTGGATACTCGTGGCCAGCCGCCCCCTTGGATCGACCCTTCACACCGCCGCAGTCATTTCACAACGTAACTGCCATGACGTGCTTGGCGCAGCAGTCAGGAGGGAGCGATGCGTAAAACAGTTCTGGCCCTGGTACTGGCTCTCTTTTCGGCGGCGTTGCAAGCCGCAAAGCCGGTGCCGAATGGACTGGTGCCTTCCGCTGATGACTACGCGGTGCTCGCGGGAAAAGTCACCATCGGAACGATCGATGCGCACATGATCGGCGTTCTCGTCGACGACGGCGGGCCGTATCGTCATCTGTTCAGGCTCTGGACGGAGTCACCGATGAAGACGTTCCGCGCTTCAAGCCAGAGTGCCAGCATTGAGTTCCGGGGTGACGAGCTGGTCGTCATGGCGGCCGATCAGCAGTGGTTTTATGCGTTGGTGACCGCCGTCGGCAATCGCCACGCGCCACGGCAGCCTACCGGGTTGACCGGTGCACTTTACGTTGGCTACGGTCTGAATCACGAGATTCGCCCTGTCGCTGCGAGGACGCCGGGCAACGGCCGGCATATCGTTGCGCTCGACTCCTGTGACGACTTCGACAGTTGCGTGTTCAACCTCGATTACGGCGTTGGAGGAAATGGAGGCGGGTGTAACGCTGGCGGTCTTGGCGCGACCTCGTGCACGATCTCAAACACGTACGGCTCCTGCTCCGTTACCTGCAGTTCCGGCTTCGCCTGCTGTGTAGCGGCGACGAGTACCAACAACGCAAGCTGTTCGTGCAAGTAGTCCAAGGGTCATCCGGCGCCCTTGCAGCCCGAGCGCGGAAGCGCAGGCCCTACGGCAGCCCCCGTGTTCTCCGCCGGATGCCGGGCGCCTTCTTCTTCGACATCGGCATCTGTACGGTCTGAACCATCGACTTGTCGACGCGCAGTCCGGCGATTCCGCCGATCACGTGGAGGGCGGAGCGTACGGCTCCTTCCTGCCAACCCGAGAGATACGACACCTGATCGCCGGCCACCCAGAACTGGCGGTCCGGCTTGAGGAGGCGCCGGTAGACGGAATCGTCGCAGGTCCAGTCATCGGCCCAGCCGCCGAGCTGATACGGTACGTCCTGCCAGGCGATGGAGAGTCCGATCTTGGTATCGACGTGGCTGGCAAAACCGGGGTGCAGTCGTTCGCCGCCTTTCAGGGCCAGCTCCAGCCGTTGCGGCAATTGGAGAGAGGCCATGAAGGCCGCATCGTCGTCGTAGTTGTAGGCGCCCGTAAGAATGCCGCCCCTCTTGCCGAAGTAGTCCCACGACGGGTACCACATCTGGGTGATGTTGTCCGTCGTGTACGAGATGCCGCCATACATCTCGTCCTTCGTTTCCCAGAAGCGGTCTTTGGTCTGCCAGCCGACCTTGCACGTCTTGGCGAACTTCACCGCGTGGATCGCTTCCTTGTACTCGTCAGTGAAGTTGTTGTCGTCAACGCCGGCCAGGATCGGCAGCGGGATGGTGGAGATGCACCAGTCGGCGATGATCTCCTGTCCTTTTCCTTTGGTACCAGACAGCCGGTGCATGATGCGCACCTTCGGCTTGCCTCCCTCGGTGATGTTGTAGACGCCGGCCAGCTCCCGCCTGTAGGTGATGTGATTGCCGACCTCGGTTTTGAGGAAGCCGTGCCAGATCTTGTCCATTCCGCCGATGGGCTGGAAGAGCGTCGGCTGCCACTCGTACTCCTCGGGCTGATAGAAGCGGTCCATCCAGAACTTCGAAGAGACCAGATCCGCGAGCGTGAGCGGCTCGAGGAGTGTGCCGCATGACTCGATGCCGGGCTGCACGGCGTAACCGGAGCGCGAGGAGCCGAGGTAGTCGTAGTTGTCGTCCGGATCGATGTCGCCGAAGACGGTGAGTAGGCTGAGGAACTCCGTCTTGTCGACGCCCTTCGCCTTCAGCTCGGCGTCGAGAGCGCCGTGGTTGACCACCTTCGCCAGCAGCTCCGAGATCCAGCCGCGCGTATCGTTGGCGATGCGGCGGTTCACGGTGGAGACGCCATTCCACGATTCGTTGCGCTGGAAGTAGTTGGCGCGGGTCATCATCGTGTAGACCTCGAGCGGAACGCCGAGGATGTTGCAGTAGTGGAGGATGGCGGTGTGGTGGTAGGGGAGCCGTCCCGGTCCGGCGTTCAGGTAGAAGTTGGGATCCTCGTGGAACGCACACGTCTGCGGATCACGGCCGATCTGGTGGATGACGTCGCCCCTCCGCACGGTGAGGCTGCGGCCGCCCGCATGCGGCTTCGCCTCCAGGATGGTCACGTCATACTTCGCCTTGAGCAATTCGTAGCCGGCGGTCAGTCCGGCGATTCCGGCGCCGATGATGACCACGCGTTTGCCGTTGCCGTCAGGAAGCCTGGGTGGGCCGGCGAATGCCGCGGGCACCCGCAGCAATCCCATCGCCGTCATCGTTTCGTAGACCGCCGCCGCGCCGCCCGCGCGGCCGACCGCTTCGAGGAAGGAACGACGCGTCCACTTCGGGGAGTCACTCATGAAAGGACCTCCGCGTTGTCGATGGGATAGACGTAAGGATAGCGTATTCCGTACTCAGGAAGTCTTCATGCCGGCGAGGCAGCCGGGGCAGAATGCCGAATGGCGCATCAACCAGGGAGCCCAGCTCCACTCCGGACCTCGGTGGCGCTCTGCAGTTGCAACGGCGAGCAGTTCATCGACGAGCAACTGGAGAGCCTTACCCGGCAGATGCGCCTTCCCGATGAGCTCATCATCTGCGACGACGCTTCGTCGGATTCGACGATTGGCAAACTGCAGCGCTTCGCCGCAAACGCTTCGTTCACCGTAACGATCAACCGGAACGCCGAGAGGCTCGGCGTGGCGCGAAATTTCGAGCAGGCGATCTCCCTCTGCACCGGCGAGCTGATCCTGCTGGCGGATCAGGACGACGTGTGGCAACCGGAGAAGATCGCCCGTATCGTGCGCGCGTTCGAACACGATCCTGAGATCGACTGCCTGTTCACCGACGCCGGGTTGATCGACCAGGCTGGGAAGCCGATGCGGAGGGGGCTCTGGAGGACAGTCGGATTCGATCTCGCCGAACTGGGAATGGTTCGAACGGGACGGGCGCTCGATGTTCTCTCCGTCCACAACGTCGCCACCGGCGCGACCATGGCCTTCCATCGCAGGATACTGCCGTCGGTACTTCCCTTCCCACGGATGACGGGACTCCTGCACGACCGTTGGATCGCCATCAACGTTGCGGCGACCGGCCGTCTCGACTGCATCGAGGAACCATTGATTCTCTATCGGCAGCACCGCGGGCAGCATCACGGCGTCGGACCAGGGGGAGGCAGGCTCCTGACGTGGTTGCAGGAAGGGTCCGTCACCGGGTCGGAGCAGTACGCGGCGTGGGCATCGGAGCTCGAGCTCGTCGCCCTCCATCTCCGCGAGCTCGGTACCGCGCGGCAGGTGAGAATCATCGACGATCGGGTGAACCATCTGCGCGTCCGCGCGGGCTTGCCGGCATCCCGTATCCGCCGCATCGGCGCGATCGCCCGCGAATTGCGGAACAGGCACTATCACCGCTTCTCGAACGGATACGTGAGTCTGCTCAAGGATCTTCTGAGGAGAATCTGAAACCGCTACAATGCGCCCCTTCCATGCGCGGCGAACCGGAGTACGCTCTGCACCTCCCCGTCCCAACTCTACTCAGCGCCTTCGTGCGGGGCCGTACCGCGCCAACCCCATCGAGGGCCAGCCTTGAAGGCGATTGAGTTTCAGGGCGTGACGGTCCGGTTTCCGACCACCCGGATTCCCTTCGTCAAAGAATGGATCGTGCGGAAATTCCGAGGAACGGCGACGGTCGAGACGTTTGCCGCGCTGAGCGACGTTTCTCTGGACATTGAATCGGGGGAATGCCTCGGGCTCATCGGGTCCAACGGTGCAGGAAAGTCGACGCTGCTGCGCGTCGCCGCGGGCGTCGTTACCCCGTCCGCCGGACGAGCAATCGTCCGCGGCGCCGTCGCTCCCCTCATCGAGCTCGGAACAGGGTTTGACCACGAGCTCAGCGGCCGCGAGAACATCTTCTTCAACGGAGCCCTCCTCGGGCGATCCCAGGGCACGATGAGAGCACGCGCCGACGAGATTGTTGAATTCTCCGGTCTCGCCCAGTTCATCGATCTGCCGCTCCGCACCTACTCGACCGGCATGGTGGCCCGGCTGGCGTTTTCCATCGCCACGGCGGTCGATGCAGCCGTCGTTCTGCTCGACGAGATCCTGGCCGTGGGCGATTCCTCATTCCGGGAGCAATGCGAGGCGAGAATCCGCGGCTTTCACGAGAGCGGATGCACGATCCTGCTCGTGTCGCATGACCTCGCCTCGATCGAGAAGCTGTGCGACCGGGTCGTGTTTCTCGAGGAAGGGAGGATCGTCGCGCTCGGGAATCCGGCCGAAGTGATCCGAACATACGGAGAGCGAAGCAGCTCACACGAACTTCGCCACGACCGGAGCCTGTCGCTCGGAGCACCGGAACTGGCATGAGCACGATCTCTCGCGTCGAACAAGACCCTCGCGCCGAGGTTGCCGCGGCAATTCCTGAATTCTGCAATGCCGCCGGACCGGGAGTATCGCTTCCGGAAGAGGCGCGCGATCTGCTGGCACACGAGCATCTGCTGCGAAGCCTGGTGATGCGCGATCTGACCGTCCGCTACAAACGGTCAGTCCTCGGCGTGTTCTGGACGATGCTCAATCCGCTGCTGTTGATGCTGATCCTCACTATCGTTTTTTCCGCGTTCTTCCGTTTCGCCATCAAGCATTTCGAGGTCTACTTCCTCTCCGAGTACCTTCCCTGGATTTTCTTCTCGCAGACCACTGTCAACTCGATGGCCAGCATGGCCTGGAACGGGCCTCTGATGAAGCGGGTCCGAATCCCCAAGAGCATCTTCGCCGTCGCCGCCACTCTTTCAGGAATCGCAAACCTGGTGATTTCCTGCATCCCGCTTGCGATCATCATGCTCATCAAGAGTGCTCCTTTTTCGATCGCGGTCGTATTTCTCCCCTTGAGCTTCCTGATTCTCGGCGCCTTTACGCTCGGCGTGTCCCTCACGCTCTCTTCGCTATCCGTCTATTTCGCGGACATCAAGGAGACCTACCAGGTCGCCGTCGTCGGTCTGATGTATCTGACTCCGATCTTCTATCCGATGAGCATCGTGCCCGAGAAGTACCTATGGCTGGTCAGGCTCAATCCGCTGGTTCACCTCCTCCAGATCATTCGCGATCCGATCTACTACGGCCGGTTTCCCACGCCGATGGACCTCATGATCTCGTCGCTCTGGGCCATCGCCGCGCTGATCTCGGGCTGGATGGTATTTCGCCGGCTGTGCGCCGGCTTCTACGCACAGCTCTGACGAGGACGATTCAGAACAGCGATCTTTGGACGCGCAGCGTTTCGGGGTCGACGGGCTGCTGCCCGAGGAGGCGTTGGAGCTCACGCGCGCTGGCAGGGCTGTGGCCGGCGAAGTGATTGTTGAAGAAGCCGAAGACATCCCTCGTATTGGCGGCGGATTTCAGCGCCTCATACCACGCGCGGATCTCCTCGGAACGGTCGAATTGCACGCGTGAGTAGTCGGTGACCGCGCGGTCCGGCCCCATCCAGCGCACATAGAGAAAGTCCGCCGTCGCCTGCTCCACCAGCTCCAGCATCGTCTCGCGCGGAATCCACCGGCCGTCGCTCAGCGCCAGCGCGATACCGTGACGCGCCAGCAGCTCCAGCAGATGCGGCCGCACTTCGGGGCTCATCCAGCCGCTCTGACGAAGCTCGATGGCGAAGCGCAGATCGCCCGGCAGGGTGGGAAGGAACGCCTCGATCGCCGGCAGCTCGTCCGGCCCGAAGTCGGGACCCATCTGCAGCAGGATCGGCCCCAGCTTCGGCCCGAGCTGCCTGGCGAGGCCGATGAACTCGCGGACGACGTCATCCGCATCGCGCAGCCGTCGCTCGTGCGTAACTTCTTTCGGCATCTTGAGCGCGAAGGTGAACTCCGGCGGCGTTCGTTCGGCCCATGCACGCACCACCCGCGCCTCGGGAATGGCGTAGAACGTGGAGTCGACCTCGACTGCGCGGAACGCGCGCGCGTACGCCGGAAGATACTCGGAAGCACGCGTCCCGGGCGGATAGAGCGGTCCTACCCACGCCGCGTAGTTCCACCCCTGCGTGCCGATGAGAATGCCCATTCGGGTGAAATGCTACGCGGAAGAGGGTGGATGTAGCGGCCGGCCCGTCAGTGCTTCACCGCTCGCCTCTTCGAGGTTGTGATGGTTTTCGTCACGCCTGCGTCTGCGCCGATCGCGTCCTGCACAGCCAAGGTCACCGTGTGGCTGCCGTTCGCCAATTGTAGGGAGACCGTGGAGCCGGTCTTGTTGCTCCCATCAATGGTCCAGGTGAAGGCGTACGGTGCCGTGCCGGAAGCCGAGGCGATCAGGGTCAGGTTGTTCGGCGGAGTTGACGGCGCGACGCTGAAGTCCACGGTCAGTAGCAGTGGTGGGGCGGCCGCCTCCGCCGCGCGGCAGGAGTCGCCCTGGCAGCCGTCGAATGTGTTCACGTATGCCGTCAATGCCGCGGCGATGGAGGGGTTCACTTTGGACGCAACGTTCGTGAGCTCGTACGTGTCCGACGTCAGATAGAGCTCTTTCTCCCCGCTCTTGTACTCGACGTACTTGTATCCGGGCGCCTGGAAGCCGAAGTAGCTCGGGATTGGCACCACGGTGGCCAGATCCATCTTGTCTAGCGGTTCGAGCACGCTGGCAGGAGTGTCCGGCGGGTCGAACTCCCCTGTACCGAACTCCTCGAGCAGAAACGACTGGCGCCACGCGGTCGTCGGAGGGTTCTGCAGCAGGCCTTTCAATGAGCGCCCATCGGCGAACGACAGTGGCGGCACGCCGGCCAGGTCGGCGAAGGTCTCGGCGAGGTCGAGATTGCCGGTGAACTGGTTCCGGACCGCGCCAGCCGGGACTCCCGGACCGCGGATGATCAGCGGCACGTGAATGTCGGTCTCGTAGGGCGTGTACTTACCGGGGAGCAGCCGGTGCTCGCCCATGTGGTAGCCGTTGTCCGACATGAAGAAGATGTACGTGTTCGCAAGACGGCCCGTCGAAGACAAGGCCGCCACCAGGCCGGCGATGGCCTCGTCGACGGCCTGAAGGGCTCGCAGGCGGTTGCGATAGTCGGAGTCGATGCCGTCGATCTCTGCCTGCGTGAGCAGCGGCTTGCTGCTGATGTAGGAAGGCTTGCCGCTGACATCCGGCTCGTTGAACGATGGATAGTGTGGCGCTGTTACGTTCGGAAACAGAGCGGCGTGACGCGGGGCCGGCGTGTACGGCGCGTGCGGCGCGTAGACGGCGAAGTACATGAAGATTGGTTGGGCCGGCTTGGAAGCGGCTCGCTGGATGAAGTCCGCCGCCTTGCCGTAATACACGTCCGTGCCGTAGTCGGCCGCCGTGCTGCCGTACATCACCTGCGTTCCGTTTTCGTTGAGCGTGTAGTTGAACTGACCGTAGGGGTCTCCCGCGGACGGGCTGTACCACTCGTCCCACCCTGGAGGGATGTAGTTCGGGATCGCGGCGTTCGGGTAGCCGTTCAAATACTTGCCGAACAGCACCGTGCGGTAGCCGGCGCCGTGCAGAAGGGTGGCGAGAGTCGAGGCCTCGACGTTGTTGCTGTAGGCAATCTCGAACCCTCCGTTGGGCAAGGCGTTCGTCAGCACCTGCGTGTTGTGTGGAAACTGCCCGCGCAGGATCGTGGTGCGAGACGGACAGCAGAGCGACAGAGGCACGAGGTTGTTGTTGAACAAGGTTCCCTGGTTCACCAGCAACTCCTGGAGATGTGGCATGTAGGAGAGAGTTCCGCTCAGCACGTCCTGATCGTCGGTCAGGATCATGAGGATGTTGGGGGCGTTCACTGGTGCCGCTGTCGTGCTCCCCTCGATCAGGATCGGCTTTGCTCCGATGGAGACGGAGCTTCCCAACGGGATCGTGATCGTCTTGCCGTTGAGGTCGCGATACTGTGTGTAGCTCGCAGCAGGCGAATAGGAGAGGGAACCCTTCGTGTTCCAAACTGCCTGCGCCACATAGCCGCCGGGACGCGAGAGCGCACACGTCCATGTTCCGTTCGATGCGCCGGAGCATGGGGCGTCAATCGTCGCCCCTACCAGCCAGTGATACACCTCGTCATACGCGAAACCCGCCGGCGACGGAGCGACCGAGGCGGTTTCAAGATCGCCCCATCCGAACGTCGTGCCTCCTCCCCACGTGTACCAGGCCGCCATTTGCAGGTTGAGCGTCGAGCGCAGCCCGGCCTGCAAGAGGCTGTATCGCGTCACCCACGCGATTTGCGTGTCTGGGTCGGTCACCGTCTGATCGCCCCAACTCCCTTCGGTCTGAAACATCGGCTTGCCCGCAAGCCCGTTCTGATCGAAGACCGCGCGCATCTGCGTGGCCTTGGTGATGATGGAGCCGTAGCAGGTCACGAAGGGGGTGCAACCCGAGGTCGAGTCATCTTCGGGCATGGGGAACGGGTTCACACCGCTCTGGGCAGCGATGTACCCGTGAAACGCGCCACCGTCGGCATACTGCGACCCACCGGCTTGGAGGTACCTCGTCATCCAGGTGACGCCGCTGTTCGGCGATGCTGTGCCTACCGGTCCTGCCACCGATGGCGTCAGCAGAATCGAGTACGGGTCCTGATGGATGATTGGATACGCCGCCTGCGCAAGCGCCAGCATCTGAGCATCGGTGCCGGTCCACCAGAGTGCGACGTTGAACTCGTTCCAGAGCTCGTAGTAACGGATGTGCGGCTGCGTCGTGCCGTTGTAGTGCTGGATCAGAGCGTTGAGAAAGTCCTTCCAATCCTGAATGTTGTCCGGCGGCGCTGTACAGAGAACCGTGCTGTTTGGGCCAGGGCTGCAGGTGCTCTGGTCGGCCACGGCCCAGTTCGGAGTGCCGGCCGAGAGCGTCATCGCCATGGATGCCGTGTTCGTGACGGTGTCCACCAATCCGTTCTTCTTCACATCGTTGACGTAGTTGTCGAACGGCTGAAAGTTGAACGTGCCTTTGGATTGCTCGATCCGAGCCCAGGCAAACTCCTGGTGTGCGAGTGTGCCGATGGTTACCTTCGGGTAATTGTCCCGCACGGCAGACATGGCGAAGAATGTGGGCGGCATCGGTGTCGTCGTGCCCGATTGCGCCCCGCAAGGCGCCGCTACGGCGATGCCTGCCAGCAATAACCACCGGGTCAGAGCACAGGTTCCCACGCTGCTTATCATCGAAGCGCCTCCGCCTTCCAATCCGGATCGGGCGACCGGACGCTTGACTCAACCCTGTTGGAACCCCTGAATGACTACCCAAACGACGCGGTAAGTTGAGAATAGTTTACATTGCAGTGTGTCCCGGTCGCGCTGACGCAGGTCGCTCTGGCGGCGAGGAGATGCGCCAGTAATTGGCTGTGGCGCCTGGATTCGAACCAGGGATCACCGGATTAGCAATCGCACGAATGGGCGGGCCGCGCGATCGTCAGCCTGCTTGATTCGGCTCCTCGGATTCCGGATGGCGCTACGTTGGACGTTTTGCTTCGCTCATCATCTTCACCATGGCCGGATCGCGATGGTCGAAGAAGCTGCTCGTTCCGGTGTCGAGCGTTGCGATGGCGCTCATCTCGTCAGGAGTCAGCTCGAAGTCGAAGATGTTGAAGTTCTCGGCCATGCGCTCTTTGCGAACGGACTTCGGGATCGCCACGACGCCGCGTTGCGTCAGCCAGCGCACGATCACCTGGGCGACGCTCTTGCGATGGTTCTCAGCGATCGAACGGAGCAAGGCGTTGTGGAAGATGTCGTTGCGCCCCTCGGCGAACGGTCCCCACGACTCGATCTGAATGTCGTTCGCCTGCAGGAACTTCTGCGTCTCGACCTGCTGATGGAACGGATGCGTCTCGATCTGATCCACGGCAGGGACGACGTCGTGGTGCATCATCAGATCCATGACGCGATCCGGATGGAAGTTGCTCACGCCGATCGCGCGAATGCGGCCCTCGTGATAAAGCTCCTGCATGGCCCGCCACGAGCCGTAGATGTCGCCGAACGGTTGATGGATCAGGTAGAGATCGAGCGTCTCGAGTTGCAGGCGCTGCATCGCTCGGTCGAACGCACGCCGCGCGTTGTCGTAGCCGGCGTCCTGGATCCAGAGCTTCGTCGTGACGAAGATCTCTTCACGTGGCACGCCGCTTCGCTTGATGGCGTTGCCGACCGCCTCTTCGTTGCCGTACGAAGCCGCGGTGTCGATGAGCCGATATCCGACGTCGAGCGCATCCGAGACGCTGCGCTCGCACGCCTCGGCGTCCGCGATCTGAAAGACGCCGAACCCGAGGAGCGGCATCCGGATACCGTTGTTCAGGGTGACCGTTGGGATGACTGACATCGTGAGCTCCTTCACGCGCACCTCGGCGCGATTCACTGCGGATCGAAATCGAGAGATGTCGACAGGTCGCGGTACGCGTCGATCTGCCCCTTCAATTCCGCGATCTTCTGCTCGGTTGTGGCGATCGCGTCGGCGCCGGCAACGAAGCGGCGCGGCGGCGAATCAATGCTCGCGATCGTGAGGATCGCTCGCGCGAGCTTGGCCGGGTCGCCCGATTGCCTGCCGTTCTGGCTCTTCCAGTACTCGAGCAGCGGAGCTCTGCGTTCGTCGTAGTCCTGAATGGACGGCTCGGCGTAGTTCGTCGATTGCTCCGTTAGCAACTCCGTGCGGAAGAAACCCGGATTGACGATCGTCGTGGTGATTCCGAACGGCGCGATCTCCGCGTGCAGCGACTCCATCCAGCCTTCGAGGCCGAACTTCGACGCGGCGTAGGCGGAAACGAAGTCGAAGCCGGCGGCAAGGCCCGCCGATGACGAAATCGAGATGATGTGCCCCGAGCGCTGCCGGCGCATGACCGGCAGCACCGCGCGGGTGACGTTCATCGGGCCGACGAGGCTCACCGCCAACTGCCGCTCTACCTGCTCCGGCGTCAGCTCTTCGAAGTAGCCGGCGTAGAAGCTCGCGGCATTGTTGACCAGCACGTCGATGCGGCCAAACCGGTCGACTGCAGCACGCGCCGCCGCTTCCGCATCGGCGCCGCTCGTGACATCCAGCTTCACGGATAGCAGGTTGTCCGACTGGCCCAGCGCCGCGGCGATCCGATCGGTGTCCCGGCCTGTTGCTACAACCGCCCTGCCGGACGCAAGGGCCGCCCGAGCGATATCGGCGCCCATTCCGCGACCGGCACCAGTGATGAGCCAAGTTTTTTTGTCGTTCCTGTCATCTCTCATGGTGTGTTGTTCCCTTTTCTCTAGGCAGACTTGTCGCCGGCCCGGCGAAATAGTCGTCGGGCGTTCTGCGCGTTGTTGGTGATTGCGGTAATTAGCTTGAGGCTTCTGCTCCGCTGTGGTGTTCCTCGCGCAGCCGGTGGATGTCCCTCTTTGGCGCGGCGCCGAAGAAACGTCCGTATTCGCGGCTGAACTGTGACGGGCTGACGTAGCCGACGCGCCGGCTGGCGTTTCCCGCGTCGAGCTGTTCGGTGAGCATCAGGCGTCGCGCTTCCTGAAGCCGCAGCGCCTTCTGGTATTGGAGAGGGCTCATTGACGTGACTGATTTGAATTGCCGGTGAAACGAGGAGACGCTCATGTTCACCAGCGCCGCGAGATCGTCGACATCGACGGGCTGATCGAAGTTGGACCTGAGCAACGACACAGCTTTCGCGACGCGTTGGAGGCTCGACTCGGAATGGCCGATCTGCGCGACGCGGCTGCCCATCGGGCTGCGAAGCAGGCGGATCAGGATCTCATCGACGATCAGCGGCGCAAGCAGCTCTGCCTCCGCCGGCTGCGCCATCACCTCGAGCAGACGCGTCGCGGCATCGACGATGTTGGCGTCCGCATCACCGACCCACACAGCGCGGACCTCGCGCGGCTGCGGGAGGCCGTGCGGATAGACCTTGGCGGCCAACTCGGCCACCTTCCGCGGATAGAGATCGATCTTCAGATTCAAGTACGGCTCGGCGTGACTGGCGCGCGTCACCTGCGCCGCAACAGGCACGTCGACCGAGTAGACCGCGATCTGCGACGCCTCGTACTCGAAGACATCCTCGCCGATCATCACGCTCTTCGCTCCCTGCGCGACGATGCACAGGGACGACCGCATCACGGCGTGCGTCAGCTCCGGATTCGTGCGCGAAAGCCGGATTGCGTAGACGCCTGGCATGCGGAGGGCAAACGAGCCGTCGTAAGGGGCGTGGAGGGCGATCAACTTCCCCAGTCTCGAGATGCCGGTTCTTCTTTCTTCGGAGTGTTCTCGGGTCAGTGCCATACGTTTCTTTCGCGAACGTCAATGTACGGTCGGAGAGAGCGAGATCCTTGCCTGAATTGCGCAGAGTTTTGCCCGATTCTAACAAGTGGAGAAGTTTGGCCAGACCTTCGGTACGCCCGATTGATCGCAGATCGTTTCGCATCGTTTGCCGGCTTGTGGTCAGAACGTTCTGCTGATCGTCATCCCCACGGTTGTTCCTTGCGAGAACGTTTCGTGCTCGACCGTGTTGAGGCCGTGTGAGTACAGCTCGCGATAGATCGATGGCGTGATCGTCGCGCCGCGCAGCGGATAGGAAAGCTGGAGTCGCAGCCCACCATTGGAGAATCCGGTGCCTTCGTCGATGGCTCCATGCCATCGGCCCAGGGTTTGGTACTGGCCGGCTGCGCTGATCGCGATGCTGCCGCGGCCGACAGAAAACGACGGCCCGACACCCCACCGGAAATTCTTTGGCGGACGAAAGCCGCGATCATTCGTCGTGACCGGCACGGTCGCTTGTAGCAAGGCGAAGGCCGTCACCTTTCGCACCGGCCGGCTCCAGGCGATTTCAGCCTCGGGCGCAAACACGCCGCTGCCGAATTGCAGATGCTCGTGCTTCTTGCCTTCCAACCCAAGCTCGATAGGGTCAGGAACCGTGTGACCAATTGGCAGCGTCGTACCGAAGCCGAAGTGCCATCGAGATGCGCCGCTCGTCGTCGGCGCCCACAGGACGAGCACATCGCCGTCCGAGATGCCGTTGAGCGTTTCGGTGCGGTGATGGATGTCGCCATATGGCGGCACGAACGGTCGACCGTCGAGCGTGGTGTAACGGACGCGCTGATCCTTCACATCGTACGGAAGGCGCAGCGACAGTGCTAGGCCGGCGCGAAGGCCGTAGGCTGCGCCAAGCTCCGAATGAAACAGCGCCAGACGGACGTGGTGCTCGTGATCGGGAATCGCCATCGCTGCGCACTCGACGGGCGCGACATCGGGACACGTGGCGACGTGCGACGTATCGAACGTGCCGTACGCGAACGATGACGAGATCGCCCACCTGCCGGAGGCCGGGATTGTTTGCGTTGCCCCTCCACCGGAGAGGTTCGGATTCGCTCAGGCCGGTCAGGCATAGGCGGGCGGCAGGAGGCCGAGAATCACCGCGACGATGACGAGGTAGCGGAGCGCGCGCATCACCGTTCCGCCTTCCCGATCGCGGCGAGCACCTCATCCCACATGCCGCCCGTCACGGCGGTCACGAACTTGCCGCGCGCGTCGTACACGCGGATGTACGGAAGCGCTTCGGCGTGGAACTCGGTCGCCTGCTCTGCGGCATCGTTGTCCCACTTGCCAATATTCACGCGCCTCACCGCGAGGTTCGGTTTAGTGCCGTTCATCAGGTGCTGCAACCGTGCTTCGAGCACGTGACAGGGACCGCACCAATCGGCGTAGAAATCAATGATCGTGACCTTGCCGGTTGCGAGGATGTTGGGGACATCGACGCGGCGGCCGTTCGTGTACGAGCGGATGTCGAGCACCTTCACGATGTCCGGCGGCAATGGTTCTATGTCGCGCGGCTTCTCGCCAGGAAAGACCGCCTCGAAACCGGCGTTCGAGATCGCTGCGCGAAGCTTCTCGCGATCGAACTGTGCCGGCACGTCGACGGTAGCCGTCTTCGTCTTCGCGTCGACTTTCGCGCTTTTCACGCCTTCGACGGAGCTGAGCGCCTTGACGATGGGCGGTGCGCAAGCAGCGCAGTCGATTCCCACAACTTTGAATGTAAGGGTATCCGCGGCGGCGCTTGCGGCGGCAGTCAGAGCTAACAATGTGATCAGTGCAAATCGATTCATTTGATCCTCCCGCGAAACGTGGACTCGCGGACGTGTTCGTCCGGAGTGAGGTGCGCGAGCGCGCGAAGATCAGATGAGAAGCGTGGAGAAAACCGCGAGCCGGTCGCTCGTGCGGCGTGGAGGGGAGGTGTCGATCAATGCGCGCGGGGCCGTCGGACCGGGTTCCGGCAGATTGGGCGCGCGAAGGACGAGCAACGGCATCGCAAGCAGCGAAAACAGTGCGGGAACCTTCGGCGCGAGCCTGGCGGACGGCGATTCGTAGCAGGTCAGGGTCGTGCAGCAGTCGGCGCGCTCAGTTGCGAGCGCGAGCGAATCGGCCGATGCGTGGCCGCAGCAGGGCATGCGGGCGCAGAAGCCGATGATTGCCGTCGCTGGCGCGAGGGCGGCGAGCAGGAGCACGATCGCAAGTGCGAGCGGCTTCCGGGTCGTCGATACGGAGCGGAGCAGCATCATTCACTGAGACGAAGGCGGCGGCGAAAAGATTCCGGCTCAGCTCGGGCAGCGTCCGCCGCCCTTCCTCACCTTCTTCGCGCGGCTCCGCTCATGCGAATATGCCTGCGGAATGCGAGCCATCGTCAGCGAAGGAATCGGAACGGCGCTCCTCGTCGCCGCCGTGGTCGGCTCAGGGATCATGGGCGAACGGTTGTCGGGCGGCAACATGGCGCTCGCGCTGCTCGCGAACAGCATCGCCACGGGCGCGGTGCTCGTCACGCTCATCTTCACGTTCGCGCCGATCTCGGGTGCGCATTTCAACCCCGCAGTGTCGCTGGCTGTTGCGTTTGAAGGTGGCTTCTCGTGGCGTCGGGTGCCGGGGTATATCGCAGCGCAAGTCGCCGGCGCGATCGCTGGCGTCGTCGCTGCGCACGCGATGTTTGCACATCCGTTGATCGCGCTGTCGCATCATGCGCGCGTTGGGTTCGCGCAGATGTTCAGCGAGTTTCTTGCGACGTTCGGTCTTCTGGTCGTCATCCACGGGACTGGCAAACGCTCGGCCGTCGTGCCGCTCACCGTCGCTGCGTACATCACCGCCGCTTACTGGTTCACGTCCAGCACGAGCTTTGCGAACCCTGCCGTCACGATCGCCCGCGGCCTGACCGATACGTTCTCGGGTATCGAGCCGGGAGGCATTCCTGGTTTCATCGCCGCGCAGCTCTGCGGCGCGCTGGCGGCCACGCTGCTCTTCCGATGGATCGGCAACGGCGAGCCGCCGTAACGACCGGCTCGAGGAGGCGTTGCGGTGGCACGTGGCGGCAGCGGACCTCTACAACTCCGTGAATTTGTGCCTGTTGATCTTGAGGTGCCGGATCTTCCAGTCGAGCGTGGAACGTGGAATCCCGAGCCTGGCTGCCGCGCCGTTCGGGCCGGCAACACGCCCCTTGCTCTCCGTGAGCGCGGCCTCGATGATTTCCTTCTCGCGACTATCGAGAGTCTCGCTCAATCGGGCCGAGGTCTTCGCCGGCGACGCGCCGCGGTTGGAGAGCCACGCCTCGTCGATCCGAAAGGTATCGCCGGTACAGAGGATGACCGACCGCTCGATGATGTTCTGCAGCTCGCGAATATTGCCCGGCCAATCGTAGGACTGGCAGAGCACCAGCGTCTTCTTGTCGATCTTGCGGAATTGTTTGCGCGTCTTGTGTGCATACCGCCGGACGAAGTACTCGACGAGCACCGGAATATCACTCTTGCGTTCGCGAAGCGGTGGTACCTCGATCGGAAAGACATTCAGCCGGTAGAAAAGATCCGCGCGAAACGTGCCATCGGCGATCGCCGTCTGCAGATCCCGGTTCGTTGCGGCGATGACTCGAACGTCGGACGCAATCGGCCGCGCACTTCCCACCCGCTCGAACTGCCTCTCCTGGAGCACGCGCAGCAGGGCGATTTGCGTTTCGGCAGGGAGCTCGCCGACTTCGTCCAGGAAGATGGAACCGGAGTTCGCAAGCTCGAATCGCCCCTGGCGCCGTTGCAGCGCTCCCGTGAACGCTCCCTTCTCATGGCCGAACAATTCCGAAGCGATCAATGATGTCGGAACGGCGGCGCAGTGGACGGTGATGAACGGATGCATCGCTCGCTGCGACCGTTTGTGGATGGCTCTGGCGATCAGTTCCTTTCCCGTTCCCGTCTCGCCCATGATCAAAACCGTGGAATCGGTCGGCGCGACTTTGACGATATGCGCGAGCACCGTCTGCAACGAGAGCGAAGTGCCAACAATCTCCTCGAACATAAACTCGCGGTCGATCTGCTCGCGCAGCGCGAGGTTCTCTTCGTGGAGCCGGTCCTTGAGCCGCTTCAATTCTTCGATGTCGGTCAGGAGCGAATACCAGCGGACAATCCGGCCGTCTTCGTTCCGTCGCGGAATCGTGCTGGCCTGGAACCAACGATAGACACCGTCCGCGCGGCGGAGGCGATTCTCGTGGATGTAGTCCTGGCCCATTTCCACCGCGTACGTCCACTTCGCGATTACCTCCGGTAGGTCGTCGGGATGAACGACGCTTCCGGAAGTCCAGCGTTTCACTTCGTCCTCCGGCATGCCGAAGTACTCGAGAAGGGGTCGATTCACAAATTCGACGTCGCCCTCCGGAGTCGTCGTGAAGACCAGGCCAGGAATGCTGTCAGCGAGCAACCGAAAGCTCTCTTCGCTCGCCCGCAACGACTCCTCGGCGCGTTTTCGATCATCGATGTCCGTCGTCGTCACATACCACTCGGCGACTTTGCCGAGCGCTTCGCTGAGTGGACTGCAGCGTAGGAGGAACCAACGATGGACACCGTCAGCGCCGCGGATACGCGCTTCGATTTCGCGTGGCCCCACGCCAAACTCCGCAATCGAATGCCAGTACTCGGCGAGGCGGGGCAAATCCTCGGGCCAGATGGCCGCATGCCATCCAAAGCCGCGGGCTTCTTCGAGCGTCAGGCCCGTGTACTCGGACCAGCGCCGATTGACAAACTCCGCGCTCCCGTCAGCAGCTGCGGTCCAGATCAGCTCCGAGATCGTGTCGACGACGCGACGGAGTTCGCTGTGCATCGCGTAGGCGATCATCTTAGTCCCAACCCGTCACCGTCGAAGGACGGCACGTCCCAATCGGCCGCACGCCACTGCGCGGCGAAGAATGCCGGAACGCCTTCATAGTTCGACGAGCGGCAGCGATCGATAGTGTTTCCCGGTCAATCTGGCGAGCGCGTTGACTACGGCTGGCGCGATCAGCGGAACAGGGCATTCGCCGATTGCCGTCGGCGGCTCGGCGCTTGGCACAATGTGGACATCGACCGCGACCGGCGCATCCTTGATGTAGGGCGGCGTGTAGCCGTCCAAGTTGCGCTGCTCTACGCGGCCGTCCTTCAGCGTGATCGCTCCCTTGGCCATCAGTTGCGTTACGCCGAACGCCAGTCCACCCTGAAATTGATTCTCGATCGTCATAGGGTTGACCGCCAAGCCGCACGCTACCGTAACGCTGACGCGATGGATTCGCGGGCGGCCGTCCTCGATCGAAACATCGGCGGCGCACGCGGACGCAGTCTCGTGATATTCGCTGAGCGCGATTCCGCACGCATGGTTCGGCGGAAGAGCATTGCGCCAACCGCTCTTCTCGTTGAGGAGCGTGAGCACGGCGCGCTGGCGCTTCGCACTCGGATCGAGGAGCTTGAGGCGATAGGCAATCGGATCGACGTTCGCGCGCAACGCCAGCTCCTCGATGAGAGTCTCGACGACGAACGTGTTATGGCTGTATCCGACCGAGCGCCACGAGAGGACGGGCACGTTCACGGCCGGATGGTGCACGGAGACGTGAAAGTTCGGAATCGCGTAGCGCGTGTCCGCCGTCCCTTCGATCAACAACGCTTCGATGCCGTCCTTCGCATAGAAAGACTCGAACGGAGTGCCCAGCACGATTCCCTGCCCGACGACGACGTGTCGCCACGATGATGGCATTCCATCGTCGCCTACGCCGACCTCCACGCGATGCGCGACCATCGGACGGTAATAGCCGCCCTGCACGTCGTCCTCGCGCGTCCAAATCAGCTTGATCGGAACGCCGCGCATGCGCCTCGCGATCGCGGCGACTTCGCGCTCGAGGTGTTCGTCGAGTGTGCCGCGCCTGCCGAACGCGCCGCCGGCGAAGCCGATGTGATACGTCACGCGGTCGGCCGGTAGGCCGAGGACCTCGGCCATCGCTTGCCGTTGCGTGTCCGGCACCTGGGATGTCGTCCACGCCTCCGCGCGATCGCCGTCATAGCGCAGCGTAATGTTGAGCGGCTCCATCGGCGCGTGCGCGAGGTACGGAAAATCGTACTCGGCGACGATGCGATTGTCGGTAGCAATGCCCTCCATCGCCTTGGCATCGCCGCGAGTGGCTGCGATGCGTCCCGTCGTTCGCGCCAGCTCGTTGAACCGTTTGCGCAGCTCGATCGTGTCGGCGTGCTCGACGCCTGACAGATCCCAGTCGATGATCAGCCGGTCGCGCGCCTGTTTCGCAGCCCAGAACCGATCGGCGACGACCGCCACCGCGCTCCCCTTCCCTTTCGCGAGCGGTATTTCGAAGACATCGGCCACGCCGGCTATCTTGCGCGCTTCACTGTCATCGAACCTCCGCACGCGTCCAAAGAAAACCGGAGGCCGCGCGAGTAGCGCGATCTTCATTCCGGGAAAGTCGAGATCGATGCCGAATTGCTGTGAGCCGTTGCTCTTCGCTCTGCCGTCGAGCCGCCGCATCGGCTTGCCGATGAGACGAAACTCCGATGGATCTTTCAGTCGAACTTTTTCTGGAATCGGACGACGCGTAGCGTCCTCGGCCAATTCGGCATACGAAGCCTTCTGACCGGCGGGTCCGTAAGCGACACTGTTCGCCGTGCGGCACTGCTCGGGTGTGACGTGCCAGCGATCCGCTGCTGCCGCGATCAGCATCGCGCGCGTGCGTGCGCCGAGCTCCCGGTATTGCTGATACGAGTTCGCGATCGAGATCGAGCCGCCGAGCATCTGCATTCCGACGACCGGATCTCTGTAGACATCCGCGGCCGGCGCGATCTCGGCGATCACTTTCGACCAGTCCGCATCGAGCTCCTCGGCGAGAATCATCGGCAACGCGGTGCTGGTACCCTGGCCAACCTCGACCCGGTTGACCATGATGACAACCTCGCCGTTCGGTTTGATGTGCACGAAGGCGTCGGGCGGATAAATCTTCGGCGCCGCTTCTTGAGCAGACGTCGGGAAGTCGAAATACATGGCGATGAGAAAACCGCCGGTCGCCGCCGCAGAGATGCGAAAGAAGGTTCGGCGGTTCATGCGAGCTTCTCCGCAGCACTCCTGATCGCCTCACGAATGCGCACATACGTTCCGCAGCGGCAGAGATTGCCGCCCATCGACTCTTCGATGTTCTTGTCCGTCGGCTTTCGATTCGACTTGAGCAGCGCGACCACGCTCATGACTTGTCCGCTCTGACAGTAGCCGCACTGCACGACGTCGTTGTCGACCCATGCGTTCTGCACGACACGCCCGATCGGATCGTGTGCCATTCCCTCGATCGTCACGATCTTTCGATCGCCGACGAGCGAGACCGGCACGAGACAGGATCGCGTGCCGACGCCGTCGAGGTGAACGGTGCACGCGCCGCACGCGCCGATGCCGCAGCCGTACTTCGTTCCGGTGAGCTTGAGATCTTCCCGCAAAACCCACAGCAGCGGCGTCGAGGGATCGACGGTGAGCGTCTTGCGTTCGCCATTGACTAAGAGATGGGTGAGGAGGTGGATGGTCGTCACGGACATGGTGTGCCTGCCTTGACCCACTGCCGGGTCGCCTCGACAAAACCCTCGTGCGTAAGCGGCGGCAACGTTCGCATCGTTCCATCCGGTCGCCGTCCCGGATTGAAGGCCCAGAGGACGAGCGGCTCCTCTTCGTGGTGCTTCAATAGGTGCGGCCCATCGAGCAGGCGCAAAACCGAACGACAGACGTCAGCGCTCGACAGCGGTCGATCGTTCACGTCCTGCCACCTCATCGACAGCGGCGCGAGATGCCAGTTGTGCGCGCCGGGAACGCCGGTACTGTTCGCGTTCGTCGACTGATGACACGTCGCACAGTTCAGCGCGACGACCCCTTTGCCCTGCGGACCGCGGATCACGTTCGCGACGTGACGATGCCTGTCGTCACCCTGTTGCGGATACGTTGTTGCCGTATGGCAGTTGAGGCATCGCGGCGACACCATGACCGAATAGACCTTCTGCCAGGCACCGAGGCCGCCGGATCGCGGGGACGCCAACATGACCTGCTCGGAAGCTGGGGGACGCTTAGAGTCTTGTGCGACGGCAAGAGCGATCAGGATGAGCGTTAGCATTCCGCGTTACATTCGCAATCGCGGCGCCATCGCAAACGATTGAAAAGAATGAACGGCGAGTGCCGGAATCTTGGCACTTGCTAATTTCTTGGCAGTCGTTGGTATCGTGTGAGTCGCGTGCCGCACCGAACATTGTCAATCGGAGGGTCCCGTCGGTCACATGTCCATTTCGTGGATCATGGGGTGCCACGTCCTGCCACTTGACGCTCACCGTTCCGGTGCTCGCCAATCTTCTCGGCGTGAGCCGGAAGTACCTCCCGAGGGATGATTAGAATCTCCACCAGGCGCGCTGGTTTGGGCGGCTGGCGGCTGGCTCCACGAATTCGCCAGGTTCCGGGATGACGATCTGCACGGCGTTCTTCGCCGCGGCTGAAAACGCGCGGTCGGCCGGGTCACTCCAGGCATGAAAGGCCAGGTTGAACGTGCACCAGTGAACAGGGAGCATGACGAGGCCCCGCAGATCGCGGTGAGCTTGAACGGCTTCTTCCGGGGTCATGTGGATATCGGACCAGGTGGGATCCGAGGCGCCGATCTTGATCAGGGTGAGATCGAAGGGGCCGAGATGCGTGCCGATGTCCGAAAAAGAGGTGGAGTAGCCGCTATCGCCGCTGAAGAAGACTCGATGACGCGGTCCTCTGATCACCCATGATGACCAGAGTGTCTCATTCCCGTGCAAGGGATTGCGGCCACTGTAGTGGCGCGCGGGCGTCGCGATGACGGTGACGTCGTGCAAACGGAAACTCTCGCTCCAATCGAGCTCGTGGATCTGCGAGCCTCGTACTCCCCAGCGCTCCAGATGTGCACCAACTCCGACCGGAACCGCGAAGTGCGTTCCGCGCGCCGCGAGGAATTGAACCGTGGGCATGTCGAGGTGGTCGTAGTGATCGTGCGAAATCACCACCACGTCCACCTGCGGCAATTCCTCGAGCGGCATCGGCGGCGCGTGAAAACGTTTCGGGCCCACGAGTGTCGATGGAGAACAGCGTTCGCTCCAGACAGGATCGGTCAAAACAATCCGGCCGTCGATTTCCACGAGTACGGAAGCCCAGCCGATCCAGGTGGCGCGCAGGCCGGAGGTGGGTGGCTTCGTATAGTCGCTCCGCACGCGGTTGACCACCGGGACGATCCCTGCCGGCTCGCGCGGCTCGCCGCCGAAGAGCTGGTGTCGCAACATCTCGCGATAGGAGCCGGTCAGCATGTGCGTCGGCTGCGGATTGTGGAACTTACCGTCGCGGTATTCAGGCGAGCGTCGGACACGGTCGAGCCGGGCTCCAGTCACGCGCCCGCCGAGGGCGGCGAGCCAGCGCGTGGAGCGAAGGAGGATCGCGGCCGCCGCGCCAACGAGGATCACGATGATCCAGAAGGTACGAAGACAACTGCGGCCTTTAGGACTCACTCGCCTATTGTGACACCGCTGCTGGACACGTGCCCCTTACGGGGGAGCGTTTACACACGGAGACCCTTTCGCGCTAGGCCGCTGCGATCGTTCGCCTGTATTCGCCGGCGGAAACACCATGCATCCGTTTGAACGCGCGGTTGAAGGCCGCATCGGAGTCGTAGCCTACGGAATTCGCGACTTCCAGCAGCTTGCGGCTGCGATCGCGAAGCAGCCGCGTGGCCTTGTACATGCGCCAGCGAGTCAGGTATTCGAGTGGTGTCTCACCGACGAGTTGCTTGAATCGCATGGCGAATCCGGCGCGCGACATGCCCCCTTCGGCCGCAAGCTCTTCCACGTTCCACATGCGCGCCATGTCGCCATGGATCGCCGTCAGCACCCGGCCGATCTGTGGATCGCCCACGGCACGGAGCCAGTGCGACGCGCAGTCTTTGTGCTGCGACATGTAAAAGCGAATGGCCTGCAGGAAAAAGACATCGGTGAGACGATTCACGATGACTTGCGAGCCAGGCGCGTCGTGCTGCATCTCGGCCGCAAGCAGGCGAATCGTACTCTGCAGCGTTGACGACTGCGGCTCGTCCGCTTTGATGTGGATGGTCGCAGGGAGTAGATCCACGACCGGCTTACTGAATGACGAATCGAGCGTGAAGCATCCGGTGAGCATCACGGTAGTTCGTCCCTCGCCGCCGTAGCGGTGAGAAGGCTGGAGCGTTCTGATGAATGTATCCAAGTCAACCAGCGCCGAGGTGGCCTCATCGCGAAGTGAATACGCCACTCCGCGCGGGAGAACATAACAGTCGCCGCTGTCGAGCTCCAGTGGGTCACTTCCTTCCGCCTGCAGACAGCAGTGACCGCGTAGCACCATGCCGAACGAAGTATGACCGGGGGGGAATCGTATCCCCCAGGGGGCGCCGAACTCGTACCGGCCATAGAGAACACTCTGAACCTCGAGAGCGGTGAAGACGTCGGAGATGGGGTCCATTGTTTCCTTTAGATCTAGACGGTCGGCATCATTTTTTAGCGTTATGGTGATTGTTCGTCTCGATCAGTGGACCTATCGTAGCGACACGAAAGGAGAAATGCAAATGGAATCTCACGCAACCTCTTCTACAGTTCCCCGGGCGGCGGCGACCGGCCGCGGGCTTCGCGTCGCTCTCTGGTCCGCTCAGATCGCTCTGGCGATCGTCTTCGCACTCGCAGGTTGGATGAAGGTGTCCACGCCGTCCGCGGATCTGGCAAAAATGGCGCCCGGCTTCCCACTCGCTCTCCTCCGCTTCATCGGCATTGCGGAGCTGGCGGGATCGATCGGCATCATCCTGCCGGCGCTCACGCGGATCGCGCCGGTCTTGACGCCGCTGGCCTCCTCCGGGTTTGTCATCGTGATGGCGTCCGCGGCGGTACTTCACCTCGTTCGCGGCCAGTTTGGAGAGCTGGCGGTGGTGGTCGTGCTGGGCGCGATCGCTTACTTCGTCGCATGGGGCCGCTTCAAGCGGGCTCCTATCGCTCGACGCGAGGGTCACGGCATTACCGGCCTGCACCTCGACGAAGGACGGCAGTCGTGAGCACAGCAGACGTGTCCATATTCTCTGTGAATCCCTACTCCCTACTCCCGACTCCCGGTTCAGTTGTCGGTTCTCGGTTGTCGGTGTCGGGAGTTTGCTCGCGGCGGCGTGCGAGCTGATGAGGTTTCAGCAATGAGCAGCGATCGAACGATTCTCATCACCGGAGTGACAGGCAATCAGGGCGGCGCGGTCGCGTACGCGTTGCAGGGCGCCGGGTTCCATATACGCGGCCTGACGCGCAAGCCGAGCAGCGAGCGGGCGGCGGCGCTGGCGCGCAATGGCGTCGACGTCGTCCACGGCGATCTCGATGACGAGGCCACGCTGCGCCTTGCGTTGGCCGGCGCGTGGGGCGTCTTCGGCGTACAGAACACGGGGGAGGCGGGTGTCGAGCGGGAAGAGGCGCAGGGCAAGCGTCTTGCGACGCTGGCGCTCGAGGCCGGCGTCGAACACTACGTCTACACGTCCGTGGGATCAGCGGACAAGCGGACAAGCGGACGGGCGTTCCGCACTTCGACAACAAGTGGCGCATCGAGGAAACCGTGCGCGGCCTCCGCTTCCCCTCGCATGTGATCCTGCGTCCGGTGTTCTTCATGGAGAACCTGCTGGCGCCCTTCAGTCTCCAGGGCTCCACGCTGGCCTGGGCGCTCGGGTCAGGCACGAAGCTGCAGATGATTGCGGTGGACGACATCGGCTGGTTCGGCGCGCGCGCATTCACCGACGCCGCCGCCTTGAACGGACGCGAGATCGATCTCGCCGGTGACGTACGAACGATGCGGGAGGCGGCGGAGATCCTGACGGACGCGCTGGGCCGGCCGATTGCGTTCGCGCAGACGCCAATCGAACAGGTCCGGCAGTACAGCAAGGAGATGGCCTTGATGCTGGAATGGTTCGAGCGCGTCGGCTACAGCGCCGACATCGCTGGCCTGGAACGCGAATTCGGCCGTGTGCTCACGAAGCTCCCCGACTGGGCACGCCGCCAAGGGCAGACTCAAGGAGAGCTCGCATGAAAGCCGTCAGATTGTTGGAGTACGGTGGGCAGTTGATGTTCAGCGATGTACCGGCGCCGGCGATCGCACCCGACGAGATCCTGGTGAAGATCAGGAGTACCGCCGTCAATCACCTGGATCTTGTCAAGGCCTCCGGAACGGCAAGACAGATACTCCCGATCGACCTGCCATGGATCCCTGGTCATGAGTTTTCAGGGGTCGTCGAACAGATTGGCAGTGCCGTTGCGGCATGGGCGCCAGGTGATGCGGTGTTCGGTGCCAACGAAGTGGGCGGCGCGTACGCGGCGCTGTCGCTCTTTAGCGACTTCGAAGGGTTCCGGACCTTCAAGCCCGGTCCTCAGCGTGAATCAGAAGTCCACACGATGCTCGATCAAGTCGTTGCCTGGGGTCGTGCGCTGCAGACGGTCCGTACGGAGCAAAGCACGTAAGAACGGCATGTAGGATCATAAGAGGATGATTTCGTCGAGTCCTTACAGGAGCATGAATGTGCGGTCCCTCGTCCTGGCCGCAGCGCTATCGCTCAGTACCGCTTGCACGGCGCATCGTCAGATGCGCACAAGTACGGTGCCGGTCGACGTCACCGCGCCACTCAGCGATCCGCGCGCCCGCGCCGCGGTGGCGTCGTCGTCGATCGAGCGGTATCCCGGCTACACGATCGCAATCGTTGAATTCGATGACCAGGGGCGGTTCTGGGATCGCCGGCAGGTCGCCGCGCTCGAGGCGGAAATGACCAGGGAGGCGAGCCAAGTTGATGAGGCACCAGTGAGCACGATCGTGTTCACCCACGGATGGCGTGATGACGCGCGAGTCTGCGACAAGGCACTCGTTGCCTTTCGCGAGTTCGTTCGCCGGATCTCAATCGATGATCTCGGGAAGCTCCCGGGGCGGCATCCCTTGATCGGAATCTTTATCGCTTGGCGCGGCTACTCGAGCTACGTCTGGCCGCTCGAATTCTTCTCATTCGTAGGCCGCAAGGACACGGCGGCGCGAATCGCCTCCGGCGACGTTCCGGAGCTCCTCGCGCACCTCGATTCGTTTCGGCGAGAGCTCAACGCCTCTCGCAAAGAGGCTTCACGCCTCGTGGTCATCGGGCACAGTCTCGGCGGTACGATCGTCTTCGAGGCGCTCGCGAACCTCTATAAGGCACGGCTAAGCGAGGCCTGGCCGGGACGCGACGTCAACGGAAAGAGCGGGATCATTTCCGGTTTCGGTGATCTCGTCCTCCTCGTGAATCCAGCGTTCGAGGCGGAGCGCTGGCACTCGATTCACGAGCTCGCGGCGTCTTACGTGAGCTTCTCGAAAAACCAAAGGCCGCTGCTCGTCGTGGCATCGTCGGAAACCGATTTGCCGACCAGTCGGTATTTCCCGATTGCGCAGCGCTTCGGAACGATGTTGCAAAAGACGCGCGATGAAGAACAGCGGCGGGCACTCATCACATCGATCGGTCACTACGAGCCGTTCGTCACACATCACCTTAGGCGGGGCGACCTTCCGCCGGATGACCGATCCGAGGTCCCGAGCGATTTCGACATCACGAACTGTGAGGCCAAGATGCCCCAGATCCCGCCGGCTGCCAACCTGGGCGCGTTGTTCGAGAAGCGCCTTGTCGGCCAAGGTGAGCGCGACGAAGGCTGGGGTGCAGAGCCGTGCGTCGCCGAGCGCCACCTCGGGCCTCTTTTGCTGACGTGCGGTCCGAACGTGCAACGCGGTAATCCGTTCTGGGTCGTCCACGTCGCGCCGAACGTGTTGCATCAACACAACGGATTCTTCAACCCTTACTTCCTCGTCTTCGCACGCGACCTCGTCCTCGGCAGCCTCGAATGATTCCACGTTCCAGCAAATAACGAACTGGCTGTGGCGGGAGGACTCGAACCTCCGACCACCGGATTAACAACTCCGCGTTTGTCTCGGGACATACGCGGATATCTCCTTTCCTCAACATCTTACCTCGGTCCCGACTTGTCCGCACATGTGCGAAAACGCGTGAATTAGACACGCGTTAGACGCGTGGTGTGCGGCGACATCCCGGCTCGTTTTCTGATCAGGAAGAAGTCGTTTCGATCCGTTTCGCACTAGGCGCGGAAGCGGCGGCCGATGTGCTCTACGTGAGGCTCGTGCTCATCGACAGAGATGGGCCGAAAGGAGCTTCATATGAAATCGAAACGCAGTTGGAAGCAAACGCGCGGAATGCGACTCGTGGGGTTCGCAGGCCGTGCGCTGATCGCGGTCTTGGTAATCGTCACCGCAACCGCCTGCCACAGATCGGAACATGGTGATGTCCGTCCCACGACCGATTGCGGGAGATGCTCGGCAGCGGCGCGCGCTGTCGCATCAAGCGCGCAACCCGATATCGTCCAGGCGCCCACGCCGCCGACCGTGACGCAGCAGCCGGTCATGCGGGTCGCTCTCTTCATCGATCAGACAGGATCGATGGAGCAGGCACGCGTACCACACGTAGCGGCGGACAGTGTCACGCCACTTCTCGATCGGCTGCAGATGACGGGGGGCGAACTCGCGGTTGGTCTCATCCGCGATCACTCGGATGCGCCGCTCGCGCGCGTCTTCGTGCCGGTGCCGCCGGCCGCGCCCGTGTTTCCGCCGCGCAAGGCGGCCAATATTTTCGAGAAGGCAAAGCAGCAGAGGCGGGAAGATGAGGAACGGGCACGGTACGCGGCCCGGCAGCAGGCCTGGCACGCAGACGCTGCAACGCGCATCAACGCGTTCACGGAAGCGATCGCACCGCTCTTCGAGAACGCTGACGCGCCAGCGACGGACATCCACGCGGCGCTCCTCCGTGGCGATGTGTTCGTAGGGGAGCCGAACGCCTTTGGGCAGCCGGTCGAGAACATCGTCATTTTTGTGACGGACGGCGTGGAGACCGTCGATCCGCAGACCCCGGCGCAGTTCAGGGCTCCCGCCGAGCTCCTCCTCGTGAACGGGACCGGCAGCGAAGGCCAACTCGAAGCACTTCATCCGATCCGTTTCGAGGCGCTCGACGCCGCGATCCGGTATGTCCTGGAAGGAGGCGGCCATGTACGCCGGTAATGAGCGGGAGGAGCTGAGCCGTCAGTCGCTCGTGGCACAGGCGGTCGGGATCAACGAGACGGGGCGCAGGTATTTCAAGGACGCCGCGGACTCGGAGCGCCTGGTTCGTGATCGAGACGCGTATGAGGAGGCGCACGGCGAGGTGGCCCGGCTCACACTCCTCGAACGCGTGGAGTACGTCACGTATGCGATCGGCCTTCTCTGCGTCTACGGCATCGACGTCTTCCTCTTCGGCGCTAGTGCGCAGTTCGTTGCGGGTCTTGTCGGCAGTGACGATGATTTTTGGACAAGCCTTGCAAAGTACGCAACGCCCGCGTGCTTCCTTGGGATCGAAGTCATGATCTCGCTGCAGATCGTGAAGTCGGGTTTTGCGGAGCGGTTCGCGTTCGGTAGTGCGGCCGCGCGCAAGGGCTGGATCGCGGTCGGTGTCCTTGCCGCGCTCGTGATGCCGCTCGCTGCGATGGCTGCGGCCCGGGCAGCCGGCGTGGTTGCCGATGACAGCGCGCCAATCCTCATGATCGTCGTGCTTGCAGTCGTCAGTTTCGCAGCGCATGTGATCGTTCTGTTTGCCGGCCGCCTCGCGCAGGAAGCGAAAACGTACCTGACGTATGCGGTGTGCTACGGGATAAAAAAGCGGAGCGCTCAGCGAGCCATCGATCGCGCAGTGGCGGACATCGCAGCATTCAATTCGCGCTTCATTAGCTACGTACATGCGTGGCGGGCGCACAACGCGAAATACGCGGCGCTGCCGTCCGGACCTTTCGACCGCGAGGTCGTGGAATTCATGCGGCGGCAGTTTCCACACGTCGCGGGCGGCGGGCGCGATGTGTCCTTCCCGACGCTGGTCGAGGACGAGGAGTCGGCATGATCGGCCAGCTTACGTCGCTCGCCTTGATGGTCGCGGCGCTTCTCTTCGTCCTCAGCCTCCCGCTCGGCGAACATGACGCCGGGCGGGCGTTGAGACGCGCGGCCGCCTTCGCCTTCGTCCTGGCCTTCGTGCCGGCGACGCTCTACTGTCTCGTGGCACCGCTCTTCCACCGGCCGCACTCGACCGGCGCACTGATCGAACTCCTCCTTGCCGCCTTCGGGGTGCTCGGCATCCTGGTCATGCTGTCCCTCGCTTCCTACGGCCTCTTGGACCTCCGCAGGCGGAGCGGGACGCGGCAGCCCGCGCCGCACGCCGATCGCGGCTACGCGAAGCGGCGTCCCTCCGAGCATGCGGGGACGCACCACGACGACGAAGATGAAGAGGAATCGTAGGAATGAAGGACTGGCTCCTCCGCGACTGGTGCTACGGCAATGCGGGGCGGGCCTATCAGCGGGCCCGGGTGAACGAGTCCCGCGCCCGTTCGAACGACGCGCGCGAGGCGGCGTCCGAGGTGCACGGCGCGCTCGCGTCGTTGGATGGCAAGGAGAGCTTCGTCCTGGGGACGCTTGCGGATGGCAGGGCAGTCCGCATCGCGCCGAGGGAGATCGGGCGGCACGCGATGGTGTGGGGTTCCTCCGGCGCGGGCAAGAGCTATGGCCTTCACCTCATCACCGAGGGCTGGACCGCAACCGGGCGGCGCCTCACGCTCATCGATCCGAAGGGCGAGACGTTTCTCTTGAAGGCGCTCGCCGCTGCGGCCGCCTACGAATCGCTTCCGGAGGATCAGCGCGACGCCTTCGCTGCGCGCTTCCGGGTCTTCGATGTCACGGGGGAGCGCGTGACGCCGGCGGATCTCTGGAGCGTACCGAAGGGCATGTCGCCCTCGCTCCTCGCGACCCTGCGGGCCGCAGCCGTCGCGGAGCAGAGCTCCCACGCGTTCTCGGACCTCATGGCGTACGGGATCTTCCTTCTCTACTCGGTGGCCATCGACCTCTGGTGGGGGGTCACGGTAAAGATCGCGCGCGCTTTCTTCCTGGATGCCGCCTTCCGTGACCGGATCGGAAAGAAGCTCACAGATGAGCGCTTGCGGGACAGCGTGGAGCACCTGGAGACCACGCTCCCGGAGCAGACCCGCAAGGCGATCGTGAGGCAGTTCGACCTTCTCCTTGCTTCTCTTCCGGCGCGGGTGAGCTTCGGCCTCTCGCCCGAGATGACGCGCGAGCTCCTGCCCGCGCGCGGAGCAAGGCCGACAATCACCCTCGGGAACTTCGGTCCCACACCTCAACGTCCGCCGGCGCTCGCGAAAGCGATGGCGACGAATCGCCTGATCGACGTCCTGACCGAGGCGAACGTGCGGCCGCGCGCGGTGCCGGAACTCTTGCTTCTCGAAGAGGTCGGCGTCCTCGTGAAGCAGCCTGCCGTCGCGGAGTACGTCCTCGAAGCCTCGCGCACCCTCCGCTGGAAGGGTCTCTCGATCGTATGCGTCGCGCAGGACCCCTCGAACGCGATCCCGAAGGAAACCGTGACCGCGCTCCGCCTGAACTCCAAGTGGCTCCTCGCCTTCGAGTGCGGGCGTGACGAGGCGCTGTGGCTCCTGCCCCACATGGTGGGGCAAGGCCGGAGCGAATCCGAAGAGCGTCGCGAGTTTACCTCCCTGATGGCGAAGCTCCCCACCCAGGAAGCGGTCTTCGTGCGGAAAGGCCTCCCAGGCTTCCGGCTTCGTCTCGCGGACGTGGAAGACCCAACCCGCCGCTATGCACGCGAGCGGCTCCTCGAAACCTTCGAGTCGAAGATCGCCGTGCGTTCCATGATCCGGACGCGAGATGCCGAGGAACGGATCGCACGCTTCGAATCAACGGTCATTGAGAAGCGGGAAACGCCCGCGGCGGCAAAGGCAGGCACCGCGAAGGAGACGAAGTCACCCGGCTCGATAGACGAGTTCTTCGCGCTCCTAGAGCACGGGCGGAAGCTCGGCGAGGATGGCCGGTGAAAGCGCCGGCCCGGCGCCTGTTCGCGGCGCCCGTCTGGCTCTATCTCCTCGCCTTGCCCGCATACCTCTTTCGCGCCATGTTCACCCTCCTCCGACTCCTGCGGCTTCGCCGCATCTCCCGCCTCGGCTACGTGGACTGCCCCCATTGCGGCGCGGAGAATCCGATCGATGTCCTCTCGACCTGCCCCCGCTGCAGGACGACCGAGTACGGCAATCGCCTCCGCTGCACGGGCTGCGACGCGCGGGCGACCTCGTTCGCCTGCGACCGCTGCGGCGTCACGATCCACTGCCTCTGACATGGCCTCCCCGACCCTCCCGCGCGACCTCGAGGTCATGCGTGCCGTGGGGCGCTTCCGGATGCTCACGCGTCCCCAGCTCAAGCGCTGGTTCTTCGCCGACGTGTCGGAAACGGTCGTAACGCGCTTCGTCGACCGCACGACAGGCAAAGGCTGGCTTGGCGTGCAGCGGCTCCACGGGAACGGGATGCAGGTCCTCTGGCTCACAAGGAAAGGCCGGGATGTGCTCGTGGGACAGGGCGTCGCGGCGGCGGACCTCTTCCCGGCGACCGGTCCCGCGGCGGCGAAGGATTTCGAACACACGGTCATGATCGGGGAGGCGGCAGTGTGGCTCGCGACGAAGACCATTCCTCCGGAGGAGCTCTTGCCGGCCTCCGCGCTGCTTCGTTTTTTCGGCGGGCGGATGGCCGTCGTCCCGGATCTCCTGGCGCTCTGGCGACCGGAAGGGAGCGCTCCCGCCGCCCTCGCCGTCGAGGTGGATCTCGGTACGGAGCCCATCCAGACGGTGCTTCTGCCGAAGCTCGCTCTCCTTGCCGATGCACTTCACGACTGGCTGCCGGGATGCGTCACGACCATCCTCGTCCTCGTACCCCGTGGGAGGCGGCGGGCGGCGGTCCGAGACGCGCTCCCGGAGCTCCCGATCCCGGTCCTAGTCGAGGTCTTGGAGGAGCTTCCAGGTGTTAACTCCGGTGTGTAGTCGAGTTAACACCTCCGCAGGAGTTAACCTATGCTGAACCAGATAGTTAGCGCGCGGAAGCCGGGGCGTATTAGGGAAACAACAATCAACTCAATCTCTCATCTTCAACCATGAACGCCGGAGGCGGTTGCCGGGCAGGCAACGCAGAATGCAAGGCACCCGCGCCGTGCCGCGAAGCGGTGCGGCACGGCGCGGGAAGCGTGTGCGGGAAAAGGCAGGGAGACCTAAAGGCAGAGCGGCCGCCAAGGCGCTGCCGCAGAGCAAAGAAAAACCCGCGCCTCGCGAGGAGAGACGCGGGTCGGTCTTCAGTCGTCAGGGTGCTCTTCGAGCCACTCCTCCTCCTCGGTGAAATCGCAGAGGGGCGCGTCCGATGCCGCTTCGATGACGCTCGTCACCTCGGAGTCGTTGTCGTAATACTCCCACGTGTCGAGGTCATAGCCCGCTCGGTGGTAGCGTTTCGCGAGGAGCTCGGCTGCGGCTTCGGAGGGCGCTTCAAGCGTCGTTTGGTAGTCATAAGTCTCGCGGATGTTGACGGTGTATCTAGGCATTGCGGAACTAGATTGATTTGCGGGCGCTCGATACGCCCGGTTAGTGCTCGTTCTCGACCTCAGCTTCGTCGGAGAGAGGCGCGGCGAACATCGCGGCGCTGTGGTGCATGACGGAGTTTCGTGACGTGGTGGCGAAGATCTTCATTGCGGCCACGTGCGCGTCGGCTTCGTCGCAAGCCTCGACGTCTATGTCGAACACCTCTGTCTCGGCGATAAAGACTCGGTATTTAGGCATGTTGCGGGATTGGTTTGGTCCGGTTCGACGAGGCCGGGCAGCGCCTGTGCGTCGCTGCGCGCAGGCGGGAGCGGGCGAAGTCAAGGAGGATCGTCCAGGGATGCCGCTCTGCGGCAAACGGGTCGAAGTTCCTTGACCGCCCGCTAGACTGAAAGCACGCGACGCACAACGCTTCCTTGAAGTCTCCGCAGAGCAAAGAGAAGTCTCCGCAGAGCAAAGAAAAACCCGCCTCGTGGATAGAGGCGGGTCGTTCTTTTCCATCAGCTAGAACAGCTCGCTGAAAGACGCGGCGATCTCCCGGAAGAAACCGCGCTTCTCGGTGGCGCACCGGGCGTCGTAGTCCATGATCTCCGCGGCCACGCGCTGTTCGGCGAGGGCCAGGGCGCTCTTCAGCTCCCCGATCTGGAACTTGTCCTCCAAGAGGCCGACGTAGGCCTGGCGCTGGGTATTCGTGACTTGGTTCATTTGGTTTGTGTGGTGTGCGCCGGTTCGACCAGGCCGGCGACGACGGTTCGCATCCGCCGCAGCGAAGCGGGAGCGGGCGAAGTCAAGGAGGAGCGGAACGGGCAGTCACAGGGCTTGCCCCTTGACGGCCCGTGAGCAATTCCTTGACCGCCCGCTAAACTGAGAGAACGGCGATGCGAACACGACCTCATGGTCGGAGGATGAGCTCTTGAGGGCCGTCACGAAGCTCCCGAAACGCCCGCTGTCCCAGACGAAGGCGGCGAACTCCTTGAAGTTCTCGACGCGGGGGGGTAGGGTTTTCTCGTTCCGGAGCACTCCTTGTACAGCGGTCCAAAACGCATCGAACGCTGAAAGTCAGCAAAGGAGGAGTGCGTAACCATGTCGGAATACTCCAGCGAAGACGCCTCCTACGCTGCTCGGATTGTTAACCGTTTGATGAGCCCTGAAGAAGCGGAGGGGTTCGACCTTGAGCAGGATCTGGTCGTCTCCGATGTTGAGAGCGATGCGGAAGAGTTCTCCGATGACCTCGCCTTTTTGTCGGAGTTCGACGCGAACGTCCCCGCGGTCGCGATAAAGGGTGAGGCAGTTCCGGTTTCGCTTGACCTGGCTTTCGGTGATCGCGGGCTGTTCCTGCCATTTCGATTCAGCAAGGGACGCCGACGGTGGCGGGGACACCCGTTCTTCCACGAGATGGCGTACGACCTTCTGCGATCATTCACGAAGGAGCGTCGTTTTGATGGCTACGAATCACTCGGTCGCGACGAGGCGCGCGCGACGTTTGTGAGAAGGGCGACTGACTTTGTCGCAACGCGAATCGCCGCCGTCCGTTCGTTCCGCAACGATGACCGTCACACCGCGTGGTATCAGCGCTCGCTTCTTAACCTGCCTCAGAGACTTCGAGGTAGGCAGGCAACGACGCCCGGCTGTCAGTTTACGGTCTCGTCAAACTCGAACGGCCTGCGGGTGTTTTGGTCCGGCGCATATCGTCTCAGCCCCAACAATTTCAACCATCCTACGACGCCTACCTCCAGCGTGCTGCAGTCAGGCACGTACGTGTTTGGAGTGGACGGAGGCGCTTATGGCAACACCATCGCCTGGGACTTGAACCTGGTCGTGACGCTGCCGGGGCTGCCGCACGCTCACCTGAATTACTGAGGATGTTGATGGATCTTGGCCGCTATGGTCCCTTCGCCAACGTTGTCGCCGTGGCGTCAGCTCTCGTGGCGACGTTTAGCATTCTGATTCTCAAGGCAATAGGCGGCGTGAAACGGTGGACTTGGTTGACTGCCGGCACCCCCTCCTTCCTCGTCACCGCTGCGGCCCGCGTTCTCGCGGTCGCGCTGATAGCGATCACCTATGTGACGATCAGTAAGGCGAACTACATCTGGTTCGGAGCTGGTGCCGTGCTCACAGGCGCGCTGGCGCTCGGCACGATCATCAGATTCGACCGCTTGCGCCGACACCACGTCGTCGCCATTCCATTGTCCGGCCCTGACGGGCAGCAGTTGCGCACTCGATGGAAAAAGCAGCCTCGTTTCGAGAACTTGGTGGTGGGGTTGGAAAAAGACCTCCGACCCGACGCCGAGGCGGCATTGGCGGAGGCGCGGAAGACCCGTGGAGGGGTGTCACTCCAGAAGTTCATGAGCGGATTCGGAACACCCGTGAATGATCCAGGCGCGCTTTGGGACTCGACGATGCTGGCAGACATCAGCAGCAGGCTCACCACGATGCTCGTCTTCATCGTTCTCCTAAGCGTGATGGCGTTGTTCTGGGCGGCTTTCGCCGTCGAGGTGAGTAGCCGATGATGACCAGCAGGCGCAATACCGTCGCCGATTCTAAAGACTGGTTTCAGACGAGAAGCTTCGGCTGTGAGTTGCGTCCAACAACGCGAAGCGACTCCGGGTCAATGATCCTGCCGCACCGGAAACACACATAGCGACCACTCCAACCGGCGACGGGTTCAACCTCGTCGCCTTTCTCGTCACAGGGGTAGAAACCGTCCTCCGATGGCGTGTTGTCGCACAGGCAAATCCACGCCTCTTCGTTACCGGCTTCGTGAGTAATTACTTCCTCTTTGGTCGTGGCAGGCATGCCTTAACCGTACCTAGACGAGCCATAAAGTCAAGACAGCAGAACGCTTGTAGATCGGTACGCCTAGAGCGAGTGAAACGCCTCCCTTGATGCCGTGCGCCACTTGACAACCACAGCATACGTGTTTGACTTGATTCACGGTCGCACAAATAACCCACTAAATCCATGAGTAGATTTGAACAGCCGCCGCAGGAGTCGTCGCAGCGTTCGGTAGACTTTAAGCTAACTGCCCTCTTGGCGATGGCGCTTACGTTTTCAGCCTGTTTCGAGAAAGCCAAAACCTGGTCCGGCGAACAACTCAAAGCTTTTAGCGAGAGGAATCCGAAAGTGGAGCGCCTCGACACATACAAAGCGGAAACGATCATTTCCACCATTTCCGATCTCAAAGAGTCGGTCAAAAGGGGTGGCAGCAAGACTATAGACATGAGAGACGAGGAACTTGCGAAGCAATACGCGGCTGACCCGTCATTGAAGGATCATCCCTATGTTTACGAGGCAACGTTAGTTGACGACAATACTGTCCTTGTCGAGGCGGAAAACCCGCTTGCGGAGAAGATCAATGACAAGACAGGGGAAATCACCATGTTTGATACGGTCTATAACGTGGCTAAGGACCCGAAGACCGGCCGGGTGGCCATCATGATCAAGCAAGGTAATTTGCTGAACAACGAGGGGCAACGACCTTCGCGGGAGACCGCGATAGATCGGGACACGGGCGTAGTGGAATATGTTACTCACGATGGAACAGCGGATGATCGGTACGGCTTTTCGCTCGAGGACGACGGCAAGGGGAATTTGAGAGTGCGTGCCGGTTCTATGTACGAGGAAGGATTGGGCCAGAAGCTTGGCGAGCGCGGCGATGAGCAGATGCGCGACGTAGCTAAGAAGTTGGCGGCGGCAGTAATCGCGGATCACGAATCGCGAGGGCAGTAAGGCGCCCTTCAGGACCGAAAGCCAGAATCACTTCTTTGGTTTTGCTCTCTTCGGGCTTGGGCGGCGGGTGAAGGCGGCACGCTTGCTAGCGGTCTCGCGATAAACCGTTCCGAGCTTGGCCGAAGGTAGCATCGTCTCGGGCGCGCTTTTCGTCTGTCCGGTTCCGGAGGCCACATGCACGTGCTTGCCCTTGGAAGCCGCGTATTTGATCGCGCACGCAAAGAGGAAGAGCTCGTGAGCCGAGGTACCAAAGGAGGCCTCATGGAGGACGATAGAGTCGCCATCATCGGCGTCGCAGGCTCGAACCCAGGCTGGCAGGTGCCGGGCGATGAATGACCGGAGTTCAGACCCGGAGAGTGGCTCTGAGGAACCAGCGGGGAAGGTCTCAGACATGAGAAGGAGGCAGTGTTGGAGGACGAACCTTTGTCTTCATCTTAGGGCCGCGGCAGACTTGCGTCAAAGGCGGATGCAAAAGGAGACGGTGGCGGGAGCCGCGTTTTCTGGAATGTCGTATCTCCGTTTGATTGCCTGAGACAGTCCATGAGAGTAAGGTTATGACGCACCATGGATTACAACGTTCTGACACCAGCATACTGGCAAAGCCAACGGGCACGAGTTTCCGGGGTTCGCGAGAAGATTGTCGCGCGAACGAATGCCCTACCAGGACGCGTTGTCCCCGAAGAGGATGATCTGGTCATCGGGCAGGGGCGCCGTTTGCCGCTTGCTGTGATGTTTCTTGATATCAGCGGTTTTTCGAGCCGGCAGTCCGAATCCGTCGAGGAGCAGGAGATGCTACTGCGTGTCCTGAACCTGTTCTTTAGCGAAATGGTTAAGATCGCAGAAGATTATGGCGGGACCGTGGAGAAGAACACTGGCGACGGCCTGATGGCTTACTTCGAGGACGACATTCTCGGGACTACAGGCGTTCACAAGGCCGTTGCGAGCGCACTTACGATGTTCGCTGCCAACGACCACCTGATTAGTCCTATTCTGCGAGCGACACCCGTTCCAGAAATCAAGTTCCGCGTGTCGATAGACTACGGCAATGTCACCATCGGGCGGCTCGGTGCCGCACAACGATTCAACGCATTAGTGGCGATTGGCGCAACGGCGAACTTTGCCTCGAAAATGTTGACGCTGGCCCAACCGGGACAGATCGTATTGGGTGCTACTGCATATGCGAAGCTACCGCTTGTCTGGCAGACGCAGTACGCCAAACTCCATACACTCACGACGGGCTGGATCTACCAAGCGACAGGCGCAGCCTATTCTCTCTACGAGTATACCGGTCGATGGAAATTGCCTAATGTCTAGCAATATGGCGAATTCTCAAGTCAACGTTGGTGATGAGGCCAAGCCAACTTCGACCGAAGTTGGGCGGCCTTTACCGAAGCCGACTCCCTCGACTCAGCCGCCAAGCGGCGACGTGAAGCAGGCCGTTGCGTCGAATTTTCAGGACGCGCACGGTAAATTTGCGGAGGACATACATTCGTATGTGCGCGAGTACATCCGCAACGCAGATCAAAAAGCAGCGTTCTTTTTCGCGGCGACTACTGCGTTGATAGCGTATCTCCATCAGCGCGGAGTCGCAGCGCGCTGGTTAAGGAATATACAGCTCTGGAGTGCTTTGGACCTGATAGCCTTTTTGGCGATGTTTGGTCTCGCGATCGGCGCCGCGACGTTCCTTTTCGTCGTATTTCCACGCTTGCGTGGGTCGCGGCGTGGCTTGATCTTCTTCAAGGCCATCGCGGAGCACGAGAACAGCGCGGAGTACGCAGACGAGGTCTTAAGTCGCTCCCCGGCGGAGCTAGCCCGTGCGAAACTTCAGCATGGCTATGATGTGGCAGTGGTTTGTCGCGCCAAGTACCTCTTGCTCGTCATTGGATTCTTTGCGAGTGCGGTTGGCGCTATCGCCACGTTGTTATACCTCCTGTTCGCGAAGTAGTTGGGAGCCGACGGGCACGTCAAGCCTGCATGGCCAGGATCAAGTTACCGCCTCTCGATTTGACATCGGACGCCAGGAGCATAGGCTTAGGATAAGGGCATGCTAACGAGGCTCGGCAGCTATCAATTGAACCAGCCGGTCGGCGACGTGCCCGATCTCATTGAGTTCGACTCCGAGCAGTACGCGCTGTTCGAAATGGCAGGAGTAAAACGGCTTCTGCGGGACGAGCGGATTTATAACGGGCACGACATAAACTTTCTCGACTCAGTCTGGAACACAGTTATCGGTGCAAGCGAGGACAAGATTTACAAAGTGTCGATTCAGAATATGAACCTCGACAAGGCTGCTGCGGCGGCGTTGTTCCGAGCGACCCTAACCCACCTACGCCAGCAAATGGGAAGGTTCACCAGACATCCCTGGTTTTCCAGCAGATACATCTGGGATGACATCGAAGGGAATGTGCTTCTGAATCAAGTTAACAAGATGGGTATGACCAGCATCAACCTGTTTCTGACATCAAGCGCGATTCGCTCACAGGCTGGCGCGCAGCTTTAACAGGTGCTTTGAGAAGTAACATGTGGCCATTTAAGCGGAGGGCGAAGGAGGTACGATTGACCAATGAAGAGAGAGCCGCGGTCGATCGCGAATGGAGGTTGTTCATATCGGCGATGCCGAAAGAAGACGGCCCAGGAGAATGGTACGCTCCAAAAGAGATCGTCGACGCGATGCGGAAAACGATAGCATCCGACGCTTTGCTAACCTTGGCCGACCGATATCTCATGGAGACGACGGGATCTCTGGCTAACAAAGCGGAGCAAACCAGGCTGTATGAAAGGGCTGGCGCTGCCGCTATAAAGGCCGTGGCCATTGATGCGCATCCGCTGAATTACTATAAAGCGGGCAATATTTTGGAACGGGTGAGCAAAACCGAAAACGCCAGATTGTTCTTTAAAGAGTTCTTGAGGGCGGCGCCGCAATTGCTACAAGAGAGCGACGGAAATTTCAAGACAGTCGTGCAGAACGCACTTGATGATATGAACGCGAGGCAGATCTCGCGTGAGTGAAGGTGGACGTGCTGAACGCACAGACGAGTCCTCGCCACTCTACGAATCAAGGCGTGTTCGACGCCTGACTTCAGGGACTTTGGGGACTTCAGGGACTTCAAACGGAGGGACCCGCCGTATGGCGGGTCCTCGTATCCGTGTCTCTGGATCAGGCGGCGCGGGGCATCTTTACGGTTTCCTCCAAGCTGATAAGCTGAAGGTGCTCAAGGATCGCCTGCGGACATTCCGAGGCCCAGGAAATAAGGGCTTCGAGTGGAAAAGTTCGAGGCGTGTCCCAATGAGGTCCACCGGACAAGAAAGTAGTCATCGTACGGTACTTTTGCCCCCTCGTCTTCTGCCCCAAGGATATGTAGCGGTCCTCTCGGATCGAAAGCCACCAGTCTGCAACCACCGGAGGAGAGTCGAACTTGCCTCGGCCCGATGAGATAAAATCTTTCTAAAGTCGCGTTTGCGACGTTCGTCAAGGCCGCGTATGATTTTGGAATGGTTATGGATGGACGCCTTTTCAGCACCGCCGTGGCGGCTCTGAAACTCGAAGGGGAAGAAGCCAAAGATACCGAGAATAACGCTCGGAACATCGTTGGTGAGATTCAGAAGGCTTACGAGGGCTCGCTGAGCGGAGGCAGGGTCGCCCGACCCGCGACGGGTCTCGTTTACGGACGCATCCAGAGCGGCAAGACGCGCGCGATGATTGCGAGCACGGCTCTGGCGTTCGACAACGATTTCAAAATCGCCGTCGTTATGACGAGCAACATCAACGACCTGGTCAACCAGACCCACTTCGATTTCGTTGCCGGTCTTCCGGGCGTGATGACATTCACGAAGGACAACGACCTCGAACGCGAGATCGACAACGTGAAAATCCAACTTGAGCAGGGAGACGGGCGGTTGCTCATCGTCGGCTCAAAAGGCAAAGGAAGCCTCGAGAATATCAGTCGATTCCTGAAAAAGGTCCATGCCGAGGATCATCCGACGATCATCTTTGACGACGAAGGTGACCAGGCCTCTCTCGACACGAACACTCGGCGTCGATCGCGATCGGCGGTTGCGGTGGCACCAAGCACGATCAACCGCGTCATCCAGCAACAGCTTCGGGTAACTGCTCCTCGACACGTCTACGTGAGTGTCACGGGAACGCCTCAAGCGGTTTTGTTGCAGAGCGCCGAATCCAGTCACCGTCCGTCGTTCATCGTGATGTTGCCGCCCGGCGCGACATATGTCGGAGGTGATCACTTCTTCGACTCCGACGAACCCGAGGACAATGCTCGCAAACTGATCAAGGTCGTCGACGTGATGGAGCAACAGCGGCTCCTTGCACCTGGTTCCGGCATCCCCGAGGGTCTAAGGCGCTCGATTCTTTTCTTCCTCGTGGCCAGCGCAGCGGCGATCAAGAATCTTGGCATTCCCGAAAAGGGCTATTCTTTCCTCTGTCATCCTAGCCTCAAGAATCAGGAACAAGCGGTCGCCGACAGGAAAATCAACAAGTTCCTCACCTCAGTCGCGTCCGCGCTCCTCAAGGGTACCGACCCGAATATCCTGAAGGATCTGGAGGCGGCATATGGCGATCTCAAGGTGACGCTCGGCGCCGCGACACCGCCCTTCGACGACCTGAAGACGGAAATCGCACGTCAGCTCGCGACGAGACGAATTCTCGTGATCAACGCGAAAGTAAAACGGCAGGGAATCGCCTATGGCAAAGGGCTGAATTTCCTGATCGGCGGCAACACGCTCGGGCGCGGTATCGCGATCAAGGACTTGCTCGTGACTTACTACACCCGCGATTCCCAGATTTCCCAGATTGACACAATGCATCAACATGCGCGGATGTTCGGCTACCGGAGCAAGACGCTCGCATATACGCGCCTGTTCATCCCGCGTCATTTGTATTATCGGTTCAGCAATATCCACTATTCGGACGGTGAGTTGCGTGACTTCATCGACAAGCACAAGGCGGAATTGCCCAACTCGTTCCCGATCGATTTTCAATACGACCTGAGAACCACCCGACCAGGGGTACTCGACGTCAACAAGACGGATACCGTACATCCCGGAAAGCAGATCTTCCCTAACCACGTACGCCTCCCGCAAGATCAGCGGCTGCACGCGAAAATCCTCAGGATGATACGTGATGACCTCGGTGTCACGACCGGCGCGGATGAAAACAAGTTTGAGCGAGCCGGGAAAGCGGGTACGACGATCACGACTGCGCGTGCCATCGAGCTGGTCAAGTTGATAAAGACCGGCTCGAAGAATACATGGCGAGACAAAACGATCGATGTCGTCCTGAAGAAGCTCGCGCAAGAACTCGGTGACGGTATTCTCCTGAAATTCAGATTCGCGAACCGCACCGTGGGTGAAGCTGGTCACATCGAAACCGGTACCCTGTTCGGACCGGAGGTTAATCAGGCGCGGGGAAAAGACAAACCGACGCTCTGGCTCATGGATGTTACTGCTACTCCACAGAGCGCGATCGGTAGCGGCTCCCGCTTCATTTACCCCACCCTCGTGGTGCCGACCAAGTTGGAGACGCTCATCATGTTCAACAAGGGCTAGGCCCTCGAGTTTTCACGGCGCATGAGCTACACTTTGGGAATGACGAAGAAACAGAAGATGGCGGGAGTAAGGGTCATTGACCTCTTCTCCGGTATCGGAGGCCTGACGCACGGATTCGTGCTCGAGGGTTTCGAGGTTGTCGCCGGAATCGATATTGACGGCGACTGCCGTCACGGTTTCGAGAAGAACAACGGCAGCAAGTTCCTCAAAAAGGACATCTCGCGTGTAACTGCACGTGAATTGAAAGAACTTTATGGTGACGCGCCAGTCAAGGTTCTTGTCGGGTGCGCGCCATGCCAACCGTTTTCCACGCTGAACCGGACCAGGACCATGTACGAGAAAGAGGACGAACACTGGAAGCCGCTACGCAAGTTCCTCAGCCTCGTTCTCAAGGTGAAGCCCGACATCGTTTCGATGGAGAACGTCAAAGAGCTCGCCGACGAGCAGAAATATCCTGTGTTCGGAGAATTTGTTCGTAGTCTCAAGAGGAACGGCTACAAGGTAAACTACAAGGTGGTTGACGCGTCCAGATATGGCGTCCCGCAAACCAGAAAGCGGTTGGTGTTGCTAGCATCGCGCCTCGGAGAGATCAGTCTCATTCCCGAGACTCACGGCGTGGATAACTTGCCAACGGTTCGCGAGGCAATCGCCGATCTGCCGAAACTTGGTGATGGCGAGACCCATTCCGCCGACACATTCCATCGGGCGAGTCGGCTAAGTGGCACGAACAAGAAGCGGATTATCGCGACACCGAAGAACGGCGGAAGTGCGAAGAGTTGGCGCAAGGCGTTGCTGCCTGAGTGCTACAAGACCGAAGATGAAAACACCTATAAGGCGTCCGTTTACGGGCGGATGAGATGGGACACGCCGGGTCCGACAATGACGACGCATTGCATTACTCTCGGAACCGGAAGATACGGTCATCCAGACCAGGATCGCGCCATCTCGCTGAGGGAAGCGGCCCGCCTTCAGACATTCCCCGATTACTACGAATTCGTCGCGCCTGACGAGGTATCGATGACGAAAGTAGCGAGGTTTATCGGCAATGCCGTGCCAGTACGACTCGGTCAGGCAATAGCGATCAGCATCCGGAATCACTTGCGGTCATTCAGTTCGACGAAATAAAATCGATGATCCGTTTCAACGTCTCCACGGGATGCTTCTTGAGCTGATGTTCCCAGACCCGCAAAACACGCCATTCGTTCCGTCGTAGCCGTGCGAAATTCCGTCGGTCGCGTCGGATGTTGGTTTCGATCTTGTCCCGCCAGAACTCCGAGTCAATCTTGTGTCGCCATGTTGAGTATCGGTAGCCATGCCAGAAGTCGCCGTCTATGAAGATCGCGATCTTCTTACTTGGGAAAGCGACATCCGGACTACCGACAGCTCTGCGATAGTTTTTCTGGAAGTGAAACCCGGCCTTTCGAAGCGCACTGAATACGAGTTTTTCGAGGGACGTGTTCTTGCTCTTTACTGCAGCCATCATGCGGCTGCGTGTTTCCCTGGAGACTGTATCCATCGCCTTGAACGTTACCCGAAACGCGCCTTGGCTTCAACGTCGCAAGAAGCCGCAGCTCGTCTTGGAAAGTGCTGATTCAACACGATCTTCCCGCACGCTCACTGTCGGACACGTCATCGTCGAGCACCGGTAGTAGACATACCCCTTCCGTTCCGACCCCACGAGTGACCTTCCGCAGGTCCCGCATGCGAACATCCGGCTGTACTTGAAGCGGTGTTTCAAAGGTCTCGGCCAGACCCGGGACTTGAGACGCGACTGCACTTCGAAGAAAAGATCTTTCGAGACGATCGGCACATGCAGCCCTGGATAGAGCTTGTTCCGTTTCCGCAGGTGCATGTACCCCATGTAGAAGGGATTCCGGAGGAGAACGGAGAGCCCGGCGATAGTGACCTTTGCGCCAGCGCGGTTCCGGAGCCCGAGGCCGTAGAGAAGGGCGACCAGCTTCTGGAGCGTGTAGTCGCCGGTCGCATACCAGGTGAAGGCGAGACGGACGAGCGGTCCTCGTTCCGGATCGATCTCCTTCGCCTTGCCAGCGCCACGGTCGAGGTAGCCGACCGGAGCAGGGCTGGGAAAGAAGCCTTGTTCTAACCTTTTCTCGATGCCGCGCTTCGCTTCCTCGCGCAGGTTCCGGATGTAGTCCGCAGCCACTACTGCCTGGATGTCGGCGGCCAGCCGCCCGCTTCGGGTATTCATGTCTATACCCTCGCCGGCGAAGTAGACGGGAATCCCTTGGTCGATGAGCTCTCCAAGGTCCGCCCAGTCTTTGAGGTTCCGGGCAGAGCGGTCGACCTTATGGACGATAAGGCCGTCCGCTTCGCCCTTCCGGAGCCGTTTCAGGACCTCGCCAAAGACAGGACGACCCCGCTTGGCGGCTGTCTCCTTCTCCTCGAACCAACCGACGATGAGGAAGCCTTTCCGGGCGGCGAACCTCGCGATCTCCTCCCGCTGGGTGAGAAGGGAGACGCCCTCGCCCTGCTTCGGGGTGGAGACCCGGAGGTAGCCGAAGAACCGACCTTTGGGTGAATGATGGGGTTGATGAATGTTGGTCATCCTTACAGCCTAGAGGGCAGACGGACTTCGGGGACTTCAGGGACTTTGGGGACTTCAAACGGAGGGACCCGCCGGGTGGCGAGTCCTCGTATCCGTGTCTCTGGGTTAAGCCGGGCGGGTCTTTACGCCTGCCTCTAAGCTGATAAGCTGTATGGACTCACGGATCGCCTGCGGACATTCCGAGGCCCAGGAAATAAGGGCTTCAATGGGAAAAGTTCGAGGCGTGTTCCAATGAGGTCCACTGCTAAAGACAAAGTCCCCAAAGTCCCTGAAGTCCGTTTGCCTTGTGGCACAAGGGTTTGCGGCAGTCGGAAAGTTCGACAAAACAACGAGGTAGTACCACCGGAAGAGACTCGAACTTGACTGCCGTCCTTTGTTGCAAGTTGTTCTCTGCGTAGTATCGTTAGGTCGATGGCAACGCCTCGAACCACGAAAACGCTCGGACCGCTCCACTTTGAAGACCTGGAACCCCATAGGTTCGAGGATCTCGTTCGTGAGCTGGCGTACGACTACAAAGATTGGCAGAGCATCGAGGCCACGGGCCGAAGCGGTTCCGACGAGGGATGGGACATCCGAGCTTTCGAGAGATCGCCGGCGCCGGAAACTGACTCGGACGACGATGACGAGCCGGGCGAGCGCCCGCATCCGATGGAGGGCAACGCCTGGATGTTTCAGGTGAAGCGGGAAAAGTCTCTAGGTCCTTCCGACGTGAAACGCATCGTCGCGGAGGTCGACGCCGACAGTCCGCCCTACGGCTACATCTTGGCCGCTCCAACGAACTTTTCAAAGAAATCGTACGATGTGTTCAGGGCTGACCTTCGTGCGAAAGGCGTGCGGGAGTTCTATGTCTGGGGCAGGGCCGAACTTGAAGACATGCTCCATATGCCCAAAAACGATCGAATTCTCTTCGCGTTTTTCGGCATCTCGCTCGTGAGCAGGCGACGTTCACGGACGTCAGACGTTAGAGCGGCCATAGTAATCAAGAATAAGCTTTACCGAGCTGTCGGCGAGGGGCGAGAGTTATACAAAGAAGTTCTGTTGCGTGATCTGAACGATGCTCACTACCCCTATTCGTCCCAGTATCCCGACTTTGAGAAAAGACGTCGCTGGCGGCAGCTCACAGCTTCCGGTCACCACCCCTTGGGAATCAGCCTGCATGTCCATCGCTACTACGCCTACCTGGATCGGAAGAAGAAGGAGTGGGACTTCACGCCGGCAGTAGATCTCTGCGACGATGAGCACAGTCTGCGCCAAAGCGACGAGGACCGAAATGCGTTTCAAAAGAAACAGGTACCAGTCCTTGAGGCGTGGAAATTCTTGCCTCATGCGCGGCAAGCGATGTTCGTCACGGACGGGCTTCTTCGATACGCGGATATCACCGCGATCGATGAAAAGGGCGATGTACTTTATGAGTGCCCGCACATCTTCGTCGAATTTGGCGCGCGTGGCCCGTTTGCCGGTTGGTGGGAGACTCTGGAGATGGGGAACGAAAAGTTCCACCTGTCGAAGGAGTTCAAACGCGTAAAGATATTTCCAAAGGAATTTGAGACCCCGTCGAACCCTACGGAAGTTAAGGTATTGATCTCCTTGGACGAACAGACGATCAAGGATCTCGAAGGGTATCAAGATGTCGGCGTACTCTACGCAATCGATGGCAGGTACAAAGGTATCAAGGTGCGCGACGTTGTGGGGATTCAGGGAGCGACGCCGAAGTTCGGTCAAGAGCTATTGCTGCAAATCACGCATGTGGGTCGCGCCAAGCTTGGTGAGTACATGGACGAGAGCCGTGAGTCATTCAAGCATCGACGCGCAGTTCAACAGCAGGTTGGTAAAGCCATTGGCGACAATGTCAGCATCAACTATTTAGAGTATGAGCGTTATCACATGAAACCTCAGAAGACTGAGGAACCAGTAGTGGTGGCGCCAGAAGAGTAATCGTTCGTCCAACAACACTAACAAGTGGCGAACCGGAGGGCGGATATTTGATTCTGTTGTCCAGAAAACTGCTGATCACATCCTCCCGCATGCTCGTCGTCGGACATGTCATCGTCGCGCAGCGGTAATAGACGTTTCCCTTTCGCTCCGAGGCCACGAGCGACCTGCCACAGGTCCCGCACTTCAGCCGGCGGCTGTACTTGAATCGATGCTTCAAAGGTCTCGGCCAGACCCGTGACTTGAGGCGGGACTGCACTGCGAAGAACAGTTCCTTGGGTACGATGGGAGCGTGCAGCCCTGGGTAAAGCTTGTCCCGTTTCCGGAGATGCATGTAGCCCATGTAGAAGGGATTTCGGAGGAGGACGGAAAGCCCGGTGATCGTGACCTTCCCTCCGGCCCGGTTCCGGAGTCCCATATCGTAGAGGAGTGGTGCCAGCGTCCGTAGCGTGTAGTCGCTGGTCGCGTACCAGGTGAAGGCAAGCCGGACGAGCGGCCCTCGCTCCGGATCGATCTCTTTCGCCTTGCCAGCGCCGCGGTCGAGGTAGCCGACCGGAGCAGGACTTGGAAAGAAACCTTGCTCTAACCTCTTCTGAATACCGCGCTTCGCTTCCTCCCGCAGATTCCGGATGTAGTCGGCGGCAACCACGGCCTGGATGTCTGCGGCGAGCCTCCCGCTCCGGGTATTCATGTCGATAGCCTCGCCGGCGAAGTACACGGGAATCCCTCCGTCGATGAGCTCTCCAAGGTCCGCCCAGTCTTTGAGGTTCCGGGCCGAGCGGTCGACCTTGTGGACAATGAGGCCGTCTGCCTCACCGTTCCGGAGCCTCTTCAGAACCTCGCCGAAGACCGGCCGGCCGCGCTTCTCTGCCGTTTCCTTCTCTTCGAACCAGCCGACGATGAGGAAGCCTTTCCGGGCAGCAAACCTCGCGATCTCCTCTCGTTGGGTAAGCAGGGAGACGCCCTCGCCCTGTTTTGGGGTGGAGACTCGGAGGTAGCCGAAGAACCGACCTTTGGGTGAATGATGGGGTTGATGAATGTTGGTCATCCCTTGAGCCTAGAGCGGCGGACGGACTTCGGGGACTTCAGGGACTTTGGGGACTTCAAACGGAGGGACCCGCCGTGTGGCGGGTCCTCGTATCCGTGTCTCTGGGTCAAGCGGCGCGGGTCTTTACGCCTGCCTCCAGGCTGATAAGCTGAAGGTGCTCACGGAGCCGCTGCGGACATTCCGAGGCCCAGCAAATAAGGGCTTCGATCGGAAAAGTTCGAGGCGTGTTCCAATGAGGTCCACCTTGTTGCGAGAATGACCGTTTCGCGATCTCCGCGAACGGCTCCCGCAAGGAAAACTCAACGGTCTTGCCAGTTACCGTGCAGTTCGACAACACGATTTCGAGCAGCCGACGCTTGTTCCAGGAGTCAGCCGTTTCGTAGAGGAAAACCGGGCATCGCGCCAGTTCGACAATCTGCTTCGCAGTCTCGACGATTTGAAGGCTTCCGTCCTCTAGGCCCGCCAGGTCTTGTCCGAGCTTCTGTCGCTCCATGACGAGTACGGCGCGCCGTTCGTCGTGGGCTGCCGCCTCGATCTTTCCATCGAGGAGGAGATCCGTGAGGCGGGTCATGCGCGCGTTGGCAACTAGGAGCGCGTCCTGAAGCGCTGAGCGGCGTGAAGTGACCAGCTCTGAACTGTTCTTCTCTCGGTCGGCGAGCTTCTGACCGATGTCGGTCAGCTCTTCCGGCGTGAGGGTGATCTGCGCAAGCAACTCGCGGATCTCCGCATCCACGCGGTCCTCCCGAACCGATGTTGTCGGGCATTCGACGTTCGAGCAGCGGTAGTAGACACGTCCCTTCTTGGCCGTCGCGATGAGCGAGCGTTGGCACGTCATGCAGTGGAGCATCCGCCGGAAGAGGAAGTCGCGCTGCTTGGTGCGACGTACGAACTTCCCATCGAGGACGGTTTGCACGCGGTCGAAGAGCGATCTTTTTATGAGCGGCTCATGCGCGCCGGTGAAGAGGCCGAACCGTCGGGAGCGGATCATGCCGGCGTAGAAGGGGTTGCGGAGGATCTTCTGGATCTGGGTGAGGCGGAGCGAATTGCCATTCAAACTGCGGAGGCCAGCGGCGATTCCCTCCGCGGTCAGATCGCGCAACGTGTAGGCGCCCGTCGCGTAGAACTCGAAGAGGTGACGCACGAGCGGGCCGCGCACGGGATCGATCGCCTTCGGTTTGCCTCCACCGCGGTCCAGGTAGCCGATCGGCGCATGGCCCGGCAGGATGCCTTGCTTCAGGCGCCCGTGGATGCCCTTCAATGCTTCCTCGCGCAGGTTCCTGATGTAATCGACGGCGACCGCGATCTGAACATCTGCCGCGAGGCGCCCGCCGCGCGAGCGCAGATCGAGGTTGTCATTCGCGACGTAGATGTCGATGCCGCCCTCAATCAGCTCATCGATCTCGGCCCAGTCCCGAAAGTTGCGGGTACCCCGATCGAGTTTATGGATGATGACGCCTTCGGCCTTGCCGGCCCGAAGGAGTGTCGTCATACGCGCGAAGACCGGCCGTCCCGCTTTGGCGGCGGTGCGGGTCTCCTCGAACCACTCAATGATGGTGGCGCCGATCCGGTCCGCATAGGCTTTGATGATGGCCCGCTGCTCCGGAAGCGAAACGCCCTCAGTTTGTTTCTTACCAGAGACACGGATGTAAGCAAATAGTTGCTTCATCCGGTGTTTGTGAAGGTTCTTACGGGGTCGACCTGCCCCGCGATTACGGTACCTCTGTCACTCGATTGAGTCAAAACAGGCTGGGGTGCTGTTTGATGCGCCGACGTTGCGATCTCAATCGCGAGGCCGAGGTATCGCTGAAGGCACTCATTAGCTGCATGGAGACCCTCTTCGCTTGCAGAGGGAAGCAACGCGCGAAGCGCGTTCTGGGTGGTGTCGGGCATAACGAATCACTCTAACGGGCCAGCACAATTTGGCGAGGGTGCACAAGTACCTCGCTACAGGACCGGTATCGTGCCGCGGTATTTCTGCACCCTCGTCTGCAAGGATCGCGGCCGCTACGCTGAGCGGCGTGTTAAACATCATCAATTGGCCGCGCGTGCGCGCGGAGAAGTTTCACAACTTCCTGCCGGAGGAGATCCGGAGCTACCTCAAAGGTCGAGGCATTCCGGCGACGATCATCGAGCGCCATCTGCTCGGTTGGAACGGCGAACGGATCACGATTCCAATCTTCGGCCCTAACCGCCAAGTGCTCGGGTTCCGTTACGCGAAGTCGCCGACCGATATCTCCGATTCGCCGGAGGTAATCTCCGATCCGAAACTCGGCGCGCAGCTCTACGGTGCCGAAGCCCTGGCGCGGAAACCGTATCGCGTCGTGATCTGTGACGGTGAGTTCAACCGCCTCGTTCTCGAAACGAACGACTTTACGGCTGTAACTTCAACGTCCGGCGCAGAAGTGTTCCCCAAGGAATGGCTGCCGTACTTCGAATCGGTGAAGCACGTCTACGTGTGTTTCAACCGCGACCGCGCTGGCGAAGCGGCCGCAAGGAAAGTCCAAGCCATCCTGCCACGCGCGAGGATCGTGAAGCTGCCGGCGTGTGCCCTCGACGTGACCGACTTCTTCGTCTTTCAGGAGAAGACCAAGCTGGATTTCGAGATCCTTCTGGCCAGCGCCCCGTCGGACGAGAATGACCCGTCCGACACGCCGCCTACGGTGCGCGAATTCCGGCCGCTCCTCAAATCAGTGCGGCGCCGAGCCGAGGGCCTGAGGAAAGACGTCAAGCTCCACGAGCTCGTGGAGCAGTACGCGACGCTCCAGGCGCGCGGCAAGCGCCTCGTTGCGCACTGTCCCTTCCATGGCGACCGGGAGCTTTCCTTCTGCGTCTACCCCGAGACGAACACGTACGCGTGCTCCGGCTGCGGCGCCAGGGGCGACGTCGTGCAGTTCCTGATGGACAAAGAGTCGATGACGTTCTCCGAGGCGCTCGACGCCCTAGAGCGCTTCGAATTCACCCACGAAATTTATGGCACCGGCTGAACCCGAGAAAAAGGCACAGCCGGAGCAGAAGCCAACCGTCACACCGACCGCCTCCGCCGTTCTACCGAACGGCGAGCTGGTAGAGATGGTCTATGACCCGGTAGAGCGCCAAACGCGGTTCGTCATGGGCAGCTCGGAGGCCTGGGGCTACGAAGAGACTGTCCAGCTCTCTCCGGCCGAGCGGCTCGTGCCGTACTCTCCCACCAACAATCTCGTGAAGCACGGGGTAGTGCTCTTCGCGTCCGAGCCAACCGAGTATGGCGACGAGGCGGCGCTCGTCTCCCGCATCCGGGACTTCGTGCATCGCTACGTGGACGTGTCGGAAGATTTCGAGACGATTGCTACCTACTACATTCTCTTCACCTGGGTCTATGACGCCTTCCACGAAGTCCCTTATGTCCGTATCCGCGGTGGCTACGGTACCGGCAAGACGCGTTTTCTGCTCGCGGTAGGTTCCCTATGCCGCTTCGCGATCTTCGCGTCTGCCGCGAGTACCGTCTCACCGCTCTTCCGGCTGCTCGACGCCTTCCGCGGGACGCTCATCCTCGACGAGGGAGACTTCCGTGCTTCGGATGAGAAGAGCGAGGTGGTAAAGATCCTCAATAACGGCAACGCAAGGGGCTTTCCCGTCCTCCGCACAGAAGTCTCCCCGAAGAAAGAGTTCGACCCGCGGGCGTACCACGTCTTCGGCCCGAAGATCGTGGCGACCCGCGGCTTCTTCCAGGACCGGGCCTTGGAGAGCCGCTGCGTCACCGAGGACATGCGCGGCGGCTCGCTTCGACGCGAGATTCCGCTGAATCTCGACGACTCGTTCCACGAGGAGGCCCGAAACCTGCGGAACCAATTGCTCCTCTATCGTCTGAGACACTTCAAGGACGCGCGGCGGTACGACCGCGCGGGCGCTCGCGATCTCGAGCCGAGGCTACAACAAATTTTCGGGCCTCTCGTTTCGGTGATCGACGATGCGTCTGCGCGTGACCGCGTCGTTGCCGTCCTCGGCAAGTTGAACGATGACGCCGTCGAGGAGCGCAGCGAGACGGCCGAGGCGCAAGTCTTGAGCGTCATCCGCGAATTGGTCGCCAAGGGTCCCGATTCACGGCTGGCGGTCCAGGACATAACCTCGGCGTTTCTCGCGCGTTACGGGCACGAATACGAACGGCGGATCACGCCGCATTGGATCGGCTCCATCGTGCGCCGGCGCCTGGGACTCCGAGCTTCAAAGTCAACGGGGACGTATCTTCTCCGGCCGGAAGACGTAGCACGCCTGCCGGCGCTTTACGCTCGCTATGGCCTTGCCTCCGCGGAAAAGAGCGATCCGGGCCCGCCTGCAGTCGAGGAAGGCGAAACGAACAGCTCTGCCGCATGAGCGGGGAGCCTCTGACTTTCATAGGCGAGACGAACTGGCGCGACATGCGGCGGCACTTCGGGAGTCGTCCCGCGGATCGACGCGCGCACATGTACGTGATCGGGAAGACGGGCACCGGCAAGTCCTCACTCCTCGAAGGCATGATCCGCCAGGACCTCCTTGCCGGGCACGGCTTGGCGCTCTTCGATCCGCACGGCGATCTCGCCGAGCGTCTCGCGCTCTGGATGCCGGAGTCGCGGAAAGCGGATCTGATTTATCTCGACGTGCCGGACCCGACGCAGCAGTTCGGGTTCAATCCGCTCGAAGGGGTATCGCCGCTGCGGCGCTCAGTGGCGGCGAACGGGATCGTGGAGGCTTTGAAGAAGATATTTTCCGAGGCCTGGGGTGTCCGTCTCGAATACATATTGAGAAGCGCGCTGCTCCTTCTTTTGGAACAGCCGGAGGCTACTCTCGCGGACGTAGTGCGGCTCTTCCACGACAAAGACTTCCGCAAGGAGGCGGCGGAACGATCTCAGAACGAACAGGTAAAGCGGTTCTGGACTACCGAGTTCGAAAAGCTTGGCCGGCAACGCGCCGAGGCCGTCTCTCCGATCGAGAACAAGCTCGGGAGCCTGCTCGTTGACCCCTTCGTCTCGCGAATCCTGACCGTTTCGAAAAGCACGTTCAATCCGCGTGCTGCAATGGACGAGGGCAAGGTGCTTCTGGTGAACCTATCGAAGGGCAAAATCGGCGAAGCGCCGGCGATGCTCTTCGGCGGCCTCCTCGTAACGGCGCTCGGCCTTGCGGGGCTCGGACGCGCCGACGTGCCACAGAAGGAGCGGCGCGACTTCTTCATCTACATGGACGAGTTCCAGACGTTCACGACCCTTGCGCTCGCGAACATGCTCGCGGAGCTGAGGAAATACGGCGTAGGGTTAGTTTTGGCCAATCAGTACATGGACCAGATCGAGCCTGAGATCCGGACTGCAATCTTGGGGAACGCCGGCACGCTTGTCGTCTTCCGAGTCGGAGCGGTCGATGCCGGAAAGCTCGTCAAGGAGCTCCGCCCCGATCTCGAACCGTACGAGCTCACCCTCTTACCAAACCGAACGTTCTGGATCCGGCCGCTCGTGAACGGGGAGTCGGTGGAAGCCTTTACCGGAAAGACAATCACGTTAAAGGAACCAAAGCTCGCTTCAACCTGACGCCCTGCCCTTTGTCGAGCTGGCAGCAGTGTCCGCCGAACATCTCGGTGCAGTTTCCGCACTTTTCCATCCGCGCGTCTCCACTATCCGTTGAACTTTTTCCCTCGCTATTTCTTCCGTCAAGGCCCGCTCGTCCACCTCCGGGTGTCCTTCGAAATACCCATGCCATATGCCGCCGATCTTCTGCGTCGTGATCTTCATCCGCAGAGTGTGCGGAAACCTTGCGGAAACCGCTATCCCTGACGCTGCTTTCTCGCGCAACCATGCGGGTTGGAGCGGAAGGCACAATGATCTGTTCTACCGGGCGTAGCTTCCGGGGCAGTGCTGGAGAGTAACCATCGTTACTTTTCTGCGATGGTGGGGGCCTCCAAGGCATGAAGAACCGCTCTTGACGATAGTGCGGGGATATGTTGATATAAGTCGTTATTCATAATCAGCGTCCTTGTCGTGTTTGGCGTGAGTTCCCAAGGGCTCCCCGCCCTTCGTAGCCGCCAAACGACCCTAAAAAGTGAACACCGCACGGGACTTATGCCCCCTCGGCAGGTTCCCGGATCGGCGTTTACGCTATCCGCACCATGCCTCCCAAACTCATCCACTATCTGCGCCATGAGCGGCGCGAAACCGGACTAACCCAAGCGGATATCGCCGCCCTGTTAGGCGCGCCCTGGAAATCGAAGGTTTCCCGCTACGAGCGCCGCGAGGCGTTGCCTCCGCTCGAGACCGCGCTCGGGTACGAAGCCGTCATGCGAAAGCCCGTCTCGCAGCTCTTCGCCGGCATGTATGCCAGCGTAGCCGCGGGGGTGCGAGCGCGCGCCAGGGATCTCCTCGATAGATCGGGGGCTGCGAACACGGCGCTCCGCGCCCGGCGGAAACGGTCGCTCGAACGCATCCTCCAATGAGAAGCCTTGCTGATCCGCGGGCGATCCTCGGGATCGATCCCACGAAGCGCGGGCTCGCCTTCGTCTTCTTCGAAGATGGCCGGCTCCTCGACTGGGGCAACCGCCGCGGCGCGGGCAATGAGATTGCCGCCTTTGAAGGGATTCTCAATCTGTGCCCCGCCGATGTGATCGTACTGGAAGAGCCCGATGCCGATGGCTCGGAACGCAGACCGAGAATGCGGAAGCTCCTTCAAAGCCTTACGCGCGCAGCCGAGGTGCGCGGGCTCCTGGTCACAAAGGTCAGCCGCCTCGACGTGAGGCGTGGTTGGAGTGCTCGCGGAGTGACGAGAAAGCACGCCGTCGCGCAAGCGATCGCTGAGGATTTCTTCCCCGTTTTGGAGCCGTGGGTACCACGCCCACGCAAGTCCTACATGGACGAGGAGCCACGGGTGCAGGTCTTCGACGCGGCCTCGCTTGTCCTCCACGCCTTCGGGACCGTTGCGAGCGACTCACTCGCGGCGTGAGCGGGAGGTAGGCCGATTTCATGCGTTATATTCGCGCGAGCGACGCGCGCGGCGCGAGCGTGAAACGACAACTGTCGTTCGGTCAGGTAGAATCACCCGATGGCTCTCGAACGCCGATTTTGTGGCAACCGACACGTACTTCGCGGCTGAGTCGTCTTCTGCTACGCCGATGCCATGAAACAGCGATTTGAGGCACTCACAGCACTCACACTATTGGCAGTAATTGTGTCAACCGTTGGGGGCGCCGTCCTGGCGGTCTCACTCCTCGCGATTTTTCAGTACGGTCTTGTCGAGGGACGCGCGCTTAGTCTCGTTGGCGTCACGTACGTCGCCGTCGGCCTCTGGAGTTTCCGTATACCGGTGAGAAAGGGCTGGCTTCCTCCCTGGGCCATTCCCGCTGGCGTTATCGTGGCCGGCTTGGAGCTCACGAATATTAGTCTCGAGCAATTCGTCGGTTTGCCGTCGCCGGCGAATGCGGTAGTCCCGGCCTCGATGATGGCTCTCATGGTTCTGGCCGCATCTACCGCGGCTGTTGTCGCATCCGCCAGCAATACACTCTTCCGTGGAATCGTCAGTGCCGTCTTGGTCGTGGACCTCGGCATGCTGTTGTCGGTTTCTGCAGTGCTGCTCTTTGTTGCCGTTCGAGCTACTTGGCAGCCTCACATGGTGCCTCTGCTGAAGCTCACCTGCGAGAATGCCACGATGCACCTCACGCTTCCACCGCCATTTGCTGCCATTGTTGGGTCGGCTGCGGCGGCTATTTCGGCCATTGCGTCACGTTATCAGCGACGAATCGCAGCGCTCGTTTCTTTGGCCGGTATTGCGGTTTTCGCTGCGGGCGTCAGCCTTTTAGTGCTGGCTGCGTCGCTGCCGCGGGCAGAGCGCCCACCTTTCGTCATGCCGGGAATGGCGCTTTCTACTCTCGGTCTCGTTTTTCTTCCTTGCGTTCTCGGCCGACGTGCACAAACGGGCACGGCCTAACTCCACGCAAGAGCGGACAAGCGGTCGCTATCGTGGCTCGGCGCTGAAGCGCCTCGCGCTCTTAAAAACCATGGGGTCAGGGCGGTCGGAGGATTCGGTACCGCCTGCCTCTCAGCGTGAGCCCGTAGTACCGCTGCGCGAGATATGCGCCCCCTCGTGCGCATCTCTCCGGAGCCGTAGGGTAAAGACGGCAGCTTCCCAATCCACAACCAAAGGACAACGACTTCGACAGAAGAAAGGACACCCGTCTATGAATCCGATCATCACGCTCCCATGCCCTGACTGTTCACGAACGATCGACACCTTCCGTCTCTCCGCCTCCCCGACGACCGTTACGCTCCAGGCGACCTGCCATCCCTGCAAGACCATCGCGGAAGTAACGCTCACGTTCGAGGATCTGCGCGACCTCGGTGCCGGGAGATGCGTGGCCGCGAACTTCATCGCGAGCTCGCCGGAGCTCGTCATGTGATGGACCTCTTAGAGGAGGACGCGCTCCGAGCCCAGCTCGCGCGCTTCCGAAGATCAGAAGAGTTCCACCCCCATCCCTCACAAGCTCTCCTCTACACCCCCGGCGTGAAGTTCCTGGCTGAACGCTGCGGCCTCTTCTGGCTCATCGATGTCATCGCCGCCTGGCAGTGGCGGGCCTTGAGAGACGCTGATCTCACCATCTTCCAGCTCTGGGAACTACGGCCGATCGGGACGCGGCGCGTGCTGGTCTGCATGAGGGACGCCGACAGCATGGCGTTCGCGCTTCCTGTGGGCGATCGCGACTCAGCGCTCGATTACGTGAGTCTATACGTGGAGTTCGGCGTGCTCATGTTGCCCTCCGAGAAAAGCAAGACTCCGCGATAGGAGGGCCGCAGCTCTCGCTGTTCGCGGAAATTCATGCATGGGACGAGACGTCCCAGGAACGGAGCACGCGACCCCGCGGAAGTCCCAGGCATTCAGTGTGGGTCACCCTAGGCAGTTCGCCCCGCGCATTCATGCGCGGGGCTTTTTCTTGATGGCGTTGAGTACCGCGCCACGGGACTTCTGCCCCCTCGTGCGCTTTCGGCGGCTGCTCTAAGGTCAGAGCCAGTTACTTTCCCAATTGCAAAAGGACTCAGTCCACAGCGGTCGTCAATGCTGATCATCCCGCTCTGGAAATCGGCGAGCCGCGAACGAAGCTTGAGCCCGCGCTTCGATGCTTCACCCGCCCTCACGCCTTTCCTAGCTTGGCCGCTGACGAACTCGCGCCGCAACGCGAGGGGTCAGCGGCGAAGACCCGCTGAGCAACTTCACAACAGAAAGGAGTGAGGCTCATGCCTGAACCGATTGCGTTCAAGAGCGGAAAGGACCTCGGCGAAGAAGCGCGCGGCGCGTTCGTCGAAACGGTGACCTGTATCGAGTGCGGCAAGGTGGAGACGGACGAGCAAGCGTACGACGAGGGTTGGCAGATCGATCCCGTTGTCTGTCCCGATTGTCTGCACTGGACACTCACCCCGGAAGGCGAGTCCTGCTGCGGGGGCGTCTCATGACGGCCATCCGCGCGGCCCCACGGGCAAGGCGTAAGCGGCGACGGATTCGCGCGGAGTTCGTGCGCATCCCGTGGAACGCGAAGCGGATCGCCTGCGATAGCTGCGGCGAAACCGAACCCGTCCCGCCCGACCTGCTTCTCCGCTTCCGCCTCAAGACCTGCCTGAGCTGCCTCACGGCGCTCGCTCACTAACCCACCGACAAAGGAGTGAACACATGTTCCCTGATCTGAAGGGCGTGGCGAAGTTCTGTCCGAAGCGGGAGGCCGCGATGGATAGAACACAGCTCACAACCGCCCTCAATGCTCTCACTGCCGGAGGCCCCTGATGCTCTTCCGAGACACCTCCGGCATCTTCTCCTACACCCGAGGCGTGAACGGCGTCTGCCAGGTCCACGGCCTCTACTGGTTCCGTGACTTCATCGCCGCCCAGCAGAAGCGCGTGAAGAGGGATCCGCGCTTCAGGAGTGTCCAGCGATGGGTTCACAAGGTCCAGTTTCGCCGCGCGACCATTTACTGCTACTCGGGCGATTCCGACGAGAACCCGCTCATCTTCCCGCAGCACCTCTACTGCGATGTCACGGAGCCAGAGATCACCTTCTACCTCGAAGGCGACGTGCTTAGGACAAAGGAGGAGCGCGATGCGCTGTGAAAAGTGCGGCGTCGCCTGGAGCGCGATCATCCACATCACGCGCGTCCCCTTCGTCGGATGGCTCTGCATCCCGTGTGCGGAAGAGATCGGAGAGAGAAAGGAGGGAACGCGATGCTCAGGTACGAGCGCTACAAGCGCCGGTTCTGGGCCGTCTACGAAGACGACGCTCTACTCTGCGTAACGGTCTACCTGAAAGGCGCGCTTTCTGTCATCGAGCGCATCACCGGCATCCGACCGGACCCACCACCTCGCAAGAAGCGAGCGCCGCTTCCTCCGATTCGCTGCCGCAGACCCTCGCAACAACCTCTGTGGATCGTCAACGACCGCGAACTCTTCGACGAGTCGAACTAAGAAAGGAGTACCTCTTGAACAATCTGAACCGCGTCATCTTGACCGGCTACCTCGGCAAAGATCCCGAGACCCAGCCGGCCGGAGCAACTACCGTTACTAAATTCTCCGTGGCCGTCAGCGACCGTTGGAAGGACGGTTCGGGTGAGAAGCAGGAGCGCACCAACTGGCTGAACATCGTCGTCTGGAACGGCAACGGTGAGAACGTCGCGCAGTACCTGAAGAAAGGCTCGCACGTCCTGATCGAAGGCTCGCTGCGCGTCTCGGAGTGGGACGACAAGGAGTCGGGCCAGAAGCGCTGGAAGACCGAGGTCCACGCTTCCCAGGTCATCTTCCTCGACAAGAAGGCTCCCGAGGCTCCCGAGCTTCAGGTCCCGCCGAGGGAGAGGAAGACCCGAAAGAAGGCCTAGATGGACTTCGCCCGACGAATCCTCGTCTGCACCTGCACCCACCATAAGCGCGACCACTTCTGCAGCAAAGCCACCCCCTCAGGACCCTGCACCCTCTGCGGCTGTCGCACCTTCACACCCGAACGGATCTGCAAGTGCGGGCACGGCGAGAAGGCGCACAAGGACAGAACCGGGCGGTGCCACGAAGCCGACGGCTGCAAGAAGTTCCGTCCCGAATAAATCAAAAGGGCAAGGACGCCCGGAAAGGAGTCTGCGGCCCGCGGAAGTCCTCGAAGCATCATGAAGGATCACCCCCGACAACTTTGCCGGGGGTCTCTTTACGCTCGACTGCGCGGCCGTCCGGCTTCCGCGCGTATCTCGTTGCGCCTGGTCTTCCAGCTCGCAGGGCGGGGCACGGGCCTATCGAGCACCGATCGGGAACCGATGCGAGTCACCTAAAAAGAAAGTCTCCGAAACTGCACATCTCCGTGTGCAGTTTGGTTTGACTCCGATAAGCGCCGAGTTACGGTCTTTCGGACGGCCGGCCCGCTCGGACGTTCCAAGCCAGGGCTCACACACCCGCGGTGTTCTCGTAACCCGACCGGGCCGACCGCTTTCATATGGACACGATCGAAGTTGAACTTTCCGGGGAGATCGAGCACGGCAAGCCCCTCGCGATTGCCCCTGAACCCGTCGCCCTTCCCCCGGAGATCGTGGAGCCGGACGAACTCGTGTATCGCGTTCGTAGCGCTCCTGGCCTCCGCAAGGGTGACATTCTCGTCGTCCAGCCGAGGAATCGCGCGATGACCGGTGAGCTCGTCCTCGGCGTTCTTGGCGGGCGTGCTTACGTCGGCCATTGGTGGCGGAAGCACGGGCTGAAACAGCTCCGTGTCGAAGGCGGCGAAATCCTTGAGGGCGTCGTGATTGCCGGCGCGATCAACCAGATTGTAAGGCCGACATGACGAAGCTCGAAGCGTATCTGAAGGCGAAGGGCATCAAGCCCGCGCAGCTCGCGCTCCATTCGGAGTATTCGCGCCAGCACCTTCTCCGCATCCGTATGGGGCGGATGGAACCGACCCGGAGATGTATCAAGGCGATCGTGTCCGCTTGCCGCCGCCTCGCTCGGGAGCCGGTCACTGCGAGTGATCTCTTCGACCTTGAATGACCGGCACGACGGCGGGGACTTGACAACGGGCGTCGCGCGGACACGACCTTCCCTCGCGGCGGACCGCTTCCTGGCCAGCAAGCAGCGGAACTTTCTAAAGAGAAAACTCGGTCGGCGGATGTATGATTCAGGCTATCTTATTGTCCGCTAACGAAATGCGCCTGAACGCGGCAACGTCTAGCTGTGGTACGGGGGGAGGGGGGGACGAGTGACCGCGCCAGCCGGGAGCGACCGTACCACTAGCCATCGGCTGCCGAACGCTGATGCGGCAATCGCTCTGCGCCTCGAGCAGTTGACAAACCAGGAGCGCGATTTTTGGGCATTCGCACGGGATACACGGCGGCCCTTCGAAGATGCTTACTTTCTATACGCCGCGATGATGGTGCCGGCGATGCAGAGCCTCTTGATTAGCACTGTTTCCGAGGTGCAGAGTCATGTGCGCTCCGTACTCGATCCCTTCGCCGGGTCGGGCACCGTCCTGGCGGAAACCATGGCGGCAGGGTTATGCGCGCAAGCTCAGGATATTAACCCCCTCGCAGTGCTCCTGTGCGCCGTGCGACAAGGACCGTTCAACATAGAAGAGCTACGATCGCGCGGTAAGGCTGCTATCAAGCGGGCGGAGAGCGACAAAAGCTGTGCGATCGAAGCGAGCATCGACAATCACCCAAAATGGTTCCGGCCTCGCACTGCCGTTCAGCTATCGCGCCTACGCCGCTCGATCCGAAGGACATCCGATGTTTCCGTTCGCCGTTTTTTGTGGGTGACACTCGCAGAGACGGTCCGCCGTTGTAGCAACTCACGAACGTCGACCTACAAGCTGCACGTTCGACCGGCATCTGAGATTGCCTCTCTACCTGGGCCGATGACGACTTTTAAACGCGTGCTTGAAGATAACCTTGAGCGGCACGAACACTTTGCATCTCGTCTCACTGACGCCAAGCGTCTTCGCGACGGCAAATACACCGCCCAAACGACAACACTCCTGCGGGACTCACGCCTTGAAATCCAGGGCCGTCACGACCTCCTGATTACGTCGCCGCCCTACGGCGATAATCGCACGACGGTGCCATACGGACAACACGCATACCTACCCCTAAGCTGGATCGACTTAAACGACATACCGGGGTGCGATGATGAAGTATTGCGCACTACGTACGAGATCGACCGGCGCAGCCTTGGTGGCCTCCTAAAGCGAGGCGTCCTGCGCAAGGAGTACAAAGAACTTCTGGGTGCTTCCAAGACGTTGGAAAAGTTCGCGCGGAGGATGGGTGACGATCGCGAGCGACTCTCGAAGGTTCTTGCGTTTGCGTCCGATTTGCGCGTCGCTCTCCGTTCCAGCCTGAACGCACTGAATTCGAACGCATATCTGTTCTTCGTTCTAGGCAATCGACGAGTTGGTAATGTTGAAGTCAAGCTTGACGCTATCCTGAGCGAATTGCTGGAGACGGAGGGGGCGACGCCGGTTGCCATTTTCGATCGAACCATTCCCACGAAGCGGATGCCGCTCCGCAACGACCAGGCAGCAACGATTCGCGGCGAACGAGTGTTAGTCCTTCGGAAGAATCCCTGAATGCCATGAGTAAGGATACTGCCGCTCCGACCGCTGTTGGCACGACTAACGAGGCCATTCAGATTGACGCAAACGTCATTCGCCAGCTCGGCGACCAACTCATCAGTGACTCGGAACAAGCACTCCTCGAGCTTATCAAGAACAGCTACGACGCCGACGCAAGTTGGAGTCGGATCGAAATCGATACGACGTACGTGCCGCCAAAGGAAATCGGCGCTGCACCTGGTGCACGTGGTCGCCTTGTCATTACGGACGACGGAAGCGGAATGGATATCAACGCGATCCGTAACGGCTGGCTGACGATTAGTCTGTCACCCAAACGAGAAATGAAACGGAAGGGATTGCGAACTAGAAAATTTCAGAGGACTCCTCTCGGTGACAAGGGGCTTGGGCGTCTCGGCACGATGAAATTGGGAGAAATCTTAAAGATCGAGACGTTCTACTCCGACCGCGCTCCGGGAAACAGCGTGACGATTCGATGGAATCGATTTCAACCGGGAGAGCTTCTCAGCCGCGTCCAAGTGCCCCGCAGCGAGTTGCCAGCCGAAGCGCGGGGCACGCGAATTACGATCTATGGCCTCGCTGATCGGGAATACTGGCGGGGCGAAGAACGCATCAAAAGCCTTCAACAAGAGATGTCAACTCTCGTCTCTCCGTTCGAGGAGTTTCATAATTTCAAAGTCTCTATCCAAGTGGACGGCAAGTCTGTTGAGCTTCAAACTCTCAGTCGGGATTTACGCGAGACTGCATCGGTTCAATTTCAGCTCGACTGGGACGACAAGAAACTTTATTGCACAGGGCGTGTGAAGCTTGGGATGTTTCGCGCAGGCAAAGACGACGACGCCTTCGACAGGAGCGTTCTTATCGATGGCGGCGCAGCACTCTGGCGATTGTTGAAGAGTTTGCCCCGCGCCGATAGTTTTGAGTTGAAGCGTTCGACAACTCGCGGTTGGTATGTGGAGTTCAATTCGTCTTGGAACTGGAAGGAAGTGGTCAACTTGCCGGGCCACTCACAATTCGAAAAGCCAGGACCCTTTCACGGAGAGCTTGACAGCTTTGATCTCGACGCCACAACCCCTGACCAGAACGAGTTCTTTTCCAACCGGACCGAGTATCGCGAATTCGTGAAACGCGAATCTGGAGTGAAAGTGTATCGGGATGGGTTTGCGGTCCGGCTCGGGGAGGATTGGCTTGGCTTGGGAAAGGCGTGGACTTCGGGACGTAGCTACTACGGTCTAAAACCGAGTAACACGCTCGGCTTTGTCGCTATCTCCGCTGACCGTAATCCGCGGCTGACTGAGAAGTCCGACCGGGAAGGCTTCATTGATACGCCGGCGTCTGACGCGTTCTTCTATCTACTGCGTGATGTGTTTGTGAAGTTCACGCACGACGCTCTGACGTTCCTCCGTCGCGGATACCTGAAATTTCAAGAGGCAGAGAAGGCGCGAATTGCGAAACTGCCACCATCGTGGGATGCGGCAGATGCAGCCTCTCGCTTGCGCGAGGTCGCTGAACGGGCGCACGAACGCCAGCGCGCAATTTCCGCTTCCGATCAGAGGTGGACCACCGGGCTTGCCCGCCTTGAACGTCAGATCGGCGAAAGCGCCGGCGCTACGCCAAAGGATCGGCAGCGTCTTGCCGGCGCACTCGGCGAGGTAAAGAAAATTACGTCCGAGTGGTCGGCGATGCGGCGAACGCTTACGGCGGAGCTTGACGTCCTGCGCGAAGAGGAAAAACTCGCTGAGTCGATCCTGGAGCGCTTTGCCGTGCTCCGCAATCAAGTCGATGAAGTTTACGAAACCGTAGGAATTGGACTGGCTGCTCAGGCTCTATCTCACGAAATCTACGCCGTGCTAGATGACCTCATCGCGCGTACGCAAAAGGTCGCGAAACGGACTAGCGTGCGCGACGACCCGCCTCTCGCGGGATATTTGGAGGCTGTTCGCGCGACGGCCGACGCGCTGCGTAAGCATGTTTCGTTCATGGACCCCATGATTCGAACAGCGCGAGAGACCAAGCAAGTAATCGACGTAGAGGCATTTGTCCGCGAATACTTCGAACTACGAAGCGATCGTCTCGCGAAGCTAAATGTCGACTTCAAGATAACCAGCACAGCGCGGTTCTCAGTTCGCATGAACCGCGGCCGACTTCTCCAGGTGCTCGATAATCTGGTGCGTAATAGCGAGTATTGGCTGCAGCAGTACGGGCGCAATCACCCCCAATCCGCGCTCGAAATCAGTGTTGAGATTGCCCGGCCGCACATGATCGTCTCTGACACGGGACCCGGCGTGAAGCCGCAGATCGAGAATGTTATTTTTGACCTGTTCGTAACGGACAAACCGAAGGAGCAGGGAACGGGATTAGGCCTCTTCATCGCGCGGCAACTGTTGGAGCGAGATAGTTGCCATATCTATCTAGACGAAACGCGGAACAGGTCGAAGAGACGTTATCGATTCGTGGTGGACCTGTCAGGAGTCCTTGAGGATGCCAACCGGACACGCTAACTTACGCGAAGTGTTCCAGGCCGCCGACATTTCGTCGGTTATCTGGATTGACGATAAGTTCGACTCTACACCTCCTCAACTTAGCGTTGTCTCAATTCGAGCGGTCGCGGCGACAGCCATCGCTAGCAACATCCTGCCGTCGCATCCGGCGCTGTCACACCTGACCCTAGAGATGACGGCGGAGCAATGGGCTTCTGCAATTCAAGAACTCGCCGTGACGGATGACGAGAACGCGCGCGCAGCGTTTCTCGCGTTAGAGCGCCAGGTGGAACCGGAAAGCAGCCAAGAGGCGGACTATAACGAAGACGAGATTGCGGCGATTTTGAAGTCGTTCGATGACGTCGCGGTCACCCAAGTTGGCCGCGAGAAGTGGATCGCTGAGAAAGAGGAACTGAAACGCGCAGTCTCTGCGGAAACAGTCGTAATCGTCGATCGCGAGTTTTACATCGACGGAGCCGTATCCAATTTAGGCGACGATATTCTCCGTGAATTCGCGACGCCCGCCGCGGGAAACGTCGCTGGAAACCTCGTGATGCTAACGCATAGCTTCACACGAGAACAGGCTGACGACGCGACGGAAAAGCTCGCGCAAGACCTTCAGATCGATCGCACGAAGTTTGCCGTGATGTCGAAACATCGGACTACGGTCGGCAGCCCCGATACGGAAGAGCAGTTGCGGCGTTCATTTCGGGTCGTCTTCACGCAGCGCGCCTGCATCGAGCTTGCGGGAGCGCTTGTAACGGAGATGGAGAGCGAGATGAGAACGACGCTTCAGCAGCTGTCCGCCGAGTCGGTCTTCGAGCTAGATCGGGCGGTGTTTCAGAACTCCCTTAACGAGGGAGCATCCGAACTCGACGTAATCGCGCGTATTTTCATGCTTCGACAGCGTGTACGGGCACAGACTGTCTTTAGCACGAACGCGAACTGCAAGCGCGAAGTTGGTCGCATTCGAAAGCTGCGTCAGTTGGAAGAGCTTCCGCCGATGGCAGAGCGGCAGCCATCGACGCGACTTCTTGAGTGGCGCCGAGATGAGGTCTTTGATCCGCCTGATCGTGTGAACGCGACACGGTCGCCCCTAGTGAATGGGGACATTTTCAAAACGGGAAACTCGCTTTACGTTCTGCTAGCACAAGACTGTGACCTCGTAGTTCGCAGTAACGGCTCGCGCGCTGCAACTGAGGGATTCTTCATTCGCGCGAAGCATTTGGACGCCGGCGGTGAAGCTGCAAGAGTTCGTGCTGGTGATGCTGCGAATCAGTGCTTCTACAAGTTGCCGGCGTTTGTTGACCAGTCAACGTGGAGGCTTGATTTCCGCGTGTGGGCGGCCGTGAACCTGTGTTGCCTTGATCTCGCCGTATTCAACGATGATGGAAGCTTGTCTGCTTCCTCGGCCATGACCCCGTCCGAACTGTTGTTGCCCGGGTGGCATGTAAAGGCCGAAAAGGTGCGAAAACGGCTGGAGCAGGCCAAGGACATCCCGTCGGAGTACCGCGCACTTTCTGTTGGCAGGCTTAGCAAGCGCGAACCGGCTTTCGCTAATGGCAATCTCTCGTTTGATTACAAGCGTGTCGGTCGGCTGAGACCACCTTGGGCGGTCGCAGCGTATGCGGCATTTACCGCGTATCATACGCGCGCCGCCTTCGACCACGATTTCGCCGAGGGCCTGAGTTCACGCCAAGTGCGCGCGGACGAGGAACAGTAGGGGTGCTCTTCGAATGTGTAGTGCCCACAAGAATTACGAAGTCGTGGCGCCTTTCGCTGCTACGCCTAACGCCCCGAAGATGGCGCGTGCTGCTTCAGAAGTTTCCTCGACAAAGAACTCGATTCGCTGCAGAGGAAAATCAGCAGGATGGTCGGGCTTGAGTTCCCGCTCATTTAGAACCTTGACTCCTGGCGCCTTTGCTCCTCTTTGGAGCGGCGTGCCATCGAGAATTCGGTACTCCAAAATAATCTTCATCGGTGTCCTCGATCTGGAGAAGCAACCATCGTAGCGGATCAGCATTTTATCAGAAAGAATGCTTGGCATCGAGATGAGCGCCTTCAGCGAGCAGGTAAACGTCATCAGGAACGTCGATTAGCACGACCAACGCGTTCAGTCAGGACGGTCGACTTCTTGCTATCGGCGGCTACAGCGGGCTGAGGGCCTCTGGACCCAAGAACCGAGTGCTGGCTGGGTGGCACGCCATGCGCGCCAAAAAGGTTGGTTAGATCGCCCGGAACCACCATCAATGGTGTCGTGCCGACAGTTCCTGGATCTCCTGATAGGTACCATGCAACTTTCCCAGAAGGAGGAGGTCAGACAACTCTCCTGCTAGGTCGATTGCTATAGAGATCTCCGCGAGCGCCTCTTCGTATCGGCTGAGATTCGTAAGAGCCACACCGCGGACAGAATGCCATCTTGTCAGCCCTATTGGATGATAGGTCCCTGATTTCGGCGAACTCAGATCGTCGCCGCAAATTTCCAGCGCTTCCTGGTCAAGACCAAGCGCCAAGAGTACCTCGCCGAGCGCCGCCGCCTGATACACGGTCATCGGATGGCGGTCGCCATGAGCATCTAATTGAATGCGCCACGCTTCGTGGAGGGCTTCTCTAGCTTTGGGAAGCTGTCGAGCCTCGCGATAGGCTGCGCCCAGAGAGTTAAGATGAGAAGCAATCAAAGGGTGTGCGTCGCCGACGAATTCGCGAGCAAGGTCGATAGCGAGTTTGAGGTGTTCAATAGCTTGACCAGCATGCCCGGTGTGGACCAGATTGGCACCGATGTTGGCCAGCGTGAGGCTAATCAATTCAGGCCGAATGTACTGACCTCTCATCAGCTCGCTTGCGTGCTCCAACATCTCCAGAGCGAGTTCGCCTTGGCCTGCGGCACTAACATGTACCGCCGCTGTGTTGAGGAACGAAACAACCGACTGAATTTCCTCGCTTGAGCTTGGGCTGAAGTTGCTCACCAGTCGAAGACCCTGTGTGATTGTGGCCTCCGCGTCCGAATCTCGACCCAACGCGCGGCAGACCATTGCAAGACAATTCAAGGCGGTGAGCTTGACGGCCGAATTCTCCTCTAATTCCTGCATGCGATCCCGGGATCGCTCCAGCGCCGTAAGCGCTAATGCAAAGTTGCCTGAGTCATAGAGAAACAGACCAAACAACGTCGTCAGGTTAACTGCGGCGGCAGTTGACGCGAGCTGCGATGGCGCTGTAACGGACAGAACGTGAGGCAAAAGAGCGTTTGCCAATTCGGAGTCGTGATAGCGATAACGATCTTGCGCGAACAACTCGGCAACTACCGCAAGCGCGAGACTTGCGAAGTGGTATTGAAGATCGGGTGACATGTTCTCCCAGACGACATCCTGAAGGAGGCGATGAACGGTGACATCGGCTACGTGTGCGTCAACGAGCGAATAACGTCGCAATTGAGTAATCGCGTCGGTAATCGCCAGATTGTTGCCCTTTTGCTGTTCATCTCTTTGGAAGGTCGTGGCGGAGTTCTCGGCGTTCATGGTGGCGTATTGCATAGCGTGCGCACGCTCAAACGACACGCGAGGAATGGGCGCGGAAGCCATGCATGAGGCGAGGTTTAGTAGATCAACGGCAAGATCGTTATCTCGTTCAACCCTGTCGATACTGATCTTCCACGTAGTCACAATCGGTGAGAGATGGCTGTCGTCGTCGCGGAGCAACTGCGCCCGGTGCGCACGATAAAGTTGAAGATACTCGGCGTATCCGGTTCCGGCGGCTTGGATGTATGCCGCGGCATGCTCCAAAGCGAGTGGCAGATAGCCCAACTCATGCGCCAAGTCGCTGGCGCCAGGATGCGTAACGCCAGAGCGTCGCTCCAGAAATGCCGACGCCTCCTCGTTAGAGAAGGGCCGAACTTCATGAACGATTCCGAGCGAGCGCCAGTCCGGGTTGAGTGAGGTGATGACTATTCGACCGGTGCCGGCTCGTGGGAGAACGTCTTGCACCGTCAGCGGACCTTCCGCGCTGTCGATGATGAGCATCCATCTGTCGTGCGTCTCAAGCCAGGCCTGAACACGCAGCACGGCCTCAGGTGTAGGCGTAGTTCCGTCCGCCAGCTTTAACGCTTTGGCCAATGTGTGGTAGTCGGCTTGAAGAGTGGAGGGATCTGCGCCGCGAATCCACCAAATCACGTCGAAATCGGGACGTAGGCGGTATGCATATTCGATGGCGATATGCGATTTGCCGACACCGCCTAATCCAACTAGAACGTCGATGGGCGGGCTTAAGCGATCAGTCTGTAACCCGAGCGCTTCGAAATAGTCTTCGCGACCTGTGAAAACGAAGTTGCGGACCTGGGGTAGATTCCACAGGAAATCTGGAATCGGGCCCCCGTCGAGAAACCGAAATTCAGCGACGAGGCGCAGCATCGTGTCGGGCGTTGAGCCGCGTGCCTCACTCGTTGGTCCCCGGACAATCAGAACGCAAGGCCTGCGCTCGATGACTGCCTCCACGCACGCCACGCCGAGTCGATTTTCCTCCTCGGGCATCAGCGTGGAATCAAAGGGGCGACACGAAGCGAGGACTTTCTCGAAGCGGCTGATCGCGCTCTTGAATGTCGACGATTCGATCGTTGAATGAATCCGCCCCGCAGCTCGCTCGCGAGAGAGTGGGCTCGAAATGAATTTGTCCTTGCCAGCTCCATTGGTGACAGCGGTCTGGAGGAGATCGAAAAGGATGTTCGCGAAGGTTCGGCGTCTGCCAGCCTTGAGCTCACCGCAGACAGCCTCACGCAACCGGCCGATGGCCGCGAACTTGGTGTCTGCGACAAGTGCTTTCAGTTCTTGGCCACCGTAGCGCATCGCTAAGTCCAACAAAAGATTATGGATACTCTCGGAAGGCGTCTGAAGAGCGACCGAAAGGTATCGCTGGCGATTCTACGGTATGTGCAGCACCGCTTTCCGCGGCCTCGACCTAGGGAGGTGTCGCGAAAAGGAAGAGGGGCGCCTGTAAGAGCGCCCCATAAATAGGGCCCAGCTACTTTCCTGGCGGTCGTAGCCAAGCCCTCGCCCGATGGTGCACTGGGCGCCGAACCGTAAGGAGTACCCTATGAAGGACTTACGCTCCGGCGGCAATGCTGCCGATCGCGAAAATAATAATACAAATAACCTTTCTCCGCAAGAGCTCGCTTCGGCGGGCCCATCAGCGATCGAGTCGTTCGGCCCCGAGCCAAGCGGCGAGGTCGTCTATGTCGATATCTCGGTTTACCCGGACAAACCACAGACCATCAAACTCCGCTGCGGCCTGGCGTTCGAAGGAAGTGCCCTGTGAGCGGCGGCAAAGCAAATGCGCGTTTTTCACGGGCGGAAGAGAAGGCAATGGAGTCACTCGCTGAACTTGATCGCAAAAACCGGCGCGCCGGCGGGGATCTTCAGATGGCGGCCTATCGCATCACGGACGGGCTTCCGCGGCTTCGCGATTGGCTCGCGGAAAGCGATCGCCTTGTCGATGAACTTCCGGGTTCCAAGCGTCTGCGCCGTCGGCGCCGGCGCGGCATCCTTCGCGAGACCGAAGGGTCGGAACGAGGAAGGCCGTACTTCGACCCGCCGACGTACCCGAGCAGATTCGGGCCGGAACCGCGAGTCATGTTTCTCAAGGACGAGCTCGATACGATTGTGATCGCCGGGCGTATCGAGGACGGAAGATGGCGGCCGGCGAAGGACGAGCTGACCTTCGATGAAATGCGAGCGCTGGCGGGGATGAAGGCAGGTACGCTCTATCGCTTGACGTGGAGGAAGGACAAGGACGCTGTGCCGGGACGCATCTGGCGACAGGATAAGGACGAGCGCTCCCACGCGATGGATCTCCGATTTGACACCACGGAGGCCATGGGCTGGATCGTCATTATCATTAATTTGCATCGCAAGAAGTAGGTAGTTTGGTTGGCCGCCACAGATCGTGGCGGCCAACCATCTTCGGTGCAGTTTCTACCGTACGCGGTTGAGTGCGTCGCGAACTCGCTCCAGCACAATCTGATCTGGCCGGGCGTATCGCTCGGTGGTCGTCGCGTTCGTATGGCCCATGACCTTCCCGATGAATCGCAGCGGTAGGCCCGCCGTGGCCAAGTCGCACCCGAAAGTGTGGCGAAGATCATGGAACCTGCATCGCCTGGTGATTCCGGCAAGTCGCTTGGCGATTTTGAAGTAGCGCCGCATCGTCGATTCTCCGTATGGCAGACCCGCGTCGGTGACGAAGATTGGATCGTCGGCGGAGATTTCCCGATCTGCAAGTGCGCGCTGAAGAGCGAGCCGGCACTCCTCCGAGATGGGTATTACGACCTCCTTGCCCGTCTTCTGCTGGACAAAACGTATCCAGCCTTCCTCGAAGTTGACATGGTGGCGCGCCAGTGCCCGAAGATCCCCTGAGCGGATGCCCGTTTCGAGGGCCACGACAAAGAGATCCCTCGAAGTCTGGAAGCGGAGGAAGTACGCGTGCGCGGCGTCGCTATCGTCGCGCATCCCGGCGCCATACGCCCGTCGCGATCCGAAGCGGCCATCCGATGTCTGCCGAGGCTTCCCTTTGGGCATCGTTTCTGCGAGAAAACGCCGGAAGCCCGGCTCGTCGTTGAATGCCGCGAGGAATGCCGCCCGCTCTTCCGCATGCAGCTCGAGACACGGTTTGTTCGCTTTCTGCTTCTTGAGTTTCTTCTTGAGCGGCAATTCCGCGATCACGTCGAACTCCACGGCGTACCCGAGGAGGAGCGCCGCAAGCGTCATGTATTTGTTGACCGTCGCGCCGGCATATCCCGAGGCCTTGAGGGACGCACCGAGGCGGTTGAGGACGCCCGAGGTGATCTCCGTGAGGCGCAGCGCGCCGAGCTGCGGAATCAGGTGCCGGTCGATGCTGTAGCGGTAATCGATCGCGGTCTTCTCTTTGACGTTCGCCTCGATCGACGGGAAGTAGTCGGTAATAAACTCGCAGAACGTCGGGGCTTCGGGCGAAGGGCGGCGGAGTCCTTCGGCGGCACGGCTCCGGAACGCGGACCAGAGCCCTACCGCCTGCTCATACGAGGCGGCATGCACCGTTGCGCGTTTCCGAACCCGGCCAGACGTGCCCGGCACGTACATCGAGAAGTGTGCGAGGCCGGCTGCTTCGTCGTAGGTGAAACCTACGAGGCGGTCATGCCGCTGGCGCACGTGTCTCACGCGCTGCGACGTCTTGGCGCGATGCGCTGGCGTCTCGCTGCCTTCCTCTGATCGAGCGCGCGGCGCACCTCGTCGCGGTCGTAGAGGATGACGCGGTCCGAGAGGCATTCCTTCGGCTCCGGGAAAAGTCCGCGACGGGTCCAAGCCGCGATCGTGGCTGGGTGAACGTGTAACGCTGCGGCGAGCTCGATGCGCGAGATGAGGTTCTTCATGTCCATGCACTGGAGCGAATGCAAGGACTTCATCCCGCAAGTCGTCTCGTTCCAAACGGAGCGAAACGATGTCGTCGCGACGCGAATTAGACGCGCGATTAGACACTTGGGCTGAAACGGTGGAAAAGGCGGATGAAGAGGGTTCGGCTAAGTCGTTCGTGCGGAAGTTGTTAAGTTTGGCTGTGGCGGGAGGACTCGAACCTCCGACCACCGGATTAACAATCCGGCGCTCTACCAACTGAGCTACACCACAGTATCGACGGCGAGGGGGCGGCATGGTCGCCGAGTGGGGTAACCTGTGTCAACCGGCGAATATTTGACGCTGCGTGGCTGGTTCACTACACTCGCCAATCCTTTGAATGGGCGACGTAGCCAAGTGGTAAGGCAGAGGTCTGCAAAACCTCCACTCGCCGGTTCGACTCCGGCCGTCGCCTCCATTCAGACTCCCCCGCACTTCAACTTCGCATCCACGGTTGTCTCGCACGGCTGGTATCTCCTGGCGCCCTTCCGCTGGGCGCGCCAGGAGCAGACGCTGCATCGTCCGCAGCTCCTCGGTGGGAAGGCGGTCGACCTCAGGATTTCGTTCGATGGCGCGTTTCTCCGCGTCGAAGGGGCAGAGGAAAGCGAGGAGCTTCGGCGGAGGCTGGGCCGCATGTTTCAGCTCAGCATCGACACGAGCGAATTCGTCGAGCTCTCGCGCAACTCCCCAGCGCACGCGTGGGTGCCGTCGTCGGGCTTCGGGCGCCTGCTCTGCGGCGCCACGCTCTTCGAAGACGTCGTGAAGATCATCACCACGACGAACACGATGTGGCGGCAGACGGTGCGGATGACGGAGCTGCTGGTCGAGAAATGCGGGCGCCGGACGAAGTCGGGGCGCAAGGCCTTCCCAGAGCCGGCGGAGGTGGCGCGTTTCTCGGCCGATGAGCTGCAGGAGGACTGCCGGCTCGGGTATCGCGCCAAGTCGATTCATTCGCTGGCGAGCGGCATCGTCAGCGGGGAGATCGATCTGGATGCGCTACGCGATCCGTCGCAGAGCACCGAGGAGCTGTTCCGGAGTTATCGGGAACTGCCGGGAATCGGACCGTATGGCGCGGCGCATCTCCTGGCGATGGACGGGCGCCATGACTTCATTGCCGTCGACACGGAGTTTCGCCGCTTCGTCCGCGAACGTTATCACGGCGGACGGACCGTCTCCGATCGAACGATGTTGCGGCGCTACGCGAAGTGGGGACGGTGGAAGTACCTCGCCTACTGGTCGGAGCTTTGGGAGTCGGTGGCGGCCGGTTTGCAGCCGCCGGACGAGGCGAAGGACGAATAGGATACGCCCTCGATTCGTAACTTCGGAATATTGACGTTCACCGGTGGCGTACTACACTGCTTTGCAACCGGGGACCTTTCCTTTGGACGACAAAATCAAGCAGCTTCTACGAGAGCTCGGATCGGCAATCAACGATTCCATCTCGAACTCGGAAGACGTCAACGAGCATATCCAGCGCATTCGCGACGAGGGCTACAACCTTTACGTTGTTCTCGACGCCACGATCGGCCTGAACAAACTAGGGGAGGAAGAGGAGACACCGCCGCCGGCAGCCGCAGGCATGCTGGTCAAGAGCGACCGCGAAGTGCAGTTCCGCATCAACGTGAACGATCTCGCCCTCCTCCGCGCCCTCGGCATCGATCCGACCCGAAAGGTCAGAGGCGCCCGCCGCGTGGAGAAACTCCCGGCTACCAGTGACGAATGACGGCACCAACCTCTACGACTTGGCACAGCCGCGGCTCGCGCGCGCGCTGGCCACGATCGTCTCCCCTCCGTTCCGCATAAAGCAGATCGAGGAGTGGATGTACGTCCATGGCGTCGATGCCTTCGACGCCATGACCAACCTGCCGAAGGAGATGCGTAGCGCGCTCGCCGAGCACTACACGGTGGCCTTTCCGCAGGTCATCGAGCGAACCAATCCGGCAGCGGACGGCAGCCAGAAGTACCTCTTCAGCCTGGCCGACGGCAATCGCATCGAGGCGGTCTACATGCCGATAGGCGATCGAACGAGCGTCTGCCTTTCATCGCAGGCCGGCTGCGCGGTCGGATGCACGTTCTGTGTGACCGGCTTTTTCGGAGCGGGACGGAATCTGACACCCGGCGAGATGCTCGGCCAGTTCTTCACGATCCAGCACGAGCACGCCGTACCGATGGAGCTGATGAACGTCGTCTTCATGGGGATGGGCGAGCCGCTGCTGAATTTCGAGAACCTCGTTACGACTCTCGATGTTTTGTATCGCAACGTCGCACCGAAACGGATCACGATCTCGACGTCGGGCATCATCCCCGGCATCGATGAGCTGGCGAAGCTACCGCGGCGGCCGAATCTGGCCGTCTCCATCAACGCCCCCGACCGGCGCCGGCGCGAAGAGATCATGCCGATCACGAAGAAGTATCCGCTCGACGATCTGATCGCCTCTCTGAAGCGCTACCCGTCGGAGAAGGGCCGCGAGATCACTATCGAGTACGTGCTGCTGGCCGGCTACAACGACTCGCATCTCGATGCCGTGGCGCTGGCGAAGCTGATCCACGGTCTGCGCGTGAAGGTGAACGCCATCCCGTTCAACGAAGATCCCAACCTGCCGCCGTGGATGAAGCGTCCCAAGGAGGGGTCGATCGACCGCTTCGTCGACACACTGGTGCGCAACGGCGTTGCCGTGACCGTGCGCCGCTCGAAAGGACGCGAGATCGCCGCGGCGTGTGGGCAATTGCGGGGGAAAGAAGTCGCCAGAAGCAGGGCCACGCGGCGGTAGCCAAGGGTTAACTAACTGATTAAACTAGGGTTAACTTGAGTGTATTCACGGACTCTGCGCGTGTATTCACGGACTCCGGGAGTGTATTAATTGACTCCGGGGAGTGTATTGATTGACTCTGGGAAGTGTATTCACGGACTCCGGGAGTGTCTTAATTGACTCCGGTAGTGTCCTAATCCACTTTTTAGGACATTTTGCGGCCTTCGGGCTGGCGCTGGCGATCGTGGTGGCACTCGCCTACCTGCTTTACTTGCTGCCGATGTGTAACTCGATCACGTCGCTTCGCTCGCCGCTTTTCACGAATGGCCTCATCTCAACGCCAGCACTTTTGAACGCTTCTAAAAGATGCCTCGCCGCCGGTGGTACGGTTGGGGGCGCTACTAGACGTAGCACCGACTGCTCACTCGGACCGACGAAAAGCTCTATCCCTCTAAACGGGCTGAAGGCGGCATATGTCAGATTTGAGGACGATTCTTCCTCCCACCCAGCCTCGCGCAAAGCTCTGCCTATTTGCACGGCAAACCGTGCGGCCTCGGCGTCATTCGCGATAACGTCAAAATTGACGATGCACTTTGGTCCGCTCTTAAGCGCCGCTATCAGTGATGGCATGATCGGCGTCAAGTCTCTGTCGGCAACCCTATGTTGCAATTCTAGCAACGAGCGCTCTGCGGTTGCGGCTCGCTCCCGGTACTTTGCTAACTCTGTTTTCTGCGTCGCCAATTCAAGTTCGACGCGCTGCTGCGCGGCCTTAGCGTCAGCCGCTTCCTTTTGCAGACGTGCTACATCCTTAGCTGCGTCAGCCGCGCTTGTTTCGAGAGTCGCTACCTGTCCGCGTAGAGTCAGGTTCGCGTTCTCTAATGCTGTTGCACGTTCGTTCGCCCTAGCCGCTCCTTCGTTCGCGATGGCGATGCGAGCCTCTGTTTCGGCGTTACCTGCTTTCCACAACCATGCCGTGAGCACCACCGATACGATCGCGGCCAGCACGAGCCACGCTATATACAGCCAAAACACGCGGGTATGCGTTCTGGACGCATCGGATATCGAAGCCGATCCGGTAGTTAAGCTGCTCAAGGCAGTGGTCATCATCGAACTCATACTCGGCGTAGCGCTTGCCGCGATTGCGGTACGCGCCAGCATCTTGCGGCTAAGGAGAATCGAGCGCGAGGAGCAAGGGAAGCAGGCGCGATGATACGCCTACACCGGGCCGGGGAACAGGTACGCTTGCCGGTAACCAGGAATGGAACCTTGCAGCCGCGTCAGGTTCGACCCGGCGAACTCGATCAGCTCGAAACCGAGGGCGGCATCAAGTGTCGTCCCGTCCTTTGCGGCGATCACTTCGAATGCCCGGGTGATGTACTCGGGAAGTCGGACGGTAACGGCGCGAAGCGCCAGCAGGGGCGGCAGAACGTCCGCTGCGGCGTCGCCGAGCGCATCCTGTATCTCCCAAGCGTCCATCGTTGCATGGCGACGTAGGCAGCCTGACGCCACGCGAAACGCCATTGCCCGCGTACCTTCGTCGCATCGTGGCCCCCGCGCGCTACCTCTCGCCTCAGCGTGCGGACTGGAGTGTCCGTGAGCTGCGCAACCTCGCGCAGTTCGTATGACTCGGCAGGCTGGAGAAAAAGAGTCTGAATGCTTTGTTTCGAGTCCGTGTCCCTCTTCGTCTTTTTCATGGCAGCGACAGCATACTGTCTGTCATTCGGCAACACAATAGTGTTTCCTCGGTGGCGTCATCCTCATGGCCTCTGACGCTGCCATGCTCCGCGCCCTCGGGAAGAGAGTCCGCGATCTACGGCACGCGAGAGGCTTCTCTCAGGAACGGCTCGCCGAACTCGCGGATATCCACGAGAACCACGTCCGCCGCATCGAAGGCGGAACGGCGAATCCGAGCTACCTGGTTGTCGGCAGGCTCGCCCGCGCGCTCGGAGTCAATCCGTCCGCGCTGTTCTGAGCGTCGCGCCCCTGACTGGTTCCACCAATTACGGCGCCATCAAATAACTGCGGATCGGTTTGCGATTGGGCTGCGGTACCCTGCCGGGCGGCGTTCTGGCGCCAGCGGGGGACACAATAATGGCGAATGCGTTCAAGAAGTTGACGCGAGAGGAGCGGGCAAAGGCAGAGCAGTGGCTGACCGAGCGACAGGCAGTCCTGCCGTGTCCGTCGTGCGGTACCACAAGCTGGGCTGTTGGCGATTCCTTGGTGTTGGTTCCGATGTACCAGACTGGCGGCCCAATAATCATTGGCGCTGGGTTTCCAGCAGTGCTGATGGTATGCAACCGTTGCGGATTCTTCCGAATGCACAGCGCAATTTTGATCGGGCTAGTGCCGCCGGACCCAGAGACCGAAGGGGCCAAACATGGAGCCTAATCAGCCAGACGTGGCCCAACCAACCCAGCCGCTGTTCACTTCTAGCCCAACCGGAGCGCTCGTCAAGATGTTACGCACGGAGCGCGAAATGAAAACCTACGCGTTTACAGAGGGTGAGTTAGGGAATCTCGGTACCCTCAATACTATACTCAACATCTTCGTAGCTCTAGGAGGAGCTGCTATAGGGTTTATGCTAAGTACCTACCTGGATTGTCTCAATGTGACGGACAAACTCCGTATTAGCCGCGATTATGGGGCGTTAACAATCGGCGCGGTCATTTTACTGATATGTGCCGCTGTGTGCGTCTGGTCAGCCCGCTCTCGCATTTCCGAAGTAGAGCGAGTTAAGAGGGAATCAAGAACCATTGTCGATGGAAGCTAAAGACTGAGAAAAACTGTTGACACGCGCCTATTCTTGTAATACACTTTCTCACATGGCAAACGTACTCAGTTTCGACAAGCAGGCAGTCATCATCGGCTCACTCGCCGAGGGGTCAAGCATCCGCTCCATCGAGCGCATGACCGGAGTCCACCGCGACACCATCATGCGTCTCGGCGTGAAGGTCGGGCAGGGATGCTCGAAGGTTCATGACGCGATCATGCGCGACCTTCCCTGCACTCACCTCCAGATGGACGAAATTTGGGGATACATCGGCAAGAAGCAGCGCCACTTGGTTCCGTCTGATGATCCCTCCATGGGCGATGCGTGGACGTTCTGCGCGATCGATTCCGACACCAAACTAGTTCCGGCGTTCAAGGTCGGGAAGCGCGACAGCGAGACGGCTAACGCCTTCGTCGCGGACGTTGCTTCGCGCCTTCGCAACCGGGTGCAACTTTCCACTGACGGACTCGCCGCGTACCCTGAAGCCGTGGAACTGGCGTTCGGTGCCGACGTCGATTACGCGCAGGTAATCAAGACCTACTCGCAGGACAACTCCAACACCCCCGAGCGGCGCTACAGCCCGGCGAACGTTCTCACCATTGAGAAGCGCGCCGTACAGGGCGATCCCGACATGAAGGCGGCGAACACCAGCTACGTTGAACGCCTGAACGCGACGACGCGCCAGCACGTACGCCGCCTGACCCGGTTGACGCATGCTTTCAGCAAGAAGCTGGAGAACTTTGACGCGGCGGTTGCACTGCACTTCGCGTACTACAACCTCGTGAAGCGCCATGAAACCATCCGCTGCACGCCCGCTATGGCTGCCGAGGTTGTATCGTCGCCGTGGACCGTCCGCCAACTGGTAGAGGTAGCGACCGCATGACGTATCTGGAGGAACTGCGCGAAGTGATCCGACGCCTTCACGGGGCGGAAGCGGCGCATGTGGAGAGCGTGCCGGTCAAGGAAGTGTTCAGAGGTAAAACGGTTTGGGAAGGAGTCGTAGAGGTATTCGACCTACACGGCCACCCCACGGCCAGCCGCGTCTACGCATGGTCACATGATACCGACAACCCCGACGCGCCACGGCGGCACGTAACGGTCCTGCACAGCCATCCAATCGAGTCAGCACGTCAAGCGGTGCAAGCCGCGATCGTGCAGGAGTTCAGAAGCCTTGAGTCAGCCAGCTAAGAGAAAACCCGGACGCCCGAAACTAGCAAAGGGTCACGCGAAGGCGCACATCGTCCCAGTGCGGTTCAATCCTGACTTGCTCCGGCGAGTCGAGAACGCAGCGAAGCGGAACGGGCAGAACGTTTCCGAATGGATCAGGAGCACCCTTGATGCCGCAACGAACTGAGCCGGGCAAATTAGGACACTACCTTGACTCCCGGAGTGTATTCACGGACTCCGGAAGTGTGTTAACTGCCTCGGGGAGGGTCCGACGGCCTGCGGCCGATCAGACAGACTGTGAGAATGCCTGTCAGGTTCTACGCCAGCGCGAACGTCCGCAGCGGCGTGTGGATGGCGCCCTTCGGATTCAGCTCGCTGGAGAACAGCGTTACCGAATCGACGATGAATGGGTCCGACTTGTAATCCCGCAGCGCGCCGTTGAAGATCTCGATGCAGGCGGGCGGCCAGGGGTCGCGGATGCGGAAGAGGGTCAGGTGGGCGCGGAAGTCGCCCCGGTCGAGCGTGACGCCGGAAGCCTTGACTGCGGCGCGGACGGCATCGGCGACTGCGCGGAACTTCTCCTCCGGGACTGCGCCGACCCATCCGACGCGGGCGTGGCGCGGGTTCGGGAAGAAGCCGCTCCCTCGCAGATGGCCTTCAAACCGTGGCACGTCGGAGAGCACCTCTTCCAACAAAGGCGAGAGCGTGGGCAGGAGGGATTCCGGTTGCTCGCCGAGGAAGGCGAACGTCAGATGCTGGGTCTCGGGACGGACCCACGACGCCGGCGGCAGCTTCGACTTCACCATCGACGTACGGTCGCTGATCGCGCGGAGCTCAGACTCCGGAAAGGAGATGGCGATGAAGAGGCGCATTGGTTGGCTGGACGAGGCGCGGCGCGCAGATTGTAGTCGTCAATCTCCCTGACCGGCCAGAAACTCAGGGGTGAAGATGCGGGCGATCTCGTCGTCACTGAGCAGTTTCTTCTTGCGCAGCAGTTGAGGGATCGGCGTGCCGCTCTTCGCCGACTCCTTGGCGATCTCCGCCGCCCTGGCATAGCCGATGATCGGATTGAGGGCTGTGGCCAGCGACGGGG
>Ga0210402_10000125_pt1 | contig 84503 bp, 66 predicted proteins | sample IncBWC7MmetaG_FD_161055 | JGI IMG/M metagenome (GOLD analysis project Ga0210402, IMG submission 161055) | Forest soil microbial communities from Barre Woods Harvard Forest LTER site, Petersham, Massachusetts, United States - Inc-BW-C-7-M | ecosystem: Environmental > Terrestrial > Soil >...
CTGCGGGTCTGATTTTCAATCTCAGTTACCGGCGCTCGCGCTCCGGCGTATTGCGGCAGCAGTTGAAATGGCTTACCGGCGGAACGCTCGCGGGAAGCCTGCCGTTCACGCTGCTCTACATCGTTCCTTTCATTTTTGACGCGGCAACGCTGCCCTGGATGCAGTTTTCCGCGCTCAGCCTGGTGCTGATCCCGCTCTGCTTTGGCTACGCCATCATCCGTTATCGGCTGATGGACGTGGACATCATCTTCAAGCGTGGTTTGGCGTATACGGCGGCAACCGCGGCGGTGGCGGCGGTTTATTTCGGATTGGTGGCCCTGATCGCGCAGATTTTCCATGAGCAGACAACCGGATCCGTCGGCGGAATGATCGCCATCGTGGTTGCGGCATTCCTTTTTCAGCCGTTCCGCGAAGGCATTCAAGCGCGGTTGGACCGGTTCTTTTATCGTGATCGACTCGACTACCGCCGCACGCTGATTGAGTTTGGCCGCACCCTCACGAACGAAGTTCGCCTGGAACCCATGCTGGGTTCGGTGATGGATCGCGTTTCGCAAACGCTGCTTGTCGATCGCCTGGCCATTTTCGTGGAAGATGCGCAGAATCCAGGCGATCTGCGGCTGGCGCGTTCCATGGGCGTGCGCTTGAGCGAGCGCCTCGATCTGAGCTTTTTGAAATCTGCCACACCCGAGCTTGCCAACAATACAATCTTCTTCGAGTCTTCCCGCAGCGTTCCGGACGTCGCGGATTCTGTGCGCCGCACGATCGAACAGCTGGATCTCAACTACTTTATTCCTTGCCGCATCCGAGAACGCACCGTCGCCTTCCTCGGGCTTGGCAAGACAGTGGACGGAGACTTTTTGTCGAGCGATGACGTCGAACTGGTGCAGACTATCGCCGGATATCTGGCCATCGCACTGGACAACTCGCAGTTGTATACCTCACTCGAGCAAAAGGCTTTCGAAGTCGCGCGCCTGAAGGATTTCAGCGAAAACATCGTGGAATCTCTCAACGTGGGTGTTCTGGCCGTCGATCTCTATGGGACGGTCGAGGCCTGGAACAGCCGCATGGAACAGCTCTTTCAGGTTTCGCGGAACGACGCGGTTGGCCAGCCCCTTGCCGGCCTCCTTCCGGTCGAACTCGTCCAGGAAATTTCCAGCCGTGGCGATGCCGAGCAGGTCACCGGCATCTACAAGCAGAGGTTGCAACATCAAGGGAATTCGATGGTGGTGAATGTCTCCATCACGCCGCTGGTCAGCAAGGCGGGAGAGCGCATCGGGCGTCTCCTGCTCTTTGACGACGTGACGCAACGCGAGCGAATGGAAGAGCAGATGTCACAGACCGAAAAGCTGACCTCCCTCGGCCTGCTGGCCGCCGGCGTCGCCCATGAAGTGAACACGCCGCTCGCGGTGATTTCCAACTACATTCAAATGCTCGCCAAGCAGATGCCGGAAGGCGATCCGCGGCAATCCATCATTGAAAAAATTGTGAAGCAGACTTTCCGTGCGAGTGAAATCGTCAACAACCTTCTGAATTTTTCGCGCACGGGCCCGAGCGCGCTGGCCGATGTGGACGTCAACCGCGTGGTGGAAGAAACACTTTCACTGGTCGCTCACCCGCTGAAGACTTCGCAAATCCAGGTGGTGAAGCATCTCACCGACGGCCTGCCAGCGGTGCGCGGATCCGCCAATAAATTGCAGCAGGTTTTCCTGAATCTTTTCCTGAATGCGCGCGACGCCATGCCCACGGGAGGAATCCTGGAAGTCCGCACGGGCGCTCACAACGGCAGCGTGGAAATCGAAGTGGCGGACACGGGCAACGGGATTCCCCGCGATCACATCCATAAGATATTCGACCCGTTTTTTACGACCAAGCCCGGAGGCCGTGGCACAGGCCTCGGTTTGTCCGTCAGCTACGGGATCATCAAAGAACATGCCGGCAAGATCGATGTGCGCTCCGCCCCCGGGCGAGGAACATCCTTCCACGTTGAATTTCCGGCCGTGAGGAACGCAGTTCATGCCTAAAGGCTCGATTCTGGTGATTGACGATGAAGCGGAAATTCGCGAGGGGCTGGAACTCCTTCTGAAAACCGAGGGGTATCAAGTCTCCATGGCGGACACCGGCCAATCCGGGCTGCTGCGCCTGGGTGAGCAACCCTACGACCTGCTGCTGCTGGACGTGAGCTTGCCGGATCGCAACGGCATCGAGCTGCTGAAAGACATTCGGCGGCAGGATCCGCATCTGCCGATCGTGCTCATCACCGCATACGGCTCCATCGAGATGGCCCGCGCCGCATTCAAGAGCGGCGCGATGGACTACATCACCAAGCCGTGGTCCAACGATGAATTACTGGCGCAGGTGGCGCAAGCCGTCGAGTCGCACCGCCTCCGCGAGGAAAACGTCCAGCTCAAGCGAGCTTTGAAGCAGCGGTTCAATTTCCCGAACATCATCGGTAAAAGCGAGAAGATGCTGACGCTGTTTGACCTGGTCGCGCAGGTGGCGCCTTCCAGGTCAACGATTCTGATCAGCGGGGAGAGCGGCACCGGAAAAGAATTAATCGCGAAAGCGATTCACTCCGCCTCGACCCGCGCCGACAGAGCATTTGTACCGGTCAATACGGGCTCCATTCCCGTCGACCTTTTGGAATCGCAGCTTTTCGGGCATGTGAAAGGAGCGTTCACCAGCGCCGTCGCCTCGAAGAAGGGGCTGTTCGAAGTTGCCGACCAGGGAACAATCTTTTTCGACGAAATCGCCACTGTGAGCCCGGAGACCCAGGCCAAACTTCTGCGCGTGATTCAGGAGCGCGAGTTCATGCGCCTCGGCGGCACGGAACAACTCAAGGTGGACGTGCGCATCGTCGCCGCGTCCAACATCGATCTCCTCTCGCTGGTGAAAGAAGGAAGATTCCGCGAAGACCTTTATCACCGCCTGAACGTCATCCATCTTCACCTGCCCCCGCTCCGCGATCGCAGGGAAGATATCCCGATGCTCTTAGCGCATTTTCTGGAGCGTTTCTGCACCGAAAACACCAAGCCGTTGCGCCTCTTCACCCCCTCGGCCATGAAACTGTTGATGGATTACGACTGGCCGGGAAACGTCCGCGAACTTGAAAATGTCGTGGAGCGCGCCGTGGTGCTTTCCACGCAGGAGCGCGTGGACGTCGACCTGTTGCCCGAATCCTTGCGCAGTAAGGAAATCGTCCGCGGCGTCCGCTTGCAGCTTTCCGAATTTCTGCCACCGCTGCCTGGCGAGGCTGGATCCCGAACCGCTGCCGACAATCCGAACCCGTCGCTTTTTCAGATCATCGATGAAGTCGAGCGTCGCATCATCGTGGATATGCTGGAACGCACCGGTTGGAATCAAACGGAAGCTGCGGAACGTTTTCTGATTCCTCTTTCCACCTTGAACCAGAAAATCAAGCGCCTCGGAATTGACGTGCGCCGGCGCGGCAGACTAGAGGAAAGCCAGGTCGCGTGGTCAGGAAAGTAGACTGTTCCAATCTGGAACAAAATCTTTGCTCCCTGTTTCAATTTATTCTTGCTTCTCCTGTTCTCTCTAGGCACAGTAATTTGCGATGATCCTGCGCCTTTCGGATTCCCTCTCACGAGGCTTGCTCATCATCGGCTCCCTGCTTGTGGCGCTATGGGTGTCTTTCTTCGGTGTGCGCTCTGGAATTGCCGGACGGGCAGCGGATGGAAATACCATCGGCGATCTGCGATGGGCTGTCCGCTTGGAGCCGAGCAATCCTGAGTTTTGGTATCGGCTTGGCCACTATCAACAATTCAATCTGGAACAGCCCGATGTTGTGGCTTCGGTCGAGTCCTATCAAAAAGCCGTTGCGCTCAATCCTGGTTACACGGAAGCGTGGCTCGATCTTGGAACCGCGTACGAACTCGATGGAAGCAAGGCCGCTGCCCAAGACGCATTTTCGCGTGCGAAGAAAGCATATCCCGCTTCCGCCGATGTTGCATGGCGCTACGGAAATTTCCTGCTGCGCGAAGGCATGCTGCCGGAGGCATTCGCCGAACTCAGGCTTGCCTTGCAGGCGGATCCACGCCGCGCGGGCGCTGTTTTTTCGCGCGTGTATCGCGCGGACCCGGACATCGACGCAATATTGAGCGACGTTCTTCCACCTGTCCCCGCTGTATATGTGGATGCCATCGCCGAAGCGGTGGATTCGCAGCAATTGGCGGTCGCCCAGACGATGTGGATGCGGCTCATGAAGCTGAATCCTCACCTGCAACTTTGGCAATTCGACAAATTCGTCGGTGCGCTGCAGGCCCATCGCGACTACGATGCCGCCCGCCAGGTTTGGGATCAGGGCACCTCCACGATGGACCTGCCACCGCTGATCCAGCCGCGCGATTCGGTCCTCTGGGATCCCAGCTTTGAGTCCGGCCTCAGCAATCTTTCCTTTGCCTGGTTTTTTCATCCGCTGGCGGAGGGAGTGCATACCGAAATTGACACCACCGAAAAACTTTCCGGAAAGCAGTCTCTTCGTCTGACCTTCGACGGAAAGCACAACCCCAGCGCGGATGTGGCCTGCTCCTGGGGCGTAGTGACGCCGGGCACAAAATATCTTTTTTCCGGCTGGGTGAAAACGAAAAACATCACCGGTGACCAGGGGGTCAGATTTCACCTCAAGGCTATTGGGAATAACCAGATTCCGTTGTCCGTCACCAGGGAGATCCACGGAACCACACCCTGGACTTTCATCGAACAGGAATGGACTGCCGCGCCCGGTGTCCGCGGCGTGCTGGTGTGCATCAGCCGGGAGCCCAGCACGAATCCGGACATCCACATTTCGGGCGATGCCTGGGTGGACGATGTGACTCTCGTGCCGAAGGCAGTGGAGCGCCGGCGGCCATGAAAATTTTGAGAGTGGGCATCTGCGTACTTTTGAGTTTTGCGGTTTTGGCGTATGGCGGCGTGGAAGAGTGGTCGCAAGCCGTTCTGGAAGTCGGCTTTGCAGCGTTGCTGGTGATCTGGACGCTGCGCACGTACGCCTGGAAGCAGGAAGTGATCGCGATTTCGCCGTTGCTGCCACCGCTTTCAGCCTTCGCCCTGGTCGTGGTGGTCCAATTGATTTTCCGCCGGACCGCTTCCGCGTACGACACGCGCATGCAGTTGCAGTTGCTGGTCGTCTACCTGGTCTTGTTGATTCTGTTGCCGCAGGTGTACTACCGCATGAGCCACTGGAGGGGTTTGCTGTGGTTTCTGATGTCGCTGGGCTTCTTTGTTTCGGTGTTTGGCATCCTACAGCACTTGACGTTCAACGGAAAACTTTACTGGTTTCGGGTAATGCGTTATGGCGGTTATCCCTTCGGGCCATATGTGAACCGGAATCACTTCGCGGGATTCGCGGAAATTCTGATCCCCGTTGCGCTAGCGCCGCTGGTGTTGGGAAAAGTCCGGCGGGAACGCCTGTTTCTTGTGGGTTTGTTCGCGCTGGTTCCGATCGTGGCGCTGCTTTTGTCGGCCTCGCGCGGGGGAATTGTGAGCTTTGCGGTGCAGATGGTGATTCTCTTTTCGCTCTTGCTGGTCAGGCGCCTTCAGAGCAAGTATATGCTGGTCGGCGGGGTTCTGGTTCTCTGCGCAATCCTGGCGGTTTCCTGGATCGGTGTCCAGGAGGTTTTGCAGCGGTTTTCCAACTACCAGAGCTTGGACGTCTCGATAGGCAAGAGAGCGTCCATGCGTCATGACACCTGGCGGATCTTCCTGGACCACCCTATCCTGGGGACTGGCCTGGGAACACTGCAAATGGTCTTCCCTCCCTACGAGTCCTTGTACGACGCGAAGATTGTGAACCATTCGCACAACGACTATGTGGAAGCCCTTGCGGAAACTGGGGTTGCTGGCGGGATATGTTGCCTCTGGTTCCTGGGAATTCTGTTCGTTGAGTCGGTCAAAGGGCTGAAGGATCTGGGAAGTTCGTTTGGGGCGGCGCTGAACCTGTCGGGGCTCGTGGGTTGTTGTGGGCTACTGGTCCATAGTTTAGTAGACTTTAATCTTCACATCCCGGCGAACGCCCTGTTGTTTTTCGTGTCGGCCCATTTGGCAACTGCCCGCCTGCAAACGTCGACGTCAGGATCGCCGGAAAGTTCCCCGCCCAGCCGGAAAATACGAAAAGTAGAGGCGAGTTAATGGTGACAGACTGTATAATGCGGATGGGGGGTCACCCATTCTGATGGTCCCATTTTCAACCATGGGACGGCGCTATTTGTCTCTCTGCGTCGTTGCCGCAAGTTTGTTCGGCGTGCCTTCCATTGCGCGCGCGCAGCAGAATGTCACCGTCGGTGAAACGCCCCAACAGGTAAACGATCGCATTCGAACCCTCACGATGGGCTCGAGGAGTTCCGCGCCGCACGACTACATAATTGGCAGCGGAGACCTGCTGGACATCTCAGTGTTCGATGTTCCGGAGCTCTCGAAAGAAGTGCGCGTAAGCCAGACCGGGACGATCAGCCTTCCGCTGATTCCCGTTCGTCTCCACGTTACAGGACTCAGTGAGTCACAAGCGGAAGAAAAAATTGCAGAACTTCTCGAAGCGAATGGACTGGTCTCTCATCCCGAGGTCGGCGTGGCAGTCAAGGAACATCGCAGCCAACCGATCACGGTGGTCGGAGCGGTTCAGCATCCGATGGTTTATCAAGCCGACCGCGATGTCAACCTGCTGGAAGTTATTGCTGAAGCGGGCGGCATTTCCAACGATGCGGGAGACACCGTCATTGTGACCCGCCGCCGGGTGATGAGCTTGATCGAAGTTGTCAATCCGCAAACCGGTCCCACGACCGTTGCGCCCGGCTCCGGGGAGCCGCCGCCGCTTGATTCAGCAGCCACGCCTGAACCCATGGAGAAAAAAGCCGATGCTTCTCCACAGGCGCCGTCTTTTCCGTCCGTGGAAGATATGGCGCATGCAAGCCCGCCGGCGACGCCAGCAACTACTGACGCGAATTCCAGTCCGTCAAATCCGGACTCCACTTCCATCACCATTAATTTGAATGATCTTTTGGAGACCGGCGACACGCGCAACAACATCCTTCTTCACGCCGGCGATGTGGTCACCGTGCCGCATGCAGGCATTGTCTACGTCCTGGGCGCAGTTACTCGCCCGGGCGGGTTTGTCGTTTCCAACGACCGCACACAGCTCACAACCTTGAAAGTGCTTTCGCTCGCCGGTGGCCTGACAAATATTGCCAAGACCCAGCACGCGGTCATTATCCGCAAAGACGACACTGGCAAACAGACTGAGACACAAGTGGACCTGAAGAAGGTGCTAAACCGGCAGTCCGAGGACATCACCATGCACCCCAGCGATATTCTGTTTATTCCCGATGACCGTACCAAGCAAGCTTTGATAAGGACGGCGGAGATCGCTCTCGGCATTGGCACGGCCGTGGCGGTTTTTCGGCTGGCGTACCACTAAGAACGGACTATGATCGAAGATTCCAAGCTGATTCCACGGACTCCCGGGAGCAACGGGCCAGTGGACGTTATTTCCGCGTCGACACGGGTCCCGGCGATTGATTTGTCCCCGCGGGAACCCCACCTTTACGACTACCTGCTGATTCTTCGCAAGCACCAGTGGCTGATCCTGTCGTTCCTGCTGACCGTGGTGACCATCGTGAGCATCGCCACGTTTCGCATGCGCCCGGTCTATATCGCCAAGGCCACCATCGAGATCGATCGCGAAAACAATAACATTCTGCCGTTTCAGGGCGCTGATGCCGCCGATTCCATGATGGATCTCGACAACTATATAGAGACCCAATCCAAAGTCCTCACCAGTGAAACCCTGGCGCTGCAGACCATTCGCAATACCGGCCTTGCCGCGAACCCGGAGTTCTCTGCCGGCGGCATTCCCTCGGAAGCCATCGCCACCGGCTCTCTCGCGAACCAGAAGCGCCCCCCGGAAGTCGCCGTCTTCTTGGGCAGCTTGAGCGTGAAGCGCATACCCTCCAGCCGCCTCATGGAAGTGAGCTATGAATCCACGGACCCCGTGCTGGCCGCCCGCATTCTCAACGCACACCTTGACAATTTCAAAGCCCAGAATATCCAGAGCCGGTATGAAGCGACACTGGAAGCAACCCGTTTTCTCACCTCGCAGCTCAACGAACTCAAGCTCACGGTGAAGCAGTCCGAAGACGCCCGCATCAATTACGAGCGGCAGAACCAGATCTGGAGCGTCGACGACAAGTCCAACATCACCACCCAGAGGCTTGCGGATCTGGACAAGCAGCTCACTGACGCGCAGGGAGAAACTCTGAAAAAGCAGGCTCTCTACGAGTACGCGAAGGCGGGCGATATTGATGCCGTGCCGGAAATTCGCGCCGATCCCCTCTTGCAGGATTTGCAGAAAAAACGGGCGGACCTCGCCGTTCAGTACACGGAAGCTGTCAACCAGTATGGCCCCAACTTCCCCAAGGTGCAGCGCTTGCAGGCGCAGATGAAGGAAGTGGACGATCAGATTGCGCGTGAAAGCAGAGGCATCGTTCTCCAGCTGGAGAGCGACTATCGCGAAGCGAAACAGCGAGAAGAGCTTATCCGCCAGGCGCTCGAACTGCAGAAGGCCGAAACCAATAACATGGCGGAGAAAATGGTGCAGTACAACATTCTCAAAAGAGAGTCGGAGGCGGACAAATCTCTGTATGAAGGCCTGTTGACAAAGCTGAAGGAAGCGGGCATCTCCGAAGGGTTGAAATCTTCCAACCTCCGTGTCGTCGACCCGGCCATGATTCCTTCTTATCCCGCGCGCCCGGCCAAGGCCCGCAATATTGCTCTCGCTTTTCTGGTTGGTTTGGTCGGAGGCATCGGCCTGGCGCTCCTGCGCGAATACCTCGACAACACTGTCAAGACTCCAGACGACATCGAGACGCTGACGCGGTTGCCCAGCCTTGCCGTCGTGCCCGCTTTTGGGGATGGCGGGAGCCGCAAGCGCCGAATGGGAATATTTGGAAGCCCCTCGACGAATGGCCACGAGAAGCGCATTGAGCTCGTTGCGCAGCATCTTCCGAAATCACAGATGTCCGAGGCGTTCCGAGCGCTGCGAACCGCGCTCCTGCTCTCTCAGCCGGACCACCCGCCGCAAGTCATCCTGGTAACCAGCGCCCTCCCGCGCGAAGGCAAAACCACCGCAGCCGCCAACCTCGCCGTTACTTTGGCCCAACTCGGCGACAAGACCGTCCTGGTGGATGCCGACCTTCGCAAACCCGGTGTGGGAAGACTGCTGAATCTTGGCTCCGGCAAGTACGCCGGTTTGAGTTCGTACTTGGCCGGCGTCTCGACTCTGGATCTGGTAACCGTACCGCACCCGGCCATTCCGAATCTGGCCGCGATTCCGACAGGGCCGCTTCCGCCTAATCCCGCGGACCTGCTCTCTTCGCATAAGCTCGCGGACGCAATTGCTGAACTCCGTACCAAATACAAATTTGTTGTGATTGACTCGCCGCCGATTATGGCCGCAACGGACGCGGTAATTCTGTCGGTTCAGGCAGACGGTGTGTTGCTCGTGGTGCGCTCCGGAGAGACTCCCAAAGAAGCGTTCACGCGCACACGGGACCTGCTAACCAGCGTGAAGAGCCGCCTGCTGGGTGTAGTCCTCAACGCCGTGGATGCCAGCGCCCCGGACTATTACTATTCCTACCGCTATTATCCCTATTCCTACGGCTACGGCCCCCAGGAGGCCTTGGAAATGGGTCACGAAGAAGCTCCCGAGCACGTTCCATCCAAGCCCTCGGATCTGGACGATTCGGACAAACTCTAGGAGGTGGTGTGCGATACCTGATCACGGGCGGCGCTGGATTCATCGGTTCCCATCTTGCCGAGCGATTGCTGGAAAAAGGCGAGCAGGTGGTGCTGCTCGATAATCTCTCCACCGGCAGCATGGAGAATATCCGTCACCTGAAAAGCTCCGACCGGCTGGAATATCATCTCGATGGGATTGAAAACCGGCAAGTGCTGGCGGAGTTGGTGGATGACGCCGATGTCATCGTTCACCTGGCGGCCGCGGTCGGGGTGAAGCTGATTGTGGAGAGTCCAGTCCGCACGATTGAAACCAACGTCAACGGGACCCAGATGATTCTGGAAGCGGCCTCCAAGAAAAAGAAACTTGTTTTGATTGCCTCCACTTCTGAAGTCTATGGAAAAAACACCAACGTGCCGTTTCACGAGGATGCGGATCTGGTGCTCGGCGCCACGACGAAGGGGCGCTGGAGCTACGCCGCTTCCAAGGCGCTCGACGAATTTCTAGCCCTTTCCTACTGGAAAGAAAAGAAACAGCCCGTAATCGTGGTCCGTTTTTTCAATACCGTCGGCCCGCGGCAGACCGGGCGCTATGGAATGGTTCTCCCCAATTTTGTGAAACGGGCCCTCGATGGGGAACCCATCGAAGTTTACGGCAACGGCCAGCAGTCCCGCTGCTTCTGCGACGTCCGCGATACCGTGGAGGCCCTGCTCCGGTTGATGCCCCTGGAGCGTGCTGTGGGCGAAGTGATCAATATTGGCAACACGGAAGAAGTCACGATTGAGAATCTTGCCAAGATCGTGAAGCACCGCACGGGAAGTGATTCTCCCATCAAATTTGTGCCGTACGACAAGGCCTACGAGCCGGGATTCGAGGACATGATGCGGCGCGTGCCTTCCATCGAAAAATTGCACGCTATGACGGGCTTTCGGCCGCAAACAAGCCTTGCCGATATCATTGACCGAGTATCGGCATACTTCCGGCAGAAGGGCGTACTGGAAGCAGTCCGGAAAGTATCTGCAGTGAAAGCGGTTTGAACTTGAGGAGGACTTTCTTCTAGCGGCATGAGCAGCGTAGGAACCGCCCGCGTGTATCTTTACCCATGAAGACTTCCGTCACGCTTTCGATTCTTGTTCCCGTCTACAACGAACAATATCTGGTCCGCCCAAGTCTAGAGCGCCTCAAATTGCTCGCAGACTCTCCCCTCCTTGAGCGCATTGAAGTGATCGTGGTGGACGATGGATCCACGGACCGGACCAATGCGATTCTTCGTGATTTTGAATCCACCGAGGCCGCCCGGTCCAGCAGCAAGTTGAATTGGATATTCGTGTACCACGAGGGCAACCAGGGTAAGGCCGCCGCCATTCGGACCGCCCTCCAGCGCGCAAGCGCGGAATTGACGGTCATTCACGACGCCGACCTCGAATATCACCCCCTGGATCTCCTGAAGATGGTCCAGGTCTTCCTGGAGGAACAGGCCGACGCCGTTTTTGGCTCGCGGTTTCTTGCCAGCGAATACCGGCGTGTTCTCTTCTTCCGTCATCAATTGGGAAATCATTTCTTGACGCTTCTCTGCAATATGGTTTCCGATCTGAATCTGACGGACATGGAAACCTGTTACAAAATGGTCCGGACCGCACTGTTGAAGAGCATTCCGCTGGTTGGTAACAGATTTGAAATCGAGCCGGAAATTTCCATCAAGCTCGCCAAACGCGGTGCCCGAATTTTTGAGGTCCCCATTCGCTACGCCGGCCGGACCTATCAGGAGGGTAAGAAAATCGGCTGGAAAGACGGTGTTCGCGCGGTCAAGGCAATCATCCGTTTCGGTATTTCTGATTATATTTACGCGGAGGACACCTATGGCAGCCAGATTCTCGGGCGCCTGAATCGCGCTCCACGTTTTACCAAATGGATGGCCGATGTCATCCGCCCCTACGTTGGCGAAAAAGTCTTGGAAATCGGGGCTGGGACCGGTAATTTAACGGTACAGTTAATTCCGCGCACGCTGTATTGGGTCAGCGATATTAACCCGTTGTATTTAACTTATTTGGAGAGCGTCAGGCTGGACCGCCCTTACATGCAGGTAGGCTACACGGACGGGGAAAAAGGCGAGTCGTTTCCGAAAGAGAGGAAGTTCGACACGGTTATTTGCTTAAACGTTGTTGAACACCTGGTGGACGACCTGGCCGCTCTCAGTAATTTTCGCGAAGTGCTCGAGGATCACGGCCGGGCCATCATTCTTGTTCCCTGCGGCCCCTGGCTTTATGGCTCACTGGACGAAGTTCTCGGGCATCACCGGCGCTACACTCGCAAACAGTTGACGGATCTAGTGGAGCAAGCGGGTTTTCATTTGGAGCGCATGTTGGAATTCAATCGCATTGGTGTGATTGCGTGGTGGTTGAACGCACGTCTTCTCCGCAGGCGCACCTTCGGGTTTTGGCAGATCAAACTGTTGAACGCCCTGACTCCAGTGTTCCGTGTTCTGGACAACTTTTTGCCCCTGCCTCCACTTTCCTTGATCGCGGTTATAAGCAAGCCCGGATACGAAATGGCTGAGACGCCGGTTCGGTCCACCCTGGCGCCAATCGGGCCCGCTTAGGGTGTTCGTCAAGAGCATGAAGCCACCCCCTTCGAGCGGCTCCGCGGGTTTGACGGCCGGAGGGCCTAGGTCCGCGCCGTTCAAACGGATTCTACTCCTTGTGTTTCTCGGTTCACTCGCGTTGGTGAACCCGATCGTTCACGGAGACGGCGTCGGTTACTACGCCTACGCTCGCGCACCTCTCATTCAGCACAATCTGCTGTTTGAGGAAGACTGGCGCCACGCCAACCTCTACTTCTCTCAAAACCGGACACTGCCCAATGGGCAGCTCCGGCCCGACGAATATACGGAGACGGGCCACGTAGGCAATTTGTTTTCGATTGGACCTGCCCTGCTTTGGACTCCTTTTTTGCTGCCGGCCCATGTTACGGTGCATCTTGCCGATTCGCTTGGTGCGCACATCCCCGCAGATGGTTTTTCTTCCCCCTACCTGTTGGCAATGGCCCTGGGCACAGCCTGTTACGGTTTTCTCGGTCTGCTGTTTTCCTATTCTCTCGCAAAAAAATATGTTGAGGAACGCTGGGCCTTTCTGGCAACGCTCGGAGTGTGGGGAGCCAGCTCTCTCCCCGTCTACATGTACTTTAATCCCGCGTGGTCCCATGCGCACTCCGCTTTCGCCGTGGCTCTCTTCGTTTGGTATTGGGAACGCACGCGCGGTGGCCGTACGCTGTTTCAATGGATTTTACTCGGTCTCATCGCCGGATTGATGGTCGACGTCTACTTCATGAACGGTGTTTTTCTCGTGCTCCCACTGGTCGAATCCCTGATTGCTTACTGGGATTTCTTGAAGGCCAAGAATTATCTCGCTTCTGGTCCACTCCTGGCCGGAAACATCTGCTTTCTCCTCGCCACCATCCTTGCGTTCATACCTACTCTGATCACTCGCTACATAATTTTCGGTGGATTTCTTCGCTTCGGATCCTACACCGCGCTTCCTTGGGATTGGACCGCACCGAACTGGCGCTCCGTGCTCTTCTCCTCGGAACATGGCCTCTTCAGTTGGACTCCCATACTGGCTCTGGCGATTGCGGGCTTGTTTCTTGCTCCGCGGGCGGCCAGATCCCTGGCGTTATTTCTCGCCCTCACCGCCGTGGGTTTCTATTATGTGATTTCCAGTTACCCGTATTGGCATGGGATGGCTTCTTTCGGAAATCGATTTTTTATTTCTCTCACTCCTGTATTCGTATTTGGTCTGGCATTATTGCTCCAGCGCTTTGCGGGGTTCTTTCGTTCGCCGAGCCGCGCTTTTGCCGCCACTTCAGTCTTTCTCTTTCTGTTCATCCTCTGGAACCTCGGTTTTATATTTCAATGGGGCGCTCACCTGATTTCTCCACGAGGTCCCGTCTCCTTTTCGCAAGTCGCCTACAATCAGATTTTCGTCGTTCCCCGCCAGGTTTCCGTTGATCTTCAACGCTATCTCTTCAAGCGCAAAGCGCTTATGCAGCAGATCGAGCAAAAGGATGTCGAGCAATTAAACAAGGATACGCAACCGTAGTTCCCCGGCCCGGATGAGAAAACACCTGCTTGGCAGACCTCCGGCTCCGTCCCGCTTATCCGATTCTGTTACCCTGTCAAGGACGGCAAATCTGATCTGGAACTTTGCATACTGAATGGCTTCGGTGACCTCCAACCCGTCCGCAACCGGCCCGCTGGCGAATCGCCCGCCGGGCTCGCTCACCCTGCGCATCGAGCCGCCGACCACTTGGTTTGAGTTGCGCCTGGAAGAGCTGTGGAAGTATCGGGAGTTGCTGTTTTTCCTGGTCTGGCGCGACGTCAAAGTTCGCTACAAGCAGACCGCCATCGGCGTCGCCTGGGTTATCGTGCAGCCCCTGCTGACCATGCTGGTCGCTACTCTTTTCTTTGGCAGGCTGGCCAAGCTGCCATCCCAGGGGCTTCCCTATTCCGTCTTCTGTTTCGCGGCGCTCGTGCCTTGGACTTATTTTTCGACCGCACTGGTGGCCGCCACCAACGTGGTGGTGGAAAACCAACGCGTGATCACCAAAGTGTATTTTCCACGCCTCATCCTGCCGGTCTCCGCGGCACTTTCCGGCCTGGTGGATTTCAGCATCGGCTTCGGCGTCCTTCTGATTTTCACTTTCGCGCACGGCATCCGCCCCACTTGGACGCTTGCGCTGCTACCCCTCTTTTTGCTCCTCGCTGTCTTCACGGTTCTGGGCGTTGGCCTTTGGCTGTCGGCGCTCAACGCCCTCTATCGCGATGTCAAATACCTGACGCCGTTCCTTGTGCAGTTCTGGACCCTCGCCTCTCCCGTCTACTATTCCAGTTCGATGGTTCCGGAACGCTACCGCTGGCTCTACGGCTTGAATCCAATGGCAGGCGTGATTGACGGGTTCCGCTGGGCCCTAACGGGAACGGGTCACGCCCCCACAGCCACTTTCCTTGCTTCCACGCTTATTGTTTGCTTCGTCCTCTTTGGCGGACTCATCTTCTTTAATTATATGGAAGGGAGCATTGCCGACCGCGTATGACCACCGCCGTCATCGAAGCCCAGGGCCTCAGCAAGCGCTACCAGCGGGGCGCGCGTTCTTCCTCCGGCCTTCTTCGCGATACCCTCGCGCGCACGCTGCGCTCTCCATGGACCTTATTTCAACGGCAAAAGCCGGACACCTTCTGGGCGCTGAACAACGTCTCTCTGCAAGTGCACGAGGGCGAAGTGCTGGGCCTGATCGGGCGCAACGGTTCCGGCAAGACCACCCTGCTCAAGATTCTTTCCCGCATCACCCGGCCCACGGAGGGCTGGGCGAATATTCACGGCCGCGTCGGCAGCCTGCTGGAGGTGGGGACCGGCTTCCATCCGGAGTTGACCGGGCGCGAGAATACCTACTTGAGCGGCGCGATTCTGGGGATGAGCAAGCAGGAAATCACCCGCAAGTTCGATGAAATCGTGGCCTTCGCTGAACTCGAAACCTTTATTGACACTCCTGTGAAGCACTATTCGAGCGGCATGTTTGTCCGGCTCGCCTTTGCGGTCGCCGCGCACCTCGAACCGGAAATTCTGCTGGTGGATGAAGTCCTGGCCGTAGGGGACGTGAAGTTTCAAAAGAAATGCCTCGGCAAAATGGGAGATGTGGCACGCGCGGGGCGCACGATCATCCTCGTTAGCCACCAGTTGAATCAGATCCGCCGGCTATGTGACCGGACTGTGTGGGTCGATTCAGGCGTCGTGCGGCAAAGCGGTCCGACGGCCGAAGTCGTCAGTGCCTATGAGACCGCCATGACTTCCCCCGAGCGCGGTTCGGCGGAGCGCAGTTTTGATCACCGGCACAACGCCCGGTTCCAGTCGTGGAACTTGGTAGGGGCTCCGTCAGATTCGCCCCACACACTCGTCTCCACCGGTCCGATTAAGATGCGATTTTGCCTCGACGTGCATGCGCCGATTAACCACGGGCATCACGGCATCACTCTCTATAACGCCGAGCGTCAGATTGTCTGGGGCTGGGCTACGGATGATCTTAATTTTCCGCGTGGCCAAGTGGAGCTGGTTTACGAGTTCCCCTATTTTCCGATCAAACCGGGAGCATATTCGCTGCAGGTCAGCTTGTGGAGCGACGGCCAAAACGTGGATTTATGGGATGCGGTGCCGGATCTGCTCGTTGCAACAGAAAATTTTCAACACCGCCGCGATGAGTGGAGCGGCTATTTGAACGTGCCGTCGGTCTTTTCGTGGAACTCGAAATGAGTGGAATCGCTGTGATGAATGTATTTCCAAGGTGCGAACTGATTTTCCTTTTGCGAAGTCGACTGTGTCAGGCCGCGAGTCGGACGGCGCAGGCGGGCGCATGCTGACATTTTTTTCCACCCCGAAGCCGTTTCAGGGTCACATCAACGTGATCCAGCGGAACGCCCTGCGCAGTTGGCAGCGGGTCCACCCGGAGGCGGAAATTCTGCTTTTTGGCGATGACGCGGGTGCCGCAGGGGTATGCGCGGAACTGGGCATTCGTCACGTGCCGGCTGTGCGCAAGAATCGCTACGGCACGAAATATCTGGCCAGTATTTACGATCAGGCGCAGGAGCTTGCGCGCCACGATCTGCTCTGCCACGTAAATTGCGATATTCTTTTGCTCGATGATTTTCTGCGGGCTGTCGGGCGGATCGCCGGCGCCTCTGAGCCATTTCTCATGGCCGGGCGCCGCTGGGATGTTGATATTCGCGAACCTCTCCCCTTCGAAACCCCGGGCTGGCAGGACGAAGTGCGAAAGCTGGTCATCCACGCAAACCGCCAACGACCCTCGCAGTGGATTGATTACTTTGTCTTTCGGAAGGGACTTTTTCACAAACAAATCCCCGAATTTGTAATCGGTCGGCCGGGTTGGGATAACTGGTTGCTGTGGTTCGCGCGCCATTCCGGGGTTCGGCTGATTGATGCTTCGGCTGTCGTTTGCGCCGTGCATCAGAATCATGACTATGGGTATCATCCCGAAGGAGAAAAGGGCGTGTGGGAAGGCGAGGAAGCGCAGGAGAATTATGCGCTGCTCGAAGGTCATCGAAGGTTTCGCACGCTCGATAACGCCACCGATCTCCTGAAACCTGATGGCATGCGCCGGAATCGCCGCGATTGGTATGTCCAAGTCAAGCGGGACGCTTACGATCGCCTTTCCCCCGCATGGTATCGCTTTTTGGATGTGACCCGGTCTTTGCGTCATCGTATCGGCCTGCGCCAGAAAGGCAACACTTCCGTATGAAGACGATTTTGGTCACTGGCTCGAGCGGTTTGATCGGCTCCGAGGCCGTGGAGCATTTTGATCGCCAGGGCCATAAAGTGATTGGCGTGGACAACAACATGCGCCGCGTTTTTTTTGGTGAGCCGGGAGACACGACCTGGAATCTGGAACGCCTTCGCAAGGTTACCCGGAATTTTACCCACTTCAATGTGGACATTCGCGATCGAATCGCTCTCGAAGAGCTGTTTCGGGCTCACAAGTTTGACCTGATTATTCATTGCGCCGCGCAGCCGTCCCACGATAAAGCACGCGACATCCCCATTCTGGATTTCGAAGTCAACGCGCTTGGAACCGTAAATCTGCTGGAAGCCACGCGGCTTCATTGTCCGGATGCCGTATTTGTTTTCCTCAGCACCAACAAGGTTTATGGCGATGCGCCGAATGAGCTCCCGCTCAAGGAGCTGGAAACGCGTTGGGATTACGCACGGGCTGAGGACTACGATGGTATCGGCGAATCATGCCGTATCGACCGCACGCTCCACTCGCTCTTCGGTGCCTCAAAAGCTTCCGCAGATCTGATGGCGCAGGAATACGGCCGCTATTTTGGCATGAAGGTGGGCGTCTTCCGCGGTGGTTGCCTCACCGGCCCTTCGCATTCCGGCGTCGAGTTGCACGGTTTTCTGTCCTATCTGGTGAAGGTGGCACTCAGCGGCGGCACATACTCGGTTTTCGGCTACAAAGGCAAACAGGTTCGCGACAACATTCACAGCCACGATGTCGTTCGCGCGATTGAAGAGTTTGCCGCGAATCCGCGGCCGGGCGAGGTCTACAATCTTGGGGGCGGCCGCGAGAACAGCGTCTCCATGCTGGAGGCCATCGCCAAAATCGAGCAGCTAAGCGGCAAGAAGCTGCATTGGAAATACGCGGATCAAAATCGCATCGGCGACCACATCTGCTACATCTCGAATCTCGCCAAATTCCACTCTCACTATCCCAATTGGTCCATCACCATCGGCCTCGACGAAATCCTCCGCCAGATCATCGCCGACCACACCCAGCGCCTTCGCGGTACCGGGGCGGCGTAGGCTTTACCGATCGCCCTTTGACGCAACTACTACGCGGTCTATACTCACCTGTTTATGGAAGGGCGGCAGCAACGAGAAATACGGGACCGACCCGAACTCGCTTGGCACCGTCTCCGGCGGATTCGGCGCATACTCCAACCGGTAAAGCGGGACCACATCTGGAGTGATTCCATACCCAGGCCGGTAAGCTCCAGGTGGATTTTTCACATACCACCAATTCAGCCGCCCGTTAATCAAAAGCTGTGTCCAACCGTTATATTCCATCCCGGCATCCACCCCAGATCGCGGGATTTTCGCGGACTCGAGTCTCCTTGTCGCTTCAACGCGCGCCCGGGCGAGCGACCAGTAATCCTGTGTGCTCAGAATCGCGTAGGCTCCAAACACGATCAGCAGCGTCCAGGAAGCCCGCATTGCCCGGCGCAGCATGCGTTGGCCACTCAAGCTTTTCGCCTGCGAGGGGAGTAGCAGCAGAGTCGCTGCGCACGGCAGTAGCGGCAAAAGATAACGATCGAAAACGGTGAACTCGGAAGCGCGTACGATTACCAGGAAAAAATAAGCGGCGCTCACAAGAGACATCGCGGCCAGGGTGAATGTCCCTTCCTTTGCGTCTCGAACCACAGGCCATGCTCGTTTAGCCAACTCTCCTATCTTGTTTAGTTCACCGGCCAGAATGCAAACAGCCACATACACGGCCACCGCCAGAACGGCGCGAATCGGTCGAGTCAAGACGATTGGGCGTCCTGGCAGCGGTCCATCTCCATGGATTCCCTCCCAATCCAGCGTGTTTGAAACCCACGGCAAGGAAGCCAGCGACGGATGAATCGCGATCGCCGCCAGAACCACCAGAAGCAATGTTGCGACGATTATTTTTCGCAGGCGGGGACCTCGCCAGGTTTCAACCGATGATTGAAGGAGCAAGGGAATTGCGGCCGGAAGGACCAGCAGGACAAGCATCATATAAAGCCGCGCCGTAATATTCACTGTCGCGAACGGGTGTTTGATTGCCAGTTTTAACTCGCTGAGTACCGACGGCTGGAAAACGGTGTACAACTGGTGGTTGAACCAGAAAGTGGTGTAGTTTAAGCCGGCAAGCACGCCGACCCACGCCGCCTCCGCCCAAAGCCGGAACCACCTATGCTCGCGCTTTACCCATGCCAGATACGGCAGCACGATCACAGGCACGAGCCACACTATCTGGCGGCCAGTTCCTCCGATAAAACCTGTTACGGCCCCCAGCGCTAACCAACCATAACTCCCCGGCTCTCCCACGGATTCTTCAGCACGCGCGAAGGCGTAGAACGAGGCAAACATGAAAAAAATCGCTGGAACGTCCGTCATGAAGGAAACAGCCAACGGCAGGTACAAAGGGCACAGGGCGAAGAGCAGTGTGACGAACAGGGCATTTTGCGGACGCAAGCCTGCGCGACGCGCCAGCTTGTAGCAAAGCACCACGGCTCCAAGCGCGAGAGGGATTGTGCTCAAGCGCATGCACACAAAGGAGAACCCGAACAGCCGGATAAACAATGCTCCCCAATATGCTTGCTGCAACATCATGGCCGCTTCCCAGCCGTTGAAGATCAGATGTCCGGTTCGAGTCAATATGTACGCCACGTGCGAATAGGCGACATCGTCTCCAAACGCCAGATCGGCAAACGGCCAGGCAAGCAAAACCTCGGCGGTGAAAACCGCCAGGCAAATGAGCACATTTCTCGCGTCCTGGTTCTGCTCCGTGGAATCGGTGTTGATCGTTGTCACCGTCGTTCGGGAAACGCCATCCCACACGGCCTCGGCAGGGCTATTTTGTTCGGGCATTCGGGACACTTATCACTGGTGTGTTCAGAAGTTTTCTTTCAGGGAAATCATCTGTTCTATTTGCGTTGCCTGATCCGCGCAAATACCGCTCGGCACGCAAGTATACTAGAATCATTGCCATGTTCTTAGAGCAGAATCTGCGCGACATGGAGCATAGCCGCGAAGCTTATTGGCTTCGTTATCCCGCCACTTCTCCCATCAAGCTCCGTTGGCGGGCCCTGACGGTGCGTCACTCCTTTCACGTTCTGCCCGGCGAGAGCATCTTGGAACTCGGAGCTGGGTCGGGACTCTGGACCAGACACCTGGCGGATGTATTGGGTGACCAGAACCCGATTACCGGAGCCGTTTTCAATCACGATCTGGTGCGTGCCTCAATTCGTGACAGCGTCAGATTCATTCATATTGAAGACCTGGTCAAGGACTTGGAACCCGAGAGCTTTGACTATGTCGTTGGCACAGCCATCCTCTGCCATGATGGCTACGAACAAAATCTCCGGGCGCTTTATCGTTTGCTGAAACCTGGTGGCCAACTCCTGTTCTTCGAAGCCAACTACTGGAATCCTCAAGTCGCGCTCAAGAATGCTATTCCGTGGCTTCGCCGCAAAATGGGTAACGCGTCCTGCCAAATCGGCTTGCGTAAATACAAACTGATGAAGATGGCCTCCCGGCAGGGGCTTACGGAGATAGACGTCATCCCCTACGACATCATACATCCGCGCACGCCGCGCTCTTTGGTAAACGGCTTGCAATCGGTCGCGTTCGTGGCGGAGCACACCCCCGTGTTCCGTGAAATCTGCGGCACCTTATACATAAGGGCAAAAAAGCCTGGGGGACCTGCAGCGCGTCCATTCGTGAACTTGGCGGACAACAGCAAACTATTCCGCTCCGTTTCTTTTGTTGTTCCTTGCCATAACGAAGAAATGAACGTGCCGCGTCTCGTGGACAGCATTCTTGGCTTTTACGGCCCGTATGTGCACGAGATTCTCCTCGTGAATGACAACAGTACGGATCGTACCCGCGAAGTGGCTGAACAGATCGCCAGGCAAGAACCCCGGGTAAGGCTTTTAAATAGGCAGCCTCCAAATGGAGTGGGGAGAGCCTTGCGAGAGGGCTACGCCGCAGCAACCGGTAATTTTATTCTCACGATGGATTGTGATTTTGTCGAGATTCTGCCTGAGTTCCGTGATTTGTTCCGCGCGGTCGCGGAGGGCCATGACGGCGCTATCGGCAGCCGCTTCTCCCACGAATCCTTGCTGATCAATTATCCTTTCCTCAAGATACTTTGTAATCGCGGCTTCCATTTCCTGGCTAACTTATTGCTCCCCCTGCGCGTAAGAGACATCTCAAATAACCTGAAACTCTACCGCGCGGATGTCTTGAGAAGTATCGAGATCGAAGAAGATCACTTTGCGGCCAACGTGGAGACAGGATTGAAACCGTTGTTGGCCGGTTACAACATTAAAGAAGTCCCCATTTCCTGGATCAACCGCACCATAGACATGGGCATTTCGTCTTTTCGCATCGTCGCCGTTGCTCCAAACTATTCGCGGTCCCTGATCAGGATACTGAGTAACCGCAAGCCCAAGCGCGCCGCTCGAGCGGCTCATCGGCCGGCCGCCCCGTGAAAATGGCCGCCGCAGCACCGCCGGTTGCTTGCCCTGTGTGTGAAGGGACGAACACGGAACTTTATCTGGACGGTGGTGAACAGGAACTGGACCCCTCGGCAATTGGATCCTCCCGCAGGCACATTTTTCCCGGCAGAATTCTTAGGTGCGGTTCGTGTGCTTTCGGATTTCGGCAGACGCGTTCTTCCTCGGAAGAACTGCGAGATCTCTACCGTCAAATGGATCCGAAGGTCTATGAATCGGAGTTGCAGGGGCGCGACCGCACCGCCCGCAAGCACCTGGAAATCGTAGAGCGACACGTACGCCACGGTCGAATTCTGGATGTGGGCTGCGCTTCCGGACTATTCTTACGCCATGCACTGGAGGCGGGCTGGGAAATCGCGGGAATCGAACCTTCCGAAGCGCTGTGCGCGGAAGCGCGTAGAAAATTGGGCGACAAAGGCCAGATAAAATGCACAACCCTGGAGGATTCGGAACTGGAAGCCGGTTTCGACGCGATTACCCTGTGGGATGTGTTGGAGCATGTTCCCGATCCCCGCGATTTTCTTCGCCGGTGCCGCCGATTATTAAAGCAGGGAGGCTATTTGTTTTTGAATGTGCCGGACTTGGACAGCTTGGAGGCTCGCCTTTTGGGACGCCGCTGGCCGCTTTTGCTTCCGGAGCACTTGAATTACTTTAATGCGGCCAGCTTGCGCGTTTGCGGAGAGCGCGCGGGATTCGTTCCCGTTCGATTGGGCCGCCGCCGCGCAATCTTCTCGCTAAAATACGTCGCTTACCGGGTTGCGCAGCACCAGATTCCAGGATCCAGGCTGCTCCAAAAAGCAGCGGAAGGTTTTCTGGGACGCATGATGATTCCCGTTTCGCTGGGCGAAGCCCTGGCTGTTTGGAAGAATTCCTAGAATTTAGTCAGGTGAGAGGGAGACTTGGTTCGGGTGCCGCGAGGCCTCCATGGTTCAGGAGACTTTACCTGGCATAAACAATAATTTCCGAAGGCCCGGATAATGCACTTGAATCCCCCAATTCTCGCGGGGCTGCTCAAGGCCGCGACTCAGGTAATTCCGTTGGTTCCATGCAACACCGCCATCAACGAAGTTCCCAGTATTTTTTGGGGAATCCATTCAAGCTGCGAGAGAGTCTTGAGAGCATTGTTGATCCACGAAGCCTTCGAATCGAATCCTGTCGCAATAATCTTCCTCTCATCACCCGCGCCCATGAGCACAAGTTTTCGAGCAACCAAGGCGGGAACCAGCGGCAACCCCCAGAAAGTCCATTCTTCTAACTGGAGCTTATTGCGCAGGGCGACTGCCTGTAACGCGTCGATCCCATAACGACGAACGTGACCCGCGGCCACATCGTAATTCGAAAACGCCCACTGCCCCGCGGGCACGTTCAAAATCAACTTTCCTTTAGGGGCGAGATGGAAGAGCAGGGAGTCTAGAAACCGGTCTTCGTCATGGATGTGCTCCAACACGTCGAACAGAAAAATCAGGTCGAACTTGCCTCGAAATTCCTGGTTTCTTTGCTGGATATCATAAGAACAGAGCCGGCTAATCCGGCTCAACGAATGCTGCAAACCATATTGGTTCAAATCAAAGCCTGTTACCGGCTTCCCGTACTGATCTTCAATCTGCCTCTGGAGCAATCCGTGACCGCAGCCGATCTCCGCCATTTCACGGGCGGATGATACCTGGTGGCCGCACAAACGTAAAAGCACTGCAAATCGACGCTCTACCCAAAAATGATCCAAGGAGGCGATGTCAAACCATGTGTTTGCCATGCTGACCTCCGTGGCCGCAGTCAGATATTCTATTTTTCGCAATTTGCTCGATTCCGAGCGAGGACCTGTGGCGAGCATCGGGCGCGCGGCTATCGCCGCAATTCCAAGCGGGCTGATTGTCGAGCCGAATCCGGTACCCTCTCCGGACTATGCGGTTCAACCCTTTTCCCGGCCATCCGCTCGACGATATATTGTGGCCGAGCCTTCGTCTCTTCGTAGATTCGCCCCACGTATTCTCCGATAATCCCAAGAAACAAAAGCACAATGCCGGATAAGAATGTGATCACGACCAGCAGGGCCGTGAATCCTTGTGGTGATTGATGCAGAAACAACTTTGCGTAGGCGGCGTAGCCTACATAAATAAAGGAAAGGAACATCACCACCGCGCCGATGAGCGTCGCGGCGCGGATGGCCACGATGGAAAACGCGAAAATGCCGTCCGCGGCAAGTTTTATTAGGCGTATCAGGCTGTATTTGCTGTTGCCCGAGTGCCGCTCGGCACGTTCGACTGGAATTCCGATTTGCCGGAATCCCACCCAACTCCGCATTCCCCGAAGATACCGGTGATGTTCCGGCATGCGGCGAACCTGGTCCACCACCCGGCGAGACATTAGCCCAAAGTCGCCGGAATCCAGCGGCAGGCGAATATCCGAAAGCCTTGCCATCAGGCGATAAAACACAAAATAGCACGCCCGGAGCAACAGCGGTTCTTTTCGCCGTACTCGTTGCGCATAAACTACCTCGAACCCTTCATGATACTTTTCCAGAAATTGGGGGATGACTTCCGGGACGTCCTGTAGATCGCCGTCCATGATTATCACGGCGTCGCCAGAGGCATAATCCAGCGCGGCCGAAATCGCAGCCTGGTGCCCGAAGTTCCTGGAGAGGGAAATGGCAACGATTTGCGGATCTTGGCTGGCCGCTTCGCAGAGAATTGCAAACGTCCCGTCTGTGCTTCCATCGTCCACGAAAACGATTTCGTGCGGTCCGCCAGACAGCCCTTCGAGCACCTTCCGCAGCCGCAGCAGAAGCTCCGGCAAAACACTCTCTTCATTGTGGACGGGAATCGCGACGGAGAGACGAATTCCAGCAGACATCAGTTGTAGGCGTCCTCTTCCCCAGCCACACTTAAGGCGTCAAGCGTTTGCGCCGGAAACCCAGTTTTGGCGGGCGAAACTAAGATACCTGTATTTATAGTGCGCAACAAGAAGCAGGCCAGCCTTTTGAACGGCGTCCGTTCGAGTCGAATCGCCATTCTCATATCACTCGTACCCCCGAACCCGCTGCGTCACGGAATTCGGGGGCGCAGTCGCCGTGCTATATTGAGGTACGGGGTAAACCCACAATACTTTGCATGATTCAGACAGCCGGAGAGCTCCGCGCTACCTGGGTGTGCAATTGCAATCTTACGATTGAATCGGACATGACGCCTGACGCTCAGACCCAACTTCCGGCCAAAGAAGACGCCGGCGCGGCCCCTCAAAGCGAGGCCAGTCTGGACGTTTCCGTCGTCATCCCCTGCCTCAACGAAGCCAACTCCCTGGCTTTCTGCGTGGAGAAAGCGATTTCGTCCTTTCGCCAAGCGGGACTCCGTGGCGAGGTAATCGTTGCGGACAACGGATCCACCGACGGCTCCCTCGAAATTGCCGAATTCAACGGAGCCAGGGTGCTCCACGTTTCCGAACGCGGATACGGCGCGGCACTGAAGGCCGGAATCGTCGCCGCGCGCGGTGAATTCGTAATCATGGGCGATGCTGACGACAGCTACGATTTCAGCGAAGTTCCCAATTTTGTAAATCAATTGCGCCAGGGCTACGACCTCGTTATGGGCAATCGCTTTCGCGGCGGCATCAAGCCTGGCGCCATGCCTCCGCTGCACAAGTATTTTGGCAATCCTGGTTTGAGTTGGCTGGTAAATTTTCTTTTCCGCGCCGGGGTAGGAGACAGCTATTGCGGCATGCGTGGCTTCAGCCGAGCCCTGTACGATAAATTGGATCTGCGCAGCTCGGGGATGGAGTTTGCCCTCGAGTTTGTCATCAAGGCCACCCAGATCGGCGCCCGCATCTCCGAAATTCCCATCATCCTATGGCCTGACAAGCGCGGGCGTCCGCCTCACTTGCGCAGCTTCCGCGACGGCTGGCGGAGTCTTCGCTTTATGCTCTTGTACGCGCCTAACTGGCTTTATCTTGTCCCCGGTGGCTCGCTTCTCGCGTGCGGGCTCGCCCTGATCTTCTGGCTCCTGCCCGGTCCGCGCCAGCTTACATCCCGTGTCACCCTGGACGTTCACACCATGGTGTTTGGCGTTATCTTCACGCTTCTCGGCGCGCAAATTCTCTCCATCGGTGCTTTTGCCAAAGTTTTCAGCTACGCCGCCCGGTTCGACCGCGGCACCATTTCTCTGAAACGCCTGCTCAAGCGGATCACGCTCGAAACCGGGCTGCTTTTCGGCGGCCTCATTTTGCTTGCGGGCTTGATTGGATGCATCCGCATCACTTGGGGATGGGCCGCCGGCGGCTTCGGGCCGCTTTATCAGATTCGTCAGATTCTCTTCTGGTCCACCTGGCTTTTTCTTGGCATCCAGATCATTTTTTCCTCCTTCTTCCTCAGCATGTTGGGCATCAGCCGTGAAACGTATATCGGCGATTACGAGTTGAAGTGAATCTTTGGCCGTCCGCTTTTGTCCCTGTTTCCAACTGGCGTACACTAAGTGTGTTTGCTCCCCGGCAGGATTCCGGACTTTAGATGACCACGCCGTTCGTCAGCGTATTGATCGATACCTACAACCACGAACGCTTCATCGAAGAAGCGATTCAGAGCGTGTTGTCGCAGGATTTTCCCGCCGCCGAGCGGGAAATTCTGGTCGTGGACGACGGCTCCACGGATCGCACCCCCGAAATCCTCGCCAAATTCGCTTCTCAAATCCGCATTCTTCGCAAACCCAATGGCGGTCAGGCTTCCGCTTTCAATCACGGCATTCCGGAATGCCGCGGCGAGCTGATCTCTTTTCTCGATGCCGACGACTGGTGGGCCCCTGATAAACTGGCGCGGGTCACAAGCGCGATGGCCGCCGAACCGGAAGTTGGCTTCGTCGGCCACGGCATCATCACCGTATTTTTGGACGGAACGCAAAAGACCGAGGTTCTTCGCGACGGTTTTTGTTTCCAAGCCAACGAACTTTCCGGGGCGCTCTTGTTCCGGCGTCGTTGCTCGTTCATGGGCACCAGCCGCATGACGGTGCGCAGAAACCTCCTGCAGCGGATTGGACCGATTCCAACGGAAATCCGAATCCAGGCGGACGAGTATATCTACACTCTTGCCTCCGTTTTGATGCCCACCCGGATTTTGCCGGAAGCGCTGACCTACTATCGGGTACATGCGGACAATGGATTTCACATGTGGAATGCGGATCCGGAGAGATTGCGCAACAAACAGGAATCGCTCGCGATACTGGTGGAAACGCTTTCGTTACGCCTGGCCCAATTCGGGGTTGATTCGGAGGTGCGCCGGGCGCTCCTCGACTACACCCAAGCCAGTGCGGCGCAGTTGCGGCTGAGCCTGAACGGAGGCTGGTCCTGGGAGACCGTCGCCGCGGAGTGGAAGATTTATCGCGTTACCCACCCGAACGCCCCCACAGCGCACCGGGTTTTCAAATCTCTGACCTTGCTGATCGCCCTCTTCGTCTCTCCCAAAAAGTTTTATCGAACGCAGAAAGCGCTGGCCCAGAATCAGTGGTACCTCCGGCTTCGGGGAAAATGGCTTCCGATCCCCGAGATGGAACATATCGAAAGGGATAGCCAGGCGCGCGAAGGGTCTTCGCGTTGAAAATTCTGATTGCCATTGGGGTACTTCGACAACGTGAGGCCGGCGCCGCGGGTGTGGTCTTCAACCACGCCGAACAGCTTGAAAAACTCGGGCATCACGTGGATTGTTGGTTCTTCGACGATGTCCTGCCCTCTCCGCGCTGGCCCCCGCGCTTCCGCGACCTCGAATTTGCCGCCGCGGTTTCCTCTCGAATTCGCCGCCAGCCCCAACAATACGATGTCGTGAATCTCCACGCCCCCTGCGGATGTGTCTACGGACTCTCTCGCAAATGTCTCCCATCTCCGGGACTCCCGCCCTACGTGTTCACCATGCAGGGCAGCGAAGAGAGATTCGCGCGGGCCATGAAACTCGAACACCAGAAAGGTAGAGCAACGAATTTTGCCTGGAAAAATCGTGTTTGGCATCGCCTCTACCATCAAAACGTGTACGATTTCTCCATTTCGACGGCCAATTATGGCGCTGTAGCGAATCGCGAGGGATGGATTCTTTCGGAGCTTAAGTATGGCCATCCACCCGGGCGAATCTGGTATGTTCCCAACGGTGTGAGTGAAGAGTTTTTTCTGCCCCGGGAGTTTGCCGATTCTCCTGCGGATCGGCTGCTTTATGTCGGAACCTGGCTCGACCGGAAGGGAATTCATTATCTTGCAGATGCGTTCGCGGCCCTGGCAGCTCGCTTGCCGGAAATCCAGCTTACAGTTGCAGGATGCATTATCGCTGAAGACCAAGTGAAAGCGTACTTTCCTGCCGCGATCCGCAATCGCATCTCGGTCCATCCGTTTCTCGCACGCGACGCGATGCCCGCGCTCTACGCTTCGCACGATATTTTCGTCTTCCCCTCGCTGGTCGAAGGTATGCCCCTGACTCTGCTCGAAGCCATGGCCGGCTCCATGCCTGTGGTGACAACCAATACGTGCGGGATGTCTGATTTGATCGACAATGAAGCGAATGGTCTGCTGGTTCCTGCGGCCGACGCGGCGGCGCTCGGCAACGCGATTGATCGCCTCAGGAATTCGCCGGAATTAAGACGCACGTTTGGGACCTGCGCCCAAGAATGCGCGCGGCGCTACACTTGGGACCGAATCGCTCGTCAACTGGAGCAGGTACTCCAACTCGCCGTGGACTCCCGGCGCCAGGCAAGGGCCCTCTGAAAGCGCTTTTTGCACACCGCCAGAGTTCAAGTATCCTTTTCAAAAGGGCAGGTTTTCGCTCGTCATGAAAACTCAGATTCAATTCGTGCAAGTCCCCAGTACTCCGGTGAGGAGCACCCCGTCTCTTTCCCGAATTCTGCAACATCCTGTCTTCGCCTGGGTCGGCCTGCGCGCCGATAGCCCAGCACACCCGCGCAGAGCACCAGGCGCTCATGCGTCATGCACGCGGGGCAAGCACGGTCGTCGAAATCGGAGTCGCGGAAGGCGCTTCAGCCGCCGGACTACGGGAAGCAATGCCCGCTGATGGAGCACTTTATTTGATCGATCCTTTCCATCTCTCCAGAATTCCCGCGCTGAACTTTCCCAAGCGCGCCGCCCGGCGTGCTGTTGGCTCGGCGGGTTCCGCGCGTGTCGTCTGGATTGAATCCTTCAGCCAGATCGCGGTTCGCGATTGGAAATCCCCGATCGATTTTCTCTTCATTGACGGGGACCATCGCGAAGAGGCAGTCGAGCGCGATTGGCTGGATTGGTCCCGATTCCTGAGGGACGATGGAGTAGTCGCATTCCATGATGCCAGGCTTTTTCCCTCGGGCTGGCCCACTCCTGATTACGGTCCCGTGCGATTCATCGGCCGCGCTTTCCGCCAGGAGTCAAATGACACTGGATGGTCCATCGTTGAAGAAGTAGATTCACTCGTTTTCGTCTCGCGGAGGCAGCGCTCTTAGCATGATTACCCTCGGACTCAACTATTCCCAGATGCACGATTCGTCGGCGTGCCTGGTGCAGGACGGCGAACTCCTCTTCGCCGTCGCCGAGGAGCGTATCAGCCGCGTGAAGCATGACGCGCGTTTTCCCGCCCTGGCGATCCAGGCTTGCCTCGATTTTGCAAAAATCACCGCTGCCCAGGTGGATGAAGTCTGTGTTGGCTGGCAAGCGCCCGGCGCAACGTTTCGCCAGGATTTGAGTCTCTATGCCACGGGCCGCTGGCCGGCCTCCTATCTGAATGTTCTGAACTCCACGCGCCACTTCGCCAGCATGCAGCACCAGCATGGCGGAGAAAATCCCTTTCGGCGGCAATTTGGCCCCACAAAAGCCCGCTACCGGTTCGTCGACCATCACCTGGCTCATGCGCTCAGCTGTTATTCCTACTCCGGCTTCGACGATGCCGCCGTGGTCGTCATGGATGGCCGCGGCGCCTGGGAGGCGACCTCCATCTGGCGCGGCAGCAAGGGCCGCGTGGAGCATGTGCTCACCATCAACTGGCCCAATTCGCTCGGCCTCTTCTACGCGCAGTTCACCGGCTTCCTCGGCTTCACGCCGAACGCCGACGAGTGGAAGGTGATGGGCCTTGCTCCCTACGGCCAAGCCGGCGTGGATTTGCGGATGTTTCTGGACGCGGCCGCAACTCCCTACAAAGTTCATGTCGATCGCCTCATCGGCAACGGCAGCGGCCCTTACGCGAATTTTCCAGCTTCCCTCGGCCCGCCGCGCGAACCGGAAAGCGAAATCGGCGATCTTCACAAGAACATCGCCCATGCCGTCCAGGAAATGTGCGAGCAGGCGATGTTCAGCGTCGTCCGGATGGCGCTCGAAAAAACGCGCAGCAAGAATCTTTGCCTTGCGGGTGGAGTCGCACTGAACTCCAAGGCCAATGGAAAAATCGTCGCTTCCGGTCTCATTGAAAAACTCTTCGTGCAACCCGCCGCTTCCGATGACGGTGTCGCTCTCGGGGCGGCCCTCGCGCCGTTTCTGGATGGCGGGGCGCGGCTCCCACTGCGAGCCATGCGTCACGCGTATCTCGGTCCATCGTTCGATGATGACGGCATCGAGACAGCGCTCAAAACCTACAAGATCCGCGCCTCGCGCCTTTCGGATCCAGCCGCCACGGCAGCCGAAATGCTGTCGCAGGGGAAAATTCTCGGTTGGTACCAGGGCCGGATGGAATTTGGTCCGCGGGCGCTCGGCAGCCGTTCGATTCTTGCGGATCCGCGCGATCCGGAAATGAACATCAAAGTAAACAACGCGGTGAAGTTCCGCGAATGGTGGCGCCCGTTTGCGCCTTCCTTCAAGAAGGAAGCCGCGCCGGAATATCTGGAGTCCGCTTACGATTCCCCATTCATGATTCTTACCGCTCAGGTGCGGCCGGAAAAGCGCAGCGTCATCCCCTCCGTCACCCACGTGGATGGCAGTGCTCGCCCGCAAACCGTCGAAAAGGAAATCAACCCGCTCTACTACCGTCTCATCGACGAATTCGGCAGACGCACCGGCGTGCCGGTCATCATGAATACCTCGTTCAACCTCCGCGGTGAAGCCATCGTACACACACCAACCGACGCCATTCGAACCTTTTTTAGCTCCGGCATGGACGCGCTGGTCCTCGGCAGCTTTCTCATAGAGAAATGAACCACGCGCCCCGCCGCTTCGTTGATTTCCGCCCAGTGGTTGGTTAGACTCGGCTATCCTTTGCGGCGCTGCACTTGTCGCGGCGCGGAGAAAGCCACGATCTCCGTTTCATGATTTTTAATACCTGGGACTACTACCTTCTTTTTTTACTTCCTGCCGCCTTTCTTTTCCGTATTTCCCGCAAGAGTTTCCGACCCTGGATCATTGTCGCCAGTGGCTGCTTCTTTTTTGTCTATTTTTCATACACCCAACTGGGAGGGGCCATCGGTGCCGCATGCCTCCTCATCTTTCTCTGGGAGTCCTTCATTAGCCGCTTTTACAAGCCTGCTTCCTGGTTTTGCTGGCTCGGCGTTGTTCAGACCATCCTGTTTCTCATCGTTTTCAAATACCGCAATTTCCTTTCCGGGGTGATCTGGCCCATGCCAGGCCAGAACCCGCTCTACTGGCGAAATGCCTTCTTGCCCTTGGGGATTTCTTTTTTCACTTTCGAATTTCTCCATTACGCCTGGGATCGTTACCGCAACAAAACGGAGACCGGAAATGTCGGCGAGTACATGGCCTTCATTCTCTTTTTCCCAACCATGGTCGCCGGACCCATAAAGCGATATCAGGACTTTCTGCCAAAGCTGAGGAGTATTTCTTCGCACTGGGCGTTGGATGCCCAGCGCGGCTTCACGCGAATTCTTGCCGGACTCGCCAAAAAGTTCGCTGTTGCAGATCTTCTTACTGCTTACACCAATCACCTCAACATACATGACATCGCTCTTGCTCAGCGCGCCGTTCTCCCGCTCTGGCTTCTCGCCTACGGTATCAAGATCTACGCTGATTTTTCCGCGTATTCCGATATCGCCATTGGCTCTGCCCGGCTCTTCGGCATCAAGGTTCCGGAAAATTTCGATTGGCCATACTTTTACACCAACATCACCGAATTCTGGCGTCACTGGCACATCTCCCTCTCCTCCTGGCTGATGGACTATGTATACATTCCGCTCGGCGGGTCACGTGTCTTCACTCCCCGCATCTATATGAACCTTCTCGTCACCATGTTTATCAGCGGACTCTGGCATGGCGCCGGCCTGAACTTCATCATTTGGGGTTTGCTGCACGGCCTCATGCTCGCCGCGCATCGCTGGTGGCGTCACCGTCCCGGCGCCGTCCCTTCGCCTCGATTTTTGGCGCGCGCGTTTTCCTGGTTGCTCACTTTTACCTGCGTGAACCTCGCCTGGGCTTTCTTTTGCATGGATGTTCACACGGCTCTCTACTTTTTCAAGCGTCTCATTGTGGGGTAAAACAATGTCATCACTTTCCTGGTGTCAAAATCTGCTCGAATACCTCGCTGGAGAAACTGACGTTCCCCCCGCCGGCTTCCCAATAGAGCTCACCAATTACTTGTTTTGGGGAATCTGGTGGGGCATTCTGGTTGGGGTTGTGTTCGTTTTTTCAGGCCAGAGCTCAAAATTCATCTATATCGATTTCTAGCAGGAATCACTGGCTGGTCGAATGCCTGCAAAACGCCAACTCGTTCTCGCCGCCGCCGTTCTCCTGGCAGGCCTGGTGGCCATGAATTTGGTGGTAACGATTCTGACCCGCAATTCGGTGCCGCGCCGGGTCATGCGCCATGCCCGTCAGTCTCAGTCGGCCAGCGTTATTGCACTAGGAAATTCTCTTGTTGCTTCGGGCTTCGATGAAGTTGCTTTCAACTCGGGCGCCGGACTTTCCGCCCCTCGCGGTGCCGCTAATCTTGGCCTTGGAGCCTCCTCTACCGTAGAACAACTCCTCCTCCTTCGTTACGCGCTCTCTCATGGAGTACACCCTGATTTGGTCGTCTATGGCTTCTATGATTTTCAGCTCACCACCCCCAATCGGTTCACCACCAGCGACCTGATGGGCAATCATGCCATGCTGTACTACGTCGAACCCTTTTACGCACGCCGCTTCTATTCCCTGTCCCTTCATGACTCCTTCCAGTTCCGCGCTATGCACGCGATTCCCATGTTCGCAGACCGCGGCGCTATTTGGGCTAAAGTTGAAATCCTCCGCCGTGCCATGGCGCAACAGGGCATGCCTGCGGAACGCACGAATCGTCTGGGCCGCGCCGCGGATTTTTCCCTCCTGGAATCGGATAATGCGGAGGACTTCCGCCTCCAGTGTTCGGCTTCGGTTAATCTTCCTCTTGCCTCGTCCGTCAGCGAGCTTCTGCGTCAGGCGAACGACCTCGGTCTGACCATTGCCGTGGTAGAGATGCCTATGCGCGAACAGCACCGCCGGTTGTTTTACGACACACCCGGCTGGTCTCAATACACCTCACATATCCGCAATTTGCTCGCGCAGTTCAACGTGATCTACGTCGACGCCAGCGACTGGATTCAGGAGGACGCGCTATTCGATGACCCGCTCCATCTCTCTACGCGCGGCGCCGCACAATTCAGTCAGCGTCTCGGCCGCCTTCTCGGTTCCTTGCCCCCACATCTCTCGGCCCATTCCACAGGGACTCCTGTGCCTGGAAGATCTCGTCCTTGACGACTCCGTGCTTCGCGCTGCTTGGCCGCAAAGACGTGCCCACGGACGCGGTGGAAGAATACTGCCGCTATCTGGGCGGTGCTCTCCAGCCTCACGAATTTCAGTTGCAGATCCGCCGTGTGCCTTGGGAACTCCACGGCTGGCGCCAAGCGCTGCGCGCATTGCATCTCCAATCTGCAGGTTGGCGCGATACATGGGTGCTGGTGCAGTATACGGCGCTCGCCTGGTCCGCTCGCGGCTTCCCTCTGAAGTTTCCGCGTGTCCTTCGCATGTTGAAATCGGTGGGCGCGCGCGTGGCGGTAGTCTTTCACGACGTCGAACCGTTCTCCAGCCCGCGTCTCATCGACCAACTACGGCGTCGCGTGCAATTGCGCACTATGCGCCGCGCTTTAGACTTGGCGGATCTCGCGATCTTCACCGTTCCACCCGAAAAACTTTCTTGGCTTAAAACGATTCCACCGAACGCCACGTTTATTCCAGTCGGGGCTAATCTTCCGTCGCCAGAATCGTCCGCGTCGCGGAGTTCAGGAGACATTCCGACAGTGGGCGTTTTCAGCATCACCGGCGGCGACAAAGGCGCACTGGAAACACAACGGATCCTGGCCGCCGTCCAGCATGCCTCGCGGAAACTTGGACGCATTCGATTATCTGTGTTTGGAAGACACTCGGAACTTCGCGAGGAAGCTCTCCGACAAGGCCTTAAGAATTTTCCGGTTGAGCTATCTGTCGAAGGCGTTGTTGAGCCCGAACAAATCGTGAATCGACTGGCCGCATGCGATGTGTTGTTATTCGTCCGCGACGGAATTTCCACACGCCGCAGCAGCGCCATTGCCGGAATAGCTGCAGGCCTACCGGTCATCGCCTATCCAAATTCAGAAACAGCAGCGCCCATAACGATCGCGGGCCTAATTCTGGTGACTCCAGGTGACTCCAACAAGCTCAACGAAGCCCTCGTTCAAGCGTTATCCGATGTAAACCTTCGCGTCGAGCTATCCGCGCGCAGCCGCGCCGCCTATAAAGCCCATTTCGCCTGGCCCGCCATCGCCGAACGATTTGCCGCCCTGCTGAATTCCCGCTAGCCAGGTCTTTTTCCTCACCACTGGCGGGCAACCGCTTCCACAATTTTCCCCAGCACATCCACTCCGGCCGCCTGCATCTCCTCGCGGCTCTTCGCTCCCAGGTCCACATGCATCTCATCGGGATGATTCATTTTGGCCCCGTTTACGCGGCCCGGCTGCAGGTGCACGGAAAGCCCCGCAAACACGCCATTCACCTTTTTGCCGTTTCGCCTCAGCACCCACACCGGCTGCGCAAAATTCAGCGCGTCGAACACTCCATTTGGCGCCGCTTGCGGCAGTCGTTGCACGCGCAAATAACCATCGCCGGTGATCGCGCTCACCACGTACCCCGGCTGATCCATCCCCGTCGCGATCAGCCGATGCGGCTCTCCGCTCCCGAAGTCCACCCAAACATTTCCGGCGTTGTCCGTCTTCGGCGAAAATTCCTGCAACTCGCGCGCAAGTTCCTTCGAAAGCTCCTGCTCGTACCCGGAGATCGCCGGCGTTTCATCCGGCATTGCGGGATTATTTGCGATTTGTGAGGAAGAAACTCTGGCAGACGCGGCAAGAAACAGTGTGGCGAGCAATATCCGGGTGAACCCCTTCATCTTGTATCCTCTCGAGTTGGAATCGCGAGGAAGAATAGTAACGGACGGGGTGGCCTACCGGCAAAGCGTTTCGATGAGCAATTCTTTTTTGCGTTCCGCAAGCATGCTGAGCGGATCAAGCGAGGCAACATAGCCTCCAAACGCGGCCGCGGTCAACCCGGTGAACACTACCGCCGGCAGCCAGGGACTCCCGAACCACCGGCCAGCCAGCAGCACGGTGGTGGCAATTCCTCCGATCAGAATCTGCACGCCAAACGCGGTCCACACCGCAACTCCCGAATTCCGCTGGCCTTTCATTTTTCCGATTTCCATTTTTTTCGGGAAGCTGAGCGCGGACCAGTTGGCAATCGTCAGCTGTCCCATCACCGCAAATGCAGCGGCGGCAATCGTGGAGACAAACAATGGCAGGCCCGGGAATCCAATCCGCCAGACGAGAACGCCAAGGGAAATCACCAGTTCAACAGCCACCACAGAGACGAGAAACAGGTTCTTTCCCACCAGGACGTCGCGCATCCGGACCGGCGCCATGAAATAGGACTGGATCCCATGTCCTTCAAACGCGAATGAGTTGTATGCAGGAGAAAGCAGAATCAAGATAAGGTAGGCCATCACCGCCGGAAAAAACGTCTGCGGAGGCAGCCCGTGTTCCTTGAGCTGCGAATTGCTCCCGGCAAACTGCATCGAAAAAAACATAACCATCACGGGAGGAAGTATCAAGGTGATGAACGAAAAACCGTTTCGCGTCAGGTAGTGAAATTCCTTGCGCATCACACCAGCCACCGGAGGCGGGAGAAAACCCGGCAGGCCAAATGAAGCCGTTTGCCTGCGATTTCCACGCTTGCCGGTCAAAGGCGCCACGCTCTCGCTCAACTCTTCTCCCAGATACTGCGTCCGGTAGCGCACCCACAGCAATCCGCTGGTTGCGCCGAGCCAAACGAGCAATCCACCAACCGTCAGTACCAAAGCCTGTGAGTCCGCATCACTCGCGGCGGCAATAGCGTTCCCCGCCAGGGAACCCGGCAACCACGAAAAATAGGACAACATCTGAACAATTCTTGGTTGCGTGCCGCGACCTCCCCACCGTTGCAAAGCCGGATTCAGAAAATTCATCGAAACCATTGACAGCACGAACAATCCGACCAGCAGCTCCCGCGCCCGCCGGTTCGCAAATATCTTCTCCAGCCACGACCCGATCAACCGCTCCAACGTCACATTCACCAGAACAAACAGCAGGCTCACCACCATCATCACGGGAAGTAGCTGCACCCGCCCTACAGCCGTCGCGACCAACATCGAGGCAATCCAGCACACCGACGACACTGCCGCAAAATCGGCAAATCCGTAGCCCACTCCAAGTATGTAAAACGCGCGCAGACTTAACGGAAAACGCAGCAGGTTGCGAAACTCAAAATTTGCCCCAAATCCCGCCACCAGAATGGGCACCACCTGCCACCACAAGAATATCCCCCAGTAGAGCAGCGCCATCCAGCTGGCCCGATCCCGGGTCAAGAAAAAGTAAGCACCCGCGTAAAACGCCACGCACATGCCCACCACCAGCACTGCGCTCCCTGCCGCGGCAAGGATCATGCCGATCAGATCCCACCGGTTGTTCTTGCGCTGCAGGTTGTTCTTCAACAGATTCCAGCGCAAGCCAGCAACCAGTTTCAGTTGTTCCGCCACTCCCGGCATCTCGATCAGGTCAGCCACGTCAACTCCTCCAACCGCGCCTGCTCGCCGCCGCTCTGCCCCACGATCGAGAGGAAAATCTGTTCGAGCGTTTTCTTCTCTCCTTCCGCTCCCGGAATTCCCACGCGCAACTCTTCCAGCGATCCCTGCGCCACCAATCGCCCCTGGTGGATGATGGCCACGTGGCTGCACAAGCGCTCGACAATCTCCAACACGTGCGAGGTCAGAAAAATAGTCACGCCACGTTCGGTCATCCGCCCCAGCAGCGATTTCAGCGCCCCCGCCGCGAGCGCGTCCACGCCCTCAAACGGTTCGTCCAGAAAAAGAATCCGCGGCCCATGAATCACCGCCGCGGCCAGCGCCAGTTTCTTCTGCATCCCGTGGGAATAATCGGCAATCAGCGTTTTCTCCCGATCCGCCAGTTGCATGAACTCCAGCAATTCCGCCGTCCGTTTTTCCGTCGTCGCGCGATCCAGTCCATACATGCGCCCGACAAAGTGCAGGTACTCGCTGCCGGTAAGCCGCTCAAACAGGCCCATTCCTTCGGGAACCACCCCGATCTGGCGTTTCACGTCGATGGGACTCCGCTGAAAATCCAGGCCCAAAAGTTCCATCCGCCCGGAAGTTGGCGCCAACAGTCCCGTCAGCATCTTGATGGTCGTGGATTTTCCCGCGCCGTTCGGCCCAAGGAATCCGAAGAACTGCCCCGCAGTCACGCGAAGATCCACGGAATCTACCGCGGTCAATGCTCCGAATCTCCGCGTCAATTGTTCCGTGCGAATGGCAATCTCATTCATGTCCCAGGCCTTTTGCCAACACTCTTGCCGGTAAACTCTACCATGAGCTTCTGCGCATTCTGCCGCCGCAAATTTCAACTGCTGCGCTGCAATGTCCTGCTTAGGATTGTTTGCTCGATACCGGAGCCGCACTCGGAGGCACAGCGCCCTTGCTCGGCAAAACCGCAAGCACCGCCGGGAGCTCCACGCGAAACACCGCGCCACCCTTCTGCCCGTTGTAGCAGAGTATTTTCCCGCCATGCTCCTGCACGATGCCATAGCAGATGCTCAGCCCCAGCCCGGTCCCTTTTCCCACAGGCTTCGTGGTGTAGAAGGGATCGAATACGCGATGTGGCTCCTTGATGCCCGGCCCGGTATCTGAAAAAAGAATCACCACGCTGCCGCGATCGCGCAGCGTCTTGATCGTCAGCAGGCCGCCGCTGCCCTCTCCCATCGCATCCAGTCCATTGTTCACAATATTGAAAAAAACCTGCATCAACTGGTTGTGGTCGCCGCGCACTCCTGGCAGCACAGATTCGAGCTCCGTTTCAATGCGCGGGCCACCGGTGTGCAAATCCAGCGCGCGGAGCTGCACGGCATTCGAAATCACAGAGTTGATATCAAGCAACGCTCGTTCTGGCGGCACCTGGCGCGCGAAGCTCAGCAGGTTCTGCACCAGGTTGCGCGTCCGCCGTGCCTGTTCGCGTATCTTGCCAGCGGTTGTTCGTGCGCGGTCCGGCAAAGCGGGATCATCTGCCAGTAGATCGGAATAGCCCAGTATCGCCGTAAGCGGATTATTGATTTCGTGCGCCGCCCCCGCCGCCAGTTGGCCGAGCGAGATCAGTTTTTCAGACTGCACCAGTTGCGTCTGCAAGCGCTGCAGATTTTCGATGGAAGATTCCGACCGGGCCAGCAGCAGCGCCCGGTCCTTGTCGGCAAGGTGAGTGCGCAGAAACACCAGCAGAACCAGCGGCACCGCGGCAACCAGCGTCAACGTCAATCGAAAATCCCGGATCGCCTGCGTGTCGTGCTCCAGATGCATCGCATACAGCGCAAACAGGGGAAGCGAGAGCACCGCCCCCATCGCCAGCCGCGCGGCCCAGGCGTTTCCCGTTCCGGCGCTGTCGGTTCCTCCCGAGATGCTGCCATCGGCAGGAAGATCAAGTTGCGTCCTTTTTTGAAAGGCCATAAATCCGGCAAGTCCGTAAAGAAAAAAGACGCTCAGCAGCGGCAGGTCGTACAGACTCCCTGTGTAGTAATCGTGCCGGGAAATCGCCACATTGCTGGTCAGGGAACTAAGCATGTACAACGCCGACGCGGTAAAAAGATACGCGTACACGGTTCGCCACGCGTTTCGAGTTCGCAGCCAGAAAACGCCGAAACCCACGATCACTACCAATTGCTGCAGCGTATTCAGCACGTTGTACGCATAGTTGTAAACGGCACCCGAATAGCTGACATACATCCACGGCAGGACAAAAAACGCATACACGAACGTCCACCACGTCAGCAGCAGCGCAAAATCCAGGTAGCCCAGGCCCATCCGTAATTCTTCGCGTTTCAGGTGCGGCCGCAACGCAAGCGCGGCAATCAACGGAATTCCGCGCAGGAAAAATATGATGTCGCCGGCAAATGGATCGGGCACTTCCTTGTGCAGGTAGATCTCGTAATACGTCCACTCAAACTGCCCCATCATCCACATCGAACAGCTCAGCGCCAGCAGCATCCAGAAAATGTTGCGCCGCCAGTGCGGTGTCCCGGCATTGATCAGCAGTCCGGCGTTGGCGATCAGCGGCACGAAGCACTGCACGATATCGCCGAACGCGCTCAGCGATGGTCCCGGTTTCAAATAAAAAGAGACCCCGGCGTAAACACCGAGGAAGACGGCCCAGGCCGCCACCAGCCAGGCTACTCTGCGGGCATCGGACATAATTGTGCTGACTCTCTATTTTACGGGCGGAAGGTGAAGCAGGGTGGGATCGGCTCGCCGGATCATAGCGTAATGATTACCCAAGCAAGACCCGAAAAACTCGATACAACTAAACTGCGCATCTGGCGGAGGAGGAGGGATTCGAACCCCCGAGGCCCTTTCGAGCCTAACGGTTTTCAAGACCGCCGGTTTCAACCGCTCACCCACTCCTCCGTTTAAATTGTAGCGCACTCAATGGTTTAGGCGCCGAATTTGTGACCATTCGAGCCCCCGTTGCTGCTTTTTGGTGCAAACTGTCACCGATTTGTGACGGAAATTCGAAAGCTGGTCCACTGTCGCCTTCTTTGACTCGAGATTTGTATGCGTATAACGCATGGTTACGGTGACCGTCGAATGCCCCAGCAACTGCTGCACTGTGACGATAGGCGATGCCACAGAGTCCGAAACGTTGGCTGTCACGCCACAGTCACTGTAGTCGTGGAAAAACGTTGAAAAATGCCGAACAAAGGGTGAATACGGAAGAGAAATTGACTCTCGCGCTTCATCGCTACTGCTTGATTCTCATCGGAAAACTCCCGCTCCGGCAAATCGTGATTAAGTTACTCTGCTGGCTGTTAATCGAAGGGTTGCTAGTCCGAATCTAGCCCGGGGAGCCAATCTTTCCCTTCACGGTCGATGAAGGTTTGCGGATCGCCACCTGCACCTTCTTCCCCGCCCTGTGTTCTTACGGCGTAACCTTAAACACGAAGTTCAATTCTTTCGCTTCCCCGCCGCCGATGTTCACCACCTGCGATTGTTCCCCAAACTGCTCATGCCATGCTTTAATCGTATATTTCCCGGGCGGCAAATTGGGTAAGGAAAAGCCACCACTCTCATCGCTTACCGAATAGTGTGAGTTCTTTAGGACCACAAAGACTCCGCGCATCCAGGGATGGAGTTCGCATTTGACCCGGATAACCTCCGGCTTGTCGTACTTGATGACCATCGGTGGTGTACCCGGCGGTTGTGACCGGTTCAATTCCTTATTGATCCGTGCCAACGGATGAACCGTGTGGGCAACCGAATCATCGTTCTGCACCCAGATTTCCTGGTTCGTCTCCATCGCCAGCACATGCGGAATATATCGGCATCCCCGCTGTTTCAGCATGGCGGCTTGCGTTGGCGCGGGTTCATCCTGGATCCCCGCCGAGATGTAGACGACCACATTTTTTAAACTATTGTTAGGCCCGGCCACCACGTTTTCGGGCAGCACCGGCGTTGTATAGTGTTTTGCGCAAGTAGGCTCGCTGACCATGTCCAGCGGCCTGAATTTCGGCAGCGTCCCTTCATAAACTACCTTCCCCTTGATCTCCCCGCTGGCGTCAGGCCGCGCGGGAGGCGCGGCCCACGGATAGAAACTCGGCACCGGGCTATTCTCTGTAGGTCCCGAGCGGCCACTTGCTGTCGCATTTGTTGAACGCCCAGTGAGTCGAGTATGGCGATTCAAGAGACGAGTGACACTCATTGCGAAGGACGAAAGCACGAAGATTAGTACGACTGCGAGGAGGTCCTCGAGGCCTGCTCGGCTTGGGGTCTTCGCCCCTCTTCCATCGCTGATCGTTTCTACAACTTCGTACACGATTCCCTCCCGGTACCGGACAGATTTCCACGCACGCCATCAAACCCCGGAGAAATAATCTTTTGAAGTGGCCGAAGCTCCAGTTCCGGCACATATCGCCCAATGAATTGGGCTTCAGCCCCTGAAGAAAGTTTCTTCGCTGGTTTTCGCAGCCTTTTCAGCTGCGCCAAAAGGCTTCCGAGATTTCACCTGGGCGGATTGAAAGGTGCGGGTCGGCAGCCTTCGTTCTAATCTGCTTGAAGGCAACAGCGGAAAGTGTTTCTACTGGGCTGTCATTCCTCCTTGCGATTCCAGATGTACGAAATACGCGTGCTGATAACCGTTCACATAGCCTTCCCGGTAGAAATGCTTGAATTCGTCCGGCGTTTCATTTGTCCCCAGGTAGGCCGCGCCCGCAGCTCGATAATTCGTAGTCTGATCCGCTTGGAACGCCTGCGATGCTGTCCGGTGCGAGTTCCCGTCCACCATTCCGTCCCGGTATCCCGTCGCCGCCAGTTCAGCGACGCTTGGCCCCATCATTTGGCTCGACGCCGCTTCACTCGAAGGGCGATAGCCCCTCCAATATCCGGCGAAGAACGATGCGCGTGCTTCGTTCGAGCTCCACCGCCCCATGGCGAGGTGTGGTTTCCTTCCTTCCTTACTATCGAGTCTCCCCTGGTAGAGGCCATCGCGAAAAGCCGCATCTCCCGCATGTGCCACTTCGACCGTCAGCTGGCTCGGTTCTCGCTTTGATTCCCCCACAACCAAGCCGGCCGTAAAACTTCCGCTCAAGGCCAGAACGAGGAGCGCTATGCTTTTCATTTCTCCTCCTCAGTTCAAGCGACTTCCACAGAAATTTCTGATCCCCAGCGAGAGTCCAGAAAGAGGCCCAAACGAAAACAGGAACGTCCGCGTGCCATTGTCCATCGTCGCGTAACCGTCACCGCCCGACACCTGTTGACATTTGATAGCGCCGTTTACGTTGGCCGTCGGCCCCATATATCCATGGGTGTTAAGCGCAAGGGTCGGTTGACCGATGTAGGCAGGTTCCGAATTGTTATTGTTAAGCGTCGATGGACGAGTGATCGGGCTGGTTGGACATCGAACTTGAAATGACTGCGCGTGTGCAGGCTGTGCGGCAACATTCGCCGACACTTCCAGGAACCACGGGGTACCCACTTTTCTGCTCGTCATGCTTGCCCCCTTAGCCGCCGCCGTTTGCTTAATCGCTGCTAGGGTGGCGCCCATTCCCAAAATCCGAATCCCGTGCGCCGCGAGATTCTGAAATCCAGGGGGGGCAAATTTACCGCCCGCCTTCCTGCATGTCCTTGTCGCCCAGCAAACGCTAGGGACAATTTCACCTGAAAGGAACGCGAAACCGAATAAGGTATTTAGAATTTTGCAACCCCAGCTGTTAACCGAAGGGTTGCTAGTTCGAATCTAGCCCGGGGAGCCAAATTCTTTCCGCTTCAATGAGTTACGAACACTGAAGTCTGTCTCCGCGATGATCCGAGCGATATTCCGGAGATGTGCCGGAGCCCCTGATTCAATGCGGCGTTGCTTCGACTATCCAACCTAAATGAGGCCGAAACAGGCCCCTAACCGCCATCGGTACTTCCTTTGGATGAGTAGCCGTTTCGCGTCACCTATTGATATATGCGTTGACGCGTTCATTTCCCGGATAGACACTAGAATCCCCTTCTAGGAAATCTGCGCACCGGGCTGCCGCGTCCTCCTCTCCTCAGCTCCGTGAAACCAAGCGCCGCTAATTGTCTGGTGTGTTGCCTGGGAACCCCGTCGGATACGACTGCCGGTGTAGAGTCAGCCGGTTTTCTGCGCAGACGAAGAAGGCAACTTCTCACAAGCTTCAGGCGAAAATGTCAAACGTTTCGACACGCATGCCAAAAAGAATCGCATATAAATTTTGGGCCCGCCCCGAACCTGCCGATTCCCGCGAGGGGAAGCCGGACAAATCGCTAGACGATCCTGGCGGCCAGGGAACGTCGTCCTTATCCTCATGGCTTCGGGTACTCGCCCAAGACCGCAACCCGCCCTCTGGGGACTGGGCATGAAACAGAGATCGAGACTGGCACGAGAACGTGATGCACTGAGAGTGCTCGTCGCCGACGATGACGCGCTGACACTACGTCTCCTGCAAAAAACGCTGGCGCAAGCTGGTTATGAAGTTGTTGCTGTGGAGAATGGGCGTATGGCCCTGGAATATCTGTCCAGTAAAGATGGGCCGCGCTTGGCCCTCCTGGATTGGCTCATGCCAGGCCTCAACGGACTCGAAGTGTGCCGCGAGGTACGCAGGCACTCGGAGTACCCCTATATCTACATGATTCTTCTGACGGCAAGAACCTCCAAAGAGGACGTCGTCAGAGGTCTCGAAGCGGGCGCGGACGATTATCTGACCAAGCCCTTTGACTTCGAAGAACTCAAGGCAAGACTGCGGTCCGGCGAACGGATCCTGAGACTTGAGGAGAAAGTGACCTACGATGCGCTCCATGATCCGCTCACGCGGTTGCCAAATCGCGCCTATTTTCTGGAGCGGTTGGCGCTTTGCGTCAGCTGGGGGATACTCCACCTGGAATATAAGTTTGCCGTCTTGTCCATTGACATGGACCGCTTCAAAGTCGTGAATGACAGCCTGGGTATCTCCGCGGGCGATTGGCTCCTGGTGCAGATTGCGGAGCGGCTCCTCGGATCCATCCGGCGAGATGACGCGCTTTTACGTTCGGCGAATGTGGGGGGGGTGGCCGACCAGCTCGATGGAAACGGCATGCTGGCTAGGCTGGGAGGCGACAAATTCACGATCTTGCTGGATAACATCCGGAATGCAAGTGAAGGAATTCGGGTGGCTGAACGAATCCAACAAAACATTCAGGCACCCTTTGATATCAATGGACAGGCAGTGTTCATCACGGCGAGTGTCGGCATTGCGTTTAGCGGCACAGGCTACAGCGCGGCGGAAGACATGCTCGGCGATGCGAACACGGCGATGGCGCGGGCCAAGGCTCTTGGCAAGGCGCGGTATGAAATGTGCGATCCATCGATGCACGCCACCGCGGCGGGCCGGTTCCGGCTGGAAACGGACCTTCGGCGGGCAACGGAAAAACAGGAATTTCTCGCCCACTACCAGCCGATCGTTTCGTTGTTCGATTTTCGCGTCACTGGGTTCGAAGCGCTGGTGCGATGGCAGAGACCTGAGTTTGGTCTGGTAATGCCAGGGGAGTTCATCCCAGCTGCTGAGGATACCGACCTGATTCTATGGATTGGCCAGTGGATTTTGCAGGAAGCCTGCCGGCAGATCTGCGCCTGGAACCTGCAATTTCCATGCACACCCCCATTTACAATGGCCGTCAATATCTCTGCCAAGCAGTTTGCGCAGGACGATCTAGTCAGCCAAATCTGCCAGGTCTTAAGCGAGACCGGCCTTGCCCCTGAAAACCTGAGATTGGAACTTACCGAAAGCGTGACGATGCGTGATGAAAAGCGCACAACACGAATTCTAAGTGAACTTAGAAAACTGGGTGTTTGTTTGTGCATCGATGACTTCGGAACCGGCTATTCGTCCTTGAGTTACTTGCGCCGGTTTGCGCTGGATATTTTGAAAATTGACCGGTCCTTTGTGACTGACATGCTAAACAACAGCGAAAGCCAGGAGATCGTAAAAACCATTTTGAGCCTTGGAAGAAACCTTCGCATGAAGGTCGTCGCAGAAGGCGTGGAGACCCGCGAACAGCTGATCCTGCTGAAATCGCTTGGTTGCGAATTTGCCCAAGGTTATCTTTTCTCCAGACCGTTGGACTCGGCCGCAGTGGCGCGAACCCTCGTGGCATCGGAAGCAAACTGTTACACCTTGCCGCAGGAATCCTCGGTTCAGCTCGTTGCACCTGTTAGGTGAGTGGAGGATAAGACGTAGCACGTTGGACACCTTGCGGGAAGGCCCTCTTTGACCCTTCGCAAGGCTGGTATAGACTCAAGTTCCTCTCGAATAAAATCGGCACGCGGCTACAGGCTGCCCTCTTTCAGCCCTCGGGACCGTGTCCGGAATAGAACCTTCCTTTCCGCCAGGTGTGCGATGCAGACGAAGTTCCAATGGAGTCGCAAACCGCAACTAGCGTTCGGGTCCGCCGTTTTGGCTCTGCTCGTCGTTGGTGCAGTCTCCTATTGCAGCATGGTCGAGTCCAGCGAAAGTGATCTACGGGTGCGCCGCACGTACGAGGTTCTCGAGAAACTCCAGGGCTTGCTTGCTGCAATGCAGGCCGTGGAATCGAATGCACGCGGCTATCTATTAGCTGGCGACGAGTCCTTTCTCGAGGCCTACCGCGCCGGTAGAGCCACGACGGAGAAAGACCAAGCAATCGTTCGCAGTCTGACGGCGGATAGCCCCGGACAACAGCAAAGGCTTGATGCTCTCGCGACGCTCGCCGCGCGGCAATTCCAGCTTGCGGAGAAGGTCGTTGGCTTGCGCCGGACAAATGGTTTGCAGGCCACCTCTGCCGCGATCCAAGAGGCATCCAGCACACAGAACATGGATGATTTTCAGAGCATGGTTGGCCGGATGCAGAATGAAGAGCTGCGATGGCTGGCGCTGCGCAAAGAGGAGGCAAAGCGGCGCTTGACCCAAACCAAGACAGTCCTGATCCTCGGGACCTTCCTCGGTTTGTTGATCACCACCGTTGCCGGGTGGAGAGTCCAGCGCGACAACTCCGAGAACAGGGATTCCGGTGCGAAGTATAGAGGGCTACTGGAAGCGGCGCCGGATGCAATGGTGGTGGTAGACCAGGGCGGGAAGATTGTCCTCCTAAATGTTCAGGCGGAAAAACAGTTCGGATACGGCCGAGATGAACTCCTCGGGCTGAAGGTCAAGAACATCATTCCCGACGGTTTTGCGGAACGCCTGATCGCGGACGGAACTCGAACGGCCGCAGAAGCGCTGGCGCAGCAAATCGGCACGGGAATCGAACTCATTGCACGGCGGAAGAACGGGAGTGAATTTCCAATCGAGATCATGCTGAGCCCATTGGAAAGCGCCGAGGGAACGCTGGTGACGGCGGCCATCCGCGACATCAGCGTGCGTCGGGCTGCGGAAAAACATCTGGGACAGATGGAGGGCCGCTATCGCGGTCTGCTGGAAGCGGCGCCGGACGCCATGGTGGTGGTGAACCAAAGCGGGGAGATTGTCCTGCTAAATGTCCAAGCGGAAAAACAATTCGGGTACAGCCGCGACGAACTGCTTGGTCAGAAGGTCAAGAACATCATCCCAGAAGGGTTTGCAGAACGGCTCATCGCGGACGCACTGCGATCCGTGGAAGACGCGCTCGCACAGCAGATCGGCACGGGAATTGAGCTCGTTGGGCAACGGAAGAACGGAAGCGAGTTTCCCATCGAGATCATGCTGAGCCCGCTGGAAAGTGCCGAAGGAATCCTTGTGACGGCAGCGGTCCGCGACATTACCACCCGCAAAAAGGCCGAAGCGGATCTTCTGAATAAGGTCGAGGAACTAAACCGCTCGAATGAGGAACTGGGGCAATTTGCTTATATCGCCTCACACGATTTGCAAGAGCCACTGCGGATGGTGGCCAGCTACACCCAGCTCCTGTCCAGACGGTACAAGGGAAAGCTAGATTCCGACGCCGATAAATTTATTGCGTTCGCGGTGGATGGTGCGAGCCGCATGCAGCGATTGATCCAGGATCTGCTGGCCTATTCGCGCGTCGGGACAAAAGGAACGGATCTGATCGAAATCTCCAGTGAAGCAGCGCTGGAACAGGCACTGCTAAACCTGCGAGGCGCCATACTGGAAAAAGGCGCGCTCGTGACCCATGATTCGCTTCCGCCCGTGTTGGCGGACGAAATGCAACTCATACAGTTATTTCAAAACCTTGTTGGCAATGCCATCAAATACCAGAGTTCCGCAATCCCGAAAGTGCACATCTCAGCCGCCAAGAATGGCGTCAAGAAATGGACATTTTCCGTGAAAGACAACGGGCTGGGAATCGACTCCCAGTACTTTGAAAAGATTTTTGGCATGTTCCAACGGCTCCACAAACGGCAAGAATTTGCCGGCACCGGCATCGGCTTAGCCATCTGCAAGAAGATTGTTGAGCGGCACGGTGGCAGGATCTCGGTCAAGTCGCAACCAGGGCACGGGTCCACCTTTTGCTTTGCTTTGGCGGAAAGTGAAAGGGAATGACGAATATCATCGGAGGAGACGGTATGCCCATTGAAGTGCTTTTGGTGGAGGACAGTCCCGGCGATGTCCGGCTGACGCAGGAAGCCTTCCGCAATGCCAATAGGACCATTCATTTGCACGTGGCCTCCGACGGCGTGGAGGCCATGGCCTTTCTGAGGCGGGAAGGAGTTCACTCCCAAGCTCCACGCCCAGAGCTCATCTTGCTGGATTTGAATCTTCCGAAAATGGATGGCCGCGAAGTACTGGCCCTCATCAAGAAAGATCCCAGTTTAAAAACGATCCCTACCGTAATCCTGACCACATCCGAGGCAGAAGCCGACATTGTAAAAAGCTATCAGCTCCAGGCTAACTGCTACCTCAGCAAGCCCGTACAGCTGGATGCTTTTGAGAACCTGGTGAAGAGCATTAATGATTTCTGGCTGACCAAAGTCAAGTTTCCCCAGCAGAGGCAAAACGGATGATCAGGAAGTCGCTCAAGTTGCTCCTCTTGGTCGAGGATAACCCCGGAGACGCCCGTTTGCTCCGGGAGATGCTCAATGAGGCAGGCGCGCACAAAACCGAAATGACGCAGGCCGAGAGCATGCGAGAGGCCGAGAGGCATCTTGCGCAGGCATCATTTGACATTGTCTTGCTCGACCTGGGGCTGCCCGATGCACAAGGATTGGAGGCAGTCCGGCGAGCCCGTGCAGTCGCCCCACGCGTCCCTCTCGTTGTGTTGACAGGATTGGACGACGAAACGCTCGCAACTCGAGCGTTGCAGGAAGGCGCGCAGGACTATCTCATCAAAGGCCAAATCGAGAAGCGCGGACTTCTGCGTGCACTGCGCTACGCCATCGAACGCAAGATCATGGAAGAAGCGTTATTCGTCGTAAAGGAACGCGCGCAAGTTACACTCAACTGCATCGGCGACGCTGTTGTCTGCACAGATATTTCGGGAAACATCACTTTCCTGAATCTCGTCGCGGAGAAAATGACGGGTTGGCCCTGGGAAGAAGCAGTGGGCCGGCCCATGGCAGAAGTGTTTCGAATTCTGGATGCCGTGACCCGCGAAACCAGTCCGAATCCGATGGACGCGGCCATGGGGCAGAACAGAACCGTGCACTTGCCGGAGAACTGTATCCTAATCCGGCGAGATGGATTTGAAACGCCGATCGAAGACTCCGTTGCGCCCATCCATGACCGTGAAGGGAAAGCTACCGGAGCAGTCATCGTTTTCCGCGACGTCAGCGCAGCGCGGGCCATGGCAGCGGAGATGACCCATTCCGCGCAACACGATTTTCTGACGGGCTTGCCGAATCGCGTACTCTTGAACGACCGCGTGAACCAGGCCATCACCATGGCTCCGCGGCATGGCAAAAAAGTCGCGGTGCTCTTCTTGGATCTGGATGGCTTCAAGCACATCAACGATTCCTTGGGGCATCCCATCGGCGATAAACTTCTCCAATCCATCGCAAAACGTCTGGTGAATTGCGTACGCAGCTCGGACACCGTGAGCCGCCAGGGAGGCGACGAGTTTGTTGTGCTGCTTTCCGAAATGGAACAATCCGAACACGCCGCCATCTCGGCCCTCAGAATCCTCCAGGCAGTAGCAGAGGCTCACACTATTGACCAGCACGATCTGCACGTCACGGCAAGCATTGGCGTGAGCGTCTTCCCCGACGACGGCAAGGACGCCGAGACGCTCGTCAAGAATGCGGACACCGCCATGTACCAGGCAAAGGAAAATGGGCGTCAGAGCTATCAGTTTTTCAAGCCGGCCATGAACGTCCGGGCCGTCGAGCGGCAATCCATCGAGGAGAATCTGCGGCGCGCCTTGGAACGGCAAGAATTCGCGTTGCACTACCAGCCGAAGATCGACCTGAGGACAGGCAAGATTTCGGGCGCGGAAGCGTTGTTACGCTGGACGCATCCCGGGAGGGGACTTGTCTCTCCCGCGCAATTTATCCCGGTTGCGGAAGACTGCGGTCTGATTCTTCCTATCGGCCAATGGGTTTTGCGTGAAGCGTGTAAGCAAGCCAGGGCCTGGGCGGACGCTGGCCTAGCCTTGGCCACGATGGCAGTGAACATCTCATCGATGGAGTTCCGCGACGGCAGTTTTGTAGAGAGCGTGTTCACAACTCTTGTTGAGACTGGTCTGGATCCGAAATCTCTTGAGCTGGAGCTGACGGAAAGCGTCCTCATGAAGCGTGCCGAGTCCGCTGCGTCTGTCCTGAAAACCCTTCGAGCAAAGGGCGTGCAGATTGCCGTCGATGACTTCGGCACTGGTTACTCCAGCTTGAGCTATCTGAGGAAGTTTCCGATCGATGCGCTGAAGATCGACCAGTCGTTTGTCCGGCAAATCACCTCCACGCCCGACGATACGACCATCGTGACGGCCGTGATCAGCATGGGCCGGAGCCTGAAGTTGCGCGTCGTCGCCGAGGGAGTGGAAACCCAGGGCGAGATGGCCTTTCTTCAGGCTCGCCTGTGCGACGAAGCGCAAGGATACTATTTCAGTCGGCCGGTGCCACCCCTGCAATTCGCCAATTTGCTCAAGAACGGAATTCCCGAAGCGGCGATCGTGGTTCATTGATGAGCATGTGCGCCGGATCAGCCGCGCCAGGAGGAGTTACGGATCACGCTGCAGAAGTTGCCCCGGCGGAAGTTGGGATCCTTGTCTGCGAGTACGTCTGCTTTCACGTTTCCGAATGTAGTTTCCGGTCTGTGTTTGATGCCGTCGTAGAAGGCCTGCAGGATATCCTCTTTGAAACGGATTGTACGCGGGTACGCCTGAACGACTGCGTTCCGGTCGGAGTCTGTGAAGTTGGTGTAGTCGATTCCAAGCACATCCATTTCAACGCCGGCCGTTACGAGGGCAACGACCGGATGCATGTACTGAGGAATGCCGAATTGGCTCGGGCCGGACTACGACTTTGGGGTATTCCTTGGCAAGACGGTAGCAGAAGTTCCAGTGCGTAACGGCTTGCTTACCGTTGAGGAGACCTGCTTCGGCGAGAAGGAATGCGCCGGTACAGATGGATGCGACGCGACGCGACCCCCTTGCGATTTTCGCGAGCCAGGCGATGAAGTTGGGATCGTAACTGCCGCTTTCTGCGCCGGGACCTCCGGCGATGACAAGGGTGTCGATGGGACCATGGACGTCGGCGATCGGAGTTGCGTCGGCGAGCATGACGCGACGATTGGTCTGAAGAGTTCGTTCAAGGCCGGGATTTACAAGTTGAATCTCGTAATCAGGCGCATTGGAAAAGACCTCTAATGGACCAGTGACGTCGAGCACCTGAACGGGAGGCGGTCCGACGATGACTACTTTCCTCATAAGGGTAGTTTAGGTGAGCCTCAACTGGTTTCAAGCCCTCGAGTGCCTTTTCCAGATACGGCAGCGCACTCTTCTCCCTCGAAGACACCTCGGCCAGACTCTCCGTGCGCCCACCTCTGCCATCAGCGGGCTACAAAGGCGTTTGCGGAGAACAAACGCAACTTTTTTGTGGAATTGCCCGTCTATTTAGATGAGAGTCTCGGCTGGGATTGCGTCGAGAATCCGCAAGGAGATTGCTATTCATGCGAAATCGAAATTTCACGTTTGCATATGGAGCCATGCTCATCCTCGGAATGGCCGGTTCTGCCGTAGCTCAGGACAGTGGGGCAGAGCAGCCCTCAGCGCGTCAGCAGCTTCAGCATCTCCATACGCCGCAATCGATCGACCAGAAACTTGCTCAACTTACGAAGGATCTGGAATTGACTCTCGAACAGCAGAAACAGGTCCGGCCGCTGCTTCAGGAGCACCATGATAGGATTCAGGCGCTGCTCGATAAGAATCCGAAAGCGTCCCGGCAGGAGCTTGCTCCGCAGATTCATGCTATCAGCGACGATACGCACCACAAGATTCATGCTCTGCTTACTGATCACCAGAAAGAATTGGAAAAGGCGATGCAGCAACGCGAGCATAATGGTGAAGAAAACAGGCGATCTGCTCCGCCAGCGGTAGTGCCGCAAGGACCATCTTCGTCCCCCTCTTGATAATTCTGGAATCCCGCCGAACCGTAAGGCTTTAACTTCGAATTTCCCTGCGCTGAAGAATAACTGCATCTGGCGCCGTCGCCGCTATTTCGATCCTTCGTTGGCTTACAAAAGCAGACGAACCTTTACAATTTCCAACGTGAGTTGCCGCCTTGCATCATCAAATCAGAAATCGAGGTGAGCAAGACAATTCTGGCCCGCGGCCCTATACATTTGATTCCCTCGGCTTTTCTACACCCTCAATGAACGTCGGTTAATCGCCGTCGGAGGTTTCTTCTCCGTCTTGCGTTCTTACGGCGTAACCTTGAACACGAAGTTCAATTCCTTCGTTTCTCCGCCACCGATGTTCACCACCTGCGATTGTTCCCCAAACTGCTCATGCCATGCCTTGACTGTATATTTCCCCGGCGGCAAATCGGGTAAGGAAAAGCCACCACTCTCATCGCTTACCGAATAGTGTGAGTTCTTCAGGACCACAAAGACTCCGCGCATCCAGGGGTGAAGCTCGCATTTGACCTGGATAACCTCCGGCTTGTCGTACTTGATGACCATCGGTGGCGTACCCGGCGGTTGCGACCTGTTCAATTCCTTATTGACCCGAGCCATCGGATGTACCGTGTGGGCAACCGAATCATCGTTCTGCACCCAGATTTCCTGGTTGGTCTCCATCGCCAGCACATGCGGAAGATATCGGCACCCCCGCTGTTTCAGCATGGCAGGTTGCCTTGGCACGGTTTCCTCTTGGACACCCGCCGAAATATAGACAACGACATTGCTCAGACGATTGTCGGGCCCGGCCACCACGTTTTCGGGGAACACCGGCGCCGTATAGTGCTTAGCGCAAGTCGGCTCGTTCACCATATTCAGCGGCTTGTATTTCGGCAGTGTGCCTTCATAGGTTACCCTTCCCTTGATCTCTCCGCTGGCTTCAGGATTCGCGGGGGATGCGGGAGGCGCAGCCCACGGATCAAAACTCGGCGCCGCACTATTCTCCGTAGGTTCTGATAGGATACTGGCCGTCACATTCGATGAACGCGCAGTGAGCGGAGCATGGCGATTCAAAAGACGGGTGACACTCATTGCGAAGGACGAAAGCACCAAACTTAATACAATCGCGCTGAGAGTCTCCACGCTTGCCCTGCTTGTGGTTGTCGTCTCTCCTACAACTTCATACACGATTTCCTCCTGGTACCGGATAGGTTTCCTTGCAGGCCTTCAGTCCCCGGAGAAATAGTCTCTTTACCTGGTCTGAGCGCCAGTTCCGGCATAAACAGCCTGGTCTGTCTTTTCTCCTTGCGATTCCGGATGTACGAAATACGCGTGCTGATAACCGTTCACGTAACCTTCCCGGTAGAAATGTTTGAATTCGTCCGGCGTTACAGTCGTCCCCAAGTAGGCCGTGCCCGCAGCTCGATAATTCGTAGTCTGATCCGCCTGGAACGGCTGCGATGCTGTCCGGTGCGAGTTCCCGTCCAGCATTCCGTCCCGGTATCCCGTCGCCGCCAGTTCAGCGACGCTTGGCCCCATCATTTGGCTCGACGCCGCTTCACTCGAAGGGCGATAGCCCCTCCAATATCCGGCGAAGAACGATGCGCGTGCTTCGTTCGAGCTCCACCGCCCCATGGCGAGGTGTGGTTTCCTTCCTTCCTTACTATCGAGTCTCCCCTGGTAGAGGCCATCGCGAAACGCCGCGTCTCCCGCTTGTGCCGCTTCGACCGCCGGTAGCCTCGATTTTCGCTTTGACTCTCCTACAATCAAGCCGGCCGCAAAACTTCCGCTCAGCGCCAGCACGAGGAACGCTCTGCTTCTCATTTCTCCTCCTCAGTTCGAGCAACTTCCACAGAAATTTCTGCGGATACCCAACATAGGGAAAAACGAAAACGGAGTTGTCAGCGTGATGTCACTCCTAGGCAAACAATATGTTTCAGATTTTGCGGAGGCGCCGGAGGGTGGCCAGGGTAGGAGTGATCTGAGGAGTTGCCTTAGTACGGGGTTTTCTTTTCCTGTTTCTGCCACAGCGAAAAAATCGCTAGCGATTCCTCGCGCAGCAGTTGTTGCATCGGCACTCGCCGTTCGGCATGAGTGCGCTCCAGTTCTTCATAGATGAACGCGTCATCAAATCCAACCGCGGCAGCATCCGCGGCGACGCAGGCGTAAAATACCCGCGCCGGACGCGCCCAGTAGATGGCGCCAAGGCACATGGGGCAAGGCTCGCACGTCGTATAAAGGTCGCACCCCGCCAGCTGAAAATCGCCCAGCTTGCGGCAGGCTTCGCGAATGGCCACCACTTCGGCGTGCGCGGTGGGATCATTTGTCGCCGTCACGCGATTCACGCCTTCCGCCACCACCTGGCCGTCCTTCACAATCACCGCGGCAAACGGTCCGCCGGCGCCGGAGCGGACGTTTTCCATTGCCAAAGCGATCGCGCGGCGCATGAACTCTTTGATCATCGGCGATTCTTCCCGTTTCAGGGTGCCTTTACCCCGGGCAAATATCAATATCAATGTACCGTTTCCGTGCATTTGCAGAATGGCGCGAATTTGAGGTAGCGGGTGCGCTACAATCACTCGAAATCAAAGAACTGTGCGCGGGCCTCGGCGGAATCAATCGCTGCCGCGCCTGAAGTGCAGGCGAATGTCCATGGAAAACCGCCAGATTGGGAAGTCGGTTCCGCGCAAGGAAGGCCGCGAAAAGGTCACCGGAAGTGCGCGTTATGTGGACGATCTGAAGTTCCCGGAAATGCTCCACGGTGTGACCGTGCGAAGCTCGATCGCGCGCGGGAGGATTCTCGAAATCCGGTTTGGCGAAGGAATTCCCTGGAATGAATTCACCATCGTTACGGCCAAAGACATTCCCGGCAAAAACTGCGTCGCGCTCCTGATCGAAGATCAGCCTTGCCTCGCCGATCAGCTCGTGAACCATCCCGAAGAGGCGGTGCTCCTACTCGCGCACTCCGACAAATATCTTCTCGAAGAGGCGCGGCGGGCCGTGCAGATCGAAATGGAACCCATGCCCGCCGTATTCACAATCGAGGATTCGCTCTCACGAAAACAGATCATTTGGGGCGACGACAACATCTTCAAGTCCTATCGCGTCGAAAAGGGAGACGTTGCCAGCGCCTGGAGCGGCACCGATTTTATCGTTGAAGGCGAATACGAGACCGGCGCCCAGGAACAGCTCTACATCGAGCCGCAAGGCATGATCGCCCGCGCTAATTCCGCCGATGGCGTCACGGTGTGGGGTTCGCTGCAATGCCCTTACTACATCCACAAAGCGCTGGTGCGCCTTTTCGGCTTGCCCAAAGAGAAAGTGCGCGTGGTGCAGACGGAAACCGGCGGCGGATTCGGCGGCAAGGAAGAATATCCCTCCATGATTGCCGGCCATGCTGCCCTGCTCGCGTTGAAATCGGGCAAGCCGGTGAAAATGATTTACGACCGCGCCGAAGATATGTCCGCGACCACGAAACGCCACCCGTCGCGCACACGTCACCGCACGGCCGTCACGCGCGAAGGAAAACTCATGGCGATGGAGATCGACTTCACGCTTGACGGTGGGGCATACGAGACTCTTTCCCCGGTTGTATTGTCACGCGGCACCATTCACGCCTCTGGGCCGTATGCATGCCCCAACGTGCTGATTCAAAGCCGCGTTGTGGCCACAAATGTGCCTCCGCACGGCGCGTTTCGCGGCTTTGGCGCGCCGCAAAGCGTCTTCGCGCTCGAACGCCATCTCGATCGAGTTGCCGCCACCGTTGACCTCTCCCCGGAGGAGTTGCGCCGCCGAAATTTCATTCACGAAGGGCAGACGCTTTCCGTCGGGCAGGTGATCCACGAAAAAGTGCAAATGGACAAATTGCTCGACCGCGCGCTTGAACTGAGCGGTTATCACGAGAAGCGTGCGCGTTTCGCGAAAGAGAATCCCCGCGGCGCGATCAAACGAGGCATCGGCTTTGCCGCCTTTCTGCATGGCGCGGGGTTTACCGGCTCCGGCGAGGAATATCTAGCGTCGGAAGCGCAGGTCACCGCGACGCCCGATGGCAAAGTTCATGTCCTTGCCGGCAGCACTGAAATGGGCCAGGGAACGAATACCGTCTTCGCACAGATCGCGGCGGAAGCACTCGGGGTAGACTGCGAGCAGATCGAAATTCTGCAGCCGGATACGTCACTGGTGCCCAACAGCGGTCCAACCGTTGCTTCGCGAACCACGATGATCGTCGGGAAACTCGTTGAGACCGCAGCGTTGACGATTAAGAAATCATTGCAGGATGCGGGCTTTTTAAATCATGGTTACAGCGCCAGCGAGTTCACCGAGGCTTGCCGCCAATATATTGGCAAATTCGGCGCGCTGCAATCGCTTGTGAAGTATCAGCACCCGGGCGATCTCCATTGGGACGATGGCAAATACCAGGGCGATGCGTACGGCGCGTACGCCTGGGCGGTGTACGTCGCCGAAGTTTCTGTGGACACGCGGACCGCCGAAGTTCGCGTGGAAGACTTCGTCGCCGTTCAGGAAGTGGGCAAGGTTATCAATCCGATTTTGGCCGCGGGACAAATCGAAGGCGGCGTCGCCCAGGGTATCGGATTTGCTCTCTACGAAAATATAGTCTGGCAGGAAGGCCGCATGGTCAACGGGCAGATGACCAACTACATCATGCCCACTTCGATGGATGTTCCACCCATTCGTGTCTTTTTCGAGGAGCTTCCATATGCACGAGGTCCCGCGGGTGCCAAGGGCATCGGTGAACTTCCCCTGGATGGCACCGCGCCCGCAATCGCGAACGCGATCGCGAACGCCACCGGCGCCGACGTCCGCCAGATTCCGGTAACGCCCGAGAGATTGATGGAGCTGCTGGAGGGCGTGCATGCCTGAGGCTGCCCGCAAAATCCGCGTGCAATGCGAGATCAATGGAAAGACGATGTCGCTTGAAGCGCATCCGATGGCGCGGCTACTCGACGTCTTGCGCGAGGAAGCCGGACTAACCGGAACGAAAGAAGGGTGTGGCGAAGGCGAATGTGGCGCGTGCTCGATTGAAATGGACGGGGTGCTCGTCAATAGTTGCCTGATCCCGGCCCTGCAAGCGGAAGGCGCGAAAATCCGCACCATCGAAGGCGTCGCGGAAGCAGCCGAATTGAGTGCCGTGCAGCAGGCGTTTCTCACGTACGGCGGCGCCCAGTGCGGAATCTGCACACCAGGCATGATTCTCGCGGCGCGGAATCTTTTATCACGCAACGCGCAGCCGACCGAGAACGAGATTCGGGAAGCCCTCTCGGGAAATCTTTGCCGCTGTACCGGCTACACAAAAATCTTTGAGTCGGTCCTCGAAGCGTGCCGAACCCAAAGGCCACGCTCATGAGATCGTACGTCCCGGCTTATGAATTGCAGCAGCCCCGGAATCTCGCGGACGCGCTGGAACGCATGGCGCGCGAACCAGGTGTATGGAAACCCTTTGCCGGCGGCACCGACTTGATGGTGCTTCTCGAAGCCGGAAAACTCCCGCACCGCAAATTCCTGAGCATCTGGAAGCTGCCGGAGTTGCGCGGCATCACGGTGACGCCCGCGAACGTGACGCTGAACGCCCTGACGACCTATTCCGAAATGCGGCGCCACGAATTGCTCGCCCGCGAATTTCCGCTCTTGTGCCGCGCGGCCGCTGAAACTGGAAGCATCGCCACCCAAAATCGCGGTACCCTCGGCGGAAACATCGCCAACGCTTCTCCGGCCGCGGATTCGCCGCCGGCCCTGCTCGTCTATGATGCGGAGCTCGAGCTTGTTTCCGCGAGCGGCGCGCGCTGGGTCTCGTATCACGGTTTTTGGAGCGGCTACAAGAAAATTGCCATGCGCGACGACGAATTGATTCGTGCGATCCGCATGCCACGAGACAAGAATGTTTCGAAGCAGTTTTATCGCAAAGTCGGCACGCGCCGAGCACAGGCCATTTCGAAGGTCTGCTTCGCTGGCGTGGCACAGATGGATGCAGGGCGGATTGCCAATTTGCGGATTGCCCTGGGCAGCGTCGCCCCAACTGTTCTTCGTGCGATCGAGACCGAAGAGATTCTGCGTGGTGAAAAACCTGGGATTGCGGCCTTGCGCGCTGCGCAAGAGGCCCTGGCCCGCGAAATCGCCCCGATCGACGACATTCGCTCCACCGCGCGCTACCGTCTTCGCGTGGCGCAAAATCTCCTCGCCGAATTCTGCGAGAGCCTTGCGAGCTGATAGAGCATGCCAAATTCTCCCAAAATGTCGGCCAGTTCCAGCGGCGAAATGGATCTGATTGTACGCGGCAGACGTGTGGTGACGCCCGATGGCGAACGCGCCGCGACGATTCACATTCGCGGCGGAGTGATTACGAGGGTTTCAGACTTTGACGACGCCCCTCCGGGAAATCTTATTTACGAAGCCCGCGAGTTTGCCGTGATGCCCGGATTTGTCGACACCCACGTCCACATCAACGAACCCGGCCGCACGGATTGGGAAGGTTTTGCAACCGCAACGCGCGCGGCCGCCGCCGGCGGAATCACCACGCTGATCGAAATGCCGCTCAACAGCATTCCGGCCACAACCAGCGTAGCCGCATTCCAAGCGAAACTTGCCGCCGCTTCCGGCAAACTCTCGGTGGACACAGGTTTTTGGGGAGGCGTCGTTCCCGGCAATACGCAGGAATTGCCCGGCCTATGGGAAGCGGGATGCTTCGGCTTCAAATGCTTCCTGGTTGATAGCGGCGTCAAGGAATTTGCCAGCGTCGGCGAAACCGAGCTTCGCGTCGCGTTGCCCGTGCTTGCAAAAATCGGCGCACCACTCCTCGCCCACTCCGAATTACCCGGCCCCATTGATGACGCTGCGAAGCGACGCGCCGACAGCGCCTCGCGAAAGTCTTATCAAACGTGGCTCGACTCCCGCCCGCGCGCTGCAGAGAATGATGCGATTGAACTGCTCCTGCGCCTCGGCCGCGAGTTTGGCGTGCACATCCACGTCGTGCACTTGTCTTCATCGGACGTGATTCCGCGGATTCAAAAGGCCAAAGCAACTGGCCAGCCGCTGAGCGTTGAAACGTGTCCGCACTATCTGGACTTCTCTTCTGAAGAAATCGCCGACGGCGCAACGTGGTTCAAATGTGCGCCGCCCATTCGCGAACGCGAGAATCGCGAACGCCTGTGGGCCGGTCTGCGAAGCGGAACCATCGACATGATCGCCACCGACCACTCGCCCTGCCCCCCGGAAATGAAATGCCAGGAAACCGGCGATTTTATGGACGCATGGGGCGGCATCGCATCGTTGCAGCTCAGCCTTCCGGCCGTGTGGACGGAAGCAAAACGCCGCGGCTTTTCTCTCCCGAATCTTGCCAAATGGCTGTGCGAGGATCCCGCCAAACTAGCGGGCCTTGCCCACCAGAAAGGAACGATCGCCCCCGGCCGCGATGCCGATCTGGTGATCTGGAATCCCGAAGTCGGCTTCAAGGTCGATCCCGCGCAACTTCATCATCGCCACAAGTTGACACCCTATGCGGGACGCGACCTTATGGGTATAGTCGAAGCGACTTTTCTGCGCGGCATGAAGATTTTCGAAGGCGGTGAATTCTGCGCCGCGCCCGCCGGGCAAGTCCTCCTTCGAGGAAAACGATGAAGGATTTCACACAACTCGCCGACCTCTCCGCCGAACGCCTCGGCGGCCGTGTGCTCGAAGCCAACGACGACTTCTTCGCGCCCAAAGAGAATCTCCTCAAGGAATCCAATCCCATCTTCATCGAAGGGAAATACACCACCCGCGGAAAATGGATGGACGGCTGGGAAACGCGCCGCCGCCGCACGCCCGGGCATGATTGGTGCATCATCCGGCTGGGCTTGCCGGGAACGATCCGCGGCCTCGTGCTGGACACCAGTTTTTTCACCGGCAACTTTCCCGAGCGATTTTCCCTGGAAGGATGCGACCTCGGTGAATGCCAGCCCTACCGAGGCGAGAAAAGTCGCCTGCATTCCGAAAGAACAAATTGGATTCAGATCTTTCCAGAGACCTCATTGAAGGGTGATTCGCGAAATCTATTCGCTGTCGAGCATGGCGCCAGATTCACTCATTTGCGTTTGAAGATTTACCCTGACGGAGGAGTCGCCCGGCTGCGCGTTCACGGCGAAGCGGTTCCCGGCCCCGGATTGCTCTCGCGCGCAGAAATTAACCTGGTCGCCGTGGAAAATGGCGGAAGCGTCGTTGTTTCCAGCGATCAATTCTACGGTGCCCCGCGCAACCTGCTGATGCCATATCACGCGAAAAACATGGGCGACGGCTGGGAAACAAAACGCAGGCGCGGCCCCGGCCACGATTGGGTCGTCCTGAAACTTGGAGTACCAGGCACGATCCATCGTGTGGAGGTCGACACGGTCCACTTCAAGGGAAACTATCCCGATTCCTGCGCGCTGCAGGCGGCTTCCGCAAAAAATTCCACCGTCGACGCACAAAGTGCTTCGTCGCTCGCCTGGGAAGAGGCGCTTCCCAACACCAAACTGAAAGCCAACCATCGTCACGTTTTCAAAAAGCTTCAAGATCTGGGCGTTGCCACCCATGTGCGATTCCAGATTTTTCCAGACGGTGGCGTAAGCCGTCTCCGACTTTTCGGTCGCGCTCAGATCCCCGCGGATCGCACAAAATCGCTCGAACGATTCAATCGCCTTCCGCGCCAGCGGGCCCTACGGGCATTGCTCGATTGTTGCGGTTCCAAGCCATGGGCGCAGCAGATGGCCGCTTGCCGGCCCTTCTCTGGCGAATCGGACCTCTTCGAGGCCGCGGACAAGACGTGGTCTGCCTTGACGCGCGAAGGCTGGCTAGAAGCCTTCCTGCACCATCCTCCGATTGGAGAAACACGAGCCAAGGCTAAACAAACTGCCACCGCGAGCCGCTGGTCCGCCAAAGAACAGTCCTCGGCGCAGAAGGCGGCTCCGGAAGTCTTGGAAGCGCTCACCGCGCAGAATCGCGCCTACACCGAAAAATTCGGCTACGTTTTTCTCATCTGCGCCACCGGTAAAAGCAGCGAATATATCTTGAACGCGCTTCGCCAGCGCCTGCCGAACGACCCCGACACCGAATTGCGCATCGCGGCCGAAGAACAGCGCAAAATCACGCGGCTGCGCCTGGAGAAATTACTCGAACCATGAGCCATATCACCACGCACGTCCTTGACGTATCGTTGGGCCGTCCCGCTACAAACGTCGCGGTTGTTCTTGAAGCGCAATCTTCAGCTGGCCAATGGGCAGAAGCAGCGCGGGGCGCGACCGATGCCGATGGCCGTTTGCGAGAATGGGCCGCGGCGAAAACGCTGCCGGCGGGAACGTATCGCTTGACCTTTGATACGCACGCCTATTTTGCTGCCCGCAAAATTGAGAGTTTTTACCCGCAGGTCGTCATCGTATTTGAAGTGCGGGACGCGCAGGAGCACTACCACATTCCGCTGCTGCTGAGCCCTTTCGGGTATTCCACGTATCGCGGGAGCTGACCGATGGCCATCCGCCTAGGCGAAAATAATTACGGGAAACAGCGCGTCCGCATCCTCCAGGTTGCGCGCCATCCCGATCGGCACGACATCAAGGAACTCACCCTCGGCATTCGCCTGGAAGGCGATTTCGAAACGGCGCACACCAAGGGAGACAACCGCAAAGTGCTGCCGACAGACACGATGAAAAATACCGTGTACGCCCTGGCAAAGCTTCATGCAATCGAGTCGCCCGAAGAATTCTGCCTCCGCCTGGCCGATCATTTTCTGGTGCACAATCCGCAAGTTTCCCGCGTGCGTATCAAAGCGGTCGAAACACTTTGGACGCGCCTCTCTCTGGACGGCAAATCGCACCCGCACACCTTCACCGGTTCCAGCAATGAGAAACGCACCGCTGCCCTCGCTGTCACGCGCAAAGAAAAAGCTCTTCAGGCGGGCATCGAAAGCCTGGTCATACTGAAAACGACGGACTCCGCATTCGTGAATTTCCTGAAGGACGGGTACACGACACTGAAAGAAGACCGAAACCGTATTCTTGCGACCTCGATCCGCGCGACCTGGCTCTACCGGGAAAATGTTACTGAATTCGACTCAACTTGGCGCGGTGTCCGGCAAGCCCTGCTGGAAGCGTTTACCGGGCACGACAGCGAATCGCTGCAGCACACACTCTATGCAATGGGCGAAGCCGTGCTCAGGGAATTTCCCGGCATCAGGGAAATTCGTCTTTCGCTCCCGAACAAGCACTACAATCTCGTCGATCTATCTCCTTTTCACCTCGAAAATCCCAAGGAGATTTTTCTGCCCACCGACGAGCCGCACGGCCTGATAGAAGCTACGCTGCGCAACGACTGATCCGAGTGGCTATTTCTTCCTGCCATCCAGAATCTTCGAGAACGAAGCGCTACGAAACTCGGCCTGAGTCAGACCCGTCAACCGTTGAGCTTCCTCCGCCGTAATCGCACCGCAATTGATGGCCCGCAGAAAATAGTTCAAAAGCCCCTGGCCAGTGGCCGCGTCGTCGAACACTTCGCCCACCAATGTCGCCTGCGCCGCCTTCTCAATAAAATTGCGCAGGCGCTCCGACGCCGCATCCAGACTCTCGAGGAAAAACGAATACACCGCTGCATAGCGTGTGACCAGTTGCGCTGGGTGGAGATCCCAACCCTGGTAGAAACCGTTCACCAACGAATGCCGGATGTCCTCGAAATGCAATCTCCACGCCTGGTGTACCGCGTTCCGATTGTCCTCAATCTGTCCAGCCGTAAGCGGTAAAGCACCAGCCCCACCATGATGAACGGGAACCGGCAGAATATTCGTCGCTCCGTCGGAAAGCCAAATACCTGTGCCCGCATAGGCCACCTGCATGGCTTCCTTCGCAAAGTCGCAGGCAAAATGCATCATGTGCTGGTGAGCGGCGGTGATGCCTCGCCCGGCTGTGTAATCGTAGGTGCCAAAATGCGCGCCCACGCATCGCTCCTGCGCTGCGGCGGCCAGCGGCAGCAAATTCAATTCGCCACGCGCGTTGAAAATTGACTGCGGCGTTTCAATCATCAATTCGACCCGGAACGTACCTTCGCGCAAGCCCAGCGCGGATTCGAGTCGAGAGCAAACCGCTGCCAGAGCCGCCGATTCTTCCGGAATGGTGACCTTTGGCAGCGTAATGAAAAAGTTCTGCGGAAGTTTCCCGCCCGTTCTCCCCAGCAACTCTGTCAGAAAAATGTCCAGCGTCCGGATGCTGCGGTTGCGTAATTCCTCGTTGAATGGCTTGATGCGAAGCCCGATGAACGGCGGCAAGCTGCCAGCGGCCATCCCCGCAGCGAGTTCACCGGCAGCGGCGGCTGCAAAACGATCTTCCTCTTCGTCCGGCCGGTTGCCGAACCCGTCTTCAAAATCAATTCGCAAATCCTCCACGGGCTCGTGTCTTAACTTTTCCCTTACGCGCTGATAAAGCACGCAGGCAAGCCACGCGTGGGGATTGTCCTTGCGTGCGGCCTCAGGATTCGCCCGGATGGAGTTGGCGAGAGTAGCAGAGTCCGGCGATCCGCCCATGTGCTGTGATCCTGGAAGCTCGATCGCCCTCGCAAACGCGATAAAATTCGGCGCGTATTCGTCCAACGCTTCCAGCGCCTTTACTCCGAGGCGGCTCGCCGTGTCCGCGCGAAACAAATGTGCGCCGCCGTAAACCGTGTGTACCGGCTGTCGATCGCCTCTCGGCCCGGGATAACGCGATGCGAACGCCTCATGCGCTCGCTGGAGCGGCGCGAAAATATCCCGGAGCGAATCTGTAGCCAGCGACCTCTTCACCTTGCTCTCCAATCCGCGAAGCTAAGCGACAGCATACTCGACTCCCGTTTTCAGCTGAGCCTGAACGGATAACAGAATACATTTCTTTGCGAGGGGAGCGAAGCGCCTTCAATCCGCGCGGCTCTGGCGGCGAGTATGCATCAAAACAGGAAATAACGCTGCGCAAGGGGAAGCACGCTCGCCGGCTCGCAAGTAATTAATGTCCCGTCCACGCGCACTTCATAGGTCTCCGGGTCAACTTCGATGTTCGGCGTCGCGCTGTTGTGCACCATATCCTTCTTTCCAATGCGGCGGCATTTGCTCACCGACCGGACCATCTTTCTCAGTCCAAGCTTTGCGGGCAATCCAGCGGTCATCGCGGCCTGCGAAACAAAGGTAATCGCCGTCGCCGAAGTCGCTTCCCCAAAACTCCCGAACATGGGCCGGTACAATACCGGCTGTGGCGTCGGGATGGACGCATTCGGGTCGCCCATCGCGCTCCACGCGATGAATCCGCCCTTTACCACCATCTCCGGTTTCGCTCCAAAGAACGACGGTTTCCACAGCACCAGGTCCGCCAGTTTTCCCGGCTCGATCGAGCCAATCTCCGAAGCCATCCCGTGAGTGATCGCGGGATTGATGGTGTACTTGGCAACGTAGCGCTTCACGCGTTGGTTATCGTTGCGCGGCGAATCTCCGCTGTGCGGGCCGCGCTGCATTTTCATTTTGTGCGCGGTCTGCCATGTGCGCAGCACCACCTCGCCGACGCGACCCATGGCCTGCGAATCGCTCGAAATCATGCTGATCACGCCCATATCGTGCAGAATATCCTCGGCCGCGATCGTTTCCGGGCGAATCCGGCTCTCCGCGAACGCCACATCTTCTGGCACCTGAGGATTCAGATGGTGGCAGACCATCAGCATGTCCAGATGTTCCGCAATCGTGTTCACCGTAAACGGCCGCGTCGGATTTGTCGAAGAAGGCAAAATATTCGGGAACGAAGCGATCCTTATAATGTCGGGCGCGTGTCCTCCGCCGGCGCCTTCGGTGTGATAGGTGTGAATCGCGCGTCCGGCGATTGCGCCAATCGTGGCTTCCAGGAATCCCGCTTCGTTGATCGTGTCCGTGTGAATCGCCACCTGCACGTCAAAATCGTCAGCCACCTTAAGGCAAGCGTCGATCGCCGCCGGCGTCGTGCCCCAATCTTCATGCAGCTTCAATCCGCAAGCGCCCGCCTCAATCTGTTCCGCGAGCGGAGCCATCGCGGCGGCATTTCCTTTGCCGAGAAAACCAAAATTCATCGGCCACGCTTCCGCCGCCTCCAGCATCCGCGCCAGATTCCAAGCACCAGGAGTGCAGGTGGTCGCAGCCGTTCCCGTCGCAGGCCCAGTGCCACCGCCAATCATCGTTGTTATCCCGTTAGAAATCGCGGCATATACCTGCTGGGGCGAAATAAAATGAATGTGGCTGTCCACACCGCCGGCAGTGACGATCAGATGTTCACCGGCGATGACTTCCGTTGCCGCGCCCACCACCAATTCCGGATCGACACCTTCCATCGTGTCGGGATTCCCGGCCTTTCCCACTTTCACGATCCGCCCGTTCTTGATCCCGATGTCGCCCTTTACGATTCCCCAATGATCCAGAATCACCGCGTTGGTAATCACCAGGTCCAGCGCGCCTGATTCCGTTTCACGCAGTATCGTGCTGCTTTGCCCCATGCCGTCGCGGATCACTTTTCCACCGCCAAACGTAATCTCATCGCCGTATTGCGTGAAATCTTTTTCAATTTCAATGAACAGATCCGTATCTGCCAACCTGACGCGGTCGCCCTTCGTCGGTCCGTAAAGATCGGCGTACGTTCGTCGAGGGATCTGAAGGCTCATCGGCTGGTTCCTTCGCCGTAAGAGAAAAAGCCGGCCTTCCGCGCCCGATCCATCGCTTCGGCGCGCGTCCGGTCATCGTCGAGATCGCCGTCAACAAGGCCGCTAAATCCGTGAACAATTCGCCGTCCGCCAAAATCCGTAAGTTCCACTTCTTTCTCTTCGCCCGGCTCAAACCTAACCGCGCTCCCCGAAGCAATATTCAGCCGCATTCCGTAAGCCGTCGCGCGATCGAACAGAAGCGACGCATTGGTTTCAAAAAAATGAAAATGGCTCCCCACCTGAATCGGCCGGTCGCCAGTGTTCTTCACCAGCACGCGCGCGATTTTCCTCCCCGCATTTGCTTCGACAGGGCCCGCGTCCAGATCCAGCAGGTACTCTCCCGGCTTCATCATTTCACCTCAGGCCTCAGTCAATTCCCTGTTTCATGCGCTAGTTTCTAATCTCGCCGTTACCGGATCGGATCGTGAATCGTCACCAACTTCGTGCCATCCGGAAAAGTGGCCTCCACCTGCACTTCGTGGATCATTTCCGGAATTCCCTCCATCACCTGGTCGCGCGTTAGAATTCTCGCGCCGAAGCTCATGATGTCTGTCAGCGTTCTCCCGTCGCGCGCGGCTTCCATCACTTCCGCTGTCAGAATCGCCACCGCTTCCACGTAGTTCAATTTCAGTCCGCGAGCTTGGCGCCGCCGCGCAAGGTCCGCCGCAACCACGATCATCAACTTCTCCTGTTCCTGCGGACTCAAATGCACGAACGCCTCCCGTCAATTCACCTTGCGCGGCGGAATCGCTTCCCGATCATATAAATGGCGCTTGGCGCTGCGCCAGATCGCCTGGAGCCCCGGCAAAACTTCGCGGCCGCTGATAGCAAGGCACCGGACAACCAGTCCGTGCGCCACCAGCGAACTCACCCCCCAAAGAATCTCGCCGCGGCGCGTCATGGCCGTCGTGAGCTCGCGAACTTTATCCTCGGTCCCGCGCCACGCGCCTGCTTCGAGACCCACCCGGCAAATATAAAATGTTGCCGCGTAACGATAATGGCCCAACCGCGCAAGCGACGAAGCTTTTTTGTCGTTGGGCCGCAGGCAAAGATTCTCGGCAGCGATTCTTCGCCCAAGGGAGCTTAGGCGAGTTCTAATTGCAAACTCTTCGTACTCAAAAAGCTCGCCGCGCGCTTCCCGGCCCGGTGCAACAATCTCCCACCAAAACATTCCGGCGCCGGCCGCCAGATCGATCGATGTCCGCTGCAGGTAACGCGCGCCGCCAAAAGGAATCGTGGCGTCAGGCACGTATTCAAGCAACGCGCCCTCGCCGATGGAAACTTCATTGCACTGCGTTGTTGCCGAAAACCCCTCGCGGGTGCGGTAAATCCGCGTGGCACCCGTGGTCGTCAGTTGAACCTTGGCGCCGCTGGCGAGATTAACTTGCATCGTGAGATGGTCGCCCCCGAGCAGTCCTCCCGAAACATTGTGAAGATGAGCCAGCGCCGTGCCATCCTCCAGCATAAACGCGCGCACAACTTTCAGTGGAGCCTCCTGGAGACTGTCCTCCAGAATAGTTTTGTCGCTCGCAGAATCACGCGAGAAATTCAGTCGCAGCAGCGCCCGCGCGCGGCCCCGCTCAGAAATATCGGGTGAAAGTTCTTGAAATGCTTCTCTTGCAGTCGCAGCCATCTGAATTCCACGCTTTCGCCGGCTAACTGATGAACAATCGTGTCGCCAGTGCAGGATGTTCCATCGCTCCCCAATCCAGCAGCGGCGTGGTGCAACTTGCTGTCTCGAGGGTAACGCTTGCGCTGTCCGCCGCCACTTCAACAATCGCCGGCTTCAAGTTCCACAAAATGCGCGTCGCCTCAGTCTGGCCCAGCGGCATCAATCGCTGGCACGCGGAGATCAGGCACGCGCTCATCTGGTGAAGATATGCGAGCACAGCACGTGTTTCATCAAATCCAAGCGCGCCACTCGCCAGGCCGAACGCCGCGGATTGATGAATCATGCTCCCAAATTTGAGTGAAGCCCCCCGGGCTTCTCGTAGCACGGGAATGTCGCTCAGTCTCAGCACCGCCTGAAGAAAAGTTCGGCCAAGTGTGGCGCTTGCTGCCCGGCTCTCTCTCGCAGGCTTCAACGCGCTGAGGCAATCGTTAATCTCAATCCATCGCGCGGCATCGACTCCGTTGCCATCGGCCCTCGCGAGTTGAAACGCTTCCCGGCAAACCACCGCTTCCAGCATTCCCGCCTCCTGCAATAGTCCATGCAGGAATTCCGGCAAATCGCTGGCCTTTAACATGTCCGCCGATACCAGCGTCTCCAGCCCGAACGAATGCGCTAGCGACCCGATCGGCAGCGCGCTATCGGCAAGATGCAGCAGCCGCAAATGCGACAACTCCTCCGAAGGCGTCAATCCAACCGGCTCTCGCTTTGGCTTCATGGTTTGCTCCCGACCTCACGTTCAGTGATGATGATCGTCTTTGTGCGCATGTTCGTGCGAATGGCCATGCTCATGGCCGTGCGCCCGCCCCGCATAAGGCAGGTGAGCATCAATCAGTCCGCGCCGCGCCTCCGAGGGCTGAGTCAATTTGTCCACCAGCCACGAAACCACCTTCTCCAGTCCCACGTCTTCTCGAAGATTCGTGAACAAAAAAGGCCTCTCGCCACGCATCTTTCGCGAATCGCGTTCCATTACTTCAAGCGATGCGCCCACGTACGGCGCCAGGTCGATTTTATTGATCACCAACAGATCCGAACGCATGATTCCCGGCCCGCCCTTCCGCGGGATTTTATCTCCCTCGGCCACGTCAATCACGTAAATCCAAACGTCAACCAACTCTGGACTGAACGCCGCCGCCAGATTGTCCCCGCCGCTCTCCACAAAAATCAGCTCAAGTCCGGGGAGGCTGTCTTCCAGTTCCGCAATTGCCTGCAGGTTCATCGAGGCGTCTTCACGAATCGCCGCGTGCGGGCATGCCCCGGTCTCCACGCCCTTCACGCGTTCCGCCGGTAGCGTGCCCTGGCGCAGCAGGAATTCCGCGTCCTCTTTGGTGTAAATGTCATTCGTGACCACCGCAAGATTAATCTTTGGGAAAAGTTTCTTGCTCAGCCTGTCCACAAGTGCCGTCTTCCCGGAACCCACCGGCCCCGCGATCCCCACCCGAAACGCTCTCGTCTGCATGTCATTTCCCATAATCAGCGCTCCCAATCCATAGCGTCCATCCGTTCAGCTTGCCGACGGTTCCGTATCCACGCATACCACAAACAATGCCCACAAGTATCTGCGCGAAGCGTCAACCGTCAAGCCTTTTCCCATGAAATATTCAGCCCCAACCAATCGAAAAAGCTGGAGGCAAACATTCTCCACTAGCATTCCGGTGCGACTCCGTGGGGAGGATTGCGTGGGGGCCCAAAGAGAAATGGAGCGAGGCATCCCAGCCCTCGCTCCATTTCAAAACATCAAAAGTGCATTTTCAGCCTTAGCCCGTTACGGCTTTCCGTTGGGCTGATTTTGGTGCGACTCCTGATGCGGTTGCTGGTGCTGTTGTTGCTGCTGCATGTGCTGTTGCTGCTGCTCGTGTTTCTGCGCCATCTGTTGCGTCTGTTGCTGGTGCTGCCGTTCCACCTGCTGCATCCTCGCGTCGTTAGCCGGCTGTCGCTCCAGTTGCCGGTGATCTTGCTCCTGTTTCTGCTGGAGTTTCTGGTGATCCTGCTGCTGCCTCGTGTACAACTTTTCCTGTTGTTGCTGATATTGCCTGTCCCGATTCGGGTCTCCCGTGTTGGGTGACGAGGGCCGCGAGTGAGCCGGCAGTTCGTTGGCATGAATCGCACGGTCCACTTGCCCACCGGAATTTCTCGACTGCGGCGGCCGGTCGTAATGTCCGCCCTCTTTGGCAGCCACCGCTTCGCGCCCCGAAAAAGATCCTGGCCTTTCTGTGGCCGCGATTGGGGGCCGTCCATGATTCGACGAAGCCCGCAGCTCCGGATTCCCGCGCGCCGCCTCCATGTGGTGGGTCTGCTCGGCTACCGGCCCGAGGTGTCTTCCGCGGTAGGCCGCCTCTTCCCCCGAATTAGGATGCTCGTTGATCCCTCCGTGGCCGCCGTTATAGCTGACCCGCGACCTGCTGTAATTATTCACCACTGTCGTGTTGTACGTGTTGTGAATCACCCTCTCATTCACATTGTTCACCGTGCGGTTGTAATAAAAATGATCGTGTTCCCAGCGCCCGCCTTCATAGCCATGGCCAAAGTAGCCGAACCCATAGTTAATTCCGCCATAGAAACCAACCACCGGGCCCCAATAGCCTTCGTGAAAGTAGTACCCTCTGCCGCCCCAGGCCCAATAGGCCGGCGTCCACAAGTATCCCGGCCTCGGCGCAGCTACCCACGTCCCCGGCACCCAGTAGTAGTCCTCCCCATCCCACGCCCAATAACCGGGCGTCCAGATATAGCCTTCGGCTGGACAAATTGGTTGTTCGTACACTGGCAATTCCGGCGGCCCGAACGAGACCGCAATTCCTACGTCAACCTGCGCGTACGCCAACCCCGACAAAAGCAAACACCCCACGAACCCCACTAGCGAACGAATCGAAAAGAGTCTCCGCATCTTCTCTCCTGTGTCCGATTGTATTTCGCTTCCCCTGCCGTGGCTCGCAGCACCGGACAACCTGCTGGTTGAGGAATTTCCATGCGAACCAAGTTGTTGGGCGGTACTTAAATTGTTTCACACCCCGGGAATGGTGTAAAAAGGAAATCCTTTTATCCCGGTACTACTTGGCAACAACCGCCCCGGATTTTCCTCCCGCCCGGTCCCCGGAACTGTGTTACACTGGGTTTGCGCTTAATGCATCGGTTGTGTTGTGCGGTCCCTCTGGTTTAGACCTTTTGAGACTACCCGCCCTACGTTTCCTCCGTTCGTTCTTAGCGTAATTTAAAATAAGACTGGCAATTCAGATTGCCGCGCTCACCGACTATTCGTGTGTGTCGCCGCCCTCTCGCCAGCAAGAAAGCAAAATGCAAAGTTTTTCAGAACTCACTCTATCTCCTTCTTTGAAGGAGCGACTCATCGCGGCGAAGTTTTCCACGCCCACTCCCGTGCAGGCGGCAGCAATTCCGCAGGCCCTGGAAGGCAAGGACGTCATCGCCACGGCCCAGACAGGAACCGGCAAAACGCTCGCGTTCCTGCTTCCCATCATGGAGAAGCTGGGGCAGTCACATACTCCCGGAATCGCCGCTCTCGTCCTTGTGCCAACCCGGGAACTCGCGATGCAAGTCGTCGCCCAATATAACGCCCTGCGCGCCAAGCAGTCGCAACCTGCCGGACTCGTCGTCGGTGGTTTGCCGGAAGGGCGCCAGCTTGATGCCATCCGCAAGGGTGCGCGCCTCGTTGTTGCAACTCCCGGCCGCCTCGAAGATTATCTCGACCGCCGGCTCGTCTCTTTGAGCGGCGTGAAGACACTCGTCCTCGACGAAGCCGATCGCATGCTGGACATGGGTTTCCTCCCGGCCATTCGCCGCATTGTTGGCGTATTGCCGCGCGAGCGCCAGACTCTGTGCTTCTCCGCCACGATGGAAGGCGCCATGGCGCAACTCGTGCGCGATTACACAAAGAATCCTGTCCGCCTCTCCTTCGGTTCCACTTCGAAGCCTTCCGAAAATGTTCGTCTCCAGGCCTTCGAAGTCCCCGAAAACGGCAAACCCGATATGCTCTATAACCTGCTTGACAACGAAAGCGGCCGCTGCCTTATTTTCTCGCGCACCAAGCGCGGTACCGAACGCATCGCCAAGAGCCTCAACCGCCAGGGCATCAACGCAGCCATGATTCATGGCGACCGCTCGCAATCGCAGCGCACTGCGGCCCTCTCCGGGTTCCAGCGCGGGCAGTATCGCGTGCTCGTGGCCACCGACGTCGCCGCTCGCGGCATCCACGTTCAGGACATCGCCCACGTCATCAACTATGATCTTCCCGACGTGGCGGAAAACTTCATCCATCGCGTCGGCCGCACAGGCCGCGCCGGTGAACGCGGCGTCGCTTCCACTCTTTTCCTGCGGGAACAGCGCACCGATCTCTTTCAGCTCGAGCGCCAACTCGGCATCAAGATTGAAAGAATTTCCGCCAACGGCCAGGCCGCTCTCAAAAAAGATCGCGCCCCGGCCGCTTCGGATCGCGTCTCCACACATTCCGAACGCGGTTCCATCAATCACGACCGGGAAGTCTCTACTCCTGGGCCGAGGATGACTCGCTTGCCAGGAGAAATCCTGCAAGCCCAAATGGAAAGCTAGTCTCGATTTCCTTTTTTTTTCCTGGAGGGTGCCCCAGGTGCCGGTGTCGCACCTGGGGTTCTTACTTTGGAGTGCGGTGGCTCTGCCACCGCTTTTACGCACTCGACCCAACCACCCAAACGTTCCACGTGCAACGAACCCACCCCACCTGGGTCAAGGAACACGGCCCACAGCCGCTCCCCCCTACCTCCCCATCTCCATCGGCCGCTCGTAACCCGTCATCTCCAGGTACCCAACGCCCCGAACGCTCGAGCCTCCCCGCGTCCCCTCAATCGCAATCGCGCCTTCCCAATAACTCGGCGTCAGCTTGCTTCCTCCCGCCAGTTCCTGCGATTTCAGCCGTGTCGTCGCCGACAGCCTCAGTCCTAGCTTCGGTATCTCCATGCTCCACGTCACCGGGTACTTCGCCGCGGTGACGCCGCTCGTCCAAGTCTCACTCTTCGGAACGAGCCGGAAATCCGCCGACGTCAAATGTACCGATTTCCCCTGCGCATCCACATACGTTCCCGACGAAAATGGATCGGTAGATCCGTCCTTCCGCCGAAACTGGTAGAGCATCAACTCAGTGTCGTCTTCAAGCTGCACGCTGAGCCAGTCCCACCCCACTTGCTCCGCCTCCATCGAATGCGTGAAAAACTCATGATCCATCCAGGATGTCCCGCGCACTTCGACTGTTTTTCCCGCCAGCTTGATCGTCCCCGTGGTGCGCAATCGCGTGAACGAAATATAGTGAGAAGCGTGTCCCGCGCCCGCCGCTTTCTGGCTGACGCCATTCTCCCCGTGGATCACCGGCGGCTTTTCGCTGTGCAGTAAAAACGTCAGCGAGAATTTCTCATCCACCGCGGTTAATGTTTCTTCTTCGCCCTTCCACCGGATTTCCCAATTGCCATTCCAGATGCGCTTCCGTTTTTCATCGATCCCCGCAAGTCCGGGTCCTGCGCGGTTCGTCCGCTCCGCGTGATAAAACTTCTCGCCGTCCAGGTCGCTCAGCGCCAGGTGCGCCAAGTACAAATCCTGTATGTCCCAGGCCTCCTTTTTGCCCGGACCCCGGTCCACTCCCTGGCGAAAAAATGTCAATTCAAATCCATAGTGGCGCCCATCCGCAGCAATCAAATTTCCGGTCGTATACCACCACTCCGTCTGAAAATCCGGATGACTGAAATGATCGTGAGGGAATTCATACATGTAACCCGGCAGAGCCGTCCGGTATTGCGCCGGCGCGCCCGGCAGCCACGCAAAAAGGAGCGCGAAGAGCAGCAGCCTACTCTTCATGGATCACCTCAAGCGGATTCAATCGCACGGCCACGCGCGCCGGATACAGCCCCGACACCACCGTCGCCGCGTATACCACGCTCAACGCCCCCAGCAGCACCGCCACCGGCCAGTGAAACCGGATCGTCCATCCAAATGACTGCTTGTTAATCACAAACACCAGAATCAGCGAAAGAAAATACGCCAGCACAAACCCCGCCAGATTCGCCAGCAACCCCAGCAAACCCGCCTCCACAAGAATCATCTTTCGAATCTGTCCCGACGAAGCGCCCAGAAACCGCAGCAATCCCAGTTCCCTCCGCCGGTCGATCACCAGCGCAATCAGCGCGCCCGCAATCCCCATCACCGCCACAATCACTGCCACTGCTTCCAGTGCGTAGGTAATCGCAAACGTCCGGTCGAAAATCCTCACCGCCTCCGCCCGCAGATCGCGATTCGAAAAAATCAGGATGCGATGCCCCGCCGAAACCCCTTGTATTTCCTTCCGTACTTCCCCGGCCTTCGCATCGGGCGCCACAAACACCGCAAGATTTGTTGGCGTCTCATCCGGCAGATATTTCAAAAGCACTTCCCGGTCCAGCAAAATGTAGCCGCGCTCGCTCGCGTAATCGTAAAAAACATCCACAATCTGGAAATTCGTTCGCCCTTCTCCGAGCGCCAGCGTAATCGTGTCCCCGGTCTTCACCTTGTGCTTGTAGGTGAACGGCTCGCTCACGATGATGTTGTTCTTCCCGCGCAGTTGCTCCAGCACCTCGCCTGTCGGCCGCCCCGAGAAAAAATCCGACTTCCGGTAAGCGTGCACCACCCGCAAATCCACCGAAGCCAGCGTTGCGGACATTCCGTCGTAGCTGATTTCGTACGCCCGCAAGCGATCCACCGCTGCAACTCCCGGCAGCTTCGCGATCTTGTCCGTCAATTCCACGGAAATCGTCGGATGCCGGTCCGCAGCCGCATCCCCCGCCGGCCGCAGATACAAATCCGCCGGCAACTGATCGCTCATCCAGCTCACCACCGTTTGCCGGAAACTTCCCACCATGATTCCGACCGACACCATCATCGCCACCGCTGTCGCCAGCGCTCCCACCAGCACGGAAGTCCGCCGCAGCGAACCCGCCAGGCTCCGCGAAGCCAGCATCGCTTCCACTCCGAAAAGCTTCCCAAGCACTCCCGCCGCGATCCGCGAAATGAAATTCACCAATGCGGGCATCGCATACGCCGCCGCTGCAATCAACAAAATCGTCGCCAGATATCCGAAGAGTGGTTTCCCCGCAAACGCTGGCATCCGCGCAGCCAGTGCTGCAAGCCCCGCCAGCACTGCGCCGATGGCCAGATCCCGTCCCTTGTGCGCCCGCGCAATATATTCCCGCCGCCCCCGCGCCATCGCATCAACGGGCGAAACCTGCATCGCCTCCCGCGCCGGTGAAAGCGCCGAAGCGACCGCCACGCCCACTCCAATCAGCAACGCCAACGCCATCGAATACGGCGTCAACGCAATCGCCCCCGGCCGGCTGCTCACGTATAGCGATTCCACAGTCGCTGCCATCAACTTCACCGCGCCGCCGGCCATGATTCGTCCAAGCGGCAAGCCCACCAGCGCGCCCGCCAGCCCCAGGCAAGCCGCCTCTCCCAGAAACGCGGCCAGCACATCTCTACGGTCTGCGCCAAGTGCCCGCACTATGCCGATCTCGCTGCGCCGCCGCACCACGGAAACTGAAATCGTGTTGTAGATCAGAATCGCACCAACCACCAGCGCGATGTAGCTCAGCAGCCGTAGGTTCCACCGGAACGCCGCCAGCATTTTCCGGTTTTCTTCCGTCCCCGTGCCTTGCGGCCGCACCTCGACGCCCGGCGGCAACACACCGCTCAATCTCTTTTGCCATTCCTCCAGATTGCTGTTCGCCGGCAACTTGATCAGGATGCGATCCACGCGGCCAAACCGATTCAGAGCACGCTGCGCTCCCGCAATGTCCATCAGGACCGCGTTTTCATTTCCCGAAGCTTCCGGAAACACACCGCGCACCACGCAATCCAAAACACGGTCATTAATTAGCAGCGAAATGTGCGCGTCTGCCTTTTTCCCGACGCTCACGCTGATCCACACGCTTTCTGGATTCTCCAGATCGCGCACGGACGCTCCCGTCGTCCCTCTGTTGCTGGAATCCTCTTTGCCTGCATCGCCCAGTGAAGCGTATCGGCTGCCTTCCGCAATCAGATCCAGCCCGATCAGCGGCAGTGTTTCGCGTGTGCGCGTGTCCACGGCGAAATCTTCCATCCGCGGCGAAATTCGCAATGGATAAGGCTGTGTGGCCAGTGTCGCCACCAATGCTTCCGGCACTCCGCCCGAGGCAACAACTTCCAGATCGTTGTCCCCGGCCAGGCTTTCCATCGAAGAGTGAAACGATCCAGCCGCTGCGGCCCCCGCCAGTTCAATCGCCAGCACGACCGCGACGCCGAGGCTCACGGCCAGCACCATCAACACGAGCCGCACGGGTTCGTGCAGAAATGGCCGCAACATCAACCGGTAGAAAAGCTTCCATCGAGGCATATCAGCGCCGCGTCAATTCTTCCACGCGCCCATCGCGCATCTTCACCAGCGTGTCGCACAGGCTCGCCGCTTCCAGGCTGTGTGTCGCCATGATCGTCGCGGTTTTCCGTTCGCGCGTCAGCCGAAGCAGCAATTCCAGAATCACGCCGCCAGTCGTCGTGTCCAGGTTTCCCGTCGGCTCGTCCGCCAGCAAAATCCGCGGAGAATGTGCCAACGCCCGCGCAATCGCCACGCGCTGCATCTGCCCGCCGGAAAGTTGATGCGGATATCGCGCGCCCAGCCCGTCGAGTTCCACCCAATGAAGCCGCTCCAGTGCCAGTTCGCGCGCACCTGCCTTGCCTGCAAGCAACAGCGGCAACTCGACATTTTCCTGAACGGTTAACGTGTGCAGCAGTTGGAAGGACTGAAAGACAAACCCGACTTTGTCTCTCCGCAATTGCGTCTGTTGCGCATCATTCAGATTCGAGGTGGCCTTGCCTTCGATCCGCACCGTGCCCGACGTCGGAAAATCCATCGCTCCCGCCAGGTGCAGCAGCGTCGACTTGCCGCACCCGCTCCTCCCGACCAACGCTACGAACTCGCCCTCGGTCACTTCCAGCGTGACTCCATCCAGAGCGCGAACGCTCTGGCCGTCACTCGTATATTCTTTGCTTACGGATTGGAGGGAAAGAATCGCCATGCGTCGAACCGCCGCCCCGCGCGGCCCTTACTTCAGGTTGGTGAGCGCCTTCTCGATCGCCGAAGTCAGATCCTTCGAGTCGGGCTCGACTTCCGAATCAAACCGCGCGATCACCCTTCCATCCGGGCCAATCAAAAACTTCGTGAAATTCCAGCCAATATCTCCGCCCGTCTTCGGATTCGCCGACTTGTCCGTCAAAAAAGCATAAAGCGGAGTGATGTCGCTTCCCTTGACCGAAACCTTCGCCATCATGGGAAACGTCACGTGATATTTCGAGGTGCAGAATGTCTTGATCTCCTGATTCGAGCCCGGCTCCTGCGCGCCAAAATTATTCGCAGGAATTCCGACGATCACGAAGCCCCGGTCCTTGTATTTCTCGTACAGCGTTTCCAGCCCCGCATATTGCGGTGTAAATCCGCAGCGGCTCGCCACATTCACCAGCAGCACCACTTTTCCCTTGAACGAGGCCAGCGGCGTCGCCTGACCCTCAATCGAACTCAACGTAAAGTCGTACACAGTTTTCTCCGCTGCCATGAGTGTCGTCCCCAAGAGTGCCAGTAGCATAAATACTCTTTTCATCTTCGTCTCCCGAATTGAGTTTGCGCGGAGTCTGAGAAATTTCGAAATCGGCATCTGGCCTCTCTTCCCATAGATGGCCAGCAACAATCATAGGCTACCTGCCCGGCGATGCCCACTTTCCTGTCTGTCAATTCCCGGTAAAATCTTTCCCTATCGGGAAAGACCAACTACTGCAGCAAAAACACGCTCACGCTCTGGCCCGGCACGCGCAGCTTCATCGTCTTTCCCGCCAACTCCACTTGCCCCGGCCCAAAAATCACAGCTGCACCCGTGGCTTCCTGCCCCGAAGTGTCCTGAAGCGGCACCGAAATCTCCCGCGCGCGTTCGGCCGCGTGAAATGCCACCACGATCCTCTCTTCATCGGTTTCCCGCATAAATACATACGTGGCGTCATCCGACGCGAGGCTCAATAACTTCCCCCGCCGCAGCGCCGGATGTTGTGCTCTCACTTGCTGCAACGCGCGCACATACTCGTGCAACTCTTCCTGCTCACGCGTGCGGCCATCCTTTTTAAACGCATTCTGCGCGTCCTCCGTCCACCCACCGGGAAAATCCCTTCGGTTGTCCGGATCGCGGCCGCCTGGAAGTCCGATTTCGTCGCCATAGTACATTTCCGGAATCCCACGCACGGTGAAAATCAATCCAAACGCCAGCTTCAGCCGCGCGGACGTTCCCTCCGGCGTCCCCGACAGGCGCGTCGTATCGTGATTCCCGAAAAAGGGCACCAGAAATTCCGGATGAGGGTACAGCGAATCCTGACGCAAGATGTTTGCCAATTTTCCCGCCGGAGCGCCCTTCAGCAAAACATCGCGCAGCGTGAAATAAAACGGGAAGTCAAACGGCGTCGTCAGTTGCGTATCGATGCCATCCCACCCTTTTCTTCCACCCTGATAAAACGACGTGACCGTCGGATCGGGATGAAACACCTCGCCGATCGTCGAGAGCCGCGGATAAATCCGTCGCAGTGCCGTGTGCCACTGCTCCCAAAACTCTCGCGAAACATACGGAAACGTGTCTATCCGGTAGCCGTCCAATCCGGAGGTTTCCGCCCACCAGATGCTGTTCTGCGCCAGGTATTGCACCACCGCCGGATTTTCCGTGTTCATGTCCGGCAAGATTCCCGCGAACCATCCCTCCGTCAGACTCCGCCGCAGCTGTGGCGGCGTATGCGGGTCCACCAGCGACTCGAACGCGTCATTGGTAATTTCCTTCTTGTCCGGCAGCCCGTAAAACGATCCTTTCAGCGGCGAAGCAGCGGTCAAATGGTGTTCCGGCGTTCCGTGAAACCAATCCGGCATCGGCGGATGCGCCGCCCAAGGATGCCGCGGCCCGACGTGATTCGGCACCACGTCAAAGAAAACTTTCATATGCTGCTTGTGCGCCGCTTGTACCAGTTCCTGATAATCCGCCAGCGTGCCCAGGTGCGGGTCCACGGCATACAAATCCACCGCCCCATACCCGTGATAATCCTGCGTCGCCCCGTTTTTCACAATCGGCGTAAGCCACAGCGTCGTCACTCCCAGGTCCTTCAAATAGTCCAGGTGTTGCTCAACGCCCCGCAAGTCTCCGCCGTGGTAGGCCCGCGGCTTGCTTCTGTCGTGCGTCGCTGGAAATTCCGCGGGCTCGTCGTTCAGCGGATCGCCATTCGCAAAGCGGTCCGGCATGATCAGGTAAATCACGTCGTCTAGCGATATCCCCTGATTTCTTCCAAGGATTTGTGACCGCGCTGCGAGCGGCAATTCAAATGTAGTCTCCCCGTGCGCCGTCGTAATCCGGCAAATGGCAGTGCCGCTGTGCAACTCTGGCCCGAGTTTCAGCCACACGAACAGGTAATCCCCGTCGCCCGACGATTGCGTCCGGCCGACAATCACGTCCCGAAGGTTGCAACTCACGTGCGTCGCCCGCAGATTCTTCCCGGAAAGCAGCAGCATCACCTCTGGCGTCAGCCCAACCCACCAGTTCGGCGGTTCCACTTTCTTCACCGTTGGAGCGTCCGGGTTTGCGCTCTCCTGCGCCTGCAGCGAAATTCCACACAGCATCCCAGAAATCAAAATCAACGCAATCACCACACGAACCCGGGTGCCCCAGGTGCCGGTGTTGCACCTGGGGTCTTTCCCCCAAGACACGGAACGCCAACCACGAATCACGTCTTTCCTCCTACTAGCTTTCTTGAAAAACCAGATGTCCAAACGCCTCCGGCACATGAAAATTCGGCGCCGGGGTCAACGTCGGGCTCCACGCCGCATAAAATCTCGGCTCCGTTTTCCCTTCCGCTCGAAAAAAATTCGCCCGCCAATTCCGCTTCGGATCAAACGCAGGCGTTAGGCTCCGCATCGGCACCGCAAGTTCCGCCGTCCACGATCGCGCCCCCGCGTCCTGCACCACGCGCCGCCTCAATCCGCTGCACATCTCCTCTTTCGCGCCGTGAGCAATATTCAGATCAATCCAGAACCCATTCGGGCTCACTTCCAATTCCTTGTACACCCGCGCGTCGCTCGCCTCCGGCTGCAGAAACGCTTCCGCCACGTCACGCTCCCACAATTCGTCGCGCCATCCATCTGCGCGCGCATCCGGGAACACGTGCAGCTCCCGATACCGCGCCAAAAATCGCAGAAACAGCGTCTGGGCATTCCAAAGCACCCGCACCTCGGTCGCCCGCTGCGGGTCTGTCTTCTCGCCTCTCCAATCGCGCTCGAATCGAATCGGGGACGCCTTTTCCCACCAGGCACCATCGGGAAATCCTTCCGACCCCGCGCTTGCTCCCAGCAGGAAGGCGTAAGCCGTCGGCAGATCATCGAATTTCGAAACCGTTGCCCGATTCATCGTCCAAATAGTGTAGTCCACCATCCATGTGTTCTTCTCATCCTCACCTGAGATTTTCCGATCATCCGAAGTGGGCTACGCGCCATACTCCTGCCCGGCTCTTCGGCCAGCAAACTCTTTGCGCACTTCGCCGCACCGCCGCCCAGCCGCTCCCATCCCTGCATGCTAACATCCGCTCTGGACCCATTCCTGAAGGAGAAAACCCTGTGGAAGCCCGTCGCACCACTGTTGCCGATCGCAACGTCGAGGTTCGCACCGATCCCACCCGCCGCAATCCGGCCGATTTTCAATTTGTAAGATTCCATCTCGAAGCCGGCGTCGCTCGCATGACCCTCAACCGTCCCGACCATAATCTATTAAACGAATACATGCTCCGCGAATTGATTGACGGTATCGCCCACGCCGGCGAACGCCCCGACGTGAAACTCATCGTCCTCGATTCCGCCTGCAAGGTTTTCTGCGGCGGCATTGACGTCGGCGAATACACCACCGATCGCGTATTTCAAATGCTCGACGCGTTTCACTCCGTATTCGTCGGTATCCTCGAAACCTCCAAGCCCGTCGTCTGCGTCGTCAACGGTCCGGCCATCGGCGGCGGTGCGGAACTTGCTGCGTTCGGAGATCTCGTCATCGCCACGCCGAAAGCCCGCTTCGCTCAGCCCGAAATCACCATCGGCGTTTTTCCGCCGCTCGCGTCCACGATTCTTCCGTTCCTGGTCGGCCCCAAAGTCGCCCTCGAACTCGTGCTCCTCGGCGAAGCCGTCACCGCCGAGCGCGCCCTCGACCTCGGCATCGTCAATCGCCTGGTTCCCGAAGCGCAACTCGAAGCCACCGTCAACGACCTCTGCGCCCGCATCGCCGGACATTCCGGCCCGGTCCTCACCATGGCCAAAAAAGCCATTCTCGGCGGCATGGGCCTCTCACTCCGCGACGGTCTTCGCAACTCCATGAACATTTTCCTCAACGAACTCTACCGCCTGGAAGATTCCCAGGAAGGCCTGCGGGCTCTCGTCGAAAAGCGCAAACCCGAATGGAAGAACCGTTAGCCAGGCGGCGAAAATTTGCGCACGATGAGCCTTGGTTTGACTAGCTGCGACTCCTCCCATTAAATAAGGTCGGCCCAGCGCTACTTCCCCGAGTGAAACTACCAGGCCCGAATAATTTCCTGCCCAGACAAACTGCGACGCTGTCTACAAGTGCACAGACTCGCTTCCTGGCGGCGGGTATGATCAGCTTGCAGGAAAAAGGACTGTTGTGTGGCCGGTTCATCCTCTCCAGCTGGATATCCATGGCCCGCACATGCGCGGAGGACATCAAGTCGGCCGTTCCTTGCGCAAGGCCCGTCTGGATAGATACCCTTTCCTGAAGACCAGTTCTTATCCAACTTGAACGGTCGAAAGTATTCGGCCTGAAGAGCAATGCAACGACGAGCAGCTTGCAGCCCCCCTCGTCACAACAAAAAACACCCGTATTCTGGAGGTAGCTGTGTCCATCCGGCGGAGAACTGGTCTGATCGTTGTTGGAATCGCCGCGTTACTCTTACTCGCGCTGATTTTCGCTGTACCCGCACTTATTAACGTGGATCGCTACAGGCCCCAGGTGATCTCGTTTCTCCAGGAAAAAACTGGAAAGCAGGTCGAAATCGGACGACTGGCGCTAACCTTTTTTCCCCTATCCATTCAAATTAATGATTTCGGCGTGAAGAACCCGCCCATATTCCCGCGCGGTTATGTCGTCCAGGTGGCGCGCATTGATGCTGAACTTGGCCTTGGTGCGCTCCTGCACCGTCGGGTGGTCATCAAGTCGCTCGTACTTGTGGACCCGATCCTGAATTTGACTTCTGACCCCGACGGCCCCTGGAATTTCGAAAATCCGCAAGCGCAGGCTTCGCAGACTACCTTTCCTCTCGGAGTGATTTCGCAGGTACAAATCAAGCGGGGGCATTTGATAGCATCGAATCTATTGCCCTCCGACGCAGCGGGCCCCATCTTTTTCGAAGCCCACGAGATTTTTTGCGACCTGGAACAAGTAAACCTGATGGGAATTATCAATCCTTCGTCTTCCTCGTTGGATGGCCAAGGCAGCCTGAAGGCGGGCCTTCTGCGCTTCGGGTCGGTCGAGGCGAGAAATCTGGAATCCACGTTGCGGCTAGAGGCAAGGCACGTTTTTTTCACGGAGGTCAAAGCGGAAGTCTATGGCGGGAGAGCCACGGGTGACCTGACTTTTGACTTCCTAGGGAAGAATGTGAAGTTCAAGGCCAATGCCCGATTGAACGGAGTCAATGTGGCCCAACTTCTGGCCGCTTTCCCGAACGGCGGTGGAAAAATGACCGGGAAGATGGAAGGGGACGTAAAATTAGCGGGAGAAATCGCGCACTCGCTCCGTCCGCTCTCGGGAATGCATGGGACCGGACACGTAACAGTCCGCAACGGCCAGGTGCCGAGCCTCAAGCTCAACGCGAATTTAATGAAGCTGGCGCACTTCAATGATCTCGGCCCGGCCAAGAATGATCCCTCCGCATTTAATTTGATAACCACGGATCTGGAACTGGACAATCAGCGGATTTCGAGCCGCGTCATAGACATTGACGGTTACGGAGTCGATGTGGACGGCTCAGGCAGCGTCAGCATCTCAGGCTCTGACGAGTTGAACTATCGCGGCCTGGCGGAAATTACCACCAAGGAGAGCTTCTTCACCAACACCGTCGCCCGGCTGTCCGGAGCCTCATTGAAAGATGGCAAGTTGCAGTTTCCCTTTCGAATCGCCGGAACGATCGATAACCCGATCTTTTCCAAGGGCAAGGGCGATCAGGACATCGACGCTGGACAAAAACCCCGGTGAGGCAAGATGCCCGGCAGTTCTGAATTGGTGACTGGCAAATCGGAGCAATTGCCAAAGCAATTTAAAGTCAATCGGATCTCACATTGGCAACGAAAGAGCAATTCGCTTCAGGCAAAATTCACCAACCGTTCTCAATAAACCGTATAAGCTTGCGAAAAGACTCAGGTATTTTCCGGTAGCCAATTCCGGTGGTCACCTGCTAGACATTCGCCGTGCCTCAGCTACCGTCCTGGTCGACCAACTGGTCGGCTGCCAGCTTTCGCGGATGCTGTCTGGTGTACACGATTGTGAATTCTTCATCGCCCCCGCAGGCTCGCGCAGGCCGTTGTGAGGCCCCTTCTAGCTTCGATAACAAATTCGGGGAAATCCCCACGGAGATGGCAATGTTTTCAACAACTCTCGGACGTCTTCCGGCCCTGGGCCTGCGAGTGATCGCGCTCCTCTACATCTCGCTGGCCGTCATCACCACCCAAGCATCAGGCGCGACTAATCAAAAGCACTTCTTCTGGGCTGCAGGACAGGCACCCAATCCCAGCTCGGTTGCCAATGACCTCATTTACCACGGCGGAAATGCGGGAGCGGGCGCCATCGGCGTCGAGACCACGCCGGGGATCTATCTGATCTTCTGGGGGCCCGATTGGGCGAACGGTTTCACGACCACTGACGCGAATGGAAAGCAGTATACGAGCCAGCAACTGCAGACCTACGTGACCTCGTTCCTGACCAATCTTGGTGGCACGTCCTGGGCGGCCATCCAGATGGAATACTGCAACAATGTCCCTGCCGGAACTACGAGTTGCGCCAGTGTCGGCGGCGGCGGGTATGTCACCAACCCGAGGAAACAGCTCAGGGGTGTATGGACGGACACGACGCCCGTTCCCAGCGACATCATCGCCCTCGGTCTGGCGGAAAACGTGGCCGACGATCCGCTCGCCATGGAAGCGATTCGCGCATCCGCGCACTTTAATTACAATCCGCAGGCAACATACATCATCCTCACACCGCCATCGTCCATTGCCACTGGGCAGCCGGTTTATTGCGGCTACCACACGCAGACGAACAGCGTGGATGGCCTTGGCAACCCGTACCGGCTGCAATACGCCTTCATCCCATTCCTCAATATGAACTGGCCGGGCCTCGGCACCGGCGGCTGCGGAATGAACTCCGTGAACGTGATCAGCGATAGCTTTGGCCACGGAGTCTTCGATGGCTACAGCATCGTCACCGGGCACGAATACGCTGAAGCGGTCACCGACCCGGACAATTTTGCCAGCGTCCAGGACGGCTGGAACGACGCGCAGGGCAGCGAGAATGGCGACAAGTGCGCTTGGAAAGGTCTCGCCAACGTTCCCATGGATAATCACACTTCGTTCGCGGTGCAACCCCTGTGGAGCAACAAGGCATTTGACGTGACCGGCGACGGCTGTGTGCGCTCTGCCCCGACCAATCCACATGCCATGCCTGCGGCGGGCATTATGCCGCCGGCGATTGACATCTGCATGACGCTCGGTACCTGCTTGCCCGGCGTTGCGGCGGGGCAGCCCATGCCCGTCAACATGGCCTACTTTGGCGGACGCGTCCAGGTGAACCCCAAGATCTACCTCGTCCTCTGGGGCTGGGGGCAGTCGAATGCATTCGATCACACAACGGTGGGTAACCCCGCGAACGATCCGGATGGTGCCGGAGCGCTGATGACCAGATTCGTTTCCGCCATGGGCGGCACAACGTGGGGAGATATTTCCACGCAATATTATCAATCCAACTACAACGGAAACTATTCGACCATCGGCAACCCGCGGCAGCAATTGGCGGGAGTGTGGCACGACGACACCAATTCCATTCACGACAATCTGGCCCCCATCGACCTGGCGCGCGAGGCCGCGCGAGCGGTAGCATTCTTCCACGCGACCGACCTGCCCGATTCCAATTTCGTGATCGCCACGCCGCAGAAGTTCAACGACGCAGGCTTCAATCAAAGCCAATATTGCGCCTGGCACGATTACACCACGCCGGCGGGTTATCCCGGCGTGCAGCAGGGCATCGCGTTCACCAACATGCCTTATGTGTTGAATGCGGGCGGCGGATGCGGGAAGGACTTCGTCAATCCCGCGCCGACGGGAGATGTTGACGGCGTCACCATCGTGCTCGGCCACGAGATCGCGGAAACCCTTACCGATCCGGGCGCCGAGTCGTCAACCGGCCAGGTGCAGAACGGCGGCTGGTTCGATTACCAGGGTTGGGAGATTGGCGACAAGTGCGCGTGGGTCGGTGACGGTCTCCAGATCCCTGGGGCGCCATTCAACATGATGGGCAACGACGGTCGCGCGTACCCCGTGCAGACGCTGTGGAGCAATAAAAGTCTAGCGGGAGCCGGAGCCTGTTCGCAGGGCTTCTGAAACGTATTTCCGCGATCACCCGGTCTTCTCCTAAGCAAAGTCGAAGGGTTCGCTCGAGATACCTGACCGGGTTGAATCCCACCCGACAACTTTAGCGTGGTGTCGGTTGCCACGCGCCGCCCGGCTTCTCCCCAAGCCGGGCGGTTTTCTTTTTCACTCCATTCGGACTGGAGGTTCAAATTGTCCAGGGAGTAACGAGGTTGTCCCCTTTGTATTTCGATTTTCTCCTTTCATTGACACCCCTCCCCACGCCTCGTAAACTGATTTGGACATCCAGCAGGCAAGGGAAGTGGGGAAGTGCCGTGCAATTCGGCCGCGGTCCCGCCACTGTATTCGGCTTCATCGCCGAGAGCCAGGCTACCCTCCCTCG